>Ga0206117_100292_pt1 | contig 65105 bp, 53 predicted proteins | sample 3A5Ametagenome_FD_177997 | JGI IMG/M metagenome (GOLD analysis project Ga0206117, IMG submission 177997) | Enriched microbial communities from leaf-cutter ant dump, University of Wisconsin, Madison, United States - 3A5A | ecosystem: Environmental > Terrestrial > Nest > Insects nest > Nest dump... | reverse complement strand
TCTGCGGCGCCTTGCCGCCCAGCTCAAGCGCCTGACGCTGGAGCTGGGCGGCAAGGCGCCGCAGATCATCTGCGCCGACGCCAACCTGGACATTGCCATCATGGGCGTGGCCATGGGCCTGTTCGTGAACCAGGGCCAGACCTGCGCCGCCGGCACCCGCATCCTGGTGCATCGCAGCCGCTACGACGACGTTGTCGGCGCGCTGGCCGGCGCGGCCAAGTCGGTGACGCTGGGCGATCCGCTGGACGCCGGCACCCGCATGGGCGCGCTGATCAACGCCCGCCACCGCGACCGCGTCGCCGGCCTGATCCAGAGCGGCGTCGCCGAGGGCGCCTCGCTGGTGGCCGGCGGCGAAGCACTGCCGGACAGCGGCTTCTTCGTCCGCCCCACGGTGTTCGCCGGCGGCACGCCGGAGATGCGCATCATGCGCGAGGAAATCTTCGGCCCGGTCGGCGTGGTGGTGCCCTTCGACAGCGACGAGGAGGCGGTGAAGCTGGCCAACGACACGCCCTTCGGCCTCTCCGCCTCGCTGTGGACGCAGGACGTCGTCCGCGCCCACACCCTGGCGCCGAAGCTGCGCGTCGGCGCCGTCGCCATCAACGGCTGGAGCCCGCTGGACGCCCGCCTGCCGTGGGGCGGCTACAAGGATTCCGGCGTCGGCCGCGACCTCTCCCGCCTGGCGCTGGATGCCTACACCGAAGAAAAGGTGGTGTCGCTGGTGATGTAAGCCCGCCCCCACACCCGCCGCCTCGCTCCCGCCGGCCCCGTGCCGGCGCCCCAACGGAAAAACAAGACCATGACACGCACGCTCCAACCCCAACTCAAACCCGGCGCCGGACGGCAACCTGCCCGCCTGCGCCACACCCTCGCCGCCCTGCTGCTCGCCGGCCTCGCCGGCAGCACCCTCGCCGGGCCGGCGGATGTGGACGGCAAGCGCATCGAGAAAGTCGCCAAGGGCGGCGAAGCCGGCAACTGGCTATCCCACGGCCGCGGCTACGACGAGAAGCGCTACTCGCCGCTGAAGCAGATCAACGACAGCAACGTGGGCAAGCTGGGCCTGGCCTGGACCCACAAGCTGGACATCGACATGGGGGTGGAAGCCACGCCCATCGTCGTCGACGGCGTCATGTACACCACCGGCCCCTTCAGCGTGGTCTATGCGCTGGAAGCCGCCACCGGCAAGCTGCTGTGGAAGTACGACCCGGAAGTGCCGCGGCCGATGGCCGGCGAAGGCTGTTGCGGCCCGGTGAACCGCGGCGTGGCGGTGTGGAAGGGCAAGGTCTACGTCGGCACCTTCGACGGCCGCCTGGTCGCCCTCGATGCCGCCAAAGGCAAGCCGGTGTGGACGGTGGATACCGTGCTCGACCACGCCAAGAGCTACACCATCACCGGCGCGCCGCGCATCGTCAAAGGCAAGGTGCTGATCGGCAACGGCGGCGCCGAGTTCGGCGTGCGCGGCTACATCACCGCCTACGACGCCGAAACCGGCAAGCAGGCCTGGCGCTTCTTCACCGTGCCGGGCGATCCCAAGCTGCCGCCGGAAGACGACGCCATGGCGATGGCACTCAAGACCTGGTTCGGCGACGGCTGGATCAAGTGGGGCGGCGGCGGCACGGTGTGGGATTCCATGTCCTACGATCCGGAGCTGAACCAGCTCTACATCGGCGTCGGCAACGGCTCGCCCTTCAACTACCAGTTCCGCAGCGAGGGCAAGGGCGACAACCTGTTCCTGTCCTCGGTGGTGGCACTTAACCCGGACACCGGCAAGTACATCTGGCACTACCAGACCACGCCCGCCGACCGCTGGGACTTCACCGCCGCCCAGCAAATGACGCTGGCCGACATCAAGATCGACGGCAAGCTGCGCAAGGTGCTGATGCAGGCGCCGAAGAACGGCTTCTTCTACGTGCTCGACCGGACCAACGGCAAGCTCATCTCGGCGAAGAACTTCGTGCCGGTGAACTGGGCCAGCCACATCGACCTCGCCACCGGCCGGCCGGTGATGCTGCCGGATGCCGACTACGCCAAGGAGCCCAAGCTGGTGTCGCCGGCCATCATCGGCGGCCACAACTGGCACCCGATGTCCTTCAGCCCGGATACCGGCCTGGTCTACCTGCCGGCGCAGGAAACCGCCGCCGCCCTCGAAGCGCAGAAGGAGCCGCTGTTCCTGCCCAGCAAGGCGGTGGTGAACATCGGCCTCAACGTGCCGGACCTGCCGGAAGACCCGGCCATCGTCGAGCAGATCAGCCAGTCCTGGCGCGGCCGCCTGCTGGCCTGGGACCCGGTGAAGCAGGAAGTGCGCTGGAGCCAGGACTACCGCACCATCTACAACGGCGGCACGCTGGCCACCGCCGGCAACCTGGTGTTCCAGGGCACCGCCGACGGCCGGGTGGTGGCCTACGCCGCCGACAGCGGCAAGCTGCTGTGGCAATCGCCGGCCAACACCGGCGTGATGGCCGGGCCGGTGACCTTCGAGGTGAAGGGCGAGCAGTACGTCACCTTCATGGCCGGCTGGGGCGGCACTTTCCCGCGCATCCTCGGCCCGCTGTCGCTGGCGGCCAAGGTGCGGCCGGAGTCGCGCATCCTCACCTACAAGATCGGCGGCCAGGCCACGCTGCCGCCGGCCAAGTTCGACACCCTGCCGCTGCCCCCGCCGCCGCCAGTGACGCTGGAAGCGGACAAGATGCCGATGGCGCGCATGCTGTTCAACGGCTACTGCGCCAACTGCCACGGCCTCAACGCGGTGAGCGGCGGCGTGGTGCCCGACCTGCGCTACCTCAGCGCCGACACCCATGCGCAGTTCAACGCCATCGTCGGCGGCGCCCGCGCCGACAAGGGCATGCCGCCCTTCGCCAACGCCATGCTGCCGGAGCATATGGAGATGATTCACCAGTACGTGATCAAGCGCGCCCACGACCTCAAGGCCGAGCTGGACAAGGCCAAGGCCGAAGGCAGCCAGCCGGCGGGCAAGTAAGCCACGGAAAAACCGGCCCCGCCGGTTTCGCGGCTCACCCCACGCAGGAACGGAACGGGACGCCACGGCGTCCCGTTTTTCATTGCCCGCTGCTTCCCTTCTCTATGGCCGGATAAGAAATTTCAAAGCCGCCACGGCGGAATCGCCCCAGCCCGGCGACGTAAAATTCCCCCCGCAGCACTGTTCCCTCTCCTCCGGTGCTGCAGCGTCCTCACCGTAGTGCACTCACCGCAGTCCAGCAGCGCAGTCCAAAAAACAGCCTTGCCCTAAGAACTGGCCGCCGGCGTCCCTCGCCAGGCGGCTTTTTTCTCCCCCGACGCCATCATGCCCCTGCCTCTGCTCGCCCTCGCCGCCGCCTCCTTCGGCATCGGCACCACCGAATTCGTCATCATGGGCCTGCTGCCCGAGGTCGCCGCCGACCTCGGCGTCACCATTCCCGCCGCCGGCCTGCTGGTGTCCGGCTACGCCATGGGCGTGGTCATTGGCGCGCCCATCCTGGCGGTGATGATCTCCCGCGCCGACCGCCGCCGCGCCCTGCTGGCGCTGGTGGGCATGTTCATCGTCGGCAACCTGCTGTGCGCGCTGGCGCCGGGCTATGCCTCGCTGATGGCGGCGCGGGTGGTCACCGCCTTCTGCCACGGCGCCTTCTTCGGCCTGGGCGCGGTGGTGGCGGCCGGCCTGGTGGCGCCCAACCGGCGGGCGCAGGCCATCGCGATGATGTTCACCGGGCTGACGCTGGCCAATGTGCTGGGCGTGCCGCTGGGCACCCTGCTCGGCCAGCACGCCGGCTGGCGCGCCACCTTCTGGGCGGTCACCGCCATCGGCTGTGTCGCCGCGGTGGCGCTGTACGCCTGGCTGCCGCGCAACCTGGGCGCCGGCAGCAGCCGCGGCCTGCTCGGCGAGGTACGCGAACTGCGCCGGCCGCAGGTGCTGCTGGCGATGGTGATCAGCGTGCTCTCCTCCGCCAGCCTGTTCTCGGTGTTCACCTACATCGCCCCGCTGCTGCGCGAGGTGAGCGGCTTCTCCGCGCAGGATGTGACCCTGGTGCTGCTGGTGTTCGGCGGCGGCCTCACCATCGGCAACCTGCTCGGCGGCAAGCTGGCCGACTGGCGGCTGATGCCGGCGGTGATCGCCACCTTCGTCGCCGTCATCGCGGTGCTGTGCCTGCTGTCCTGGGGCAGCCATGTGCCCTGGCTGGCGGTGGCGCTGGTGTTCGCCTGGGGCGTGACCGACTTCGCGCTGATCTCGCCGCTGCAGATGCGGGTGGTGAACGAGGCCGCCGGCGCGCCCAACCTCGCCTCCACGGTGAACCAGGGCGCGTTCAACCTCGGCAACGCCATCGGCGCCTGGCTGGGCGGCCTGGCCATCACCCACGGCATGGGCTACGACAACATTCCCTGGGTGGGCGCGGCGCTGGCGCTGGCCGGCCTGACGTTCAGCATTTACGCCTACCGGCTGGAGCGCCGCGATCTGGCCGCCGGCGGCGCCCTCAGGCCCGCGCCGGGCGCGGCTGGCGCGCCATGATGAGCACGCCGGCGATCACCATCGCGGTGCCGGCGAGCTGAACCAGGCCGATGCTCTCGTCCAGCATCAGCCAGCCGAGCAGGATGGTGACCGCCGGCCCCAGCGTGCCGGTGAGCGACACCGGCCCGGCGCCCAGCCGGCGTATTGCCTCCGACACCATCCACACCGGCGCCACCGTGCTGAACACCGCCATCGCCAGCGACAGCGCGTACACCTGCCAGGCCTGGGCGAACAGCAGTTCCAGCGGCCGCAGCACCAGGAACTGCGCCAGGCTGAAAAGGCAGGCGAAGCCGGATGCGTAGGCGGTGACACGGGCGGAGCCCAGCCGGCCGACCACCTCGCCGTTGCCCATCAAGTAAAGCGCGTAGCTCAGCGCGCTGCCGAACACCAGCAGGCAGCCCAGCGTCACCTCGTGCGCATCGCCGGCCACCTTGAGATCGTGCCCCACCGCCAGCGCGATGCCGAGGTAGCACACCAGCAGCGCCCACAGCATGCGCGCGCTCGGCCGCTTGCCGAGGAAGAGCGCCGACAGCAGGATCACCAGCGTCGGGTAGAGGAAGAGGATGAGCCGCTCCAGCGCGGCGGAGATGTAGTCCAGCCCGAGGAAATCCAGGTAGCTGGCGAGGTAGTAGCCGAACAGGCCGAGTGCCGCCATCCAGCCCCAGTCGCGGCCGCTCAGCGGATGCGCCGCGCGCCGCCCGGCGAGCACGCCCATGGCGATGAAGAAAGGCAGCGAGAAAGCCATGCGCAGCGCCAGCAGCGTCTCCGCATCCACGCCGTGGCGGTAGGAGAGCTTGACCAGGATGGCCTTGAAGGAAAAGCCGACCGCGCCCAGCACCGCGTAAGTCAGGCCGAGCGCCGCCCCTGATCTGTTGCCGGCCGGCTGCCCCTGCTGCGATCCCATTCCTTCCCCACCCTGCGCATGCGATGGCGGATTAAGCCACCGCCGGCCCCGCCGGCACAAGCCGACGGCCTGCCGCGCCTACTTCAGCGTGCGCTGCGCCACCGCCAGCGCGGCGATCAGCACGCAGGCGCCGGCGATCCAGGCCAGCATGTCGCCGGCGGCCAGCGTCACCGCGGTGTGCTGCAGCAGGCCCTCGGCCACGCCGCCGCTGGCCGCGCTCAGCTCCAGCTTCACCGCCGCGGTGGAATGGTGGAGTTGCAGCACCGCCAGGCCGGTGCCCAGCGCATTGACGATCTCGCGCACGATGTTCTTGAAGGCGTAGGCGTGGGCGAAATCCTCGGTGGGCATGTCGACGAAGGTCATCAGCGCCACCTGCAGCAGCGCCAGCGCCGGCATCGCCCCCTGCAGCAGGATGGCCGGCAGCACCGCCAGCGGCCCGGCGCCCGGCTGGGCCGCCAGCGCCATCAGCAGGAAGGCCGAACCCAGGCCGATGTAGCCCAGCGCGATGTAGCGGCGCTTGCGCATGATCTTCGGCAGCGCCAGATGGAAGACGATGACCGCCAGCACCGACACCAGCCCGCCCAGCGACAGCAGGCCGCCCACCGTCTGCAGGCCGAAACCCAGCCCTTCGGAGAGGAAAGCCGGCACGAGGAAATTCCAGCTGCCGCTGACGAGGTAGAACAGCGCGTAGAAGGCCAGCCCGACCAGGTAGCGCCGGCTGGCCAGCCGGCGCGGATCCAGCCAGGGGTCGGGATGGCGGTGGAAGCGCCGCATCACCACCGTCAGCAGCACCGCGCCGGCGCCGAAGTAGGCCGCCAGCGCCGGCAGTTCGGCCATGGAGAGATAGCGCAGATGCTCCAGCGCATGCACCAGCAGCAGCGCGCCGACGGCGAAGGCGAACACGCCCGGCCAGTCCAGCTTGCCGACGGGCGCATGCGGCCGCGCCTCCACCCTGGGATAGAGCCAGGCCACCAGCGGCAGCAGCGGCAACGCCAACCCGGCCTGCAGCAGGAACATGGTGTGCCAGCCGTGGGCCGCCATCAGCACGCCGGCCAGCCAGGGCGTGATCGCCACCATGGTGAAGTTGGCCAGGCCGAAACCCCAGAACAGCGAGATACGCTCCTGCGGCCGCGAGGCGTACTGCGCCAGGATGCGCGAGGCGGCGAACAGGCCGCCGCCGCCCAGGCCCTGCACCGTGCGCGCCACCGCCAGCGCCGGCAGCGAATCCGCCGCCGCGCAGCCCAGCGCGCCGGCGATGAACAGCAGCAGCGCGATCAGCGTGAAGCGGCGATAGCTGAGATGGCCGGCCACCCGCACCAGCACCAGATTGGCCATCACCGCGGCGGCGGCATAGGCGGTCAGCGCCCAGAGGAAATCCTGCGGCGCCACGCCCAGTCCCTGCTGCACCTGCACGCCGGCCATGGCGATCAGGATGGTGGCGACGAAATCCAGCCCGGCCACCAGACCAAGGGCAGCGCCGAAGGCATACACCCGCAGCGGCCGGAAATCCGGGTGGGCGGAGAGCAAAACCGCCCGGGCGGGCGGCAGGGAAGCGGAAAGGGCATCGTTGGAAGGCGGCATGCCGCGCAATTTACATTGTGCGTATCATTGGATAAATACTCGTAAATGGACGCTTCGTTCAATTATGCGAACAAACGACTGGAACGATTGGTACGCCTTCGCCGCCGTCGCCCAGCTGGGCAGCTTCACCCGCGCCGCCGAGCAGCTGGGCCTGCCCAAGTCCTCGGTGAGCTATGCGGTGGCGCGGCTGGAACGCCGCCTGGGCCAGCGCCTGCTGGAGCGCAGCACCCGGCGGCTCACGCTGACCGAGCAGGGCGAACGCCTGCGCGAGCAGGTGGCGCCGCTGTTCGAGCGCCTGGACGGCGTCGCCGCCGAAGCGGGTGACGCCCGCGACGAAGCCCGCGGCGTGCTGCGCATCGCCACGCCCTACGAGTTCGGCGTGCTGCAGCTGGGCGAAGTAGTGAACGAGGTGCTGGGCCAGCACCCGGAGCTGGAAATCGAGCTGGATGTGCGCGTGGGCGCGATGGATGCGCTGGGCCCGCAATACGACCTCGCCTTCGTCGCCACCGGCGACAGCCTGCCGGATTCGCCGCGCATCGCCCGCCGCGTCTATACCGTCGCCCGCGGCCTCTACGCCACGCCGGAGCTGGTGCGCCGCTACGGCGCGCCGGAGAAGGTGGCCGACCTCGCCCACTGGCCCTGCATCAGCATGCTGGGCGAAACGCGCTGGCTGTTCCGCGACGGCGCCGGCCGCGAGCACGCAATACAGCCGCGCGGCCCGCTGCGCACCACCAACGCCGCGCTGCGCCTGCAGGCCGCCCTCGCCGGCCGCGGCGCCACCCTTCTCGCCGCCGCCTTCTGCCGCGAGGAACTGGCCGCCGGCCAGCTGGTGCCGCTGCTGCCGGCCTACACGCCCAACCCGCTGCGGGTGTATGCCTTCCTGCCCGCCCGCGGGCTGGTGCCGGCGCGCACCCGCGTCTTCATGGAAGCGATAGAGCGCCTGCTGCTGCCGGCCTGAGGCGAGCCCCGGCGGGTCATTACGCCTGCTCTTTGAGCTCCCAGCGCCTGCGTATCTTCTCCACTTCCGGCATGGCGGCGAGAAACACGGCCACCATGCGGGCATCCAGGTGGTTGCCGCCGAGTTCGCGCAGGGTATGCACCACTTTCTCCATCGGCCAGGCTTCCTTGTAGGGGCGCTTCATCGTCAGCGCGTCGAACACATCCGCCACCGCGACGATGCGGGCGGACTCGGGAATGGCCTCGCCGGCCAGCCCTTCCGGATAGCCGCTGCCATCCCAGCGTTCGTGGTGACAGAGCGCCACCTCGGCGGCGAGGCGGAAGAGCGGCGCCTGGCTCTTGCTGAGAATCTGGTGGCCGATCAGGGAATGCGTCTTCATGATCAGCCATTCGTCCGCATCCAGCGGCCCCGGCTTCTTGAGGATGGAGTCCGGAATGCCGATCTTGCCGGTGTCGTGCATGGGCGCGGCCAGCTCCAGCAGGGTGGCGTCCTCCTCGTCCCAGCCCACCGCCAGCGCGAGGCAGCGGCTGTATTCGGCCATGCGCCAGATGTGCAGGCCAGTATCGCTGTCGTTGTAGTGCCCCGCCTCGCCCAGCATGGCGATGGCGTCGCGATAGCTGGTTTCCAGTTCCGCCGCCCGCACCAGCGACAGGTGGGTGCGCACGCGGGCGACGAGCAGGCGCGGATTGAGCGGCTTGCCGATGTAATCGACGCCCCCGGCGGCGAAACCGGCTTCTTCGTCACAGGGCGCGTTGCGGGCGGTGACGAAGATGATGGGAATGTGTGCCGTGGCCGGCAGCTCCTTCAGCTTGCCCGCCACCTCGTAGCCATCCATGCCAGGCATTTCGACGTCCAGCAGGATCAGCGCAGGGCGGTGTTTCTCCGCCGCAAGCAGCGCGGCATCGCCGCCGTTGGCACAGATCAGCCGGTAGTCCTTGCCGAGCACGGCCCGCATGAGGTCGAGGTTGCCCGGCTCGTCATCCACGCACAATATCGGCTTGCGCTGCATCTCCGTCAGTCTCCTCTTGCCGTCAGTTCGCCAGCTTCCGCCATGCTCGCCCAGTCGCGCAGGCAGCGCTCCGCGGCGCGGAAGTCGTAAGCCAGCACCGCGGCCCGCAGGGGCCGCAGCAAGGCGCCGGGCAATTGCGTCTGCAGGCTCTGGAGCATGGCATCGATCTCTTCCGGGTCATCGCTGTCCAGCGCCTGCAGCAAGGCCGCGACGATGGCCGGTGACACCGCGTCCGGCCCCTGGTCGGCGCTGCGTTCGGCCGTCCCCAGGTAGGCGCCGACCGCCTGCGCGCTTTCCTTGAAGCAGGCCTGCAGCCGCAGTGCCTCGTCGCCCTGGGCCTCGCCCCGCTTGAAGGCCAGTTCCACCCCTTGCGACAGCGCCGCCAGGGCGTGCAGGGAGAGCGCGCCGGCGGCGCCCCTGAGGCGGTGGGCGATGCCGGCGGCCTCCTCGTCCTGACCGCGGGCGCAGGCCGCCGCGATGGCGTCGGCGTCGCCGCTGTGCCTGTCCAGGAACAGCGCGAGGCTGCGGCGGTAGGCGTCGACATCGCGCCAGATCCTGAGTCCCTCCGCCGGATTGAAAAGTACCGCTTCGCCAGTTCCGACCATGGGCGACGGCGAGCTGCTCTGCGGCGCCGCGCTGGCGTTGTGCGGAAGATGGCGGCGGATGACTTCCAGCAGGTGAGGAACATGGAAGGGTTTGGCGACGAAGGCGTCCATGCCGGCGGCCAGCGCGGCGGCACGCTCGGCCTCCAGCACGCCGGCCGACAGCGCGATCACCGGCAACCCCTCCAGCCCGGGCAGTTCGCGAATGCGGCGGGTAGCGGTATAGCCATCCATGGTGGGCATCTGCACGTCCATCAGCACCAGCTGGACCGGCGGCCGGGCGCCGCCGAGGATGTTCAGGGCTTCTTCGCCATCGGCCGCGAGCAGGATCTCCGCGCCCTCCGCACCGAGGATCTGGCGGGCCACCTCCCGGTTGATCTCGCTGTCATCCACCACCAGCAGGCGCACACCTTCGAGGCAGCGCGAGGCGGGCTGCGCGGGGATCGCCAGGGCGGCATGGTGACCGGCGAGTTCCAGCATGAGGTTGTAGAGCGCGGAGCTGCTGACCGGCTTGCTCAGGATGGCGTCGGCGAGCTTGTTGCCCACGCGCCCGGCGAGATCCTCCCGCTCCTGCGCGGTCACCATCAACGCTATCGGCGGACAGCCTTCCGGCGCCAGCCGGCGCAGGGAGCGCGCGGTTTCGGTGCCGCCCATGCCGCCAGGCATGGTCAGGTCGATCAGGCAGAGATCGTATTTGTGCATGCCCTGCTCCACCACCTTGCGCACCGCCTCCTCGCCGCTGGCGACGACATCCGCCAGCCAGCCCCGGCACTCGATCAGTTCCGCCAGCAGGGCGCGCGCCTCCGCATGGTCATCCGCCACCAGGATGGACCACCGGCGCCGGTCCGGCGGCGGCAGGGAGGCGGTTTCCGGCAGCCCGAAAGTGAGGGAGAAGGCGAACTCGCTGCCCCGGCCCGGCTCGCTCTCCACCTCCAGCGTGCCGCCCATCAGCTCCACCAGCCGGCGGCTGATGCTCAGCCCCAGGCCGGTACCGCCGTAGCGCCGCGTCGTCGAGCTGTCGGCCTGGGAAAAAGCGGCGAAGATCAGCTCCAGCTGATCGGGCGCGATGCCGATGCCGGTGTCACGCACCGAGAAGCGCAGCCTTGTCCGGCGGCCGCTTTCATCGCGCTCCAGCTCCCTCACCCGCACGACCACCTCGCCCGCCTCGGTGAACTTGATCGCGTTTCCCGCCAGGTTGATCAGCACCTGCCCCAGGCGCAGGGGATCGCCGATGAGGCGGTCCGCCTCGGGCGGCACGCCGCCGACCAGCACCTCCAGCGTCTTGTGCCCCGCGGCGGCGGTCATGATGCCGGCCAGCCCGTCCAGCACTTCGGAGAGGGAGAACTCCACCGCCTCCACGCTCAGCCGCCCCGCCTCTATCTTCGAGAAGTCCAGGATGTCGTTGATGATGCCCAGCAGGTTGCGGCCGGCCTGGTCCAGACTGGCCAGCATGCGCTTCGTCTCCGCCGGCAAGGATTGCTGCTGCAGCAGATAGGCGAAACCCAGGATGGCGTTCATCGGCGTGCGGATTTCGTGGCTCATGTTGGCCAGGAACTCGGACTTGGCCTGGTTGGCCTGCTCCGCCGCGGCCAGCGCGTGATTCAGCGCGCCGGTGCGCTCCAGCACCTGCGCCTCCAGTTCGGCGTTCAGTTCGCGCATCCGCAGCACGGCGATGCGCTCGCCGGTGACATCGCGGTTGAAGCCGACGCAATGCACCGGCCGGCCGGAGGCATCCCGCTCCAGCAGCCCGGCCGCCTCGATGTAGCGCACGCCGCCGCGCGGCAGCACGATGCGGAAGGAGGAGACATAGCCCTCGGCCTCGCCGTGGATGTGCCGCATCAGGTCGATCTCGGCACGCACGGCGTCATCCGGATGCACCCGGGAGCGCCACAGGGCGAGGTGATGGCCAGCCAGTTCGGACTCGGAAGTCTCGTAGAGCTTGAGCATGCGCTCGTCCCAGGTCGTTCGCCCGGTGGCCAGATCCCACTCCCAGATGCCCAGCGCGGCGGACTCCACCGCCATGCGCATGCGCGCCAGCGAGCGCTCCACCTGGGTCTCCAGCCGGCTGCGCTCGCCGATGTCGGTGAGCACCATGGCCACACCCAGGATGTGTCCGGCGTCATCCCGTATCGGCGAGGCCGACAGCAGCACCTCGATGAGGGTGCCGTCGCGCCGCCGCCGCCGGGTCTTGTAGTGCGGCACCCTGTCGCCGGCGCCCACCTGCGCCATCATCCGCAGCGCCTCGGCCTGACAGTCCTGCGGCACGATGAGATCGTCCAGCGGCGCATCCATCACCTCGCCCGCCTCGTAGCCGAACATGCTCACCGCGGCGGCGTTCCAGGAGGTAATGCGGCCATCCAGGCCGATGCCGATGATGGCATCGCTCGCGCTGCGAACGATGGCCGCCAGCCGCCCCTGCTCCATAGCCGCCCGCCGCTTTCCGCGGCGCCCGGCCAGCAGGGTGTAGGCGAAGATCGCCAGCACAACGCCTGCCCCCACGACCGCGGAGCGCACCTCGACCGGATTGCTCAGGTTCAACGAGTGGGGGAAGGCAGGCGTGGCCTTGATCTCCACCAGCCAGTCCCGGCCGAACACCCGCATCTGCTTGTGCGCCACCAGGCCATCGGCAGCCGGGCCATCGTTGCCATAGGTGTAGAAGCGCTGGGCCGGCTCGGCGTAGGCGAGATCGCTCACGCTGAAGGTAAAACCGGAGAACAAGTCCTCGAACTCGCCCATGACATCGTGGGCGCTCAACGGTGCGTAGGCCCAACCCTCCAGATAGCGCCAGCGGTCCTCGGGCGTGAGCAACGGCGGGGCATCGCTGCGATACACCGGCAACAGGAGCAGAAACCCCACATGGCGATCCCCTTCAGACTGCACCAGCCCTATCGGATGGGTAAGCACCGGCGCATCGCTCAACACCGAGGCCAGGGCCGCCTGGCGGCGGTTCAGCTCGGAACCGATGTCCAGCCCGAAGGCCTGCCAGTTGTCCTCCTCCGGCTCCAGGAACTCGATGACGAAACGCTCCCCCTTGTGCGGGGCAAGCTGGCTGATGGCGAAATCCGGCCGGCCATCGGCGCGCACCCGCGCCAGATAGGCCTCCTCCTTGTCCCGCGCTACCCGACGGATGAAGCCGTAACCGCGGGCGCCAGGAAACTCACGCGGCAGATCGCGGGACTGGATGTAGGCGCGAAAACGCTTGTGGGTGATGGACTCGGGCCCGGCCGCAATGAGCGCCCCCCGCGTGCCGCGCAGGCCGTACTCGTAGCGAGCGAAGCGCTCCTGGATCTCGCCGAGCACCCAGTCGGTCACCACCTCGAAGCGCTCCCGTTCCATCTGCTGGTTGCGATGCGCCGTATGCTCCCCCACGCCCAGGCCGATGAGCAGGAACACGACGAACACAAGGGCGGCGGCCTGTGCGGGGCGACGGTCCTGCGACATCATCAAGCCTCCTGGGGAAAACTGCGACCTGCCACCCGAGCTGCATATACCCCACCCATTCAAGCAAAGCCGGCACTTGCCCTGCAACATCGTTCGTCGGCGCGGCGCGAAGCAACTCACGCCCCTGCCGGAATCGCCGCTCCACTCGCTCGCGGCCGGCGTTCCGGCGCGGCACAATACGCATCTCGTCCCAGACAGAAGAACAATGAGCTCACCCGCCGGTAATACTCTCGCCGCCAGCCTGATCGCCGAGTTCCGCGCCGGCCTGCTGGAGACCCTGAGCGAATTCGCCAAGGACGTCGGCCGCGGCCGGCCGGTGGAACTCGCCGCCCTCACCGAGGCCGCCGGCGCCTGCCACGACGAGCTGGCCGGCTTCCGCGACCGCCAGAGCTTCTCCGCCGCCCACGGCCTCACCGCCTCCCGCATCAGCCTGGTGCACGAGGACGACCTCGAATTCACCATAGAGCTCACCGACCTCGCCCGCCGCCTGCGCGATCGCTGCAGCAGCGAACTGACACCGCTGCACGCCGCCTACCTGGTGCTGCTGAACCAGACGGATGCGGCGGAAGAGCAGATCCCGGTCGGGCCGGAAACCGCCTGCCGCGGCCTGCGCGCGCTGTGCGACAACGCCGAGCTGAGCGGCGAAAAGCGCTCCGCCTTCCTCTCCAGCGCGATCGAACCGCTGGGCCGCCGGCTACGCACTTTTTACCGTCAGTTGAACGATCGCCTGCTGGAAAGCGGCCTGGACATTCCGATGGCCGGCCGTGGCCATCAGCCCGGCATGCAGCTGCCGCAGACCGCGCAAACCAGCGCAATGGAGGGCGAAGGCGAGTTCCTGGCGCTGCCGGAGGAAACGACGGTGCTCGCCGCCACCGCCCGCCCCGCCGCGCCTGCCGCCAGCAGCACTGGCACAGACCCGGTCTCCGCCCTGGGCGTCCACCTCGCCGGCCGCCGGCCGGCCGGCGCACCCAAGGCGCTGGACCCGGCGCTGTCCGCCGCCATCCTCGGCCAGGTGCGCAACTGGCTATCCGCCCACGACAGCGCCGGCGACCGCCTCTACGCCAGCGAACTCGCGCCGCTGCTGCCGCCGGCCACCGCCGCCGCGGTGGAAACGGTGGAGCGCCTGCTCGAATACCTGGGCGGCGAAGGCCGGCTGCCGGCGGCGCTGGCCCAGCGCCTGGGCGAACTGCAATTCCCGCTGCTGCGCCTGGTGGTGGATGACAGCGCTGCCATCGGCGATCCGGCGCACCCCGCCCGCCAGCTGCTGGACAACCTGGTCCGCGTCGGTGTGGGCGGCGGCGAGCAGCTGCCGGCCGAAGCCGGGCAAACACTGGATACCGTGCTCGCCACGCTCAAGGCGCTGCCGGCGCCCACCGCGGCGGACTTCGGCCAGGCCAACACCCGGCTGGAAAGCATCCTCGCCAGCCGCGGCGCCATCGAACAAAGCCTTACCGACGCCGCCACGCCGGCCGCGCTGCGGCTGGACCGCCGCGCCCATGCGCTGTCCACCGCCGCTCGCACGCTCGCCCGCCTATGCGACGACCTCACCCCGCCGGCGGTGCGCCGCTTCCTCGCCGGCGACTGGACCCAACTGGTCGCCCGCGTGCTCTACAACCACGGCGACAAGCATCCGCTGTGGCGCGAGCTGCTGGACGTCGCCAACCGCCTGGCCCAGAGCGGCCGGCCGCTCGACAGCCCGCAGGCGCGCCAGCGGCTGCAGGCCAATCTGCCGGAGCTGATCAAGGCGGTGCACAAGGGCTTGGCGCTGCTCGGCCTGGACGAAGCCGCGCGCAACCGCGCGCTAGAGGAATGCATGGCGATGCACGCCGCCCGCCTCGGCGGCAAGCCGCTGCCGGAACTACCGCCACTGGCCGCCGCCAGCGATCCCATCCTGACCAAGGTCAGCGAGACGCCGGCGCTGAGCTATCTGCACTTTCCGCCCTCCGCGCCACCACGCGCCGACGTCCGCGGCGCCAATGACTGGCTGCGCCGTGGCGAGCTGCTGGCGCTGCAACTGCCGGACGGCAGCCAGCTGCTGGGCCGCGCCACCTGGATAGGGCCGGCGCGCCAGGTGGTGGTGCTGGCCGATCAGACCCGCCAGCGCACGGTGGCCGCCGACCTGGAGGCGGTGACCGCCGGCCTGCGCCGCGGCGTGGCGCATCGCATCGACGAGAGCGGCCTGATCCGCCGCGCCGCCAGCGAGCTGCTGACGCAGGGTTGAAGGTGGGCGGTTCGGATTGGGATTGGGATTGCTAGTGGGCGTGGCCTTGTCCGCTCGCAAGGGATGGGCAAGCGCTCGCAGCGCTGATGACTGACGCCCCTCCGGGGCGCCCCCTCTCCCCAGCCCCCCTCATCCCACAAGGGAAGAGGGAGTCCGGCGGCCAGCGCGACAGACGCAAGCTCTCTGAACAGCACCGGGCCGCAGCCGCCCTTTCTTATGCGTCAACGCAAACAGGGCGCGCCTCCCGCCTGGGAGACGCGCCCCGTTCCTTGTTCCGGCGCTGACGCGCCGGGCGTGCTCAGCGCTTGAGCTGGCTGAGGTCGCGCACCGCGCCGGTGTCGGCGGAGGTGGTCAGCGCGGCATAGGCCTGCAGCGCGGCAGACACCACGCGCTCGCGCTTCGCCGGCCGCCAGGCCTTGGCGCCGCGGGCTTCCATGGCAGCACGGCGGCTGGCCAGTTCCTCGTCGGAGATGGCCAGGCGGATGCTGCGGTTGGGGATGTCGATCTCGATGGCGTCGCCATCCTCGACCAGCGCGATGGCGCCGCCCATTGCCGCTTCCGGCGAGGCGTGGCCGATGGACAGGCCGGAGGTGCCGCCGGAGAAGCGGCCGTCGGTGAGCAGCGCGCAATCCTTGCCCAGGCCCCGGCTCTTCAGATACGAGGTGGGGTACAGCATTTCCTGCATGCCCGGGCCGCCCTTCGGGCCTTCGTAGCGGATCACCACCACGTCGCCGGCCTGCACCACTTCGCCGAGGATGGCCTCGACCGCGTCGTCCTGGCTTTCGTAGACGCGGGCGGTGCCGGTGAACTTCCAGATGGACTCATCCACGCCGGCGGTCTTCACGATGCAGCCCTTCTCGGCGATGTTGCCGTAGAGCACGGCGAGGCCGCCGTCCTGGCTGAAGGCGTTGGCCTTGTTGCGGATCACGCCCTTGGCGCGGTCCATGTCCAGCTCCTTCCAGCGCTTGTTCTGGCTGAAGGCGACCTGGGTGGGCACGCCGCCGGGCGCGGCGAGGAAGAGGTCGAACACCGCCTTGTCGTGGGCCTGCATGATGTCCCAGCGCGACAGGGCTTCGCCCAGGGTCTTGCTGTGCACCGTGGGCACGTCGCGGTGCAGCAGGCCGGCGCGGTCCAGCTCGCCGAGGATGCTCATGATGCCGCCGGCGCGGTGCACATCCTCGATGTGCACGTCCGCCACCGCCGGCGCCACCTTGCACAGGCAGGGCACCTGGCGGGAGATGCGGTCGATGTCTTCCATCTTGAAGTCCACCCCGGCTTCCTGGGCGGCGGCCAGCAGGTGCAGCACGGTGTTGGTGGAGCCGCCCATGGCCACGTCCAGGCTGATGGCGTTCTCGAAGGCTTCGAAGGTGGCGATGGAGCGCGGCAGCACCGAAGCGTCGTCCTGCTCGTAGTAGCGGCGGGCGATGTCGACCACCCGGCGGCCGGCTTCGCGGAACAGCTTCTCGCGGTCGGCATGGGTGGCGACGATGGTGCCGTTGCCCGGCAGCGACAGTCCCAGCGCTTCGGTGAGGCAGTTCATGGAGTTGGCGGTGAACATGCCGGAACAGGAGCCGCAGGTGGGGCAGGCGGAGCGCTCGATGGCGTCCACTTCCTCGTCCGAGCAGTTCTTGTCGGCGGCCTTGACCATGGCGTCCACCAGGTCCAGCGAGATGACCTTGGCCTCCCACTTGACCTTGCCGGCTTCCATCGGGCCGCCGGAGACGAACACGGTGGGGATGTTGAGGCGCATGGCGGCCATCAGCATGCCCGGGGTGATCTTGTCGCAGTTGGAGATGCACACCAGCGCGTCGGCGCAGTGGGCGTTCACCATGTATTCCACGCTGTCGGCGATGAGGTCGCGCGAGGGCAGGGAATACAGCATGCCGCCATGGCCCATGGCGATGCCGTCATCCACCGCGATGGTGTTGAATTCCTTGGCGACGCCGCCGGCGGCTTCGATTTCGCGCGCGACCAGCTGGCCCAGATCCTTGAGGTGGACGTGGCCGGGCACGAACTGGGTGAAGCTGTTGGCGATGGCGATGATGGGCTTTTCGAAGTCGCCGTCCTTCATCCCGGTGGCGCGCCACAGCGCACGGGCGCCCGCCATGTTGCGGCCGGCGGTCGAGGTACGGGAACGGTATTGAGGCATGGGGTGCTCCGGGAAAGCTGCGGGTCGAACCGGAGATTCTAACTCCGCCGGCCGGCCGCGCACATGGCTGGTGCCACGGCGGGCTGCAGCTGATCCATGTCGGGGCATGCCACGGGCTTGCGGATGGCGCCGCGGCGGCCGTGTGGCGGGGCTGCCGCCTCAGCCCAGGTAGGCGGCGAGGTCCACTTCGTCGATCTGGTCCGGCGCCAGGAAGCGCTCGGCGTAGCGCAGGTAAACGCCGGAGCGCAGGAAGAGGTCGAACAGGTCGGCGTCGATGTGCTGCCGGCGCTTGAAGCCATCCAGGATGCGGATGGCCTCCGACAGCGTCTTGGCTTTCTTGTAGGGCCGGTCGGGCGCGGTCAGCGCCTCGAAGATGTCGGCTACCGCCATGATGCGCGCCGGCACCGACAGCTCGCTCGCCTCCAGCCCGCGCGGGTAGCCGGTGCCGACCAGGGTTTCGTGGTGGGTGGCGGCGTATTCCGGCACCCGCTTCATGTGCGCCGGCAGCGGCAGCCGGTCCAGCATCACGATGGTCTGGATGATGTGTTCGTTGATCTTGAAGCGCTCTTCGGCGGTCAGCGTGCCGCGACTGACGGCGAGGTTGTGCAGTTCGCCGAAGTTGTACAGATGCTCCGGCACCGTCATGCGGAAGCCGAAGCGGGAATCCAGCGGCGCCGGCCCGGTGCGCGGCACCACATGCTCAGGCTTGTCGGCGAGCAGATGCTCCACCACCGGCAGCTCCGCCGCCGGCAGCCCGGCCAGCCGGCGCTGTTCGCCGTGGGAGAGGCCGAGGCGGTCGTCGAAGTGGCGCAGCCAGGTCTGCTCGCCGATCTGGCGCAGGCGCTGCACGGCGTCGTCGGCGATGGATTCACCGCCGATGTTGCAGGCGGCGACGAAGGCGAAGTCCGCCTGCAGCTGCTGCTCGCGGGCGGCGAAAACGGCGGCGGCCTGGGCGGCGTCCATGCCGTCGTGCTCGGCGCGCAGGCGTTCGATCTCGGCATCCCGCAGCAGCACCTCGAAGCGGCCGCGGATTTCGTGGATGCGGTTGTAGATAGTTTCCAGCTTGGTGGCCTTGTCCATCACGTATTCCGGCGTGGTCACCTTGCCGCAGTCGTGCAGCCAGGCGCCGACGCGGAATTCGCGCCATTCGTCCTCGGTTTCGAAGCGGAAGCCGGCGAGCGGGCCGTGGTCGGCCTTGCAGGCTTCCTCGGCCAGCATCATCGCCAGTTCGGGCACGCGGGCGCAGTGGCCGCCGGTGTAGGCGCTCTTGGCGTCGATAGCGCTGGCGATGATCTGGATCAGCGAATCCATCAGCAGTTGCTGGGCCTTGAGCAGCTGGTGGTTGTCCAGCGCCACCGCCGACTGCGAGGCCAGCGCCTCGACGTACTGCACGGTTTCCGGGCCGAAGGCGACGATGGCGCCGCTCTCCGGGTCTACCGCGTCGATGAGCTGCAGCACGCCCATGACTTCGCCGCTGGAGGCGGTCATCGGCACGGTGAGCAGCGAGACGGCGCGGCCGCCGGCGGCCTCCGCGCCACCGAGGTCGAAGCGCGGATCGGCGGCGGCATCCGCCACCGTCACCGTGCAGCGCTCCAGCGCCGCCAGCGCCAGCGGATCGCGCAGCCGGGGGGCGCCGGCACTGTCGTGCAGCGCAACCCGGACGCCCTCCTCCAGGCCATCGCCGGCCTGCGCGCTGTGGGCTTCATCATGGCTGTCGAGGGCGAGGCGCAGGCCGTCCTGACCGGTGGCGAGGAAGAGCCGCGCGGCGCCGGCGTTGCACAGCTGGCGGCCGCTTTCCAGCACATGGCGCAGCAGGGTTTCGCGGTCGCGCTCGGAAGACAGCAGCAGGCCGTTGTCCACCAGGCCCTGCAGCTTGGCGAGCGCCTCGTTCAGCGCGCGGGTGCGCTGCAGCAGCGAGACCTTCATGGTCTGGTGCGCCTCGCCCAGGGTGTCGATCTCGTAGAACATGGAGCGCACGGTGACGCGGCCGGAGAAATCCAGCCGCTTCACCCGCTCCGAGTCCGCCGCCAGCAGGCCGAGCGCACGGGAAGCCTGGCGCGAGGCGAGGAAGGAGGCCGGCAGCGCCAGCGCCAGCACCAGCGCGGAGATCAGCATGATGTCGTCGCGGGTGCGCTCTATCGGTCCAGCGAAGGCGCTCATCGGCGCGAAGGCGGCCACCTGGAAGGTCTTGCCGGCGGTGAGCGCCACATCGCGCAGGGCGTAGGCGTAGCGCTCGCCTTCGAGTTCGACGATGCGGCTGCCGTGCTCGTCCTCCGCGCCTTGCGCCGCAGCGCTGGTGTTCAGCGGCTGCAGCAGCGGCGTGAGGGCTTCGCCCAGCGGTTGCAGCGGCGTCGGCGCCGCGGTGTGCAGGCCGGCGCTGGCGTGGAAGGCGAGCACCCGGCGCTGGCTGTCGATGATGGCGACGCCGCCTTCCCGCTTGCCTACGGTGTCGGCCAGCAGGCGTTGCAGCTGGCCGAGCGCCAGGTCCGCGCCGATCACGCCGCCACCGCCGGCCAGCTCCTGCGACAGCGTCAGCCCCAGCGCCTGGGAAGACTGGAAGCGATAGGGGTCGGTGGCCTGCAGCCCCGGCCGGCTGCGGGCGCTCTCGTACCAGGGGCGGTTGCTGGGCTGGTATTCCGCCGGCTGGCGCAGCTCGCCGAGCTGAACGCCGTCGCGGTCGAGGAAGCGCCAGTGCTCCAGCCGGCCGTCGGCGCCGCCGAGGATGGTGCGCAGCGCGAACCAGGTGCCCGCCGGCGCGGCCAGCGCCTGCACGACCGTCGCATCGCCGCGCACGCCGATGGCCTGCACGAACTCGTCGCTGTCCAGGCCGAGATAGACGCCATAGAGATTGGGATTTTCCCGCACCGCCGCCAGCAGCGCCGGCTCCACCAGGGCGGTGTCCAGCCGGCCGTCGCGGTGCAGCTGGCGCGCCTCGACGCTGGCCTGGATGCGCACCAGCCGGCTGGCGGAGGCGACCATTTCCTGCAGGCGGGCGGCATTGTGATCGGCGATGTGGGCGAAGATGCCGGTGGCGCCGTCCTCCGCCATTTCGTCGAAGCGGTTCCAGGCCGCGAACAGGAACACACCCATCAGGGAAACGACAAACACCGCCAGCAAGGCGGTGGTGAGGTAATGAAAGCGCAGCTTCAAACCAGCCGGAATGCCCATTTACCGTCCTTTGCCTGCCGTCCACTGGTCTACCGGTCAATTGCGGCGAGCGTGGAAGCAAGGTATTACTTACGGCCTGCCCGAACCGGGCAAATCCTGTTCTCCGGAGTTCCCATTGAATTATCTCCGATCGCTCTGCCTTGCTGCACTGCTTGCGTTTGGCCTAGCCGCGCATGCCGACGACAATGCGCGGATAGGATACGTCAAGACACTCAGCGGTGATGCGAACATCGTAAGCGGCGAAACCACCAGCCCGGCGCGGGTCGGCAGCCCGCTGAAGCTGGGCGACCGCATCGTCACCGCCGCCAATGCCAGCCTGGGGCTGATCCTGAAGGACAACACCGTGCTATCGCTCGGCCCGGACACCGAAATCGCGGTGGACGACTACCTCTACGCACCCGCCCGCGAGGCGCTGCGGCTGGATGCGCGCATCCTGCGCGGCACGCTGCACTACATCTCCGGCGTCATCGCCAAGCTCAAGCCGGAGGCGGTCACCGTCCGCACGCCCACCGGCACCATCGGTGTCCGCGGCACCCGCTTCGTCGTCAAGGTGGCCGACTGATATGCGCATCGCCATGAATTCCGCCCGCAGGACCTTCCTTTCCCGCCGCAGCGCGGCCAGCCTGATCGGCGCGCTGCTGCTCGCCGGCTGCGCGCCGCAGTCCTACCTGGTGCTGCTGGAGAACCCCGGCGGCGGCAACGGCAAGGTGCTGGTGACCGGCACCAACGGCCAGCAGGCCGGCGTGGAACGCGCCGGCGACGCGCTGGCGCTGAACGCCGACGGCCCGCGCCCGCTGGTGGTGGATGCCGCCCAGGTGCAGCGCGACTTCGGCGCCGCGCTGGCCGCCCAGCCGCCGCTGCCGGAGAGCTTCCTGCTCTACTTCGAGGGCGGCGAGCGCCTGACGGCGGAATCCCTCGCCCGCCTGCCGGACATCCTCGCCGCCATCGCCCGCCGGCCGGCGGCGGACGTCTCCATCATCGGCCACACCGACACCATGGGGAACGCCACCGCCAACGAGGGCCTGGGCCTGGCGCGCGCCGAGGCGATCCGCAAGCTGCTGGAGAGCGAAGGCGCGAAGCCGCTGGAGATGAGCGCCAGCTCCCACGGCGAACGCAACCCGCTGATCCCTACACCGGACGAAACCCAGGAGCCGCGCAACCGGCGGGTGGAAGTGACGGTGCGCTGAACGCGCATTCCGCGCCAGCGGAAACGGCAATGATCAGGGGCGCCGGGCTTTGGCCACGGCGCCCCTGCTTTTTGTGCGACTGCCTTGCGCCTGCGGGCGCCGACCGCATCGCCAGATGAAGCCACCGCCTTTTCCAGCCGGCGCGGCTACTTCCCTTCCAGCACCACCAGATCGTCACGCGCACCTGCCCGCAGCCGGGCGAGATGCAGACGCACCAGCGCATCCTCCGGCCGCAGCGCCGCAAGTTCGGTGAAGGCCGCGAGCGCACCCTCATCGCCCGCCGCGAGCAAGGCGTAAGCGGCGGCATAGCCGTCGTCCTCCGCCTCCACCGGCGTGTAGGCCATCAGCGCCTCGCTGCGGCCCTGCAGCATCAGCCGGCCAAGCGGCCGCACCTTCGCCTGCGGGCAGGCGGCCAGCGTCGCCGCCGACAGGCACAGCTGGGTGCCGAGATACTTGTTCGCCCCTTCCAGCCGCGAGGCGGTATTCACCGCATCGCCCAGCGCGCGGTAATCGAAGATGGCCTTGCCGCCGAAGTTGCCAACGATGACCTCGCCGGTATGCACGCCCACCCGGGTATGGCCGAAGGGAATGCCCTGCGCCGCCAGCTCTGCCGCATAGGCGGCGCCGAAAGCAGCCATCTCCCGCGCGCAGGCCAGCGCCCGGCAGGCGTGGTCGGCCTGCGGCACTGGCGCGGAGAACATGATGGCCACCGCGTCGCCGACGATGCGGTCCAGCGTGCCCTGGTGGCGGAAGGCGATGCCTATCATCTCGTCCAGGTAGCGGTTGAGCAGGGCCACCGCTTCCGCCGGGTCCAGCCTGTCCATCAGCGCGGTGAAGCCGGCGAGGTCGGTGAACACGAAGCTGCAGACCTGCCGCCTGCCGCCCAGCGCCAGTTGCTCCGGGTGCGCCACCAGGTGCTCGACCAGGTTGGGCGACACGTAGCGCGAGAAGGCCAGCCGTATCCAGCGCTGGCGCCGCTCGCCGGCGATGTAGCGGGCCACCCCGGCGGCGATGAAGGCCAGCAGCACCGCCAGCGCCGGCAGGGCCGGGTCCAGCAACAGACCATGGCGGGAGAAGGCGACCCAGCTCGCCCAGCCGAATCCGCCCAGCAGCAGCGCCAGCGCGCCCAGCGCCAGCGGTGTCGCCGCATAGGCCATCGCCAGCGCCACCAGCACGCAGCCCAGCAGCAGCGCCAGACTCTCCGCTGCCGGCGCCAGCCTGGGCCGCTGCAGCACGTCGCCAGCAAGGATCTGCTCCAGCACCTGGGCGTGCGCTTCCACGCCCGGCATCGGCCCGCTCACCGGGTTGAAACGCAGGTCCATCAGGCCTTGGGCGGAGGAACCGACCAGCACCAGCCGGCCGCGCAGATCCTCATCCACCTCGCCGGCCAGCACCCGCCACGCCGGCAGGTAGCGCGCGGCATCCGGCCGGGCGTAATGCACCCAGACCTCGCCGCGCTCGTTGGTGGCGACCTGGCGGGCGCCGACACGCAAGCCGGCCAACCCGCCCTGGCCCTTCTGGCCCTCTCCCAGGAGGGTGTAATTGCGTGCGCCCTGCTCCAGCCGCAGCACCTCGGCCACCAGCGCCGGCACCACCGCCTCACCCAGGCGAAACACCATGGGCACCCGGCGCACCACGCCGTCCGGGTCGGGCACGAAGCTGATCGCTCCCAGCCCGGCCGCCGCCTGCGCCAAGGCCGGCAGCGGCATCACCGCGGCGTCGAAATCGAAGAGATCATCCAGTTGCGGTGCTCCGCTGAGCACGAAGCGGAAGGGCCAGGCGACATCCCGTGGCAGCGCGCCGCGCTCCACCGCGACGAAGCCCAGCGCGGCCGGCGCCTGCGCCAGCGCGGTGGCGAAAGCCGCGTCATGGTCGGGCAGCGCGGCCAGCGAGTTGCGCAGCGCCGCCGGCACCTGCCACAGGGCGCTCATGGCCGCCGGCGAGGTGCGGTCGGCCTCGGCGAACAGCACATCGAAACCCACCGCCGCCACGCCGGCTCCGTCCAGGCGCTGCAGCAATTCCGCCAGCCGGGTGCGCGGCCAGGGCCACTGGCCGAGGCGGGCCAGGCTTTCCTCATCGATATCCACCACCCGCACCGGCGTCGCCGCGGCCAGGCGCGGTTGCCAGCGCTGGAACTGGTCGAACACCGCGTGACGCAAGGCCAGCACCGCCTGCGGCTCCAGCAGTTGCAGGGCCAGGCCGAGCACGGCGATCAGCAGCGGAATGGTCAGGGCGGCGGGCGAAACGCGGAGCCGGAAGGACATCCTGGAGAGGGCGGGAAAGTGGGCAAAGCGGCCATCATAGCCGAGCGGCGACGCCTGCTTTACCGCGCGGAAAGCGCGTCTCCTTTATCATCGCCCCTCCCGCCCCAGCTCCGGAAACACCATGGACAGCCCCGCCGCAAGCGACGACAAGACCTACTCCCTGAGCCCCGCCGAAATCCGCGTACTCGGCGTACTGGCCGAAAAAGCCTTCCTGACGCCGGACGCCTATCCGCTGTCCATCAATGCGCTGACCACCGGCAGCAACCAGCTGACCGCCCGCGAACCAGTGCTGAGCCTGAGCGAAGCCGAGGTGCAGGCCGCCATCGACAGCCTGATCGCGCTGCGCCTGGTGAGCCGCCGCGACCAGCAGAGCAGCCGCGTCTCCAAATACGAACACCAGCTGCGCCTGCGCCACTCGCTACCGCCGGCAGAACAGGCGGTGCTCACGGTGCTGATGCTGCGCGGCGCCCAGACCGCCGGCGAGATCCGCCAGCGCAGCGAGCGCATGCACCGTTTCGACGACATCGCCGATGTCGAGGCGGTACTGGAGCACCTGGCGGAGAAATACCCGCCGCTGGCCGTCAGCCTGCCGCGCTCGCCGGGCACCAAGGAAACCCGCTACATGCATCTGCTGGGCGGCGAGGAAGCATTGGAAGCCGCGCAGGAAAGCGCTGCCGCCGGCGGCAGCGGCGGTGGCAGCAGCCGCGGCCGGCTCGGCGAACTGGAGGAAGAGGTGAAGCGCCTGCGCGAAGAGGTGGAAACCCTCAAGCACGGCTTCGAAGAATTCCGCCGCCAGTTCGAATAAGGGCGGGCGCATGCTGATCCATCCCCAGTTCAATCCGATCGCCTTCTCGGTCGGCCCGCTATCGGTGCGCTGGTACGGGCTGATGTACCTGGTCGCCTTCGTGCTCTTCGTCGCGCTCGGCCGCCTGCATGCGCGCCGCCGCCCGGAGAGCGGATGGACGCCGCAGGCGATAGACGACCTGCTGTTCTACGGCGTGCTCGGCGTCATCATCGGCGGCCGGCTGGGCGAGGTGCTGTTCTTCCAGCCCGGCTACTACTTCAGCAACCCGGCCGACATCCTCGCGGTGTGGAAGGGCGGCATGAGCTTCCACGGCGGCTTCCTCGGCGTGCTGGTGGCGATGTGGCTGTATGGCCGCAAGCATGGCCGCGGCTTCTGGGAAGTGACCGATTTCATCGCCCCCATGGTGCCCATCGGCCTGGCCGCCGGCCGCATCGGCAACTTCATCAACGGCGAGCTGTGGGGCCGCACGGCCAGCCCGGACCTGCCGTGGGCGATGGTGTTTCCGCTGGTGGACGATCTGCCGCGCCATCCCTCGCAGCTCTACCAGGCGGCGGGAGAAGGGTTGCTGCTGTTCCTGATCCTGTGGTTCTTCGCCGCCAAACCCCGGCCGCGGATGGCGGTATCGGCGCTGTTCCTGCTCGGCTACGGCTGCCTGCGCTTCCTCGCCGAGTTCTTCCGCACGCCGGATCCGGGCATCTTCGGCACCCTGTCCCTGGGGTTGTCCACCGCCCAGTGGCTGTGCGTGCCCATGGTGCTGGTGGGTGCGGTGCTGTTCGCCTACAGCCGCTCCCGACCGGCCTGAGCGAGCGGGGAACGAAAACGGCCCGGGCTGAAAGGCCCGGGCCGTTGCACGACTGGAATCAGGAATTCAGGGAAAGCATTGAGACGGCTGCGCTGGCCCGAGGCCCTGCCCGCCAACGCCCGCTTCAGCACTCAGTGACGGTTGCGCGCCTCGACATCGGCGGCGATGCGCTCCAGGCACTCCGCCAGATCGGAGGCCACCACCACATGATCGGCGCCGAGCGCCCGGGCGGCACGCGCCGGCATGGAGTCCACGCCCGGCACCACCGCCACCGCACAGGTACCCGGCGACACCCGCTTCAGCAGGCCTACCAGCCGCGCCGGCTCATGCTCGGCGATGCGCCAGTCCACCACCAGCACCTCCGGCCGCAGACGGAAGAACTGACGCATGGCCTCGCTCTCCCGGTCGGCCTTGCCAACGATGCGGACCCCAACGCGCACGGCGATATCCGCCTTCAGCTTGGCGCAGGCGGGCGTCTCCGGAACGGCGAGCAGCACCCGCAGCGGCGTAGGCTGGGCAGCAGTCATCAGGCAGGGTTGGCAATCGGGAATCGTCACGGCATACCTCCACCTCCACGATGGCATACGCCCGTGCGCAGCATCAACCCCTAACATCGAAGGGTTTATGTAACAAGTCACACTCGCTGCGCGGTGGCTCCGACCGGGTTTTGTTGATGACGATCCGAGATATCCAGATAGGTTCCCACCACCCGCAGCGGACGACCCTCGGCATCGCGCTCCACCACCTGGCCCACCGAGCTGAACCAGTGGTAGATGTCGCCGGCCAGGCGCATGCGGAACTCGCACTGGTAGGTCGCCACCCGACCGCCCAGGTAGGCGCGGAAGCGCTCCCGCACCCTGTCCCTGTCCTCGGGATGGACCCGGTCCAGCCAGGCATCCGCCGACTCGCTGAAGGGCTCCGGCGGTGCGCCCACCATGCGGGCGACGCTCTCGTCGTGATCCACCATGCCGCCATCCACCCGGTAGTCCCACAGGCCCAGGCCGGTCGCGCGTATCGCCAGGCGCAACCGCGCTTCGCGGCGCAGCAGCCCTTGCTGCAATTGGGTGAGGCGGGCGAAGCCCTTGCGCACCATGATCCATAGCAGGATGGACGTCACCAGCACGAAGAACAGGCCCTTGTAGGTCTGCAACTCGGTGAGCCGGGCCGGTTCGCCGACCCACATGGAAATCACCTGGTCGGAGTAGATGATCCAGGCGACCGCGAACGCGGTGTAGATCAAGGTAGCCGGCAGCGCCAGCAGGCCTGGCGAGGGCGGCGGCGGAAGCGGGGGAAGGGGCGCGTCTGTCATGAGCACATCCTCCTGCCGGGCGGGGGTAAGCCGATGTTACGCCAAGCCCGGGGAAGCGTGCAGCCCCTGCCGACGCCCTTCTCCACCGGTTTCCCCCGGGTTCGTCCGGCGGCCGCATCCGGGGCGGCGCGATATCATGGCGCTATCCGCCCGGCCTGTTTCTGGAGTCTGCCCATGTCCGCCACCGACCTGTTTTCCCGGGGCCTCTTGCGCATGCGCGAGATGGTCGCCAACGCCACCGCCAAGCCCCGGGAGCCGTCGGAGAAGATCCTGGAGCGCATCCGCCAACAGCTCCACGAGTGTGCCGAGGGGCTCGGCGGCGAGGTCTCCACCCGCCAGCGCGCCGCCCGCCTGGCGGAAACCTACCTCGGCCTGGACGACGGCGGCCGCCGCGCGGTGCTGCGTATGATCGCGCTGGAGTTCGGCCCCGATCCCACCCAGGTCGCAACCGCCCACAAGGCCTATCAGGCAGCCGTCGGCAGCGAGCGCCAATGGGATGCGGAAGCGCAGCTGCGCGCCGCCATGCGCTCCCGCCGCATCCGCATCCTCACCCAGTTCAACGCCATTCCGCAGGGGGTGAAGTTCCTAGTGGATCTGCGCGCCGACCTGCTGCGCTATCTGCCGGAGGAACCGTTGCTGAAGCCGCTGGACCGCGAGCTGGAAGCGCGGCTCACCGCCTGGTTCGACGTCGGCTTCCTCGAACTCACCCGCATCACCTGGCACTCGCCGGCGGTGTTGCTGGAGAAGCTGGTGGAGTACGAGGCGGTGCATGAGATCCGCTCCTGGAACGACCTCAAGAACCGCCTGGATTCCGACCGCCGCTGCTACGCCTTCTTCCACCCGCGCATGCCGCTGGAGCCGCTGATCTTCGTCGAGGTCGCGCTGCTGGAACAGCTGGCGGACAACGTGCAGCAATTGCTGGACGAGCACGCACCGGTGCAGGACACCCGCCGCGCCGACACCGCCATCTTCTATTCCATCAGCAATACCCAGGCCGGCCTGCGCGGCATCTCCTTCGGCAACTTCCTGCTGAAGCGGGTGGTGGAAGACCTGCAGCGCGACTTCCCCAAACTGAAGTGCTTCGCCACCCTGTCACCACTGCCCGGCCTGGTGCGCTGGGCCGGCCGCCATCCGGAGGAACTGGCCAGCGCCCTGACCCCGACCGACTGGAAGAAGCTCGCCGCCGCCGGAGTGGACGGCCCGGACTCGCCGCGTCTCGGCGAACTGCTGGAGGGCAAGTCCGACTGGCGGGATGACCCGGCGCTGGCGCGCGCGCTCAAGGAGCCGCTGCTGCGCGTCGCCGCCCACTACCTGCTGCACACCGCTGGCGACAGCCGTCCGGTGGACCCGGTGGCGCGCTTCCACCTGGGCAATGGCGCCCGTGTCGAACGCCTGAACTGGCTGGCCGACAGCTCGTCCAAGGGGCTGGCCCAGTCCTGGGGCGTGATGGTGAACTACCTCTACGACCCGGACCGGATCGAATCCAACCTGGAGGCGTATGCCAGCGAAGGCCGCATCGATGCTTCACCCGCCGTCCGCCGTCAGGCAAAGCGCTGACATTCCTGGCAATCAACCCCGGACCATGACGCATGTCGCACTTCCAGCCACTAAGCCGACCGTATGATGCCGGAGTGGTCCCGGGCGCCATCGGTATTCCTGCCGGCGTAGCGAACCGCCACGCCACCTAGCTGACGGATACCTCCCTCGTGCGCCTGCCCTTCCGGCCCTCCTCCATCCGGGTCCGCCTGCTGCTCGCCAGCACTGCCGTCCAGGTGGTGCTGCTCACCCTGCTGGTGGTGAACAGCGTCCGCCTGATGAACGAGGCCGCCTCCGCCAGCCTGGACACCCTGGTCGAACAGAACGCCAGCATGCTGCACGCCATGGCCACCGCTTTCGGCGAGCAGGAGCGCTACCCCGCGCTGCAGGATCTGCTCGGAGAACTGCTGGTCGACGCCAACGGCGGCCTCGCCTACGTCCGCATCGGCGACAGCCAGGGCCGCATGCTGCTTTCCGCCGGGCGTCCGGAGCTGGACCCGCTGCCCCAGGGCAGCACCGCCCTGCCGGCGGACATAGACCGGGTGCTGGGCGAACGCTTCATCCACATCCGCCGGCCGCTGCTGCTGCCGGGCAATGAAGTCGGCTTCCTCCAGTTCGGCGTGTCGGTGTCCATCCTCGCCGCCGCGCGCAAGGCCATCGTCGAACAGGGCGCGCTGATCGCCTCCGCCGAACTGCTGCTCACCTTCCTGCTGATCTCCTCGCTGGGCTACCTCCTCAGCGGCAAGGTGCGGCGCCTGCTCAACGGCAGCCGCGCCATCGCCGACGGCCACTTCGAACACCGCCTGCCGGTCTATGGCAACGACGAACTCTCCCGGCTGGCGCGCCACTTCAACCTGATGGCGGCCACGCTGCAGGAGCGGGTCGGCGAACTGCAGGACACCGCCGACCGCCTCGCCTCCAGCGAAGACCGTTACGCCCTCGCCATGCAGGGCGCCAACGACGGCCTGTGGGACTGGGACATCCCCGGCAACACCATCTACTACTCCGAGCGCTTCCACGAGATCGCCGGCAACACCGCCGAGCTGCCGGACTCGCCGCAGCAGGTGCTGGAACTGTTGCATCCGGACGATGTGAAGACTTACCGTCAGCGCATGAGGGAACACCTGCAAGGCGCCAGCGCCCGCTTTACCTGCGAGCACCGCATCCGCCTGCCGGATGGCAGCTACCGCTGGGTCGTCACCCGCGGCGTCGCCCGCCGCGGCGCCGACGGCCACGCCATCCGCATGGCCGGCTCCATGGGCGACGTGGACATGCGCAAGCAGGCCGAACAGCAACTGGTGCATGACGCCCTGCACGACGGCCTCACCGGCCTGCCCAACCGCGCCCTCTTCATCGAACACGTGCGCCGCGCCATCGGCCAGCAACGGCGCGACGAAGACGAGCGCTTCGCGGTATTGGCGATCAACCTGGAACGCTTCAGCCTGGTGAACGACAGCTACGGCCACGCCACCGGCGACGCCCTGCTGCGCGCCATCGCCGGCCACATCTCCGCCTCGCTGCGGGCGGGCGACATCGTCGCCCGTGTCGGCGGCGACCAGTTCGCAGTGCTGCTGGACGGGCTGAAGGACAGCGCCGAGGCCCTGCGCCTGGCCGAATCCTTGGTGGAGCTGCCAGCCTTTACCCTACCCGTCACCGGCCAGCCGCTGCACCCCAAATGCCGCATCGGCGTCGCCCTCGGCGAAGTGGAGTACGAGGATGCCGGCGCCCTGCTGCGCGACGCCGACAACGCCCTGCACAAGGCCCGCCAGGCGGAGGACTCGCCGGTCGCGGTCTTCCACGCCTCCATGCACGCGCAGACCCTGCTCACCCTGCAGCTGGAAACCGACCTGCGCCACGCCCTGCGCCAGCGCGCGCTCATCGTCCATTACCAGCCCATCGTCACCCTGCCGGAGCAGCGGTTGAGCAGCATGGAGGCGCTGGTTCGCTGGCCGCATCCCACCCGCGGCCTGCTCGCGCCCAACGTCTTCATCCCGCTCGCCGAGGCGCTAGACCTGGTGCACGACCTCGGCATGCAGGTGCTGGAACAGGTGTGCGCCGACCTTGCCCGCTGGCAGCGCGAGGGCTACGCGCCGCCGCCGGTCAGCGTCAATCTCTCCGCCCGCCAGTTGAGCCGGCCGGCGCTGGCCACCGAGCTGCTGGACGCCATCGCCCGCCACGGCATCGCCCCGACCAGCATCCGCATCGAAGTCACCGAAAGCCTGTTCGCCCGCCCCGACGGCCCGGCCAAGAGCGCGCTGCAGCAGCTGCGCGAGGCCGGCATCACCGTGCTGATCGATGACTTCGGCACCGGCTTCTCCGCGCTCAGCTATCTGCACACCATCCCCTGCGACACCATCAAGCTCGACGGCTCCTTCGTCCGCTCACTGACCGACGACGCCCGCCTGCGCGCCATCGTCCGCCGCAGCATCGAACTGGTGCACGACCTCGGCATCACCGTCGTCGCCGAGTGCATCGAAACCGAGGACCAGGCGAAGCTGCTGCACGAGATGCGCTGCGACTACGGCCAGGGCTACCTCTTTTCCCGACCGCAGCCGGCCGAAGCACTACTGGCCCTGCTCCCCCGTACGCCGGCGCTGACCGGATGAAATCGCTGCGCGCCCTGCTGCGCCCCCTTCTCGCCTGCGCGGCGCTGCTCCAGGGCGGCGCCCTGCAGGCGCAGGAAGCGGACATCCGCTGGTCCGGCTTCGCCACGCTGGGCGCCGTCTCCACCTCGGCCAGCGATCTGCGTTTCGCCCGCATCGGCGTGGATCATCCCGGCCCGGAGAACCCGGATTTCGGGCCGGACACGGTAGCCGGCCTGCAAGGCAACTTCCGCTTCGGCGACCGCGTCGGCGCAGCCCTGCAGGTCGTCAGCCGCGAAACGCCGGAGGGCAAATACACCCCGCGCCCCAGCCTCGCCTTCCTCAGCTATGCCCTGAGCCCGACGCTGACGGTGCGCGCCGGCCGCATGCGGGTGCCCTTCTTCATGCTGTCCGACACGCTGGACATCAACTACGGCAATCCCTGGGTCCGCCCGCCGGGCGAGGTCTACAGCCTCAACCCCTTCCCCGACCTGGACGGCATCGATCTGCTCTACCGCCTGCAACTGGGCGACACCCAGCTGGAACTCCACCCCTACGCCGGCCGCAGCGACATCCCTCTATATAAGAGTGGCGACATCGGCCTGCGTGAAGCCCTGGGCTTCAACCTCTCCATCACCCACGGCAACCTCTCCCTGCACCTGGGCCATGTGCGCGCCCGCCTGAAGCTGCAGTGGGACGACCCGGACTACCGCCAGCTCACTGGCGTGCTGCGGATACTGGGCCGCAACGACGTGCTCGACGACCTCTCCGGCCACGATGGCCGCGCCCGCTTCAGCTCCGCCGGCTTCCAGTGGGACGACGGCGACTGGCTGCTGATCGGCGAATACGCCCGCCGCGAAAACACCCGCTACGCCAACAGCAGCCACGGCTGGCACCTCACCGCCGGCCACCGCTTCGGCAACTGGCTGCCCTTCATCACCTTTGCCCGCCAGACGCAGGACAAACCCGTCGCCAGCGCCGACTTCGCCAACCCGGTCCTGGCCCAGGCCTTCGACGGCTTCCTCGCCTCCCGCAACCTCGCCCAGCGCAGCACCACCATCGGCGTACGCTGGGACGTGGCCGCCAACGCCGCGATCAAGACCGAATGGACGCGCACCCATACCGACCGCGACGCCTGGGGCAGCTTCTTCCCCCGTGGCGAGCCGTCGGCCGCCGACATGCGCGGCCGCACCATAGACACACTGAGCCTGTCCCTCGATGTCGTCTTCTAGCGGCCGCCGCCCACTCGCCTGGATGCTCGTCCTGCCGCTGGCGCTGTGCGTCCGGCTGGCCTGGGCCGACATCGCGCTGGTCACCGGACGGCAGTCCAGCATCCAGGAGCTCGGCCGCGAAGAAGCAGCGCAGCTCTATCTCGGCCATCGCAACACGCTGGCGAACGGCCAGGCCGCGGCGCTGATCGACCTGCCACCCGGACCGGTACGGGACGCCTTCTACCTCAACCTCACCGGCAAGAACCCGGCGCAGATCCGCGCCTACTGGTCGCGCCAGGTCTTCACTGGCCGCGCGCTGCCGCCGCGGCAGGCCAGCGGCGTGGAAGAAGTCCTGCGCTGGCTGGCCGAAGGCCGCGCCAGCCTCGCCTACCTGCCGGCGGACATCCTCGACCAGCGCGTGCGCGTCCTGCTGATGCTGCCCACGCCTTGATCCGGCGAGAAAACACCCAAACGCTCCCAGGGCCCAAAGCCCTGTAGCAAAGCCGACAAAGCGCGCACTCGCTACGCAGCACCTCAGGAGCCTTCCGCCTCCATCTGCGCCCTGGCTCAACCCAACGATGACCCTGTCGCCAGCGCCATCAGCCGGATTCAAGCCTCCATCCCCGTGCAGATGACTCCCATTCTCAACTGGCCCGCTTCCTGCTAATCAACTTCCGACACCTCCCTGCCGGAGAGCAGGCCGGGGATATGCAATAGGCAAGATATTTCCATTGCCAATGTTGCAGACCGGAGAAGTACGTCACAAACGCGCTACGCCTTACCCGGCGCGGACTTGACGAAAGCGACGCAATGGTGATGTAATGCAAATCATTCTTATTTGTATGGCGATGCAACATGACAGCAGAGTCGATTGCTCCGGCAGATACGTCCGCCCTGGCAGCCCGCGACCTGCCTAGGTTCGCGGAACGGCAGGCCCCTGCGGCCGAGCCCCCGATCCCCAGCAGCATGCTGCTGCTGGGCCGGACCAGCGTCACTATCGACCATCAGGGTGTGCAGTACGTACTCCGCACTACGCGTGCGGGAAAGTTGATTCTCACCAAGTAGCACGGCCAGGGACGGCAAAACCCCTCAACGAGGCTAGACTATGTATGTCTGTGTCTGCAACGCGGTAACCGAGCGACATATCAACGAAGCGGTACGCAATGGCGTGACCACCCTGCGCGAGCTGCGCAAGGATCTGGGAGTCACTGCCGAGTGCGGCCGCTGCGCGGTATGCGCTCGTGATTGCCTGCGCACTGCATTGGCCGAACAGGCCCCGGACTACGGGATGCCCGCGGGCATCCTGCCCTCGTTTCCCCTTGCCGTGGAGGCCTCATGAAAGGCGACAAAAAAGTCATTCAGCTACTCAACAAGCAACTGACCAACGAACTGACCGCGATCAACCAGTACTTCCTGCATGCCCGCATGTACAAGAACTGGGGCCTGATCAAGCTGGGCAAACACGAATACGAAGAATCCATCGAGGAAATGAAGCATGCGGACGACCTGATCGAACGCGTTCTCTTCCTGGAAGGCCTGCCCAACCTGCAGAACCTCAACAAGCTGATGATTGGCGAGAACGTACCCGAGTGCCTCGCCGGCAACCTGAAGCTGGAGCAAGCCTCCCGCGCCGACCTGATCGAAGCCATCGCCTACTGTGAGTCCTGTAAGGACTATGTCTCCCGCGATCTGCTGGAAGACATTCTCGAAGACACTGAAGAGCACATCGATTACCTGGAAACCCAGATTGATCTGGTCGCCCAGGTGGGCCTGCCGAACTACCTGCAATCGCAGATGGAGCCGGACGCCTCATAAGCCTGGCCCGTGCTGGAGCGTCCCCCGGCGCTCCAGCAATCACGGTGCGCTCAGCCGACGGAGATTCGCTTTGCCATGCAAACCAGCCCGAACCGCCCGCGTACCGACAACCGTGCAGTACCCGCTTTTCCCGCGCGACGCTTTGCGCTCTACCTTGCCATCGCAGCCCTGCTGATGCATTTGTTGATGGAGCCGTCCCTGGCCGGCATGACCTTGAACCTGCGCTGATTACGATGTCGATCCCCCGCTTCTCCCCGGATTTCTGCCGATGACCGCCGCTGCCTCCCCGGCTCTTGCCCTGAACAGCGAGAAGAACGTTCAGAAGTCGCGCCAGACGCGGCAGCCGAACGTACCGCCTGCCACACCCCAGCCGCCCTCCGGCGGCCGGCGCAGTACCGGCCGCACCGAGCGCGCCTCGCTCGCCGTGCTGGTGCTGGGCCTGCACCTCGGGGGTCTGGCGACCATGGTCTATTTCGGCGCCAAGGTCACCATTCCTCCCCAGATCACGCCTATCCAGGTCGCCTTCATTCCGCTGGAAGCGCCGCCGCAGCCTGAACCTGCGCCGCCCGCACCGCCGGTGAAGGTCGAGAAGCCGACCCCGCCCAAGCCGGTTCCGCCCAAGGTCGAGCCCAAGCCTCGCCCCAAACCGGTGGTCCACGAGCCTGAGCCGACCACCACCGCGGAAAGCGCGATTTCGGCCGAGAAGCACGATCCGACGCCTCCGGCTCCGCCACAGGCCCCCCCGGCTCCGCCCGCGCCGCCGTCTCCGGCGCCGCCCGCACCCATCACCGCGGCGCGTTTCGATGCTGACTATCTGAACAACCCCGCTCCCACCTATCCGCCGCTGTCGCGCCGCATGCGCGAGGAAGGCCGCGTGATGCTGCGGGTGCTGGTTTCTCCCGAAGGTTTGCCGGCCAAGATCGAGCTCTCCAAGAGCTCGGGCTCGGAACGGCTGGACAATGCCGCCCGCGACGCGGTGACCCGCTGGCGCTTCGTCGCCGCAAAGCAGGGCGATCAGCCCATCGAAGCCTGGGTACTCGTACCCATCGTTTTCAATCTCGAAGGAAAGTAAGACCCATGGAAACCACTCAAGCCTTCGGACTTGCCCACCTCTGGGGCCAGTCCGACATGGTCATCCGCATCGTTGCCCTCATGCTGCTGGTCATGTCCATCACTAGCTGGTACCTGATCCTGGTCCGTGGCCTGCGCCAACTGCGCGCCCGCAGCTTCGATGACGCGGTCGAGTCCTTCTGGGCGGCCCCCGACCTGACCGAGGGCCTGAAGCGCCTGAGCAAACGCGCGCCGGACTCTCCCTTCGAAGCACTCGCCCAACAGGGTGCGGCAGCCACCGATCACGTGCGTCGCCACACCCACCGCGAGACCCTGGGAGGCAAGCTGAACGCGGAGGAGTTCGTGACCCGTGCCATGCGCAAATCGGTTTCACTGTCCACCGCCTCGCTGGAATCCGGCCTCACCATGCTGGCCTCGATCGGCTCCACCGCGCCCTTCGTCGGCCTGTTCGGCACCGTGTGGGGCATCTACCACGCGCTGGTGAACATCAGCGCCTCCGGCATGGCGACGCTGGACAAGGTCGCCGGTCCGGTCGGCGAAGCGCTGATCATGACCGCCTTCGGCCTCTTCGTCGCCATCCCGGCGGTGCTGGCCTACAACGCCTTCACCCGTGCCAACCGTGTCGAACTGTCCGAACTGGACGCCTTCGCCCACGACCTCCACTCCTGGTTCTGCACCGGCGCCCGCATCAGCCCGCTGAACGAACGCGAAGAAACCACCCCCAGCGCGCCGGTGCGCCTGGCCGGTGCTGGTGGAGCCGCGTAAATGGCTTTCGGCGGCTTCAACCAGGGCAGCGAGCGCGCGCCGTCCAGCGACATCAACATGGTGCCGCTGATCGACGTGATGCTGGTGTTGCTGATCGTGTTCATGATCACCGCGCCGCTGCTCACCCACTCGGTCAAGATCGATCTGCCCAAGGCGTCCAGCCAGCCCAACACCGAGAAGCCGGAAACGGTCACGCTGGCGATCAACGACGAAGGCAAGCTGTTCTGGAACAACGAACCTCTGGACGACGTGGCGCTGCCGGAAAGGCTGCGCAGCGCGGCGGCGCAGACTCCTCAGCCTGAGCTGCACCTGCGCGCCGACCAGAACACCCGTTACCAGAAGCTGGCGGAAGTGATGTCCCAGGCACGCGAAGCTGGCGTGGAGAAGATGGGCTTCATCACCCAGCCGGAGACGGCGCCCTAAGCGGGTTCTGCAGTCACCCAAAAGAAAAGGCCACGCAATGCGTGGCCTTTTTGTTTTCCTGCGGAGCCGCCATCCGAAGTAGCCAGTGGAGCAAGCGGCGCTACACAGCGTTACACGCGCTTGCCCCGCACCCGGATGATCACATCCACCTGCTCCAGTTCGACATGGGCGGGCAGGCTGGGCACACCGATCACATGCAACTCCTCGGCAGCGACATCGGTGAGTACCCCGGTATCGACATCGTAGAGATGGTAGTGAGGCTCGACATTGGAGTCGTAGACCACCCGCTCCGGATCAACGATCAGTTCCTTGACCAAGTTCTTCTCGCGAAACAGTCTGAGCGTGTTGTACACCGTCGCGCGCGAAGTCTCCGGCACGGTTTCGCGCACCTTGGCGAGCAGTTGCTCGGCGGACAGGTGCACCGGCCGCGACAGCATGACTCGGGCGATTTCCAGCCGCTGCAGGGTCACCGGCACGCCGATGGCGCGCAAACGGTCGGCCAGATCGCGGCTTGATGATGTTTCCATCTCTGTGGAGCCTATCGTGATTGATATCGGGGGCCTTCTCGGCCTGGCCGGGCCTGTACGCCCGGTGGCCGAATCTTGGTATTACCCCCGACGGCTGTCAATCGACCGCGGATGGTCGGCATTCCGCCGGCATCCGCGGTCCGGGCGCATCCGACTCAGTCGAAAGGCACCGGCTTCGGCGTTTCGTTTGAAGACGGCGGCAGCTGCGGCAGGACGAAGGAAGGCTGGTCACCGGTCAGCGTCTTCAGGAAGGCGACGATCTGACCGATTTCTTCCTTGGAGTACTTGCGGCCGAGCTGCAGCCGGCCCATCACGTCCACCGCCTCTTCCAGCGTCTGCGCCTGACCGTCGTGGAAGTACGGATAGGTCAGTTCCACGTTGCGCAGCGTCGGCACCTTGAAGTTCAAGCGGTCTTCATCCTTGCCGGTAACGCCGGCGCGGCCTTCGGCACCGCTCTTGGTCACATACGGCTCGACCAGACCCATCTTCTGGAAGGACGTGCCGCCCACGGCCGGGCCGTTGTGGCACGCAACGCAACCACTGTCCTTGAACAGCTTGTAGCCGGCGAGCTCACGCTTGTTCAGCGCCTTGTCGTCGCCCTGCAGCCACTTGTCGAAAGCGGAGCCCGGCGTGACCAGGGTTTCCTCGAAGGCGGCGATGGCGTCGGTGACCTTGGCGATCTCGACACGGCTGGAGCCGTATACCGCCTTGAACTCGGCGACGTAGCCGGGGATGGATTGCAGCACGTCCACCGCCAGATCGTGGGTGAAAGCCATCTCGCCAGGGTTGGCGATGGGGCCGCCGGCCTGTTCCTTCAGATCCTTGGCGCGGCCGTCCCAGAATTGCGCCACCGCCATGCTGGAGTTCAGCACGGTGGGCGCGTTGATCGGGCCCTTGGACCAATTGTGGCCGATGGAGGTCTGCAGGTTGTCCGAGCCGCCCATGGACAGGTTGTGGCAGGAATTACAGGAGATGAAGCCGGAGCGGGACAGCCGGGGATCGAAGAACAAGCGCTTGCCGAGTTCAACCTTGGCGGGGTTCGTCACCTTGGCCGGCTGTATGGGTTGGATGGGCTCATCCCGTACTGCCCAGGCGGAACCTGCGGCAACCGTCGCGATCACGGCCAGCGTGATCCCGGTGGTATTCAGCTTCATGATGCTCTCCTTCGTGAGTTGATCCGCGCCGATGCGGGCAAATCGGTAGCGCCCGCATCGATCCATGACAGATCGGTCGATTAGACCTGTTCTAAACATGCAGGCGGATTTAACCCCCCTTCTCTACATGGTTTCTTGACCCAGATCAGGAAAGCGCCCCTATTCACCTTTCGTCGTAATCAGCGGCGGGGCCTTGCTGCACCTGCAATACGATACAAAGCACTGCAGATACAGCCCGTATCCTTCAACCATCGACATCCGTCCAGCGCAACGCCCCCAATCCCTCTGAAAGCATGAACGCCAAGCCTTCCACTCCATCCTCCACCAAGCCGGCCAAGCCCCGGCGCTGGCCCCTCGCCGCAACCCTGAGCGGTGTTTTGTTGCTCGGCGGCTACATCGTCTGGAGCAATTACTTTCGCGGCACCGACCAGCACGCCCAATACCAGTTCGCCACAGTGCAGCGCGGCGACATCGAGGACGTGGTCACCGCCACCGGCACGCTGCAGCCGCGGGACTATGTGGATGTGGGCGCCCAGGTTTCCGGCCAGCTGAAGAAGATCCATGTGGAAGTGGGCTCGGAGGTGAAGGCCGGCGATCTGCTGGCGGAGATCGACCCCACCGTCTATCTCGCCAAGGTGGACGCCTCCCGCGCCCAGCTGCGCAACCTGCGCGCCCAGCTCAAGGAGCGCGAGGCCCAACTCAAGCTCTCCGGCCTGCAGCTGAAGCGTCAGCAGGCGCTGATGAGCGAGGAAGCAACCACCGCCGAATCGCTGCAGAACGCGGAGGCCTCGCTGCAATCCTCCGAAGCGCAGCTGGAAGCGCTGCGGGCGCAGATCGAACAGATCGAATCCTCGCTGCGGGCGGACGAAGCCAACCTGCAATACGCCCGCATCCTGTCGCCGATGACCGGCACCGTGGTTTCCATCAGCGCCCGCCAGGGCCAGACGCTGAACACCAACCAGAGCGCGCCCACCGTGCTGCGGGTGGCGGACCTGAACACGATGACGGTGCAGACGCAGGTTTCCGAAGCGGACGTCGCCCGCCTCAAGGTCGGCATGGAGTCCTACTTCACCACCCTGGGCGGCCAGGGCCAGCGCTGGTACGGCAAGCTGGAGAAGATAGAGCCCACACCCACCGTCACCAACAACGTGGTGCTGTTCAATGCGCTGTTCGACGTGCCCAACCCGGATGGCAAGCTGATGACGCAGATGACCGCCCAGGTCTTCTTCATCGTCGCCTCGGCGCGCAATGCGCTGGTCGTGCCGATGTCCGCGCTCAATGTCGCCAACCGGCCGCAGCGTGCGCAAGGACAGGGGCCGGGAGCCGGGCAAGGACGCGAGCGCCCGGCAGGTGCCGGCCCCAATGGTGATCCAAGTAGCGGCCCCAACGGCGGCATGCAGGCAGGCGAAGGCAACCGCGAGCGCGGCCCGCGCGCAGCCAACGGAGAAAGAGCGGAACGCGGCGAGCGTGGAGAGCGCGGCGGTGAAGCCAACGGCGAACGCCGGCGGCCGTCCCAGGCCAACGGTCATGGCCCGCGCCGCGGCATGATCAAGGTCGCCAAGGCGGATAACACGCTGGAAGACCGTCCGGTGGAACTGGGCGTCAGCAACCGGGTGCAGGTGCAGGTACTGTCCGGCCTGGAGGAAGGTGAGCGCATCGTCTCCGGCAACGTGCTTGCCGCCCGCCCTCAGTCGAGCGACAACCAAGCCCCGCGGATGCCGCCCCGGCTATGAAGCGCGAGCCTCTTCCCCTGGAGCGGCCGGCGCCTTCGTCGACCGCGCCGCTGATCTCCCTGCGCGGCGTCACCAAGACCTTCCGCAACGGTGAGCTCGAGACCGAGGTGCTGCACGGCCTGGATCTGGACATCTACCCGGGCGAATTCGTCGCCATCATGGGCGCGTCCGGCTCGGGCAAGTCCACGCTGATGAACATCCTCGGCTGCCTGGACCGCCCCACCCGCGGCACCTACCACTTCATGGGCGAGGACGTGGCCGACTTCGGCCGCGACGATCTCGCCCGCCTGCGCCGCGAGGCCTTCGGCTTCGTGTTCCAGAGCTACAACCTGATCGGCAACGCCACCGCGCGCGAAAACGTCGAGGTGCCGGCCATCTACTGCGGCATGCCGCCGGCCGAGCGCCATACCCGCGCCACCGAGCTGCTCACCACGCTGGGCCTGGGCGAACGCTGCGGCCACCGCCCCAGCCAGCTCTCCGGCGGCCAGCAGCAGCGGGTTTCCATCGCCCGCGCGCTGATGAACGGCGGCCGCATCATCCTCGCCGACGAGCCCACCGGGGCACTGGACAGCAAGAGCGGCGTCGAGGTGATGAGGCTGCTGCGCCAGCTCTCCGAGCAGGGCCACACCATCATCCTGATCACCCACGCGCGCGAAGTGGCGGAGGAAGCCCGGCGCATCATCGAGATCCGCGACGGCAACATCCTCTCCGACCCCGGCCCGCAGCCGCGCAGCGAACCGGAGCCGGATTTCGCCCCGCGGATGGACCACAGCTCCTCGCTCACCGACGTCATGGAGGCCACCCGCACCGCGCTGCGGGCACTGCGCGCCAACATCTTCCGTTCCATCCTGACGCTGCTCGGCATCGTCATCGGCGTCGGCTCGGTGATCGCCATGTTGGCGATAGGCGACGGCGCCAAGCAGCAGGTGGTGGACCGCATCAGCGCCATGGGCACCAACCTGCTCACCATAAGGCCGGGTGCGCCCAACCAGCGCGGGCGGGACACCACCGCCACACTGGTGATAGACGACGTGCGCGCCATCGGCGAGCTGCCCAACGTGCTCGCCTCGGTACCGGAGCAGAGCGCCAACGTCACCGTGCGCTTCGGCAATGCCGACCAGCGCACCACCGCCAACGCCACCTCGGCCGACTTCATCATCGCCCGCAACTGGCCGGTCGCCTCCGGCACCTTCTTCACCGCCGCCGACGAGGCCGACTACGCCACGGTGGCGGTCCTGGGCCAGACGGTGGCCAACGGCCTCTTCCCCGGCAGCGACCCGATAGGCCGCTACATCCTGGTCAACAACATTCCCTTCCAGGTCATCGGCGTGATGAACGCGCAGGGCGCCACCGGCGGCGGCCAGGACCAGGACGACATCGTCTTCGTGCCCTACACCACCGGCAGCCTGCGCCTCACCGGCCAGCGCTTCCTGCGCAACGTGACGGTAGCGGTGCAGGACGTGTCGCGCATCGACGCCACCCAGGCGGAAGTCTCCAACCTGCTGCTGGCGCGCCACGGCGTGGAGGATTTCCAGATCCGCAACATGGCCTCCATCCTGGAAACGGTGTCGGCGACGCAGAACACCCTCACCATCCTGCTCGGCGCGGTGGCCGCCATCTCGCTGCTGGTGGGCGGCATCGGCGTCATGAACATCATGCTGGTGTCGGTCACCGAACGGACGCGGGAAATCGGCATCCGCATGGCCACCGGCGCGCGCATGAAGAACATCCTGCAGCAGTTCCTCATCGAAGCCCTGGTGGTGTCCGCGCTGGGCGGTGCCATCGGCGTCGCCGTCGGCCTCGGGGCGGCGGCCATCATCGCCGCCTTCGGCACCGCCATCAAATACACCCTGGCGCCGGTGCTGCTGGCCTTCGGCTGCGCCTTCGCCACCGGCCTCATCTTCGGCTATCTCCCGGCACGCAAGGCCGCCCGCCTCGACCCGGTGGTCGCGCTCGCCTCGGAATGACAAACAACATGCATCCGCAAGCTCACCTCGCCCCCTCGGGCATCCCGACCTCCCTGCGCCGACGGCTGCCGCGCACTGCCGCCGGCAGCCTGCTCGCGAGCCTGCTGCTGCTCTCCGGCTGCGCCCTGCATGAACCCATTGCCCGGCCGGACGTGCCCCTTCCCGCCAATTGGTCGGAAGCCGCGCCGGCCACGGACGAGATCAGCGCCAACTGGTGGCGCACCTTCGGCTCCGCCGAACTGGACGCCTTGGTGCAGGAAGCCACGGCCGCCAGTCCGGACCTGCGCATTTCCGCCGAACGGGTGATACAGGCGGAGCAATCGCTGCGCGTCAGCGGCGCCTCCCTGTTCCCCAGCCTCAACCTCGGCGGCAACACCGGCTGGTCGCGGCGCGATGCCAACGACGGCAGCGCGGTCACCGAGACCAAGTCCTCCGGCGCCACCCTCAGCGCCGGCTACGAGATCGATCTGTGGGGCCGCATCGCCGCCAACGTCGACAGCGCCGAAGCCAGCCTGGCCAGCAGCCGCTTCGACTACGACGCCGCCCGCCTCAGCCTCTCCGCCAACGTCGCCACCACCTACTTCCAGGTGCTGGCGCTGCGCGAGCGCCTGCGCATCGCGCGCGAAAACCTCGCCATCGCCGAACGGGTGCTGCGCATCGTCGAAGTCCGCTACCAGAACGGCTCCGCCTCCTCGCTGGACGTAAGCCGCCAGCGCACCACCGTGCTATCCCAGCGCGCCACCATCCCGCCGCTGGAAGTGCAGGAGCGGCAGACCAACACCGCGCTGGCCATCCTGCTCGGCCGCGTGCCGCAGGACCTGCGGCTGCAGGGCGAAGCGCTGAACACGCTCGCCATTCCTGCGGTCACCCCCGGCCTGCCGGCGGACCTGCTGGTGCGCCGCCCGGATCTGGCCAGCGCCGAAGCCGCGCTGGCCGGCGCCTCCGCCAATATCGCCGCCGCCCGCGCCGCGCTGCTGCCCAGCATCCAGCTCTCCGGCTCCGGCGGCCTGGCCACCGCCACGCTGCTGTCGCTGGCCGATCCGAGCAACACCGTCAGCCTCGGCGCCTCGGTCGCCCAGGTGATCTTCGACGGCGGCCGGCTGCGCGCCCAGGTGGAAAGCGCCCGCTCGCGCCAGCGCGAGCTGGTCGAAACCTACCGCAAGGCCATCCACACCGCGCTCAAGGAAGTGGAAGACGCCCTCGGCAACACCGGCCGCAACGCCAACCAGGAAGTGCTGCAGGGGCAAATCTTCGCCGAAGCCCAGCGCAGTCTGCGCCTGGCGGAACTGCGCTACCGCGAGGGCGCGGACGACCTGCTGACGGTGCTGGACGCCCAGCGCACGCTGTTCTCGGCGCAGGACTCGCTGGCCCAGCTGCGCCTGTCCCGCCTCACCTCGGCGGTGGATCTGTACAAGGCGCTGGGCGGCGGCTGGCGGCCGGAGACCGGCGTGGCCGTTTCGCCGCAATCCTGAATCGGCGACACTGGCGCGCATGACACTTCCACGCCTGACCGCCATTCCGGCCGACATCGCCGCCGTCGCCGACTACGAGCCCTACGCCCGTGAACGCCTGGACGACAACGCCTGGGCCTACATCGCCAGCGGCGCCGGCGACGAGATCACCCACCGCGCCAACCGCAGCGCCTTCGACGCCCTGTCGCTGAGCCCGCGCGTGCTGGCCGACGTCCGCGGCGGCAGCACCGTGCTGGAGCTGTTCGGCCAGCGCTTCGCCCACCCCATCATGATCGCGCCGGTCGCCTACCAGCGCCTTGCCCACCCTGATGGCGAACTTGCCACCGTGCAGGCCGCCGCCGCGCTGGAGGCGGGCATGATGGTCAGCACCCTGGCCAGTTGCCGGCTGGAGGACATCGCCCGCTACGCCGGTGCGCCGCTGTGGTTCCAGCTCTACGTCCAGCCCGACCGCGGCTTCACCCGCGAACTGGTGCAGCGCGCCGAAGCCGCCGGCTACAGCGCGCTGGTGGTCACCGTGGATGCCCCCATCGCCGGCATCCGCAACCGCGAACAGCGCGCCCGCTTCCACCTGCCGCAGGGCATAGGCGCGGTCAATCTGCAGGGCATGCGCGCACCCCAGCCGACGCTGCCGCCGGGTGCCAGTCAGGTGTTCGACGGCCTGATGGCCTATGCCGCAACCTGGAAGGACATCGAGCAACTCCGTGGCCTGACCCGGCTGCCGCTCATCCTTAAAGGAATCTTGCATCCCGACGACGCCGAGCTTGCCCTGGCGCATGGCGTGGACGGCATCGTCGTCTCCAACCATGGCGGCCGCACGCTGGACACCCTGCCCGCTGGCCTCCACGCCCTGCCCGCCATCGCCGACCGCGTGGCTGGCCGCGCACCGCTGCTACTGGACGGCGGCATCCGCCGCGGCACCGACGTCATCAAAGCGCTGGCACTGGGCGCAAGCGCGGTACTCATCGGCCGTCCCTGGCTGTACGGCCTGGCTACCGCCGGCGCCCTCGGCGTCGCCCATGTGCTGCGCCTGCTGCGCGATGAGCTGGAAGTCGGCATGGCACTGACCGGTTGCGCCCGCCTCGGCGACATCGGCCCCCAGCTCATATACAAAATTAAAGAAACCTGAATTTTTCTTAAAGTTTCGTTGACCTTCCGTAGTGAGAATTGTTAGCATTTTTGAAACAATTCCAACGGATGGTCGCCTTGGCGCGGCCGTCAGCATGGCCAGCCACCTGCAGCAGCATCACTGTCTCCTGCCAGGAAGCCCGCCCAGCCCTACCGGACTTCACTTCCTACTGTCAGGAGATAAACGATGCCCCGTGGCACCGCTGTACCCGCTCGTCCCGCGTTTTCGCAACGCCCCCGCCGCAACGCCCTCACACTGGCCCTTGCCCTCGGTTTTTCCGCTGGCGCCTTCGCCCAGAGCACCGAACGCCAGCTGGGCGAGACCGTCGTCTCCGCCTCCGGCTTCGAGCAGCAGATCAAGGAAGCCCCCGCCAGCATCAGCGTGATCACCCGCGAGGATCTGGAAACCAAGCGCATCACCAACATCGCCGACGCCCTGGCCGACGTGGAAGGCATAGACACCGGCGGCAGCGCGGGCAAGACCGGCGGCCTCAACATCCGCATCCGCGGTCTCAGCGACGAATACACCCTGGTGCTGATCGACGGCCGCCGCCAGAACAGCACCGGCAACATCTACCCGAACGGCTTCGGCGAGGCGCGCAACAGCTTCCTGCCGCCGGTCTCCTCCATCGAACGCATCGAAGTCATCCGCGGCCCGATGTCCACCCTGTACGGCTCCGATGCCATGGGCGGCGTGGTGAACATCATCACCCGCAAGGTCGGCAAGGAATGGACCGGCTCCCTCACAGTGGAAGGCACCCATGTCGAAGACAGCGATTTCGGCGGCTCCTACTCCGCCGAAGTCTTCGCCTCCGGCCCGATCAAGCAGGATCTGCTCGGCCTGCAGGTGCGCGCCCGCAACTGGCACCGCGAGCAGTCCAGCATTTCCTACGACCTGGACGACGGCACCTCCGGCGACGAACTCACCCAGGGCCGGAACCCCACCAAGGGCCGCATCGAGAACTACGGCGCCCGCCTGACGCTGACGCCGAACAAGGATCACGACCTCTGGCTGGACATCGACACCACCAAGCAGAGCTACGACAACAGCAAGCAGCAGCTGGGCACCCTGGGCGCCGCCGGCGGCTACGGCCCCACGCAGAAGTACAACCGCGACAAATTCCTGCTCGCCCACAACTGGCGCACCGGCTCCGGCCTGCTGGAATCCAGCCTGAGCTACAACGAGACCGAGACCGTGGGCCGGCTGATCCCGGCGCGCCTGCTCGGCCGCAGCGGCGACCGCGGCCTGACCACCAAGGACTTCATCTTCGACACCAAGTACGTGACCGGCATCGGCAACCACATCCTGTCGATCGGCGCCCAGTACTGGAACGCGGAAATGGAGGACGGCATCCTGCCCAAGGCCACCGAATTCACCCAGGTCGGCATCTTTGCCGAGGATGAATGGCGCCTGGCCGAAAGCCTGGCCCTGACGGTAGGCGTTCGCCACGACCACCATGACGAGTTCGGCGGCTACACCACGCCGCGCGCCTACCTGGTGTGGAACACCAACGAGAACTGGACGGTGAAGGGCGGCATCAGCCGCGGCTACAAGGCGCCGCGCCTGGAGTACCTCACCAACGGCATCTACACCGTTTCCGGCCAGGGCCGCACCCCCGCCATCGGCAACCCGGATCTGGAACCGGAGACCAGCACCAACACCGAAATCGGCGCCATCTTCGACAGCCTGCAGGGCTTCACCGCCAGCGCCACGTTGTTCCACAGCAAGTACAAGGACTTCATCAGCACCAGCGCCGGCCCGGTGCTGATGACCTGCAACGGCAGAACCAACGCCGGCGGCAGCGCCGCTTCCGCCGAGGCCTGCGAGGACTACCTCGCCGCCGCCGGCAACCAGTGGGACGTGTGGGTGGGCGGCACCAACGCCACCGGCGACAGCTTCACCCTGCGCCGGCCGGTGAACGTGGACAAGGCCACCATCCAGGGCGTGGAGTTGTTCTCCCGCTGGCAGATCAACCCGGCCTGGAGCCTGTCGGCCAACTACACCTACACCGACAGCGAACAGACCAGCGGCGACAGCAAGGGCGACCCGGTGAATGACACGCCGGAGCACATGTTCAACCTGGCGGTGCGCTGGAAGCCCACCGATCGCCTGTCCGCCTGGGTGCGTGGCGAGTATCGCGGCGACGGTTTCCGCAGCGGCACTCACAGCGCCACCGGCCAGGATGCGCGCGACGTGGTCGGCGACTGGAAGGGCTACACCCTGTTCCACCTCGGCGGCACCTACACGGTGACCCAGAACCTGGACCTCTCCGCCACCCTGTTCAACGTCACCGACGAGCGCTTCAACAAGGCCGAAGTGGTGAATGGCACCACCTACGCCACCTACCGCAACAACCAGGAGCCGCGCCGCCTGTGGGTGGCCGCGCACCTGAGCTTCTAAGCACCCGGCCGGGCACGCCACCCGGCACAACAGCAGGCTGGATGCTCAAGCCCGCATGAAGGCTCCCGCCGTCCGGCGGGGGCCTTCGTACAAAACGGTACAAGAAAAAAACAGTACATCGCTACTGTTGAGAATCGTTATCATCAAATAAAATCCTGCCGCCCGCCCGGGGCGCCGGCTCTCCCCCACACCGGCCCGTAGCGGCTTTGCTGCCCTGATGCCCACCTACCCCGCACCCCAGGAATCCTCCCCCGCGCGCAGCAGCACTCCCGCCGCCGACCAGGCCGCGCGGCGGCAAGCCCGGCGCAGCGGCTGGCTGAAAACGCTGCATCAATGGCACTGGATCAGCTCCGCGCTGTGCCTGCTCGGCATGCTGCTGTTCGCCATCACCGGCATCACGCTCAATCACGCGGGCGACATCGAAGCCAAGCCACGCATCCACACTCAGGAAGGTCAGCTGCCACCGACGCTGCTGGAACACCTGAAGACGCAGGCCGACAGCGAGCCGCAGGGCGAAGCCGCGCACCTGCCCGCCGACCTCCGCGCCTGGCTGGTCGATGAGCTCGGCATCCGCACCCGCGACACAGAGGCGGAATGGTCCGCCGACGAGGTCTACCTCGCCCTGCCCCGCCCCGGCGGCGACGCCTGGCTGCGGGTGGACCTGAACGGCGGCGCACTGGAATACGAAGACACCGACCGCGGCTGGATCGCCTATCTCAACGACCTGCACAAGGGCCGCCACGCCGGCACCGCCTGGAGCTGGTTCATCGACATCTTCGCCGCCGCCTGTCTGGTGTTCTCCATCACCGGGCTGTTCATCCTGCAGATGCATGCCGGCAATCGCCCCTCCACCTGGCCCATCGTCGGCCTCGGCGTGGTGGTTCCGGCGCTGCTGGCCATCCTCTTCATCCATTGAGCGCTCCCCCGCAGCGCCCGTCCGTTCAACCCAACGCCGAGACCTCCATGCGCCGCACCCTGCTCCTCGCCACCGGCCTGCTCGCCGCCGCTCCAGCCCTGGCCGCCAACATCGACCTCGAAGTGGAAATCCCCCGCCTCAGCGTCGCCGAGTATCACCGCCCCTACGTCGCCGCCTGGATCGAACGGCCGGACAACAGCGTCGCCGCCAATCTGGCGGTCTGGTACGACGGCAAGATGCGCAACAACGAAGGCACCAAGTGGCTGAAGGATCTGCGCCAGTGGTGGCGCCGTGCCGGCCGCGAGCTGGAAGTGCCGATCGACGGTGTCACCAGCGCCACCCGCGCCCCCGGCAAGCACAGCCTGAGCTTCGCCGAGGGCAGCGTGCCGCTGGGCAAGCTGCCGGCGGGCGAATACCGCCTGGTGGTGGAAGCCGCGCGCGAAGTCGGCGGCCGCGAACTGCTCACCGTGCCCTTCCAATGGCCGCCGCAAAAGGCCGAACAACTGAAGGCGCAAGGCCAGCACGAACTCGGCGCCATCACCGTCCAGCTCAAGCCCTGAAATTACCGAACGATCACGCTAGGAGACTCCGAATGAAACGCACCCTCAAGCTCGCCGCCGCCCTCGCCCTCTGCCTGCAACTGCCGGCCGCGCACGCCCACAACTTCTGGCTGCTGCCCTCTTCCACCGTGCTGTCCAAGGCCTCCTACATCACGGTGGACGCCGCAGTCGCCAACGACGTCTTCCACTTCAACCATGTGCCGCTGCGGGTGGACAACCTGGTGGTCAGCGCGCCGGACGGCAGCACCGTGCAGACCGAGAACCTGCAGCAGGGCAAGCTGCGCACCGTGTTCGACCTCAACCTGACGCAGACCGGCACCTACCGCCTGGCGGTGGTGAACGACGGCATCATGGCCATGTGGAAGGAAGGCGACCAGCCGAAGCGTTTCCGCGGCAACGCCGAGAACTTCGCCAAGGAAGTACCGGCCAACGCCACCGACCTGCGCGTCACCGAATCCGTCAGCCGGCTGGAAACCTTCGTCACCGTGGGCAAGCCCACCGCCATCCAGCCCACCGGCAAGGGCCTGGAACTGGTGCCGGTGACCCACCCGAACGACCTCTTCGCTGGCGAAAGCGCCACCTTCCGCTTCCAGGTGGATGGCAAGCCCGCCGCGGGCATCGAAGTCGTACTGGTGCGCGGCGGCAGCCGTTATCGCAACCAGCTGGAAGAGATCAAGCTCACCACCGACGCCGAAGGCAAGTTCACCGTGAAGTGGCCGCAGGCCGGCATGTACTGGCTGGACGCCGACGTGACCGACGACAAGACCACGGTGAAGCAGGCCAAGGAACGCCGCCTGTCCTACGTCGCCACCTTCGAAGTCCTGCCGGAATAAGCGAGCGGGGCCAGCCGGCCCCTGCGCTGCAGCGGGCGGGGCCGCACTAGCGCCTCCGCCCGCTGTCATTTGCAGCTCGTCACTTTCGTTCGAACCCGGCGCACCGCGGTCCGCCAGGGCCACCGGTTTTGGCGCTGCTGAGAACGAGCCCGAAGCACCAAGCGGAACAAGCGCCTGACCACCTCGGGCGTCCTTCTCGAACCACCTTCACCCGCAGCCCCGCCGATGCCTCTCCTGGAACCCAGCCGACTCGCCGCAGCCGGCATCGTCCTGCTGATCTACGCAGCGCTCTGCCTGGCGATCGGCCTACGCGAACGCAGGCGGCGGCAGCGTGCAGCACATGCTGCAGCGGTACTCGCGCCCGGCGCCGGCAGCGGCAAGCCGGTGCTCGTCAGCTACGCCAGCCAGACCGGCTTCGCCGAGCAGCTCGCCCGCGCCGCCGCCGAAGCCCTGCAGACGGCCGGCACGCCGACCCGGCTGATCCCGCTGGGTCAGCTCAGCCCGGAGATACTCGCCGACAGCGAAGAGGCGCTCTTCCTCGTCAGCACCTGCGGCGAGGGTGACCCGCCGGACAACGGCGCCCTCTTCGCCCGCCGCATCATGGCCGGCGATTTGCCGCTCGCCCATCTGCATTACGGCCTGCTCGCCCTGGGCGACAGCGAATACGCCCACTTCTGCGGCTTCGGCCGCGCGCTGGATGGCTGGCTGCGCCAGAACGGCGCCCACGCCATCTTCCCGGCCATCGAAGTGGACAACGGCAACGCCGCCGCCCTGCAGCGCTGGCAACACGAACTCGGCCACATCGCCGGCACCGGCGACCTGCCCGACTGGCGCGGCCCGGCCTATGAACAATGGCGCCTGAACGCCCGCCGCCTGGCCAACCCGGGCAGCGCCGGCGCGCCGGCCTTCCACATCGAACTCGTCCCCGCCGACGGCGCGCCGCTCCCCGCCTGGGAGGCCGGCGACCTGGCGCAGATCCTCGCCCCCGCCGACCCGGAACGGCCGCGCGAATACTCCATCGCCTCGCTCCCCTCGGAGGGCCGCCTGCTGCTGCTGGTGCGGCAACAGCGCACCGCCGACGGCAAGCTGGGCATCGCCTCCGGCTGGCTCACCGAAGGCGCCGATCTCGACGCCACTATCCAGTTGCGTCTGCGCCCCCATGAGAACTTCCGCCTCGGCGCCAACGCCGAACGCCCGCTGATCCTCATCGGCAACGGCACCGGCATCGCCGGCCTGCGCGCCCACCTGCGCCAGCGCGAACAGCGCGGCGAACGCCGCAACTGGCTGATCTTCGGCGAACGCAACGCCGAAGCCGATTTCCATTACCGGGATGAACTGCTGGCCTGGCAGCAAGGCGGCCTGCTGACCCGCCTGGATCTCGCCTTCTCCCGCGACGGCGCCGAATCCATCTACGTCCAGCACCGCCTCGCCGATGCAGATGCACAGCTGAAGCAATGGCTGGATGAAGGCGCGGCCATCTACGTCTGCGGCAACGCGGTGGGCATGGCACCCGCGATAGACGCCGTCATCACCCGCGCGATCGGCGAGGACGCTCGCGACGAACTGATCGCACAGGGGCGCTACCGGCGTGATGTTTACTGAATCAAAAAGAGAATAAATTCAGAAAACATTCAGTAAATGTCCTTACTAATCAATCCTGTATTTTTTTTGCAACAGAAGAAACAAAGTCGAAACATTTTTCTCCGCACGCTAATAGGAATCGTTACTATTTTGATTACTTATTAGCCAGCCCCCCATCCGGACCCGCGCATCCCGGAGAGGAAGCCAGCCAACTTCTTCCTCTAATGGCAACGGAGATGCACCCGATGAGCTACGTATCGAGCCGTAAACACGGCGCAGCACAACTACCCCGGATCAATCAGACCGCCCTCGCCCTGCTCACCCTCGCCCTGCCCGGCGTTGGCCTGGCGCAGCAAACCACAACCCAGACGCTTCCCGAGGTCAACGTTACCTCCACTGCGGAAGCCGCCTACAAGCCGGAAACCGTCGCTTCTCCCAAGTACACCGAACCGCTGCGCGACACGCCGCAGACGATCACGGTGATCCCGAAAGAGGTCATGGCGGACCAGAACCTGCTCAGCCTCAAGGAGGTACTGAGCACCGTGCCCGGCATCACTTTCGGTGCGGGCGAAGGTGGCGGCGGCGCCACTTACGACAACATCACCTTCCGCGGCATGCCTTCCAACGATGACATCACCGTCGACGGCATCCGCGACAGCGCCCGGGTCTCACGCACCGACACCTTCAATCTGGAACAGATCGAAGTTTTCAACGGCGCAAGCTCCGTCACCTCCGGCGCAGGCGCGGTAGGTGGCAGCATCAACCTGGTCAGCAAGGTGGCCCGCCAAGGAAACTTCGCGAATATCAGCGCCGGCCTGGGTACCGATGAATACGGTCGTCTGACCGCTGACATCAACCGCGAGATTGCGGATGGCGTGGCCGTGCGACTGAACCTGATGAAGCACCAGAACAACATTCCCGGCCGCGACTACGAGAAGAATGATCGCTGGGGCGTCGCCCCCTCCATCACCTTCGGCCTGGGCACCCCGACCCGCCTGTCGCTGAGTTACTTCCATCAGGAAGACGACAACATTCCCCAGTACGGCGTGCCGTATTACAACGGCCGGTCAGTGCCTGGCGTGGATAGCGAGAACTACTATGGCTATCGCAACGTAGATACCCAGGAGATCAAGACTGACTCCTTCACTGCGCTGCTCGAGCACACCTTCAACGAGAAGCTATCGCTGCGCAACCAGACGCGCTGGCAGGAAACCACGCAGTACTCGGTCGTCAATCCGCCGCAGGGTACGTGGTGCTTGTCCAGCGGCGTGACACCCACTGGCGGCTCTTGCTCCGGCGTTGCCCCCGGCTTCTACCAGCCATCCGGCCCGCGCGGCACCGCACGGGACACGAAGAACACCATCCTGACCAACCAGACCGACCTGACCGCCAACTTCAAGACCGGCGCGGTTGAGCACACCATGGTTGCGGGCCTGGCCTTCACCCGTGAAACCTATGAACTGGACAACGGCAACGTATTGCGCAATGCGAACGGTGCAACGCCCAACCCCAGCCTGCCGCCGATGAGCATCTACGACCCGAACAGCTACTACACCGGGCCGGTGAACTTCATCAAGGCAGGCCACACCGAAGGCACGCTGGACAACCGGGCGATCTACCTCTTCGACACCATCAAGCTCACCGAGCAGTGGCTGCTGACAGGCGGCGTACGCTATGAGGAGAACGAGGGCGACTCCCGCAGCGACACCATCGCAACACCTGCGGCAGGTGGCGCGGTGACCCAGGGCACGAAGTTCAAGAACAAGGAGCAGTTGTTCTCCTACCGTGCCGGCGTAACCTACAAGCCGGTGCAGAACGGTGCCATTTATGTGGCCTACAGCAACTCGAAGACGCCTTCGAAGAGCTCGGTGAACGGAGCGTGCGCCGCCAATACATGCGCCGTTGATCCAGAAACCGCCATCCTTTACGAAGTTGGCACCAAGTGGGATCTGCTGGACAACAAGCTCTCGGTGACCGGCTCGATCTTCCGCAACGAACGCACCAACTACAAGGTTGCGGACACGCTCAATCCGGACAACCCCAGCCAGGAACAGCAGCTTGACGGCAAGGCACGCGTGGATGGCATCGCGCTAGGGGCTGCAGGCCAGATCACCGACAAGTGGGCAGTCTTCGCCAACTACACTTACCTCAAGAGCAAGGTAGTGCAGGGTGCCTCCGACGTAACCGCCGGCCTGGGTCAGGACTACACCAAGGGTGATGACCTGACGAGCACGCCCGACCACTCCCTGAGTCTGTGGACCACCTACCAGTTGCCCGCCGGTTGGCGTGTCGGCTACGGCGCAAGCTACGTGGGCGAGATGTATCTGACCCAGCACAGCGCCACCAATCTGAATGGCCCCCGGATCAAGACCGACTCCTACTGGGTACACCGCGCGATGGTGGGATACAAGGTCAATCGCCAGCTTGATCTGCAGCTCAACATCAGCAATCTGTTCGACGAGGAGTACTACAACCGCATCCGCAACAATGGCTGGGCCGTTCCCGGCGACGGCCGCAGTGCGGTGTTGAGCGCCACCTACTCGTTCTAAGCCTTGCCTGCCACCCCCGCTCCGGGGGTGGCTTTTCTGCTCGAGACACTCTCCATGCTGCTTCATATCCCGCAAGTTCTAAATGCAGACGAGTTGAAGGAATGCCGTACCCTCCTCGCGGAGGCAAAATGGGAGGACGGGCTGACAACGGCCGGCAGCCAGGCCGCCCTGGTCAAGAAGAACCAGCAACTGCCGGAAAACACGCCCACCCTCGCCCGCCTGCGCGAGATCGTGACCAGCGCGCTGATGCGCAACCCCCTGTTCTTCTCTGCGGCCCTGCCCAACCGCATCCTGCCGCCCTACTTCAACCGCTACGAAGGCGGCGAGCACTTCGGCAATCATGTGGACAACGCCATTCGCCGGGCCTGGAATTCACCGCTGAACTACCGTTCGGACGTATCCACCACACTGTTCTTCAGCGACCCCGACGAATACACCGGAGGCGAACTTGTGGTCGACGACACCTATGGCGTCCATGAGGCCAAGCTCCCCGCCGGCGACGCCATCGTCTATCCCTCCACCAGCCTGCACCGCGTCGAGCCGGTTACCGCCGGCGCCCGGGTCTGTTCCTTCCTGTGGACGCAGAGCATGGTGCGCGACGACTGGAAGCGGAACATGATGTTCGACCTCGACTGCACCATCCAGAAGCTGCGTGCCCGCGTGGGCGACAACGAGGAGGTGGTGGCGCTCACCAGCCACTATCACAACCTGCTGCGGATGTGGGCAGAGGTCTGAGACTGCGGCAGCTCAGTAGGTAATGGTGACGGTGATGGTGTCCAGGTAGTTACCCGCGGCGGCACCGGTCTGCCCATTGGGAATGCGGCCGTACACCGTGTAATTGCGCACCACCGGCACCAGCACGCTGAGCAGGATGGAATCGTTCAACAGCACGGTTGAGCCGGTGCCGTCACCCCAGATCTGCGTTCTGGTGGAGTTGAAGTAGAGCTGGTACTGGAGGTTGGCGGTGCCGTTGTACATGCGCCGTGGCGAATAGCTTCCGCTGCCGCCGGTAGACAGGGTGACGTTGTAGAAGAACAGCAGCGCGGCGACCTCGGGCTGGCAGGTCACCGTTACCGTTCCGGTCGTATCCAGTGGCGATCCCGAGTTTGGCGAATAAACGCCAAAAGCGGTTGCGGTGGCGGACATCGAACAGGTGATGGCGCTCGCCGGCTGCGGCGTCAGCATGGCGAGCGCCATGAGCGGCAGCAGCAGGGCCTTGATCACTCGCATGGCACCGGCCCCAGCGTGGGCAACTGATCCACCGTGCCGGCGAAGTCGTACTCGGCCACGCAGGTGCTGAGGTCCGGCAGCGTTACCTGCAGCTGGCCGAAATCCGCCAGGCCGCGCAGATAGACTCGGCCGTCGTGGCCGACCGGCGTCGGCTCGCCATCCAGGTAGGTCGCCGTCGAGCCCAGCGGCACCGCCTCTCCGCTCGGCAAGGCAATGACGATCTCCGCCGCCCGTCGGTAAACCACCTCGAAACGCACCGCGATACCTGAGCGGTCGGCCGGATAGACGTCTTTGCGGTCGGAGTCGAGGCCGAGGTGGAAGGGAACGTCCAGCACGTCGATGGAAATGGCATTGCGCTCGTAGGCGCGCAGATCGGGCACCAGCAGCTTGCCGTCCAGCCCGGTGCGGCCGATGGGGCGGTTCTCGTAATACACGCCGACATCGGCCAGGCCGGGGGTTTCCACCACCGCGAAGCTGTCTTCGATGGATTCGCTGGCGAACAAGCCGCCGTCCAGGTAGGCGATGGAGCCTTCCAGTTGCCCGCGGCTCACTGTCTCACCGCGGAAACGCTCCATGCCGAAACGCGAGCGCACCCAACGGGCGCGGTATTCCACTTCAGCCTGCTGGCGCGGGTAGTCGCCACCATCGCCTTGCAGCCGCACGCCCCAATCGCCAATGGCGTAGGCAGGCCGATGGAGCATGGCACTGAAGGTGTTGAGGTCACCATCGCGGTTCTGCGACAGCGTGGCGGAGGTGCCACGATCCAGCGCCAGACTGAGGCCAACGGAAACGCCCCGGGTGCTGGAGTCCTCGAAATCCTTGAAGGCAGTGACGAACAGTGAGGCGGAGCGCGACAGGGAAACGGTGTAGCTGGCTGACAGGATGCGGGTGCTGTAGGTGGGCCGCCGTTCCTCGCTCCAGGGCGTGGGCATGGAGGCGGAACGCTGGGCGGTGTAAGCCATGCCCAGGTGGCCGTAGCGGCCGAGGCTGTAGCCCGCGAAGGCGCGGGTCTGCATCTTCGGCATCGACTCGCCCAGCTTGCCGGCCAGGTCGATGTACTCGCTCACCCGGCGTTGCTGGGAAAAGCCGAAGCTGAAGCCGCTGTCCATGCGCTCATAGCTGTAGCCATACAGCGCCCCCTTGCCCCGGCTGCCAGCCAGCGTCACACCCAGCAAGCCAAAGGATCCGAGGCCGATCACCGCATCGCCTCCCACGACGTTGACATCGTTCGTCGCCTCGCCATGCACGCCCACGGTCAGCCAGTCACGCAGGCCGCGCCGCCAGGACGCGGTGCCGGCGAGGCCGGCGTAATCATTGCTGCGCAGGCCGTAGTTGCGGCGTATCCAGCCCAATTCATAGGTGCTCGAGGTCAATCCTTCCGTCAGCAGGCGCTCCGAGGCGTAGTAGCTCAAGGTCTGCACCGTTTCCCGGCCGAGCGCGTCGCGCACCACCAGGCTGATGTCACCGCGGCCAGTGACCATGGGGGGCTGGCGGATCTCGAAGGGGCCTGGCCCCACCGTCTGGGACATCTGACGCACGCCATTCACGAGTAGATCCACGGTGGAAGGCACCGCCACCAGCCCTTCCAGGCGCGCGACCGGGAAAGTGACCAGGTCAGGCCGCAGCGAGAAATCGGTCGTCCATTGCACGCCGCCCAGGCGGACCGCCCGCGACCATTGCGGCCCCTGGCCAACAAAGTCACCCAGGCGTATGCGGTTCATGGCTTCGGTCTGAGAGATCACATAGCTGGTATCCAGCCGGATGGAGCGCCGGCTGAGGTCGGAGTTGGTGAAAAGCATGGAATGGGAAGCCACGCCATAAGGCGAGAAAGCGCGAAACTCCAGAGCACCCGATATGTTCATGTCTTCAGCAGTATGCGTGCCCACCAGGGTGTAATTGGCAACCAGGCCGGTTCCGCTTTCGTATTGCCGCAGGCCGGACTGCTCGCTGGCGTTGATGACGCGCTCCCGCAGTCGGGCCGGCGGCACGGCGAAGTCCACTGCCTGCTTCAGTTCGTCGATGCGGGGAATGACCTCCGGCAGGGTATCGGCCGCCACCCGTGCGGCATCCTCGATCTCGGCTGGCACGCTGAAACCGAGCGAGCGCCACTCCTCGGCGGTGGTTTCCAGGATGTCGTTACGCATCTCGAACTCACCGATCCGTTGCAGTGACACGCCGTTGATACTCACCTCCAGCAGCAAGGTTCTGTCCTCCGCCTGGCTGGCCAGACTGAAACCCAATAACAGCGCGCCAAGCAGGAGCGAAAGGAGTCTGCGGGCGGCCAACGGTTCACGGAACCGCGACCACCGGAACATCTAGCCGCCCCAACACCGTCCACATGCTGAGCACCAGCTTTGCTCCCGGTTGCAGATTCAAAGGTCCATCGCCCTTGATGGCGATACGCCGTTGCGCGCCCGCCAGCAGATAGGGCGACGGCAGGGTCTGCAGAGCCAACTGCTCTCCATCCGGCGCCCACAAGGCCAACTCCGAGAGGCGCACATGGGTCTTGCCGTTGTTACGCACCTGCAAGATGCGCTGCCCGATCTGCACTTCCATCGTCAGCGGCGGCGTGGGTGGCGGAGGCGGCTGCGGCCCGGAGGGTGCGAGAAAGATGGGCAGGGAAATCTGCAGCACGAATCGCACGCCTTTCAGCGCCTCGGGCGGCGGGATTTCGTCCAGCAACAGGCGGAAGGATTGCTCTTCCGCGGTTGCCTCCGGGCGGACGAGAATACGGACGATCTGTGCCTCTCCGGCACGCAGTTCGAACATCGGTGGCGACACCGCCACCTGATTGGTCGGCTGCAACTCGTCACCATCCCCAGGCTGCCGCCAATCGAAGGCGCGCAACTGCACCCAGGTCGAACTCGCGCCGCGGTTGGTCACCGTCATCGATGCCAATCGACGCTCACCCGTGAGTTCGTGCACCACCGGGGCAATCTCCAATACCGCAGCCGCCCATACGCAATGCATGGGCGCAAAGCCAAGACCCAGCAGCAGGCAAACTGCCAGGACCAAGCGACTCCGCCGACGAGGACGCATGGCAGCCCCCGTCAGTAGGTCACGGTAACGGTGATGGTATCCGTGTAGTTGCCGGCGGCCGGGTATTGCCCGCCCGGAATCCGGCCATAAACCGTCAGCGGCTGGGCGGCACCGGAGCCGGTTGCCGCAACCGTGTTGGTGCCAACGGTGTTGCCGAAGACGGTGGTACGGGAAGAGTCGCTATACAGGGTGTAATTCAGCGTACCGACACCAGACATACGCCGCGTGGTGACGGTTGCTCCGCTGCCCACCCCTGCATCCAGACCAACGTTATAGGTCGTACCCGAAGTGCAGGTGACGGTTACGGTGGTGGTGGCGTCCAGCTGGAGGGAGGAGTAGTTGCCGAAGGCCAGCGGAGAAGCGCTGACGACGCAGTTGGCAAGCACTGTTGCGGTGACCGAGAAGGTGGTGGTGGCCGTCGTCCCGAATGCCGTTCCCGCCGGGAGCAAGAACGCCAAGCAGACTAAATGGCGCCGGCATTTCCAAAGACGCGAGCTTACGGGCTGTCCCATATCCCCCCCTCATGTCGGTATTTTTAGAGTGCCATTCTTGTCATTTAGCTACCGGAAATGGGCATGTCAAGAAAATGCCCAGGCCTTCTCGCGAATGACCTGGGCATCGTGGCAACACCGAAAACCGCATGAGAAGGAGGGTTAAGCTATTCCTTCCGTCGCAGCCCCTCAGGAGAACGAGCGCGCCGGCGTATCGGCCAACTCGTCGCACAACATGGTGTAAGCGCGCCAATCGTCGGTGAGGCGGCCCGCGCAGTCACGCACGCAGGCTGCGATGCGGGGGTCGTCCTCGATGATGCGCAAATGGGCGACGATCGCCGCGGCAATGGCCGGCGTCTGCTTGGCTGGGAAGCGGGTGAGCAGGTGCAGCAGCGCGGCAAGCGCCATTTCCGGCTCGGTCGTGTAGCTCGGGCCATCGCCCACACGTTCCGGCGCCCGGGTGCCGCAGAGATCGTTCGCCCGGCCCATCAGATGCGCACCGCGTAGTATTCGACGACGTGCTGCACTTCCACCGGGAAGGGCACTTCGTCCGCACCCGGCAGGCGGGTCACGGTAGCGGTGAGCTGGGCTTCGTCGTAGCTCAGCCATTCCGGGCGGGTCAGCGCCGGCTCGGCCAGGGTCTCGACCGTGGAGGGAATCTTGCGGCCCTTGGCGGTCAGGGTGATGGTGTCACCCGCGGCGATGCGGATGGAGGGAATGTTCACCGCACGGCCATTGAACAGCACGTGCTTGTGGCGAACCAGCTGACGCGCAGCCACGGTGGTGGGGGCAAAGCCGGCGCGGAACACGAAGTTGTCCAGGCGGCACTCCAGCAGCTCCAGCAGCTTTTCGCCAGTCGGGGCCTTGGACTGCTTGGCTTCGCGGAACAGGCGCTGGATCTGCTTCTCGGTCAGGCCGTAGTTCAGACGCAGCTTCTGCTTTTCCATCAGCTTGACGCCGTAGTCCGACTTGCGACGGTTCTTCTGGCCGTGCTGGCCCGGCGGGTAGTTGCGCTCGCCCAGGGGCTTGCGGGACAAGCCGGGCAGTTCGGTGCCGAGGGCACGCATGACCTTCAGTCGCGGTCCGGTGTAACGGGACACTGCATTCTCCTTATTGAGATTAGGCTGCCTGGCCGCAGCACCGATTGCCCGCCATCCACGGCGCAAAGCACCGTGAATGTCGAGCCGATCGCGACCGGACGACAGTTCGGATGGCAATGAGAACTATTTTCAAATAATAGCGTCTCTCAGCGGCAGGTCAACTCCCCTGTGTCTGAAGGCAAAACCCTCCCCTCGGCAAGGCCTTGTTATTGAGACTGATTCTTGCTTTCGGGTACATTACGTTTCACTCACCTCATCCATCCCCCTTTCAGCCCGCTCATGACCCCTAGCGCAACACTGGACGCCACAGCCCGCACGCTGGCTCTGGTCGGCCATCCGAACGTCGGTAAGTCAGTTCTCTTTCACCGTCTCACTGGCACTTACGTAAACGTTTCCAACTACCCCGGCACCACGGTGGAAGTGTCGCGGGCAACGCCGCGTTTCGATCGCGATGCGTCCCTGCTCGACACCCCGGGCGTGCTTTCCCTACCTGCGCGCAGCGACGATGAACGGGCCACGATGCGGGCGCTGCTGCATGAAGACATGCGCACCCTCATCCAGGTGGGCGATGCCAAGAACCTGCGCCGCACCCTGAACCTCACCGCGCTGCTGGCCGAGCTCCGCGTGCCCATGGTGCTGGCACTGAACATGGCCGACGAGGCCAACGCCCGCGGCGTGACGGTGGATACCGCGGCCCTGGCCGAAAGCCTGGGCATACCGGTGGTCGCCACCGTCGCCACCGGCGGCGAAGGCGTCGTACCGCTGACCGATGCGCTCAAGCACGCCGCGCCGCCCGCTCCCCTGCTGCGCTACGACGAGGAAACCGAGCGCGCCGTCGAAGCGGTAACCGCCCTCATCGCCCGCCACGCGCCTCATCCGCGCCTGGCCGCCCGCGGCCTCGCCATCCTGCTGCTGGGCCACGACCCTGAAGTCAGCGCCTGGCTGGACGAGAAGGCCGGTGCCGCCGCGGCGGAAATCCGCAAGCTGATCGCCGACACCGCCGCCGGCCGCAAGGAGCCGCTGGCTGCCCTGCTCGCCCGCGAACGCGGCCGCGCCGCCGAGGCGCTGAGCCGTACCGTGTCCAAGCAGGCCGCCGGCAAGGACCGCACGATGGCCATGCGCGTCGGCCAGCTGGCGGTGCATCCGGTGTGGGGCTGGCCCATCCTGCTGGCGGTGCTGTACGTGGTCTATCTCTTCGTCGGCGACTTCGGCGCCGGCACGCTGGTAGGCCTGCTGGAAGAAGACTTTTTCGGCGAAGTCCTCAACCCGGCCATGACGGACTTCGTCCAGCACTACGTCACCATCCCCTGGATCGCGGATCTGCTGGTGGGCGAATACGGCTTGTGGACCATGGGCATGACCTACGCCCTCGCGCTGATCCTGCCCATCGTCACCACCTTCTTTCTCGCCTTCGGCGTGCTGGAAGACTCCGGCTACTTCTCCCGCCTGTCGGTGATCGCCAACCGCATGTTCGCCGCCATCGGCCTCAACGGCCGCGCGGTGCTGCCCATGGTGCTGGGCCTGGGCTGCGTCACCATGGCGACGCTGACCACCCGCATCCTGCAAACGCCGCGGGAGCGCCTGATCACCATCTTCCTGATGGCCCTGGCGATTCCGTGTTCGGCGCAGTTGGGCGTGGTGTTCGGCCTGCTCGGCGGCATCTCCTTCAACGCCACCCTGATCTGGGCCGGCTGCATGCTGCTGATCCTGCTGACAGCCGGCTTCCTCGCCGGCAAGCTGGTCAAGGGCCGCCGCATTCCGCTGGTGACCGAGTTGCCGCCGATGCGCATGCCGGTGCTGGGCAACGTGCTGAAGAAGACCGGTGGCCGCCTGAAGTGGTACCTGGTCGAGGTGATTCCGCTGTTCCTGATCGGCACCCTGCTGATGTTCCTGCTCGACCGCCTCGGCGCGCTGCCGTGGATCATCAAGGCTGGCGAGCCGCTGGTATCCGGCTGGCTGGGCCTTCCGCCCGAAGCGAGTGCAGCCTTCGTCATGGGCTTCCTGCGGCGTGACTTCGGCGCTACCGGCCTGTTCGCGCTCAGCAGCGAGCTGACGATGATCCAGGCGGTTGTCGGCATGGTGACCATCACCCTGTTCGTGCCTTGCATCGCCAGCGTGATGATGATCGTCAAGGAGCGGGGCATGCGCACCGCGGCCGTCATGCTCGCCATCATCATGCCCACGGCCTTCTTCGTTGGTGGTGTTCTCAACCACGTCCTGCACCTTTTCATGTGAGCGCCATGACTCAGCAAGAACGCATCCGCCTGCTCGGTACGCCGGTAGGCCGTGAAGTCCGCCTCGCCGAGTTCGGCGACGACATCGATCCGCTGCAGCGCGAGCAGTTGCACGCCTACGGCCTGTCGGTGCCGCACAAGCTCAAAGTGCTGCAACAGCACCCGCTGACGGTGGTGCTGTGCGACCACGTCGAAATCGCCATCGAACACGCGGTGGCTCAGCACCTGTGGGTGGAATCAGCCGCCTGAGGCGACGACAGGAACAGGGAGGCTCCAGGGCGGAAGCACTGGCGTTCCTGGAAAACAAAAATCCCCCGCGGTGAAAGCCGCGGGGGATTTTTGTTTGGGTTCTGCTTATCGGAATCTGGCCGCTGAAGGAGCCTTGCTCAGGGCTGCTGACAATCACCGGACAGCTGCTCAGCCCCTCCCCGCCCAGCTGAGCGACCGGCAACGTCTGCTTCGCCTCAGTCGTCCTCGACGACGGTAGCCACCACCAGGCCCATGGCGCTGTCCGCATCCTTGGTCAGCGTCAGGCAGTGGTCGCCGCTGCCGATGTAGTAGAAGTTGAAGCCGCTACCTTCGAAGGCCGGCTTGAGGCGGGGCGGCACATCGTCGTCGGAGCAGGCGACAAAGCGCAGAGCCGGCCACTGGCGGCGCATGGTTTCCACCGCTGCATCACCGCTGCCTAGCCGGCCGACCACTTCGGCGGCATCCCTGATCACACTTTCGCCGATCATGCTTCGGCCTCCTCGCTGGTGTCGTACTGCAGGCTACGGGTCTGCACGCCCAGCACCTTGGCCAGCCAGGGCGGCGGCCGCTTCAGCGTACCTTGCAGTTGCGTCAGCGCCTCACGGGCGTTGCCGCCGACCGGGAACTTGACCGGATGCACGCCGGCCCGCACCACCTTGGCGGCCGCCGGCCCACCGATGGACTGCATGTAGGCGAGGTGGCAATCGGCGATCAGATCGGCGCGGGCGGCGTTGCGATCTTCCGCTTCGTCGCAGGCGAGGGTGGAACGGATCTCCGCCAGCCACAGCCCTTTCTCGGAGATCAGGTAGACCAGGAAGCGGGCACAGGAGCCGAAGTGGCCGTCCAGCAGTTCGCCGGAGTTGGAGGCGACCGCGACCCGCAGCATGCCGGCGGGCTCGGGAACGCCCGCATCCAGCTTGGGCAGGCCGTCTTCCACGCCTTCACCCCACAGATAGCGCACCGCCGTCTTCAGGGCCTCGCCATCCACACCGGGATCGACGATCTCGTCGCCCTGCAGCATGGTCTTGATGTCGGCCACGGTAACCCGCGCCAGTTTGTCATCGGTGACCGGCAGGCCGAGACGATCGCCCAGCGCGCGGACGAAAGCGGCGATATCCACACCGGGCAGGGCACGCGCCGCCAGCGCGATGCGCAGGGCGGCCTCTCGGGACACCGGACTGCCAAGCGGCGAGCCGGCCGTACTGGAAGTGGCGTTCATGACGAGCCTCATCGGAATGCGTTCTTTGCTGGAGGGAAAACTAGCCCTCGTTGCCCGCCCTGGCGGCGGAGCGCCTCAGGCCGGGTTTGGCAGCGACGGGCTCAATACCCGCCTGCCGCCGGACGGCCCGCCTTCCGTTCGGCATGCACGCTTGGCATTGGCGCCTCGCGCACTTCCTCAGCGGAGCAGCGGGTGAAAAACAAGTAATTCAAAGAGCGGACAGCAATTGCCGGGCGAACACTCAGTCCGGCGCATCCAGGCGCTTGGCCCGGATCGTCACCGGCAGCCGCTCGGGCGGCACCTGGGGTTCGATGTAGTAGCTGCCGCCGTTGGCCAGCTTGATTTCCCCGCCCCACTTCTCGGGCGAATCGAATTCGATGGAAGAGATGTTGTCTTCGAGGTCGCGCTTCGGCAGATAGAACACCAGCCCGCCTTGGTCGTTCTTCCGAATCATGATGTTGGCCACAACGGAACTCCTGGGTGAATGTGCCGCTCGGCAAGCTCCGAACGCGGCGATCTGCAACGCGGAAAACGAAAAGCGGTCTCCTTCCCCGAAGGGAAGGAAACCGTGGTGCCCGGCACCGCCGGCCTCAGGCCGAGGACGCCGGGCGTAGCCGACTTAGCGAACCAGGTCGTAGTTGTAGTCGGTGGTACCCATGCCGCGGGTTTCGTCGTCCAGACGCTCGAGGACGGCGTTCACCAGGGTGGTCAGCACATACATCGCGCCTTCGTAGCCCAGGGTGGTCATGCGGTGCAGGTGGTGACGATCGAAGATCGGGAAGCCGAGGCGGATCAGCGGAACCTCGAACTGCTTGCCCTTGTACAGCGTGTCGCGCTGGATGTACTTGCCGTAGGAGTTGCCGATGAGGAAATCCGGCTTCTCGGTGAAGCACAGCGAGCGCATGTGCCACAAGTCGTTACCCGCGTAGATCTTGCAGGCGGCGCCTTGCTTGTAGCCGTCGAGAATCTTCTGCACAGCCTTCACCCAACGCTTGTTGGCGTTGTTCGACAGGATGTGGATCGGCTCCGCGCCCAGTTCCAGCAGGAACTTGGTCATGCCCATGACGAAGTCGGGATCGCCATACAGCGCGAACTTCTTGCCATGCAGCCAGGTGTGGGAGTCCTGCATCATGTCGACCAGACGACCACGCTCGACCGCCAGCTCTTCCGGAATCGCCTTGCCGGAGACTTCGGAGACCTTCATCAGGAACTCGTCGGTCCAGTCCAGGCCCATCGGGATGTTGAGCTTGGGAACGTCGTGGTTCCACACGGTTTCGGCGAACTTCTTCGACTTGTCCGACTGCCACGGCTGGGTGAAGATCGTCGTCAGCGCGTTCGGCGCATCGGAGATCTCTTCCTGGGTCGTGCCACCGGAGTACATACGGAATTCGCCGTCGGACGGCGTATCCAGCACTTCGCTCGGGTCGGACAGCAGGGTGAAGCCCACGTCCATCTGCTTCATCATGCGCTTGAGAACGCGATAGTTGCCCAGGTAGGTCTCGAAGCCCGGCACGAAGTTGATCTTGCCGTTGCTGCCAACCACCTTGCCTTCCATCTTGTTCAGCGTGAAGAAGCGCTGGAAGCCTTCGAACATGTTGTCCCAGCCGGTGGTGTGGCTACCGACGAAGGACGGGGTGTGCGCGTAGGGAACCGGGTAGTCCTGCGGGACGTGCTCGGCCTTCTTCGCGTTGTTGATGAAGGCGTTCAAGTCATCACCGATCACCTCGGCCATGCAGGTGGTGGACACGGCGATGATGTCCGGCTTGTAGATCGCCTTGGCGTTCTCCAGGCCGTCGAACATGTTCTTCTGGCCGCCGAACACCGCCGCATCTTCCGTCATGGAGTCGGACACGCAGGAAACCGGCTCCTTGAAGTGACGGTTGAAGTAGGTGCGGAAGTAGGCGACACACCCTTGCGAACCGTGCACATACGGCATGGTGTTCTTGAAGCCCAGCGAGCACAGCACCGCGCCCAGCGGCTGGCAGGCCTTGGCGGGGTTGATGGTGATCGCTTCACGCTTGAAGTTGAGTTCCTGGTATTCCTTGCTGGTGGTCCACTTGAAGGTTTCATCCACCTTGTCGGCCGGAACGCGCTCTTCGTACAGGTCCTGCTTGTTCTTCAGGTTGGCCTTGTAGTCGTCGTCGCGGAACAAGGGGTAGCACGGCTTGATATCGTCTACGGTCTGCATTTAAGGCTCCTAGACCCGGCCACCAATCTGTGGACACGGGTGCGAGTGCATTCGGTACGCCACGCGCCAGGACGGCGCGTGGCGTTCATCCAAGAGGTGATCAGGCAGCAGCCTTCACTTCCTCGGTCGCTTCGGTCTTCTTCCACGGCGGGGTCTGCTTGCCCCAGCACGGGTTGTTCAGGGTCATGTCCATGTCGCGCGCGAAGATCGCGAAACCGTCATAACCGTGATACGGA
>Ga0206117_100290_pt1 | contig 65841 bp, 52 predicted proteins | sample 3A5Ametagenome_FD_177997 | JGI IMG/M metagenome (GOLD analysis project Ga0206117, IMG submission 177997) | Enriched microbial communities from leaf-cutter ant dump, University of Wisconsin, Madison, United States - 3A5A | ecosystem: Environmental > Terrestrial > Nest > Insects nest > Nest dump... | reverse complement strand
GGATCGTCTGCACCCGCAAGACCACGCCCGGCCTGCGCATCCTGGAAAAATACGCGGTGCGCGCAGGCGGCGGCGCCAATCACCGCTTCGGGCTGGATGACGGCATGCTGATCAAGGACAACCATGTCGCCATGGCCGGGGGCATAACGACGGCGCTGGAACGGGCGCGCGCCGCGGCCGGCCACATGGTGCGCATCGAGATCGAGGTCGACCGGCTGGACCAGCTGGCCGAGGCGCTGGCCGCCGGCGCCGATGCCGTGCTGCTGGACAACATGGACATCCCGACCCTGGCCGAGGCGGTCGCCATGGCCCGCGGCAAGGCCGTGACCGAGGCATCGGGGCGCATCACCATCGATACCGCCGCGGCGGTCGCCGCGACGGGCGTCGACCTGATCTCGTCCGGCGCCATCACCCATTCCGCCCCGATCCTGGACCTGGGGCTGGATATCGATTGAGACGCACCGTCATCCCGGCTCTCGCCGGGATGACGCACGATTGCGACGCTATTCCTAGTCGCCCGGGGCCAGTTGCACCGGCCCCAGCGGCGCTGCGGCGGGCTTGGGCGCCGGCGCCACGGCCGGCGCATCGCGCTTGATGCGGAACCACATCGCATACAGCGCCGGCAGGAAGAACAGGGTCAGCAGCGTGGCGATGGCCAAGCCGCCCATGATGGCAATCGCCATCGGCCCCCAGAACACGCTGCGCGACAAGGGGATCATCGCCAGGATCGCGGCGGCCGCGGTCAGGGCGATGGGCCGGGCGCGGCGCACGGTGGCGCCGATCACGGCTTCCCACGGCGCGATGCCCGCCTTGATGTCCTGGTCGATCTGATCGACCAGAATGACCGAGTTGCGCATGATCATGCCGGCCAGCGAGATGACGCCCAGCATGGCGACGAAACCGAAGGGCTGGTGGAACAGGATCAGCGCGGCGGTGACGCCGATCATGCCCAGCGGCGCGGTCAGCAGCACCAGGAACAGGCGCGAGAACGACTGCAGCTGCAGCATCAGCACCGTCACCATGATCAGCACCATCAGCGGCATGACGGCAAAGATCGACTGCTGGCTTTTCACGCTTTCCTCGACCGCGCCGCCGATGTCGATGCGATAGCCATCCGGCAGGCGGGCACGGATCGCGTTCAGCATCGGATCGATCTGGGCGGTCACGACCGGCGCCTGGGTATTGTCGCGAATGTCGGCGCGCACGGTCATCATGACTTCGCGGTTGCGCCGCCACAGGATCGGCTCCTCCAGCCCGTACTGCACGCGGCCCAGCTGGGACAGCGGCACGGCGGCGCCCGACGCGGTCCAGACGTTGATGTTGGCCAGGTCGTCCAGGTTCAGCCGTTCGTCGGGCGCGGCGCGCATCGTCACGTCGATCAGTTCGATGCCGTCGCGGAACTGGGTGGCTCGCTGGCCGGCCAGCAGGGTGTTCAGCGTCAGCGCCAGGTCCTGCGGGTTGACGCCGAGCGCACGGGCCCGGTCGCGATCGATTTCCAGCCGTACCGACTTGGCCATTTCGTTCCAGTCGAAATGGATGTCGCGGACATGCGGGTTTTCGCGCATCACCGTGCGGACCTGATCGGCGATGTCGCGGATCACCATCGGATCCTTGCCGATCACGCGGAACTGGACGGGAAAGCCGACCGGCGGGCCGTTTTCCAGCCGCTGCACGCGGGCGCGCACGGCGTCGAATTCCTCGTCGAATGCCTTCTGCAGCCGGGCAAAGACATGCTCGCGTTCGTCCAGCCCCTTGGTCATCACCACGAACTGGGCGAAGTTGGCCTGGCGCAGTTCCGGGTTCAGCGGCAGATAGAAGCGCACGGTGCCGCCGCCGACATAGGTCGTGAAGAACCGGACGTCGGGGTCCTTGGCCAGGATGTCCTCGATCCGCTTGGCCTGGGCCTGGGTCGCCTTGATCGACGCGCCCTCGGGCAGGCGCAGGTCGATCATCAGTTCGGGACGCGAGGCCGACGGGAAGAACTGCTGTTCGACGAACTTGAAGCCCCAGACCGACAGCGCGAAGGTGACGACGGTGATCAGCACCACCGTCTTGCGCCACGACACGCACCAGTCGATCACCGCGCGCAGCACGCGGTAGCTGCGCGTCTGGTAGGGATCGTGATGACCGTGCCCGCCCTTGGAGAAATCGGGCAGCAGCTTGTAGCCGAGATAGGGCGTGAACAGCACGGCGACGATCCACGAGATCATCAGGCTGAGCGCCACGACCCAGAAGATCGCATTGGTGTATTCGCCGGCATTCGACTTGGCGAAACCGACGGGCACGAAACCCGCGGCGGTTACGATCGTGCCGGTCAGCATGGGGAAGGCGGTCGAGGTGAAGGCGAAGCTTGCCGCCTTGATGCGATCGTAGCCCTGCTCCATCTTCACCACCATCATCTCGACCGCGATGATCGCGTCGTCGACCAGCAGGCCGAGCGAGATGATCAGCGCGCCGAGCGAGATGCGGTGGAAATCGATGCCCATCACCATCATCGCGACGAAGGTGATGGCCAGCACCAGCGGCACCGACAGCGCGACGACAAAACCGGTGCGCATGCCCAGGCTGATGAACGACACCACCAGCACGATGCCCAGCGCCTCGGCCAGGGCCATCATGAACTCGTCGATCGACGCCTTGACGACCTTGGGCTGGTCGCCGATCTGCTCGACCTCGACTCCCAGCGGCAACTCACGCTTGATCTGGGCCATCTTGGCATCCAGCGCCTGGCCCAGCGCCAGCACGTTGCCGCCTTTCTGCATCGAGATCGCCAGGCCGATGACCGGCTTGCCGTTCACCGCCATGGTGAAGGCGGGCGGATCCTGATAACCGCGCGTCACCTCGGCCACGTCCTCGATGCGCAAGGGCCGGCCGCCGACGACGATCGGCACGTCGCGCACTGCGCTCAGCGTGTCCAATGTCGTCGATACCCGCACCGCGATCCGGTCCGAGCCGGCCTCGACCACACCCGACGGGGTCATCGTGTTGAACTTCTGCAGCGCGTCCAGCACCGTCTGGGGCGTGACGCCCATCGCGGCGAGTTTCTTGTGCGAGAAGTCGACGAAGATCTTCTCGTCCTGCGCGCCGACGATATCGACCTTGGAGACGTCCTTGACCGACAGCAGCTGCTGGCGCACGTCCTCCAGGATCTTCTTCAGGTCGGCCGACGAAAAACCGTCGCCGTGGAAGGCATAGATCACGCCGAAGGTGTCGCCGAATTCATCGTTGAAGAACGGTCCCTGCACGCCCTGCGGCAGCGACGTCTGGATATCGGCGATCTTCTTGCGCACCTGGTACCAGATGTCGGGCACCGCCTTGGCCGGCGTGTCCTGGCGCAGATTGACCTTCAGCGTCGATTCGCCCGGCTTGGAATAGCTGGCGATGAAATCGAAATACGGCAGTTCCTGCAGCTTCTTCTCGAGCTTGTCGGTGACCTGCAGTTCCTGTTCGCGCGCCGTGGCGCCGGGCCAGAACGCCTGCACCACCATCGTCTTGATGGTGAATTCGGGATCTTCCTGGCGGCCCAGCTGGAAATAGGCGATCACGCCGGCGATGGTCGAGGCGATGATGAAGTACAGGACCAGCGACTGGTGGCGCAGGCCCCATTCCGAAAGGTTGAAACCCTTCACGACTGCGGCGCCCCGTAGATCCTTACCTTCTGGCCGGCATCAAGCTTGTGGACGCCGGCAGTGACCACCAGGTCACCCTCGTCGACGCCGCCCTTGATGCGGACCTTGTCCTGGCCATACGCCGCGACCTGCACCGGCTTCAGCGTCAGCCCGCCGGTCTGGGGATTGACCACCCACACCGCCTGACGGTCCTTGTCCTGGTACAGCGCGGTCAGCGGCAGGGTCGCGAACTGTTCGGCGCCGCGCTTTTCCAGCTGCAGCGTGGCCGACATGCCGATCTGCAGGCCCGGCACCGGCTCGGTGATCGAATAGCGCAGGCGATAGGTGCGGGTCGCCGGGTCGGCTGAGGGCGAAACCTCGCGCAGCTTGGCATGGACCTTGTTGTCGGGATCCGACCACAGGGTGAAGCGGACCTTGTCGGCGGCGACCGCTTCCTTCATCCGGGTCTCGGGGATGGCGACCACGACCTCCAACTCGTCGGTGCGGGTCAGCGTCATGATGGTCTGGCCGGCGGCCACGACCTGGCCGGCCTCGCCCGACACGGCGGTGACGATGCCGCGGGCAGGCGCCACCAGGTCGGTATATTCGATCTGGTTCTGGGCCAGCCGGATCTGTTCGCGCAGCTGCGCCGACCGCGCCTCGGCCGCGCGGAAGGCCGAGATGCGCGTGTCGTGGACCGACTGGTTGTAGGCCGGGCTGGTCTTGAGCTGGTTGTAGCGCTCAAGGTCCTGGCGGGCGCGCTCCAGATCGGCGTCGGCCGAGCGCAGTTGGGCCTGGGTCGCCTTCAGGTTCAGCTTCATGTCGGCCGGGTCGAGGGTCGCCAGCACCTGGCCGGCCTCGACCACCGTGCCGACGTCGACGCGGCGTTCGGCGATCTTGCCGGCGACGCGGAAACCCATCGGGGTTTCGAAACGCGGCTGGATGACGGCCGGATAGAACTGGCGGTCGCGCAACTCCTTATAGGTGACGATCTGGGTGCGGACCGGCCTGACATCGTCGCCAGCGGCCTTTTGTTCGTCGGCCTTGGGTTGGCCGCAAGCGGCCAGGCCTGCAACCGCCGTGGCCATCAGAACGCCCCTGCCCAGACGTCCGAACGCCGAGAACCCCACCCGCATGCCAATCACCCTGTTGCCTGTTCCCGCGGCGGCCCGGATCATGACTTACAGGCCTTGCCACACTGAGTAACCACTGTTACACTAATAACTGTATTACACATTACGCATTGGTCAAGCCTATTGATCGTGAGCGGATAAAAAAACACCGCCATTGGTCGACGGGTCGTTGGGGGACCGGGAAAGGAGCCGCGAGGAAGTGACAGCGATTGTCGCGCGCGAGCGCGTGAGCCAGGCGGACCGGCGTGAAGCCAGGCGCCAGGCGATGATGGATGCCGCGCTCGAATTGTTCATGGAGCGCGGCTATGCCGGAACGGGGATCAGCGACGTGGTCAGGCGCTCGGGCGGATCATTGTCCACCTTCTACGAACTGTTCGGATCGAAGGCCGGGCTGTTCAGCGCGATCGTCCAGGCGAAATCGGCGACCGTGGTCGCGATCTTCGACGACCCGGGCATCGACGCGAAATCCCCGCGCGAGGCACTGACCGAACTGGGCCATAGGCTGTTCGCGCTGGTGATGGGGCCGGAAGGCATGGCCGCGATCCGCGCCATCATCCTGGAAGGCGCCGAATATCCCGAACTGGCCGATACCTTCTTCCATCACGGCCCCGAGGTCGGCGAAACGCGGGTGGCCGCCTATCTTGCCCAGCAGACCGAAAAGGGCCGGCTGAAGATCGACGATCCGCGACGCGCGGCCGAGCAGTTCTGTGCGCTGATCCGCGGGGAATTCCACCTGCGGGCGGTCTGCGGCCTGCCGCTGCCGCTGGACGCCGAAACCCGCGACCGGCATATCGACGAAACCGTCGCGATGTTCCTGCGCGCCTACACGCCGGCGGGTTGACGCGAACCGCCGGCCCGGACGGATCGTCGCCGGCGCGCGGCGCCCGCCGCGCGTTCGCGCGACCTTGCCAAAACCATGCGGCGACGCCAGATTCAAGGATGAGGAAACGCAATCGGAGGGTCGGCCATGAACGAGCCGTCACGCTTCCTGATCGTCTTCGCCATCCTGATGGTCGCAGCCCTGGGCCTGTCGGGCTGGATCATGACCCACCACTGGGAAGCCGAGACCATGTTCCACGAACTGATCCACCATGCCTGACAATGCCCTGACGGTCGGTGCGGCCAAGGAGAATGACCGCGCCGGCTGGGAGGCCTTGTGGCGCGCGTTCTGCACCCATTTCGGCACCGACCTGTCGCCGACCGTCAACGACGGGCTGTGGCAGCGCATCACCGATCCGGCCCAGCCGATCAACTGCCTGCTGGCCTTCGACGCCCAGGGACAACCGGTCGGCCTGACCCATTACGTGCTGCACCTGCATACCTGGAGCCTGCGCACGATCTGCTATCTGGAAGACCTCTACGTCGCCCCCGTCGCGCGCGGCAGCGGGGCGGCGCCGCAGATGATCGCGGCGCTGAAGCAGATGGGCGAGCGAGAGGGCTGGCGGCGCATCTACTGGCACACCCACGAAGACAATTACCGCGCCCGCAGCCTGTACGACCGCGTCGCCAGGCGTACCAATCACGTCCGCTACGACATCGATCTCTGATGCCGTCAAACTCGGGTTGACTAGGAAACCTCGACGCTTTAGTTTCCTAGTCAACCCAAGGACGACACCATGCCCGCCAGCGACACCCCTTCCGACCTGCATGCCCATCTCGGCTATTGGCTGCGCGTGGTGTCGAACGCGGTCTCGCACGGTTTCGCGCGCAAGGTCGAAGGCGAAGGCGTCACGGTCGCGGAATGGGTGTTCCTGCGCGCCCTGTACGACCAACCCGGCATCGCGCCGTCGCACCTGGCCCTGCGCATGGGCATGACCAAGGGCGCGATCTCGAAACTGGCCGATCGCCTGGTCGAGAAGGACCTGGTCGCGCGACAAGCCGCCCCCGATGGCGGGCGGGGCCAGGCACTGGCCCTGAAACCGGCGGCCCGGTCGCTGGTGCCGCGGCTGGCGGCGCTGGCCGATGCCAACGATGCGGCATTCTTTGGTGCCCTGCCGCCGGATGATCGGCAAACGCTGGAACGGATTCTCAGGAAAATCGTCCTGGACCACGGCTTGACCGACCAACCGACAGACTGACCAGCAAGATCCAAATTCATGGAAGGAGAGCGCGATGGACGCGCAACGGATTGCCATTGCCAAAAAATGCCAGGATGCATCCTACGACAAGACGCTGGATTTTCCCGCCATCGTCGGGCTGCTGATCCAGTCGGGTTTCGATGGCTATGCCGTCGACTATCGCCTGGGCCGCACGACCTATTACCTGTCCGACGGCGATGCGGTGGCGCTGGATCATCCCCATCCCGGCGGGCCGGTCGCGGCGGCCTTCGACCAGCAGGCCATCGCCGCCCAGATCAGATGGGCCCAGGCCAATCCGCCGGACTACAGCTATGCCGCGTTCTGCACGAACGTGAAGGCCATGGGCTGCGCCGGCTATGTCGTCTCGTTCCCCGGCCGCCGCGTGCTCTATTATGGGCGGACGGCGGAAACGCACACCGAGTTCTTTCCGCAGTGATCAGCGCACTTCGTTGATATAGCAATGCGCCGCCGTGCTGGCCCGGTGCCGGGCCAGGATGGTGGCGGCCCCCGCCTGGTCGAAGGCGACTTCGTCGATCACCAGCACCGCGGTCGGCCGCGCCAGTTCCAGCAGCCTCGCATCCTCGTCGTCGGCCAGTTCCGCCGTCACCTGCTCGCGCACTGCCGAAATACGGATGCCGTAGCGTTCCAGCAGATGCAGGTACAATAGCTCCGGCACCTCGGCCGGCGGGCGGGGGAAATCGGGCACGCGCTCGGCCGACAGGACGAACCGGTCGATCATGATCGGCCTGGCCGCCACGCTGCGCAGCCGCCCCAGCCGCAGCACCCGCCCGCCCGGCGCCAGGCCCAGCCGCTGGGCCTCATCCGCCGTCGCCGCCCCCTCCTCCACGCCCAGGACGCGGGCCTGAGAGCGCACCAGTGCGCCATCCATCCCGTGCAGGCGGAAATATTGGAAAAAGAACCGCAGCGAATGATCGGGGCTGCGCCCGGTCACCACGGTGCCGGTCTTGCGCCGGCGGCTCAGCAACCCCTCGGCCGTCAGGTCGCTCAGGGCCCGCCGCACCGTGCCGACCGCCACCCCGAACATCTGGGCCAGCGCCACCTCGCTCGGCAACACCGTGCCGGGCTGCCACTGGCCCAGCAGGATCGCCTCGGAAATATGGCGCTTGACCGTCTCGTACAGGGGTGCCGCGGCATCGCCTTCGATCCGGCGGATCGGGGGCAGGCCCTGGCTTTTGTCGTTGACAAGGGTCATCACTGAGTTCTTATTTCTATATAGTTTATATTAAACGATCGACGAGGCTCAGGGTCACCCATGTCGGGGGAATTGTCCAGCAACCTCACCCAAGCGATCGCGACCATCGCCGGCGACGTCGAGGCGATTGCCGCCGATCTGGCGCGGATGATCGCGGTGGACACGTCGTTTCCGCCGGGCGACGGCTACGGCGCCTTCGCCGATCTGATGGAGGGGATGCTGGCCCCGGCCGGTTTCTCGTTCCAACGTGTGATCGTCCCCGAACATCTGTGGCAGACAGCCGGCGGCCGCGCGTATGGCGACCGGATCAACCTGATCGCCCGCCGCCGGACCGGCCGGCCGGTCTGCAGTCTCTATTACCACGTCGACACCGTTCCGCCCGGTTCGGGATGGAGCCATCCGCCGTTTGAGCTGACCCGCATCGGCAATCGCCTGCACGGCCGCGGTGCCGCCGACATGAAGGGGGCGATCGCCGCCACGCTGGCCGCATTGCGCGCGGCCGAAAAACACGGGCTGGCCCTGCGGTTCGATCCCGAATTCCTGCTGTGCACCGACGAGGAAGGCGGGCTTTACCCCGGCGTGCGCTACCTGGCCGAACAGGGCCTGGTCGAAGGCCATCTGCTGTCCTTCAACGGCAGTGCTGGCCCGCGGATCTGGGCGGGCTGCTTCGGCAGCATCGACCTGTTGATCACGGTGCGCGGCCGTGGCGCCCATTCCGGCGACCCGGTCGGCGGCATCAATGCGATCGAGGTCGCCATGCCGCTGCTGAACGCGCTGATGGGGCTGAAGCAGCGGGTCGAGGCGGTCGTGTCGGCCATGCCGCCCCCGCCGCATAACGACGGCCGGCCGCTGCATGCCCGGCTGACCGTCGCGGCGCTGCACGGCGGCGACAAGGGTTCGGCCCTGCCCGAGCGGCTGGAAATCCTGGTCAACCGCCGGTATGCGCCCGAGGAGGATTTCGCCGCGGTGCGCGCCGACATCGACCGCACCATCGCGGACGCGATGGCCGGCAGCCCGGCCCTGGAAGTTTCGACGCAGATGATCGGCCATCTGGCGCCGGTGTCCGACCCGACCGGCCCGCATTGGCCGCGCTGGCAGGCGGCGCTGGGCCATGCCTTCGGTTATGCGCCCGCCGATTTCCGGGCCTGGGGATCATCCACCAGTTCCGACATGGGTTTCGTGCAGCAGGCGGGTGTCCGCGAAATCCTGCTGGGCGGCCTGACCCGGCCCGGCAACAACACCCATGCCCCCGACGAATTCACCACCGTCGACGACCTCGTCGCCCTGGCCCAGGCAGTGCTTTTGTACCTGAGCGGGGATTTCGGCGCGGCCGGCGCGACCACCTGACCTCTCAGACTTCAGAAACGACAGGAGCGACTTCATGAACGGGTTCCCCCAGATCGACCGGCGCCGCCTGCTGGCGGCCGGCACCGCCGGCCTCGGCCTGCTGGCGCTGCCGCAGGCCACACGGGCGCAAGCCGTGCGCCGCGGCGGCACGCTGCGTGTCGGCGTCGACCAGTCGGTCGCCAAGATCAATCCCGTGATCGTGCGGGTGAACCCGGAATACCTGGTCGCCGAACTGCTGTATTCGTCGCTGGTCCGGCTGGGCTACGACATGTCGCCCGAACCCGACCTGGCGTCCGCCTGGACCAATTCGCCCGACCTGCTCGAGTGGACCTTCACCCTGCGGCCGAACCTGACCTTCCATGACGGCAGCGCCTGCACCGCGGCCGACGTCGTCGCGACGTTCGAAGCCCTGCTTGACCCCGCCAATGCCTCGCCCGCCCGGCCCAATATCGGCCCGATCGCCAAGATCGCCGCGACCGACGCCACGACCGTGGTCTTCACCCTGTCGGCCCCTTATGCCGACCTGCCGGTCGCCCTGGCCAACACCAACGCCAAGATCATCCCGGCGGCCATCGCCAAGGGCGGGCTGGACCGCCTGAACCGCGAAGCGATCGGCACCGGCCCGTTCAAGCTGGTCTCCTTCGAACCCGAACGGCTGATCGTCGTCGCCCGCAACCCCGCCTATTACGATCCGCAGCGCCCCGTGGTCGACAAGGTCGAGGTCGTGGTCTATCCCGACATGACGGCGCAGGGATCCGCGCTGATCGCCAGCGACATCGACCTGATGTACATGGTGGCGCCGACCGAATATGCCCGCCTGCAGAAGGCGTCGGGCGTCACCGCGCTGCGCGTGCCGTCGGGCCAGTTCTGCAACATCAACATGGCCTGCGACCAGAAGCCGTGGAACGACGTCCGCGTGCGCCAGGCCCTGGCGCTGACGCTGGACCGCAACGCCCTGGTCGATTTCGTCGCCGAAGGCTACGGCACGCCGGGCTGGGACACGCCGCTGAATTCGGCCTATCGCTTCAACACCGACCTGCCGCCCAAGAAGGCCGACATCGCCAAGGCGAAAAAGCTGCTGGCCGAGGCGGGTTACCCCAAGGGTCTGGAAGCGACGCTGATCGCATCCGACAGTCCGGCGACGCGCACCCAGCTCGGCGTTGCCGTGCGCGAGATGGCCAAGGCCGCCGGCTTCACCATCAACGTCCAGACCATGCCGCATTCGACCTATCTGGATCAGGTCTGGAAGAAGGGCGCCTTCTACGTCGGGTTCTACAACCTGCAGCCCAGCGCCGACCAGATCTTCTCGCTGCTGTACACGTCGAACGCCGCCTGGAACGAGACGCGCTGGAACAACGCGGCCTTCGACAAGCTGGTCGCCGAGGCACGCACGACCGTGGTCGACGCCCGCCGGCGTGAGTTGTACGCCGAGGCGCAGCGCCTGATGTATGACGAGGTGCCCTCGATCATCCCCGTGTTCTTCGACCTGCTGGGCGCCCAGCGCCAGTACGTGCAGGGTTACCGGCTGCATCCGCGCGGGGCGGTGTTCCGCCTGGACCAGGTGTGGCTGGGCGACGGCGCCCCGCGCCGGAGCTGACGGATGTCCCCTGCCTACGCCCTCAAGCGCTGCGGGCTGATCGTCTACACCCTGCTGGTGGTGTCGCTGATCGTCTTCGGCATCACCCAGATATTGCCCGCGGATGCCGCGACCATGCTGCTGGGCGAGAACGCGACGGCCGAAGCCCTGGCCGCCGTACGTGATCGCCTCGGCCTGGATGCGTCGGTCTGGGAACAATATCTGCGCTGGCTTGGCGGTGTGGTGCAGGGGGATTTCGGGACGTCTTTGCGCACCGGCCTGCCGGTCGCGCCGGTCATGATCGAGGCGTTGGGCCGGTCGCTGACGCTGGCCTTGTTCTCGATCATCCTGATGCTGGCCATCGCCGTGCCGCTCGGCATCGTCGCCGCGGTGCGGCGCGGCCGGGCGGCCGACATGATCGTGTCGGTGCTGTCCTATGTCGGCGTGTCGCTGCCCGAATTCGTCACCGCGACGGTGTTCGTGCTGGTGCTGGCCGACTGGCTGCAATTGCTGCCGGCCAGCGGCTATGTCCCGCTGACCCAGGACCCGATCCGCAGCCTGCAGCATTGGGTGCTGCCGGTGCTGACCGTGTCGGTCATCATGGTCGCCCATGTCTCGCGCATGGTGCGCTCGGAACTGGTCGACGTACTGCACAGCGACTATATCCGCGCCGCCCGGCTCAAGGGCATGCCGCCCCGCACCGTGCTGCTGCGCCATGGCCTGCGCAATGCGCTGCTGCCGACCATCACGATCGTCGCGCTCGACGTCGGTTATCTGCTGGGCGGCGTCATCGTGGTCGAGGAAATCTTTGCCATTCCCGGCATCGGCCGCCAGCTGATCGTCGCCATCCAGGCGCGCGACCTGCCGGCGATCCAGGCCGGCGCGCTGATCATGGCGGCGACCTACTCGATCGCCAACTTCGCCGCCGACCTGGCCTATGCCTGGCTCGACAAGAGAATCCAGTATGACTGACCTGCTCCGGCGCCTCGTGCGCACGCCCCAGGGGGCCGCGGGCCTCGTCCTGGTCGGCGTCGTGCTGCTGGCCGTGATCGTCGGCCCCCTGCTCGCCCCTTACGACCCCGAGGCGATGGCGCCGCTGCTGCGTTACAAGGGGCCCGGCATGACGCACCTGCTGGGCACCGACCAGTACGGCCGCGACATCCTCAGCCGGTTGCTGGTCGGTGCGCGCGCGACCGTCGTCATGGCGGTGCTGGCGACGCTGCTGGGCACGCTGTTCGGCGCCCTGCTCGGCACCGCATCCGCCTTTCTGGGCGGCCGCGCGGACGAGGCGATCATGCGCACGGTCGATGCGATCATGTCGATCCCCAGCCTGTTGTTCGCCCTGCTGATCGTCAACCTGCTGGGCAAAAGCGAAGTCAACGCGCTGCTGGCCATCGGCATCGCCTTCACCCCGGGCATGGCCCGCATCGCGCGCTCGGTCGCCCTGGCCGTGCGCAAGCAGGATTACGTCAACGCCGCCATCGCCCGCGGCGAAGGCAGCCTGCATATCGTGCTGCGCGAGATGCTGCCCAACGTGGTCGCCCCGATCGTGGTCGAAACCACGATCCGCGTGGCCTTTGCCGTGATGCTGTTCGCGACCCTGAGTTTCCTGGGCCTGGGCACCCAGCCGCCGGCCCCGGAATGGGGGCTGATGGTGGCCGAGGCGCGCAAATACCTGAACCTGAGCCCCTGGATGCTGATCTGGCCCAGCCTGGCCATCGCCATGGTGGCCATCGGTTTCAACCTGCTGGGCGACGGCCTGCGCGACGCGCTCAATCCCCGGACGTGAGGCCGCCGATGCAACAGCCCCAGCCAGCCCTGACCATCGCGGGTTATTCGCTCGACTACCTCACCCCGCGGGGCATCCATCATGCCCTGGTCGACATCGACCTGACCATCGCGCGCGGCGAGGTGGTCGGTCTGGTCGGTGAATCCGGCTCGGGCAAGACGTCGCTGGCCTGGTCGATCATGCGCTATCTGCCCGGCAATGCACGCGAGAATGATGGCCGCATCCTGCTGGGCCAGGACGATATGCGCCGGATGACCCCGGCGGGGATCGAGGCTATCCGCGGCCGGCGCATCGGCATGGTGTTCCAGGATCCGTCGACCTCGCTGAACCCGACCTTGAGCTTAGGGATCCAGCTGGCCGAGGTGCTGGAGCGCCACCGCGGCCTGACCCGCCGCCAGGCCTGGGCCGAGGGCGAGGCCATGCTGGCCCGTGTCGGCCTGAAGGATCCGGCCGGCATGATGCGGCGCTATCCGCATCAGGCATCGGGCGGCGAGAAGCAGCGCGTCGTCATCGCCCAGGCCTTCGCCTGCCAACCCGAATGCATCCTGTTCGACGAGCCGACCACAGCGCTGGACGTGATCACCGCCCGCCAGATCCTGGACCTGTTCGCCGAACTGCAGGCCGAGACCGGCGTCGCCTCGCTCTACATCTCGCACGACCTGGCGCTGGTTTCGCGCGTGGCCGGCCGCGTCGCCGTGCTGCATCACGGCAAGATGGTCGAACAGGGCCCGGTGGGCGCGGTGTTCGGCAGCCCGCGCGAGGACTATACCCGCCGCCTGGTGGCCGCCGTGCCCCGCCCCGACCGCCGCCTGGTCGACGATCTCGATCCGGCCAGGATGACGGCAGCCCCGCTGGTCGAGGCCCGCGCCGTCTCGGTCGAATACGGCCGGCGGTCGGCCATCGCCCGCCTGTTCGGCAGCGACCGGGCACCCGTCATCGGCAACCGCGCCGTCAGCCTGGACGTCAGGCCCGGCGAAATCGTCGGCGTGGTGGGTGAATCCGGCTCGGGCAAGTCGACGCTGGCCCGCGCACTGACCGGGCTCAATCCCTTCTCGGGCGAGATCGTGTTCGACGGCCGGCCGATACGCGGCCTGGCCGACATGGACGGCGGCTATCGCCGCGACGTGCAGATCATCTTCCAGCACCCGGATTCGTCGTTGAACCCGCGCCAGCGCATCGGCGAGATCCTGTCGCGCCCCCTGCGCCTGCACGAACGGCTGTCCGCCGCGGCCGAGGCCGCGCGCATCGGCGACCTGCTGGAACAGGTCCGCCTGCCCGCCGCCCATGCCGCGCGTTATCCCCATCAGCTGTCAGGCGGCGAGAAGCAGCGTGTCGCCATCGCGCGGGCCTTCGCCACCGCCCCGCGCCTGGTGATCTGCGACGAGATCACCTCGGCACTCGACGTCTCGGTCCAGGCCGCCGTCATCGAGCTGCTGCTGGACCTGCGCCGGCGCCACGGCACCGCCTATCTGTTCATCACCCACGACCTGAACCTGGTCCGCCAGATCGCCCACCGTGTCGCCGTGATGTATCGCGGCGACCTGGTCGAACTGCTGGACGCCCAGGCCTTCGCCACCGGACCGACCCATCCCTATACCCGCTCGCTGGTCGAGGCGGTGCCGGTCCCGGTCGGCTGATCCGGATCATCAGTCAAAGGAATTCAGTCATGGATCGCGACGCGATTCTCGCCCGTCTCGACGAGAAGGCCAGCCTCGACTTCCTCAGCGCGATGGTGCGCCACAAAAGCTATTCCGAAACCGACGGCGAACGCGCCTTGGCCAGGTTCATGGTCGAGCGCATGCGCGAAATCGGGCTGACCGCCGATCTCGGCCCGGTGCCCGGCGACCGCTTCAACGCCATCGGCCGCCTGGCCGGCAGCGGCGGCGGCAAGAGCCTGTTGTTCAACGGGCATCTCGACACCAACCCGGTCACCGAGGGCTGGACGGTCGATCCCTGGGGCGGGCTGGTCGACGACCGCTTCATCTACGGCATCGGCGTGTCCAACATGAAGTCGGGCGACGCGGCCTATTTCTGCGCGGTGCGCACTCTGATCGAGGCGGGCGTCCGGCTGAAGGGCGACGTGGTGCTGACCTATGTCGTCGGCGAATTGCAGGGCGGCGTCGGGTCGCTGGCCGCGATCCGCCAGGGCGTCCGGGCCGACTATTTCATCAACAGCGAGCCGACCGACCTGCAGGCCCTGACCATGCATGCCGCGTCGGGCATGTTCGCCATCGAGCTGACCGGCGTCACCCGCCACCTGTCCAAGCGCGAACAGGCGGTCGACGTCATCATGGCCGCCTGCGACCTGATCCCGCGGCTGAACGCGATGACGTTCAGCGGGGCGCGCACCGATGACCATCGCGGCATCAACCGCTGCCATGTCGGCGTCATGCACGGCGCGCTGGGCCGCGACCTGCAGGAATGGCGCGCGCCGCAGGTCGCCGATTTCCTGCGGCTGAAGGGCAGCGCGCGGTACGCGCCGGGCCAGACCGAGGCCGGCGCCCTGGCCGACATCCGCCGCGAGCTTGACGGGCTGGAAGCCCGCTTCCCCGGGCTGAAGGCCGAATTGCTGCCCGAGCGGGCCGAGAACCGGCCGCAAATGCCGCCGTTCGAGGTCCCCAAGGATTCACGCATCGTCAGGACGGTCAACGCCGCCTATGCCCGCGTGCGCGGCGAGGCGCAGCCGACCGGCGCGATCACCCCGCCCGGTTTCTACGGCACCGATGCCGGCCATTTCTATCAGGAGCTCGGCATGGAAGGCATCGTCTGCGGCCCGGGCGGCCGCTACAACACGATGCCGGACGAACGCGTCGATATCGCCGACTATCTCGACATGATCCGCATCTACATGCTGGCCATCCTCGACATCTGCGAAACCGCCTGAGGACGGGCCGATGTTCGACGCCGCCGAATATGGCCGCCGCCTGGGCCTGATCCGTGCCGAAATGGCGTCGGGCGGTGTCGATCTGCTGCTGATCGACCATGCCGAATTCCTGGCCTGGGCGACCGGGTACACCGTGTCGGAAACCATGTACCGGGCGGCCCTGATCCCGGCACGGGGTCAGGCCTGGTTCGCCTTGCGGGCGCTGGATGCCGAACCCTGCCGGCAGGCCAGTTGGATCAGTGACATCGCCGGTTTCGCCGACACGGCCGACCCGCATGAGGCCGTGGCCGCGTCGATCCTGGCGCGTGGCCATGGCCGGGCGCGTATCGGCCTGGACTTCCAGTCCTATGGCTGTTCGGCCCATACGCTGGCCCGGCTGGCCGCCCTGCTGCCCGACGCCGCGCTAGTCGACCTGCCCCGGATCAGCGACCGCTTGCGCGCCGTCAAGTCGGCCCCCGAGATCGCCATGCTGTCGCGGGCCGCGCAGATCGCCGACGAAGCGATGGCCGCGGTGGCCCGCCTTGCCCGGCCGGGCGTCAGCCCGCGTGATGCCGCCGGCGTCGCCGCCGCGACCTTCCTGCGGCTGGGTGCCGACAGCGGCGAAACCGGCCCGATCGTGCGCGCCGCCGGCAACAACGAATTCCTGCACGGCCGCATGGGCGATGACGCGCTGGTCCGCGGCGACATCCTGCATGTGGAACTGATTCCCAAGGTCGGCAATTACGGCGCCCGGCTGATGCGGCCGGTCATCATCGGCGGGCCCAGCCCCGACCAGGCGGCGGTGGCCGAGCGGTTGATCGCCCTGCAGGATCGCCAGATCGCGGAAATGCGCCCAGGTGCCATGGCCGCCGAGATCGACGCGATCCTGCGCCAGGGCGTGCTGTCGGCAGGGTTACGCCCCGACTATGACAATGTCACCGGCTACGCGCTGGGCCTTTATGCCCGCACGCCGCGCACCAGCGACTTTTCCTGGTGTTTCCTGCCCAATGCCGACTGGCGGCTGGAGGCGGGCATGGTGTTCCACATGTACGCCTCGGCCCAGGGCTTAGGCGTTTCCGAGACGGTGGTGGTCGAAGAAAAAGGCGGCCGATGCCTGACCCGGACACCGCGCCGCCTTCTGATCAGCAACTGACCTGTTTAGGCGGCCTCGCCCTCCTGGGCATTGCGGGCGTTCAATTCCAGCATCGCGGCCATGAAGTCGTCGAGGTCGCCGTCCAGCACGCCCTGGGCATTGCCCTTTTCTTCCTCGGTGCGCAGGTCCTTGACCATCTGGTAGGGGTGCAGCACGTAGGAGCGGATCTGGTGGCCCCAGCCGATGTCCGACTTGTTGTCGTGCACCTTCTGCTTCTCGGCCTCGCGCTTCTGCAACTCCTGCTCGTACAGGCGCGCCTTCAGCATCTTCATCGCCGCGGCCCGGTTCTTGTGCTGGCTGCGGTCGTTCTGGCACTGCACGACGATATTGGTCGGCAGATGGGTGATGCGCACGGCCGAATCGGTCCGGTTGACGTGCTGTCCGCCGGCGCCCGAGGCACGGTAGGTATCGATGCGCAGGTCCTTGTCCAGCACCTCGATCTCGATCGTGTCGTCGATGACCGGATAGGCGCCGACCGAGGCAAACGACGTATGCCGCCGCGCGTTCGAATCATAGGGCGAGATGCGGACCAGGCGATGCACGCCCGACTCGCTCTTCAGCCAGCCATAGGCGTTCGGGCCCGAAATCTGGATCGTGGCCGACTTGATCCCGGCTTCTTCGCCGTCGGACTGTTCCAGCACTTCGACGCCGAAGCCACGCTTTTCCGCCCAGCGGACATACATGCGCAACAGCATGCTGGCCCAATCCTGGCTTTCGGTACCGCCGGCCCCGGCATGCACTTCCAGGAAGCTGTCGTTGTGGTCGGCCTCGCCCGACAACAGGCTTTCCAGGCGGCGCTTGGCCACCTTGTCCTTCAGGGCGTTCAGCGCGGCCTCGGCCTCGGCGACGATGTCGGCATCGCCTTCGGCGTCGCCCATCTCGATCAGTTCGAGGGTGTCGTCCAGTTCGCGTTCCAGCGCCACCTGCGAGGTGGTCGCGGCCTCGATCTGGTTGCGCTCGCGCATGGCGGCGCCCGCCTTGGCCGGGTCATCCCACAGCTTGGGATCCTCGGCGATGGCGTTCAGTTCTTCCAGTCGCTTTAGGGCGCGATCCCAGTCAAAGAGACCTCCTCAGCAGGCTGAGTGCCTGCTTGATCTCGGTCGCGATCGCCTCGATTTCGGCGCGCATCACCGCTACTCCGTGCTTACGGGTTTCAGATTTATGGCGGCGGACCCTAGTTGAATCCGCCCCCTCAGTAAAGGCCGCCCGTGCCGGTGCCGGTTGCCCCGCCCGACGACCGCCCCGACACCGCGCCGGTCGACACGCCGGTCAGGCCGGGATTGTCGACGATCAGCGGCTGGCCGTTGCTGTCGCCCGGTTCGGTCCAGACGCCTTCCACCGGTTCGCTGCCGTCCAGCACGGTCGAATTCGCGCCGGGCTCGGTGCCGGGCTTGAAGGCTTCCATGATGGCGCGGCGATCGCCCGGCTCGGCCAGCCGGCCGGTGGTCGGGTCGACGCGCACCAGCCGCACCCCCGGCGGGATACGGAACGGCACCGCGGCCTTGTTCTTCAGGGCTTCGGTGATGAATTCCTTGAAGATCGGCACCGCCGACGAGCCGCCGGTATCCTTGGCCCCCAGCGTGCGCGGGTTGTCGAAACCGACGAAGACGCCGGCGACGAAGTCGGGGCTGAACCCGATGAACCAGTTGTCGAACGAATCGTTTGACGTGCCGGTCTTGCCGCCCAGCGGCTTGCCCACCGATTTCAGCGACGCGGCCGTGCCGCGTTCGACCACGCCCTGCAGCATCCAGGTGATCTGGAAGGCGGTGGCGGGATCCAGCAGTTGCGGGCGGTCGTCGGCGATGACCGGCTCGCGCCCGCCGGCATAGGGGCCGTTACATCCCTCGCAGGGCCGGGCGTCATGGCGATAGACGGTGCGGCCGGTGCGGTCCTGCACCCGGTCGATCAGCGAGGGATCGATCCCCTTGCCGCCATTGACGAACTTGGCATAGGCCGAGGTGATGCGCAGCACCGTGGTTTCGCCGGCGCCCAGCGACATCGCCAGGTTCTTGCCCATGCGGTCGACCGCGCCCAGGCGGGTGGCGTAATCATAGACCTTGTCCATGCCGACGGCCTGGGCCAGGCGCACGGTCATCAGGTTGCGCGACTTTTCCAGGCCCTGGCGCAACGTGGTCGGCCCCAGGAAATCGCCGCCGTAGTTCTTGGGCTTCCACAGCGGCAGGCCGGGCCCCTGGTCGTAGACGAACGGACCGTCAAGCACCAGGCTGGACGGCGTGAAGCCGTTGTCCAGTGCCGCGGCATAGACGAAGGGCTTGAACGACGACCCGGGCTGGCGCTCGGCCTGGGTGGCGCGGTTGAACTGGCTGGACCGGAAATCCCAGCCGCCGACCAGCGCCAGCACGCGGCCGGTATGGGGGTCGAGCGCGACGATGGCACCACCGACATCGGGGATCTGGCGCAGGGCGTATCTGGTTTCGCCCTGCTTGTCCGACACCGGTTCGACCGCGACGACGTCGCCGACCTTGAGCACGTCGCCCGGATTCTTGGGCGCCGGGCCGACGGCCTGGTCTTCCAAGGTCGGGCGCGCCCAGCGCAGTTCCTCCATCGGGATGGTGCCCTTGGTCCCGTTGGCGAAGCCGACCTCGGCGGCGGCGGCCGACGTCGCCAGCACCACGGCGCCGCGCCAGCTGTCCAACATCGTCGTCGGCAGCTGGAAGGCGTTCAGCTGCGGGGTCCAGTCCGCGGCCAGCGGCCCGTTGACGCGGCCCAGCGGCCCGCGCCAGCCATGGCGCCGGTCATAGGCCATCAACCCGTCCTTCAGCGCCTTTTCCGCCGCCGCCTGCAGGCGGGGATCCAGCGAGGTGCGCACCGACAGCCCGCCTTCGTACAGCGCGGCCTCGCCGAAACGCTGGATCAGCTGGCGGCGCACTTCCTCGGAATACCAGCCCAGCCGGGTCTGCACTTCCGACCGCGGGCGGGCGACCAGCGCGGTCTGCTTGGCCTGCTCGCCTTCGGCCGGGGCGACATAGCCGTTCTCGACCATGCGGTCGATGACCCAGTCGCGGCGGGCCTTGGCCCGTTCATTGTAGCGGTCGGGGCGATAGTTCTCGGGCCCCTTGGGCAGGGCGGCCAGGAACGCCGCTTCCGAAATCGACAGCTGGTCGAGCGACTTGTCGAAATAGTTCAGGGCGGCGGCGGCCACGCCATAGGCCGACTGGCCCAGATAAATCTCGTTCAGATACAGCTCGAGGATGCGGTCCTTGGTCAGCGCGCTTTCCAGGCGGAAGGCCAGGATCGCCTCGCGGATCTTGCGCTTGATCGACACCTCGTTGGTCAGCAGCATGTTCTTGGCGACCTGCTGCGTGATGGTCGAGCCGCCCTCGGGCCGGCGATGGTTCAGGTAATTGTAGGCCGATTGCAGGATGCCGCGCGCCAGCCCCTGAAAATCGAGGCCGGGATGGGTGTAGAAATTCTTGTCCTCGGCCGACAGGAAGGCTTCCTTGACGCGGTCGGGGATGCTGTCGATCGGCACGAACAGCCGGCGTTCGCGGGCAAATTCGGCGATCAGTTCGCCGTTGCCGGCGTGAACGCGGGTGGTCACCGGCGGCTGATACTCGGCCAGCGCCTTATAATCGGGCAGGTCCTGGCTGTAATACCAGACCCCGTAATAGGCGACCCCGAGACCGGCCACGGCGAGGATTACGAACATTCCCGCCGCCCACGCCAGAAGACGCACCATCCACATATCAGAAAGCTCCGCTACCCCAGGGGCGCATAGCCGCGCGCGGTTCAGACCGGACTCTAACGCCGATCGCGCGCCAAGGCTGCATTGGTAGGCGCGGTTATGCCACGGCCGTCCCGCGCCCGCAATGGCGGCGCCCCCATCGCATGGCTGACATGCCCGTGAGGAATCCCCGGAATTACAGCTTTGTCAGATGGTTATCCCAGTGCAGCGCCCGATCCGCCGGGGCCAGGACGGCCTGACGGCCGGATTCCGGCCAGAATACCCAGGCCCCGCCCAGCCCCGAGGTCAGGACGAACGACCCGGCCTCGGGCCCCCCGGCGATGCCGCAGACGTCGCCCGCGGCCATCTCGGCCAGCGGCGTGCCGTCGGCCACCCGCCAGAACACGGCCAGCCCGCCCCGCGGCGAGGTGGCGCCGAGAATCGCGCCGCCGGGGTCCAGCGCGGCGCTGCCGCAATACTGGCGCAGCCCGGCGCGGCGGCGGTCGTCGAGCGTCAGAAAGGTAAGTCCGCCCTCGCCCCGCCGATGGCTGGCCACCAGCGGCACGGCATCGGCCTGCGGCCCTTCGTACTGGCCGGCGATTTCGACCAGGCCATCAGCCGTCACCGCCAGATGGCGCAGGGACAGGTCGGAAAGGCCTGATGGCGGGCCGACCTGTTCGACGATGCGGCCGTCGGCCAAGGCAAGATAGGCGACCGAGGGGTCCATCGCCCCGGCATTCAGCTTGCCCTGCGGCACGTCCGGATGGGTCAGGATGCCGCCATTGGCGATCACCAATGTCCCGCCATCCGGCATCAGCCTGATATCGTGGGGGTCCAGCCCGCCCGACGGCACCTCGCCCAGCCGGCGATATCCCTGACTTGCGTCGTAGACGCCGATCCGGCCATCGCCGCTATCGATCTCGGTCTCGGTGACATGCAGCAGCTTGCCCGTGGGATCGAACACGCCATGGCCGTTGAAATGGCGGCCGTCGGCGGCCGGTACCAGTTGGCGGCGGCGGCCGTCGCGCAAGCCTAGCACCATGATGAAATCGCCGGGGCGGCGGCCGAAGGCGATCGCCTCGTCCATGCCGGGGCGGCGGATCACCTGATGGGCGCGGGCCGGCAGGTCATGGCGCCAGCGCGTGGCGCCGTCCAGCCCCAGCCCGGCCACCAGGGCCTGGCCGTCGCGGGTCATGCCCGCGGTCAGGAAAGCCGGACCGGCAGCGGTCGCGGCCATGGCGGGGACGGTCAGGCCCAGCGTCGTCGCCGCGGCGGCGAACAGGCGGCGGCGGTCGATCGTCATGGCGTCAGTCCCCGTCCAGGCTGTTGAAGCCCAGCGGCACGCCCAGCGCCGCGGTCAGGTCGTCGGCGACCATGTGCTTCAGCTTCTCGCCCTGCTCGACCAGGCGCAGCGCGGCCTGGCGCTGGTCCGACTTGGCCAGGGTCTGGTCCAGGGGTGCGCGCAGCCGCGTCAGGGCCTGTTCGACTGCGGTGAACTGCTTGCGGATCGCGGCTGCCAGGTCAGGCCGGCCGGCCGGGCCGGACAGTAACTGGTCCAGGGTCGGGTTGCCGTCGCGCATGTACAGGGCTTCGGCCGCCGCCAGATTGGCCTTGATCGCGGCCAGGGTCTGGCCCGACCGCCAGGCTTCCAGCGTACGCAGCTGGGCTTTTTCGGCGGTCGGTCCCAACGGCCGCTTCAGCTTGCGGTCGATCGGCAATTCGATGGCGGCATGCAGGCTCTTGATCAACTCGAGCGTCGCGTCGGTCGCCCCCATGTAACGGCTGCCGACCTGGCCGGCGCGCGCCATTTCGATCGGGAAACCCTGCGGGCCCCAGGCCGCCGCGGTGTCGGCCCCGATCGTGGCGAGGTTGCGGGTGACCGCCACCAGCATGTCGCAGCGGAACCGGGCCGCATCATCGTTCGCCGTCAGTCTGGTCAGCGCATCGTCGCCGTAAAGCAGGCGTTCCAGCGCCGACAGCCCCTGCACGGCAACCGAACCGTGGGTGAAGGTGTCCTCGCTGATGCTGGCGGGATCGCGCTTGGCCAGCACCTGACCCAGCTGGCGGCCCAGCACATCGCGCGGATCGGGCCAGAAGGCGGTGCGCTGGTAACGGAAGAACAGCTCGATCGGCCCGAAACCGACATGTTGGATCGCCTGCCAGGCGCCGAAACCGGCAACGAAGGCTGCGCGCGCCTGGCCCAGTTTCGCCTGGTCGGGTGCGGCACACAGCGCGCGGCCGGCCTCATCGAGTTTCGCGGTGGCCGCCGCGAACGCCGCATAACGCGGCGCGATGTGGTCCTGCGCCACGCTCTGATTCAGGCGGGCGAAATCCTCGTCGCTGGGGGCGGCGGCGGCGGGCATGGCCAGCAGGGCCAGGCAGACGGCGACGGCGGCATGGCGAAACATCGCGTTTCCTCCTTATCCGGCGGTCACAGGGAGTTGACGAAGGCCAGCAGCGCCTCGCGGTCGCGGCGCGACAGCTTGATCACCCGGTCGCGCGCGCCCTGCGCCTCGCCGCCATGCCACAGGATCGCTTCCAGCACATTGCGGGCCCGCCCGTCATGCAGGAAGTTGGTGTGGCCGTTGACGATCCTGGTCAGGCCCACGCCCCACAGCGGCGGGGTGCGCCAGTCGCGCCCGCCGGCCGCGGCCTCGGGCCGGTTGTCGGCCAGGTCCTCGCCCATGTCGTGCAGCAGCAGGTCGGTATAGGGCCAGATCAACTGGTCCGACAGTTCCGGGCGATCATCGGCACTGGCGGTGCGGAAGCTGGGGACGTGGCAGGCGGCGCAGCCGATGTCGTGGAACAGCTTCTTGCCGGCCAGGACCTGCTTGGACCCCGGGTTGCGGCGCGCCGGCACCGCCAGGTTGCGCGAATAGAAGGTGACCAGGTCCATCATGCGCGCGGTGACCTCGACCTTCTCGACCGGGTCGGCGCCATCGGGGGCGTCCAGGCATTGCTTCTGGTTCACGGTGCAGTCGCCCCAGGACAAGGGCGCGATCGCGGTGGACAGGCCGATATCGCCGGCAAAGGCATGGGCGACCTGCTGGCGGATCGTGGGTTCGCCCGCCTTCCAGCCGAAGCGGCCCAGCATCGGCTTGTCGGCGGTGACGTCCCAGCCGGTATTGGGCCGGCCGCGGATTCCGTCGCCGTTCCGGTCGTCAGGGTCGGCGTTGGCCAGGATGGCTTCTTCCGGAATCAGCTCCAGCAGGCCCAGCCCGATCATCGGCGGGGCGATGCGCGGCGACAGCATCACGTCGGACCGCATCGGACCGTAATTCAGGCCGTCCACCGAATAGGTCGGCGCGCGCAGGGTGACGGTCGCGCCGTCGGCCAGCCTGATAGGCCTGTCCTTGTAGGTGATGACCATCTGCCCCTCGGCCAGCAGGCCTTGGATGGCAAAATTCTGCAACTGGCCGCCATAGGTGGGCTCGGGGATCGTCGCCTGGCGGAAGCTGCGCAGCGCCTCGCGCTCCTGCTCGGTCGTGGGCGGCACCGACAGGCGCAGGAACAGGGCCACGGCCTCCTCGCCCTTCTCGGGGGGACGGCCGCGGCCATCCTTCAGGTGGCAGCCCTGGCAGGACCGGGAATTGAACAGCGGCCCCAGTCCGTCGGACGAGGTGGTCGAAGATGGTGCGGCAACCCACAGCTTGCGGAAGATGCCGTCGCCGACCTTGAAGTCCAGCTCGCGCTCGAACGACATGTTGTCCGAGGAATGCGAGAATGCCGAACTGTTCAGGTCGGCATGCGACGTGGCGGCGCCGCCCGGCAGCGCCTCGCCGGGTTCGGGGCGGCTGTAGTCTAGCGCATAGCCCAGGCCTGCGGCCCCCATCGAGGCTGATACCGCCAGCGCGGCAATGAACGAAGCCCGTCCGATATGCATGGTCAACTCTTGCGTCAAGCGCCGGGGTCGCCGGCCGTGCCCGTGCCCCTGGCGGGACAAAGCACGGCCGGCTGCCTGTTACTGGGGCAGTATCTTACTTCTTGGCCTTCTCGGCCTCGACCTTCGCCGGATCGTCCAGGCTGTCGGAACCCTCGACCTGGATCGGCTTCAGCTTCAGGCTGGCGACGACGCGCTCCAGCGTCCTGGTCTGCGCGGTCAGGGCGTCGATCGCGGCCTGGACCACGGCATTGCCCTCCGGGTTGTTCGGGCCGATCATCTGGTCGTAGGCTTCCCGGGTCTCGGCCCGCTGCTTCAGCGTGGTCATCGCCGCGACCGTCGCCTCAAGCTTCGCCTTCATCTCGGTATCCAGGGCCGGATCGGCCTTGGCGACCAGCGACGACAGGCTGGCGGTCTTCAGCGGCGCACCGTCGGCCCGGGCATATTCGCCGAGATAGACGTTGCGGATGCCGATGACGTCGTAATAGTGCGAATTATGGGTATTGTCGGAGAAGCAGTCATGCTCCTCCTCCGGGTCGTGCAGCATCAGGCCGAGCTTCATGCGCTCGCCGGCCAGCTCGCCATAGGACAGGCTGCCCATGCCGGTCAGCATGGTGCTGATGCCGTTGTCGGCCCGGCCCTTGACCAGGCCCTGGCGGGCCTTGCCGTCCTTGCCCCACTGCTTGACCATCCAGGCCAGGTCCGAGACCAGCAGGTCGGTGGCGGCCTTCAGGTATTGGCCGCGGCGGTCGCAATGGCCGTTGGTGCAGCCGTCCTTGGCATAGTCGGTCCAGGGCCGGTTGCCCGCCCCCGGGCCGGTGCCGTTCAGGTCCTGGCCCCACAACAGGAATTCGATGGCGTGATAACCGGTGGCGACATTCGCCTCGACCCCGCCGGCCTCGTGCAGGCGGCGCAGAAGCTTGGCGTCGATCTTGCGGGCGTCGAGGTTCTTGCCGGCGACCTTGACCTTGGGGTTGGCGATGATGTTGGCGGTGCGCGAGGGATTTTCATCCGATGCCTCGCCATAGCTGCCGGCATCGACATAGTCGATCAGGCCTTCGTCGAGCGGCCAGGCATTCACCTTGCCCTCCCAGTCGTCGACGATCTTGTTGCCGAATCGATAGACTTCCGACTGCTGGTACGAGGGACGCGACGCGATCCAGGCGGCGCGGGCGGCCTTCATCGTTTCGTCCGACGGCGTGGCGATCAGGGCGTCGACCGCCTTCTGCAGGGCCTTGGCCGTGGTCAGCGCATCGCCATAGGTGGCGGCGGCGATATCGGCATAGCCGGCGATCACCGCCTGCTTGTCGGCGGTGGTCTGGGCAAAGGCCGCCGTCATCGGCAGCGACACCAGTGCCGTCACCGCCAGCAGGCGGGAAATGCGGCTGATCATCTGAGATACCCCCTAGGTGGCCGTTCAACTCACGGCCGGACGCTATTGCAATTGAAAACAACTATCAACAGCGCCGAAAGGGGGACAGGCGGTTATATGTCGCAGGCGAAAGGCTGCGTTCAGTTGCGGCGGATGAAGCCCGCGCCGATCAGCACCAGGCCCACGGCCAGCATGGCCGAGGCCAGGGTCGGCGGCACGACATGGGCGGAATCGGTGCCGGACGGGGCCAGGCCCCAGCCCAGGCCGAAGGTCACGGCCAGGGCCAGGACAAGGCCGAGGATGGCAAGGACGGGCATGCGGGTCATGGGAAAAGCCCCCTATACTGGAATTTCAGCCCGGTAATGCCCGACGATCCATAAAGTTCCCGGCTCAGCCGCGACGATAGAAACCGGCGCCCAGCAGCACCACGCCGACCGCCAGCAGCCCGCCCGCGACCATCGGCGGCACGACATGCGAGGTGTTTTCGGTGGCCTGAATTTTCAGGTCGCCGATCTTGGCGACATCCTTGGTCTGCTGGGTGGTGAAGACCGGAATGGCGAAGCCGACGACGCCGAGAATGGCGAGGATGGCCCCGACGATCATGATCGTGTTCATGCGGCCCATGGCAGTGCTCCGTTCGGTTGGGCGGTGGCGGCCCGCGGATTTCCGCGGCCCCGAGATAAACCGGAAATGCAGTTCGCCCCGGGGTAGTTCCATGAAATCAACGCCATGGTCCGCCTTCGGCTGGTTGCCAGCCCCTTGATCTTGCCCGGGCCCTCGACTAGAACATATCATGAACTATATCGGGCGGACATGACGACCGCATTGGCATCGCTGCGGGCCGAACTGGCGGCCCTGGAAGGCCGCCGGCCGGCGGCTGCCGCCCCCGTCGTCGATCTGGGGGCGATGGCGGTCGATGCCGTGCTGCCGGGCGGGGGCTTGCGGCTGGATGCGCTGCATGAAATCGCCGGCGATGCCGCCGCGACCGGTTTCCTGGCGGGGCTGCTGGGGCGGATGCGGCGCCGGCCGGGCCTGCTGGTCTGGTGCGGACAGCGCCACGGCTGGCAGGAAGGCGGCCTGCCCTATCCGCCGGCACTGGCCAGGCGCGGCGTGCCGGTCGAGCGGCTGCTGCTGGTCGAGGTCGAGCGGCCGGCCGATCTGCTGCGGGCGATCGAGGACAGCCTGCGCAGCCGCGCGGCCATGGCCGTGGTGGCCGAGGACATGGCCCTCGACCTGACCGCCAGCCGCCGGCTGCAACTGGCGGCCGAGGCGGCGGAAACCCCGGTCTTTGCCCTGCGCCGGGGGGCCGAGGCCCGCATCCCGCCGACGGCGGCGGCGACGCGCTGGACCGTGACGGCGCAGCCGGGCGGAAGATGCCTGGCGCGGCTGGATCGCTGCCGCGGCGCGCAAACCGCGGGACGGCAATGGTGTCTGGAGTGGAACGATGCGACGTTATGTTTCGATTTGGCTGCCCCGCTGGCCGACCGACCGGGCGCCGCGGCCGAATGATCCGACCCAGCCGCTGGCGCTGGTCCTGACCGCGCATAACGGCGTGCGGGTCTATGCGGTCGATGCCGCGGCCGCCGATCTGGGCCTTGCCCCCTACATGACGCTGTCGGAAGCACGCGCCCTGGTGCCGGAACTGGCCACCGCCCCGGCCGATCCGCCCGGCGACCTGGCCGCCCTGGCCCGGTTGGCCGACTGGGCCGGGCGCTATACCCCGCTGGCGGCGCTGGACGGCACCGACGGGCTGATCCTCGACATTTCGGGTTGTGCCCATCTGTTCGGCGGCGAGGCGGCGTTGCTGGCCGATCTGCGCGACCGCCTGGGCCGGTTCGGCCTGGCGGTGCATTGCGCGGCGGCGGCGACACCGGCCGCGGCCTGGGCCTGGGCCCGGTTCGGCCGCGGCGACACGCCGACGGGACGCGCCGCCCTGCACGCCTTGCCCACCGCCGCCCTGCGCCTGCCGTCAGAAATCGTGCTGCGCCTGGACCGGCTGGGCCTGCGCCGCATCGGCGATCTGGCCGCCCTGCCCCGCGCGCCGCTGGCCGCGCGGTTCGGCATGCTGCCCGGCGAACGGCTGGACCGGCTGCACGGCGCCGCCCCCGAGCCGATCACCCCCTGCCGCCCCGCCCCACCCTGGCGGGTCAGGGTGGCCTTCGCCGAACCGATCGCGCGGCCCGATGACATTGCCGCCGCCCTCGATCACCTGCTGGGCCGGTTGTGCGGCGAGTTGGCCGCCGGCGACCAGGGCGCGCGCGAGATGACGTTCCGCGTCTATCGGGTCGACGGCACGATGCAGGCCCTGCGGGTGGGCACCGCCCGGCCGCTGCGCACGCCCCGGCTGCTGGCCCGGCTGTTCGCCGAACGGCTGGGTGAGATCGACCCTGGTTTCGGCCTGGAAACCCTGGTGTTGGAGGCCGGGGCCACCGCCGCGCTGGGACCCGAGCAGGACGACCTGGACGCCCGGTCCAGCGCCGAACAGGCCAATCGCGAAACCCAGTTGCTGGACCGGCTGGTCAATTGGCTGGGCCCCGATCGCGTCCGGCGGCCGCATCCCGTCGAAAGCCACCTGCCCGAACGCGCCATCGCCTGGCGCACGGCGGCCGAGCCCGGTGCGCCGGGCCATTTCCGCCCTGCCGCCCTGCGCCCCCTGCGCCTGCTGCCACGGCCCGAACCGGTAGACGTCGACCAGGCGGCCGGCAGCCTTGCCACGCTGCACTGGCGCCGCATGGCCCGCACGCTGGCCCTGGCCTGCGGCCCGGAACGGATTGCGCCGGAATGGTGGCGGGCACCGGATGCCGCCACCCGCGATTATTACCGCGTCGAGGATACGGGCGGGCGCCGCTATTGGCTTTATCGCGAGCCGGCGGGGAATTGGTTCCTGCACGGGCTGGCGCCATGACCGCCTATGCCGAACTGCAGGTCACGACCAATTTCAGTTTCCTGCGATCGGGATCGTCGCCCCAGGAAATGGCGGTCGCGGCGGCAGCGCAGGGGCTGAACGCCTTGGGCATCACCGACCGCAACACCCTGGCCGGCGTCGTGCGCGGCTGGGAGGCGGCCAAGGCCCATGGGCTGAAGCTGATCGTCGGCGCCCGCCTCGATTTCCTTGATGCGCCCAGCGTGCTGTGCCTGCCGACCGACCGCGCCGCCTATGGCCGGCTGGCGCGGCTGATCAGCCTGGGCCGGCGGCGGGCGCCCAAGGGCGAATGCCACCTGCAACTGGCCGACCTGTTCGACCATCGCGGCGGCCACCAGGTCATCGCCCTGCCCGTCGACCAGCCGGACGACGACTTCGCCGCCCATCTGGCCCGGCTGCACGATGCCTTTGGCGACGACCTGTCGCTGGCCGCCCATCACCATCTGCGCGGCGACGACGAGATGCGGATCGAACGGCTGGCCGGGCTGGGCCTGCCGCTGGTCGCCTGCAACGACGTGCTCTATCACGGACCCGCGCGGCGCCGGCTGCAGGACGTGCTGACCTGTGTGCGCGAGCATTGCACGATCGACACCGCCGGCTTCCGCCTGGAAGCCAACGCCGAACGCCATCTGAAAAGCGGCGCCCAGATGGCCGAACTGTTCGCCCGCTGGCCCGATGCCATCGGCCGGTCGATCGAGATCGCGCAGCGCTGTCATTTTTCGCTGAGCGACCTGAGATACGAATATCCGCTGATCACCCTTCGGCCGGGAACGACGGCACAGGAAGAGCTGGAGCAGCGTGTCCAGGCCGGGGCGATCGACCGTTATCGCAATGGAGTGCCGGAAAAGGTCGAGGCGGTGCTGGAAAAGGAACTGGCGCTGATCCGTCAGAAAGAGCTCGCCTCCTATTTCCTGACCGTCCACGACATCGTGGATTTCGCCAACCGCGAGAAGATCCTGTGCCAGGGCCGCGGCTCGGCCGCCAATTCGGCCGTGTGCTATTGCCTCGGCATCACCGCGGTCGATCCGGCCGAGCATGAATTGCTGTTTGCCCGCTTCCTGTCCGAAGAACGCGACGAGCCGCCCGACATCGATGTCGATTTCGAGCATGAGCGGCGCGAGGAAGTGATCCAGTACATCTACGACACCTATGGCCGCGAGCATGCGGGCCTGGCCGCGACCGTGATCAGCTATCGTCCGCGTTCGGCCATCCGCGATGTCGGCAAGGCGCTGGGCCTGTCCGACGATATCGTCACCGCCCTGGCCAAGGGCGTCTGGGGCTGGGGCAGCGACGGGATCAGCGAGTTGCGCGTGAAGGAAGCCGGGCTTGATCCGGACGCGCCGCGGATCCGCCTGGCGCTGGAACTGACCGCCGAACTGCTGGGGTTCCCCCGCCACCTGTCGCAGCATGTCGGCGGTTTCGTGCTGTCGCGCGGCCGGCTGGACGAACTGGTGCCGATCGAAAATGCGGCGATGGATGGCCGCACCGTCATCGAGTGGGACAAGGACGATCTGGACGCCGTCGGCCTGTTCAAGGTCGATGTGCTGGCGCTGGGGATGTTGAGCTGCCTGCGCAAGGGTTTCCAGCTGATCGGCGCCCATCACGGCCCGAAACTCGAACTGGCCACCGTGCCTCAGAACGACCCCGAAACCTATGCGATGATCCAGCGCGCCGACACCATCGGCGTCTTCCAGATCGAAAGCCGTGCGCAGATGACGATGCTGCCGCGGCTGAAACCCGCCAATCTCTACGACCTGGTGATCGAAGTGGCGATCGTGCGCCCCGGCCCGATCCAGGGTGACATGGTTCATCCCTATCTGCGCCGTCGGGACGGCAAGGAGAAGGTCGACTATCCCAGCCCCGCCCTGGAAAAAGTTCTGCGCAAGACCCTCGGCATACCCCTGTTCCAGGAACAGGCGATGAGCATCGCCATTGTCGGCGCCGGCTTCACCGACGCCCAGGCCGACGGCCTGCGCCGCGCGATGGCGACGTTCAAGCGCAATGGCGCCATCGGCAAATATGAAGCGATGTTCGTCGAAGGCATGGTCAGGAACGGGTACGACCGCGACTTCGCCAATCGCTGTTTCATGCAGATACAGGGATTCAGCGATTACGGCTTTCCCGAAAGCCATGCGGCGAGCTTTGCCAAGCTGGCCTACATCTCGGCCTGGATGAAATGCCATTACCCCGACGTCTTCGCCTGCGCCCTGCTGAACAGCCAGCCGATGGGATTCTATGCCCCCGCCCAGATCATCCGCGATGCCCGCGACCACGGGGTCGAAGTGCGGCCGGTCGACGTCAATTTCAGCGATTGGAACTGCACGATCGAGGAGGAAGGCGAGAAGACCGCCCTGCGGCTGGGCCTGCGCCAGGTCAAGGGCCTGGGCGAGGAGGATGCCTTGGCCCTGGTCGAGGCGCGCGGCCGCCGGTACGACACCTTGCGCGATGCCTGGCGGCGCAGCCGGCTGGCCCCCCAGGCCTTGGAACGGCTGGCCGATGCCGATGCCTGGCGCTCGGTCGGGCTGGACCGTCGCGCGGCGCTGTGGGAGGTGCGGGCGCTGAAGGAACGCCCCCTGCCCCTGTTCGACCATGTCGAACTGACCGCACGCCCCGGCGAGAATGCCCTGGCCCCGGAACTGGCCGCCGAACCGGTGGTGGACCTGCCCGAGATGACGATGGGCGAGCATGTGATCGAGGATTATTCGAGCCTGTCCTTGTCGCTGAAGGCCCACCCCCTGTCGCTGCTGCGGCCGACCGACGACCTGGCCGGCTGTGACCATGCCGCCAGCCTGGTCGAGATGCCCCACAATACCCGCGTCCTGGTTGCGGGCCTGGTGCTGGTGCGCCAGCGCCCCGGCACCGCCTCGGGCGTCGTCTTCGTCACGCTGGAGGATGAGACCGGCGTCGCCAATCTGGTGGTATGGCCCAGCATGCTGGAAACCTATCGGCGCGAGGTGATGCGCTCGAAACTGCTGGTCGCGCGCGGCCGGGTCCAGCGCGAGGGCATCGTCGTCCATGTCGTCATCGACCGCCTGACCGACCGCACCGATCTGCTGCAGGCGCTGTCGCCACGCTTCTTCCACGGCATCGACCAGACCGTCGCCCATGCCGACGAAATCCGCCGGCCCGGCTATGACCGACGGACACGGGTGATGCCGGCCAGCCGGGATTTCCACTGAAATCCACGTATCACCGGGCGATACGAACAATTGCCTTATGTATCGTGAAATGATACCAACCTCGAATGGCGAAGCGAGGAACCGCCAATGATCCGCAGCTTCAGGGGCAAACATGCCGCAGCGGTCTGGATCGGCGTTGCCCCCAAGGGGTTTCCTGCCGCCCTGCGACAACCGCCAGGCAACAGGCTGGAAGCGCTGAGGGGAGACCGCCTTGGTCAGCATTCAATCCGCATCAATGATCAATGGCGCATCTGTTTCACCTGGATCGACGGCGAGGCGGAAGACGTCGAAATCGTGGACTATCACTGACATCAGGAATGATTGGAGCACGTCATGCTCGGTCCCAGGCCGCCAATTCACCCCGGGGAAATCCTGCGCGAGGAGTTCCTGCAACCGCTCGGGCTTTCATCCTATGCGGTAGCACGACGCTGCAGGGTGCCGCGCACCCGCATCGAACGGCTGGCGCGTGAGGAAGGGCCAATCAGCGCGGATACCGCCCTCCGCCTGGGTCGGCTGTTTGGTACTGGCCCTGAATTCTGGATGAACCTGCAGGTGATGTACGACTTGACCGTTGCCGACAACAGTACGGCGGATATTGCGGATATCGAGCCGCTGGCAGCAGCTTGAACATTCTGACCAACGGACCGCGATGCTTGCCCCGGGACAGCTAACGAGTCGGCCCGTCAAACGACGGCAACGCGGGAACCCCTGACCCGGCAAGGCTTTTTCAGACGGAATCCCATCTTTGGGTACCGCTGACACAATCTTGTTGTGGCCTGGGGGGTTGCCCGGTACATTCCCCAACGCGAAAAGGCCGCAGTCAGGATTCTCCCGCTTCGCGCGGAAATCCGGCGCCGCCGACCCGAGTTTGCCCCGGTTTGCGCCAAGCCCCGATCTGAGGTGGGCTCGCGTACGTGGCAGGAGCCGCGGTCGGCACGTGCTCAAGACAAGGCGGTCTATGTGAAACTTTGAGGCCGCTCCGACCCATGAAACGGCGGAGACGGGCGTCGATTGAAATCCCCGTGCGCGGCTGCTGAAGCGCCAGCGCGCCTTGACTAGGATACGCCAGCGCCCTTTCAGTTTTGGCGCCGGCGTTGCTGGAAACCGGCAGCGGGACGGGTCGATCGCGACGCTCTGCGGCCTCGCAGAAAATGGCGGGGCGGGTTCGATGTTCGCTAGAACCCACCACCGTCGCGGAGTAGAGCCGAATGGCCACACGCATGCTGATCGATGCGACACATCTCGAGGAAACTCGTGTCGTCGTCGTCAAGGGTACGCGTCTCGAAGAGTTCGATTTTGAAACCAGTACCAAGAAGACCCTCAAGGGCAATATCTACCTGGCCAAGGTCACGCGGGTAGAGCCCTCCCTCCAGGCGGCCTTCGTCGAATATGGCGGCAACCGCCACGGCTTCCTGGCCTTCAGCGAAATTCATCCCGACTACTACCAGATACCGGTCGCCGACCGTCAGCGCCTGCTGGAACAGCAGGCCGCCGAGGAAGCCCGCGCCGAGGAAGAGGAAGAGGCCCGTGCCGCCGCCGCCGAAGCGCGCGCCGCGGCGGCCGCCGCCTCCGGTCACGAGGATGACGACGACGAGGACGATGCCCCCGTCGACGTGATCGAGGAAGTCGGCGGCGCCACGCCGGCCGAGTTGAGCCCCGCCGACGCCGATCCGGTCGACGAGGCCGAGGTCGCCCGCGCCGGCGACGATCACGCCGAGGACGATAAGGCGGAAGACGACGCCGACGCCCAGGCGCGCGAGTCCAACCCCGACAGCGACGGCCCGACGCCGTCGTCGATCGCGGCCGATACCGGCATCGAAAAGAATGCCACCGCCACGATCACCGACAGCAAGGACTGGTCGGCCGAACCCGAGGCGACCGAAACCCCGAAAGCCGAGGTCCCGGAAGCCCCCGCTGCGGAAGCTGCCGCCCCGGCCCCCGAAGCGCCCCCGGCCGAGGAACCCGCCACCGACGCCACCCCGGTCGCAACGCCCGACGAGGCCCAGCCGGACGACGTCGCGCCGGTCGCGGATGAGGCCCCGGCCGCCGAGGCGGTGACCGAAGCCGCGCCCGCCGCGGAAACCGTCGAAGCCCCGGCCGAAGCCGCCCCCGCCCCGGAAGCTTCTGCCACCACCGACGAAACCTCGACCGACGAGGCGGCGGCCGACCAAGCCCATGACGGCGGCGACGCCGAGGGCGAGGCCCCGGAAGGCCAGGACCAGGACGCCGGCCAGGAATCAGGCGAACACCGCGACGGCGAACCGCGCCCCCGCGAAGGCCGTGAAGGCGGCCGGCGCGGCCGGCGCCACGGCCGCCGTGGCGAGCGCAATGGCCGCGACCGCGGCGAGCGTGGGGAACGCGGCGAGCGTGGTGGTGACCGCGAGCGCGGCGACCGCGGTGGCGACCGCCAGCCTGCCGCCGCTGCCAATGGCGAGGCCCCGGCCGGTGCCGACGGCATCACCTCGATCGGCGGCGATGCGATGGACGAGGTGCGCCGTCCGCGCCGCTTCTCGCCCCAGCGCCACTACAAGATCCAGGAAGTCATCAAGCGCCGCCAGATCCTGCTGGTCCAGGTCGTCAAGGAAGAGCGCGGCAACAAGGGCGCCGCGCTGACCACCTTCCTGTCGCTGGCCGGCCGCTATTGCGTGCTGATGCCCAACACCGCCCGCGGCGGCGGGATCAGCCGCAAGATCGTCTCGGCCACCGACCGCAAGCGGCTGAAGAGCATCGCGGCCGAACTGGACATGCCGGAAGGCATGGGCATGATCGTGCGCACCGCCGGCATGGAGCGCACCAAGCCCGAGATCAAGCGCGACTTCGAATTCCTGCTGCGGACCTGGGATTCGATCCGCGAGCTGACGCTGCGTTCGACCGCCCCGTGCCTGGTCTATGAAGAAGCCAACCTGATCAAGCGGGCGATCCGCGACCTCTATTCCAAGGATATCGACGAAGTCCTGGTCGAAGGCGACGACGGCTATCGCGCCGCCAAGGACTTCATGAAGATGCTGATGCCCTCGCATGCCAAGCGGGTGCAGCCGTATCGCGACCCGATCCCCCTGTTCCATCGCTTCCAGGTCGAGACCCAGCTGGATGCGATGTATTCCTCGACCGTCCAGCTGCGGTCCGGCGGCTATATCGTGATCAACCCGACCGAGGCGCTGGTCTCGGTCGACGTGAACTCGGGCCGCGCGACCAAGGAACACAACATCGAGGAGACGGCCTACAAGACCAACCTCGAGGCGTCCGAGGAACTGGCACGCCAGTTGCGCCTGCGCGACCTGGCCGGGCTGATCGTGATCGACTTCATCGACATGGAGGATCACCGCAACGCCCGCAACGTCGAGCGCCGGCTGAAGGAATGCCTGAAAGCCGACCGCGCCCGCATCCAGGTCGGCCGCATCTCGGGCTTTGGCCTGCTGGAGATGTCGCGCCAGCGGCTGCGGCCCAGCCTGCTCGAAGCCTCGACCCAGGTCTGCCCGCATTGCCAGGGCCAGGGCGTGGTGCGTTCGACCGAATCGACCGCGCTGCACGTGCTGCGCGCCATCGAGGACGAGGGCATCCGCGACCGCGCCGCCGAGATCACCGTGGCGGTTTCGACCAAGGTCGCGATCTACCTGCTCAATCACAAGCGCGACGATGTCGCCAAGATCGAGCAGCGCTACCAGATGAAGGTGATCATCGCCGCCGACGACACGCTGGTGCCGCCGGCCCACCGCATCGAACGCACCAAGCCGCGCCTGCCGGACGGCGTCCGCCAGCAGGCGGTCCTGGCCCCGATGCGGCCGATCGTGTCCGATACCGCGATGGTCGATGACGACCCCGTCGTCGAGGATGTCGAGGACGAAACCGTCGAGGAAACGGCCGAGGCGGCGGCCCCTGCCGGCACCGCCGCAGCATCTGACGAAGAAGGCGAACGTGGCCGTGGCCGTGGCCGCCGCCGCCGTCGCCGTGGTGGCCGCGATCGTGACGAAACGCGCGATCCGCAGGGAGCCGACGAAGGCGATGGCGAGGCCGCCGAAGCCGTGGCCCAGCCCGCCCCGGCCGTGCCGGCCGATGCCGAGGAGACCGCCGCCGAAGGTGGCGAGGACGGCGAGGAAGCCGCTGCCAACGGTGACGACGGCGACGATGCCGACGGCCAGCGCAAGCGCCGCCGCCGCGGTCGCCGTGGCGGCCGCCGCCGGCGCCGCGATGCCGACGGCAACGAGATCTTCGGCGATGGCGACGAGGATGCGGCAGCACAGCCTGCCGCGGCCGCGCCGCAGACCCCGGTGATCTGGGAAATTCCGCTGGACGGCAGCCTGCCGGTCGAGACCCCTGTCGAGGCGGACGAGGCGCCGGTCGCGGTACCTCTGGGGTTTGCCCCCGAGGCTGCGTTCGCACCGGAAACCGCCATCGAACCGGAAAGCGCGATCGAACCCGTGGCGGCCGACGTAGTGCCCGAGGCGGATGCCGATCTGCCGCCGGTTTCGGCATCCGGGCCACAGCCCCAGGTCGAAGCCGTGCCGGAACCGACGGCCGCACCCGCCCCGGAACCGGCACAGCCCGAGCCGATCGCCGGCGCGATCTCGGTGACCAGCGTCAAGATCGAGGCACCGCCTGCCGCTTCCGCCCCGCCCCCGGCGCCGCCGGTCGTGGTGGCTGAACCGGAGCCTGAGGTGCCGAGCGGGCTGAACCTGCCCGCCGCGCAGACCAAGGTTGACGCCATCGCCTCGGAAGTGGTGCTGGTGTCGCCGACGGCCGAAGCCGCGCCCGAGGACAAGCCCAAGCGCGGCGGCTGGTGGCGGCGCTGACGCCACCGGTCGACGCCTGACGTAAGACGACGGGGCGGCCGCAAGGCCGCCCCATTTCGTTTCCGGCCATCGTCCCGGCTGACCATCCCGGCAAAGGAATTCCATCCCATAAACGCAGATCGCCCCGGCCAGCTGGCCGGGGCGATCCAGGCACTCCCAGGACGGTCGAAACCGCCTCGGCCATCCTCAGTCGTCGCGCAGACGCCCGCCAAGTGCCGCGGACACGCTGGCGATGAAGGCGCCGACCAGCAGCGACAGGAAGGTCACGAAGGCCATGACGATGCCGGCCTTGCGGGCGGCATCGGCCTGTTCCTTCGCCTTGGCCTTGGCCGCGGCGACCTGCACCATCACTTCGTCGACACGGCGTTCCGCCTCGGCCTGCGGCAACCCGGTGCGGGCCATCACAAGCTGCGCGGCATAGGCACGGTCCGCCGGCACCAGGCGACCTTCGGCGACGCCGTCGATCAGCATGCGCGAGATTTCGCCGCGCACTTCCTGGGCATTGGGCTGGGCCGGACCGCCGGGCGGCGCCCGGAACATCATGTCGATGTAATAGTCGGTCTGTCCCGAAGTAACCCCTGCCGCGGCTGCGCCCGACGCAGCCCCGCCGGCTACGGTCGCGGTGGCCTGAACCGTGCGCGAGGCGATGCCGGACGCAGCACCGATGGCGATGGCGGCGACGATCAGCGTCGAGAGGCACCAGGCCAGGAAACCGTGCGCGGTATCGCGGAAGAACACCTCGTCGTCGCGGATGTCGGTCCACCGGGTCCGCATGCGACCGGCGATGTAACCGCCGAGCGCCGAGGATGCCCATTGCATCACCACCAGCCAGATCCCCGTCGAGACGGCGAAGGTGGTGGCGACGGTCGACGCCTGCGACCAGGGTGACAGCACGGTCAGCCCCAGCGCCGAACCCAGGACCATCAACGCGAACGTCGTCGCGGTGGCGACCACCGCACCGGCGATGATGGCAGCCCAGGATACGGCGGACAGGCGGGATTCGGTCGATGACGGATGATCGGTGGCATAGACGACACTGGTCATGACCGGGCGTCCGTCAGCGGAAAAGCAGGAAGAGGATGATGATCACCGGGATCGGAATGCCCAGCAGCCAGAGAAGAAGTGCTCGCCCCATTTTCAATACTCCGTTGCCTAAAGATGAGGCGAGAACGGCGGGGAGAAGTTTTTGTTCCTGATCTGGCCTTAATCAGTCCTGCAGCCGCGCCTCGGGCCAGCGCATCAGCCAGCCCTTGGCCGCCACGCGTTCGTCGAAGGCCCCCCGCCGCTCGCGTCCGCGCGGGGTCGGACGGACCACCAGCGCGAACAGATCGGCCAGGCCGAACGGCGCGGTGACATGGATACGGTCGTCGGCATCCAGGCTCAGCGCGACGCAGGTCGGGGTTTCCAGCCAGTGGCGCAGGGCATCGGCCAGATCGCGATAGGGTGCGTCGCCGTTGCGCAGATGCATCCGCGCCTGGTTGCGCACCGACCAGGGCCGGCCGGGCAACAGATCAGCCAATCGTTCCTCCAGCGCCGCCTCGCGCGCCCGGCCGAGATCGGCGGGATCGTGATACAGGACATCGATATCGTCGACCGGACTGGCTTGCGCAAAGCCCGATAGATGGTCCCAAACCATCGCCCGCACGAAACCCGCCCCGATCGCCCCTTGCGGCAGGCCCAGCACGCGCACCGCGCGCAGGGCCGCCATCATCCCGGCGTCGGCACGGGCGAGATCCGTCAGCCGACGGCTCAGCGCCGGTTCAGCGTCGCGATCCATGCCTCGAGCCGGTCGCAGGCGGCGATCATCGTCTCGGTCGCGCCGGCGAAGGAAAAGCGGACATAGCGGTGGCCGCGATGCGGGTCGAAATCGATGCCTGGGGTGGCGGCGATGCCGGTTTCCGCCAGCAGCCGGCGGGCAAAGGCATCGGCATCGTCGGTCAGGTGGCTGACATCGGCGTAAATGTAGAAGGCCCCGTCGGCCGGCGCCAGGCGATCGAGGCCGGCGCGCGGCAGGCGGTCGAGCAGGATGCGGCGATTTTCGGCGTAGCGCGCGACATTGGCGTCGCATTCCTCGTAGGCGTCGAGCGCCCCCAGCGCCGCCACCTGGCTGGCCGCGGGCGGCGAGATGAACAGGTTCTGGGCCAGGCATTCCACCGGGCGCACCAATGCCTCGGGCAGGACCATCCAGCCGATGCGCCAGCCGGTCATCGAGAAGTATTTCGAGAACGAGTTGACGACGATGATGTCGGGCGACAGCGCCGCGGCGGTCTGCGGCCGCCCGCCATAGGTGATGCCGTGATAGATCTCGTCGACGATCAGCCAGCGCCCGCGGGCGGCACAGTCCGCGGCAAGTTCGGCCAGCACCCCGGGCTCGATCATCGTGCCGGTCGGGTTGGCGGGGCTGGCGACCAGTACGCCGGCAAGCGGGCCCGCGACTTCGGCGACCAGCCGGGCATCGAGCTGGAAGCGCGTCTCCGGCCCGGTCGGGACGCCGACCGGCGTCACCCCCAGCCCGGACAGGATGTTGCGATAGGCGGGATAACCCGGCTCGGCCAGCGCGACGCGGTCGCCATGGTCGAAGGCGGCCAGGAACGCCAGCAGGAAGGCGCCGGACGCGCCGATGGTGACGACGATGCGTTCGGCCGGCACGTCGACGCCGTAGAAGCGTTGGTAATGGCGGCTGATGCCGGCGCGCAGGTCGGGGGTGCCGAAGGCATCGGTATAGCCCAGCGGCCCCCTGGCCATCGCTGCCGTCAGCGCCTCGATCGCCTGCCGCGGTGCGCCGGTAGACGGCTGGCCGACCTCCATGTGCAGCACTTCCGCGCCCGATGCCTCGCGCGCGGCGGCGGCCTTCATCACTTCCATCACGTGGAACGGGTCGATCGCTCCGCGGCGCGACGCCTTCATCCGAACCCTCATCTTCTGCACGCCGAAACCGGCCGGGCGGTCAAAATACCCCGGGCGGAAAGATTGTCTACCCGACCGGCAGGTTGATGGTGCCCCTGGCGCGGGCAAAGGCCAGGAAATCGTCGGGCGACAAGGCGGGGGCGATCAGGAACCCCTGCATGACGGCGCAGCGGCGCCGGCGCAGCCAGGCGGCCTGCGCCTCGGTCTCGACCCCCTCGGCCACCACATGCAGGTCCAGCTGGCGGGCCAGGGCGATCACGCCGCGCACCAGCTGGCAGGTGGCCGGATCGTCGGGCAGGCCATGGACGAAACTGCGGTCCAGCTTGACGCTTTGCACCGGCAGGCGGGTCAGCCGCGCCAGGGCGGAATGGCCGACGCCGAAATCGTCGATGGCCAGCGCGACACCCAGCCGCCGCAGGCCCTTCAGCGTCGCCTGCAGGGCCGCGCCTTCGTCCAGATACAGGCTTTCGGTGATCTCCAGTTCCAGGCAACGCGGCGGCAGGCCGAATTCCTCCAGCGTCGCCTCGATCAGAGCCACCAGGTCGGGCGCCAGCATCTGGGCGGCCGAGATGTTGACGGCGACGCGAAGATCGAAACCGCCCCGCTGCCAGGAAGCGGCCGCCTGCACCGCGCGGCGCAGGGCCGTCGCCCCGACCGCGCCGATCAATCCTTCCTGTTCGGCCACCGCAATGAATTCGGATGGCGCGACCGGCACGCCGTCGCGCTGCCAGCGCAACAGCGCCTCGGCCCCGATCAGCACGCCGTCGGCCAGCCGCAGTTGGGGCTGGAACCAGACGTCCAGCGCGTCGGCGGCGATGGCTGCGCGCAGATCCTCGATCAGCCGGCGGCGGCTGCACAGCGCATCGTCCAGCGCGGAGGTATAGTGCGCCGGTCCGGCATCACCCCGTTCGCGGCCGTCGACCAGCGCCGCCCGGGCGCGCGACAACAAGGTGACCGCACGGTCCCCGTCATCGGGATAGCGGGCCACCCCGGCCGAAACCCTGACGTCGAAACCGTTGGCGAACCCCAGCAGGCCGGCCTGGCGCAATGTCGCCTCCAGCCCAGCCGCCGCGGCGGCGGGCAAGGCCAGCGCGAACTGGTCGCCGCCGATGCGGGCCGCCAGGTCCAGCGGCGGATCGAGCGCGGCCAGCCGGACCGCCATGGCACACAGCACCGCGTCGCCCGCCTCCTGGCCATGCGCGGCGTTGATGGCGTTGAAACCGTCGATGTCGAACGACAGCACGGCAAACGGACGCTCGGGCGCCGCACCGATCGCCTGGTCCAGCCGACGGCAGAACGTCGCGCGATTGGCCAAGCCGGTCAGGCCATCGAAATCGCGTTCATGACGGGCGTGACCGATTTCGGCCGCGACCAGCGCGTCCTCGGCCGTCTTCAGCTCGTCTCCCAGGCGCAAAGCGCGCTGGCGCCGCCGTTCAGTGAACCCGGTATAGGTCAGGGTCAGCACCAGCGTCAGCAGCATGTAGTTGACGTGGAAGGCCGCCAGCGCCGGCGTCGCCCCGACCACGGCCAGGCCGACGCACGATATCGCCATGACGATCGCGGCCAGCAGCGCATGGATCGCGAAGTTCGGGGCCACCGCGACCAGACCGATCAGGATCGCCATGAAGGTCGGCGTGGTCGACGGGAAATGTCCCTGGCGCAGCATCAGGTTGCCCTGGATCGCCAGGACCGAGAAGCCGACGACCAGCGCGATCAGCGCCGCCACCAGCCGTGGCCGCGACGGCCGGCCGATCATCAGCGCCAGGATGGCAAGCGGCCAGGCCATCGCGGCAAGATAGATCCAGCGGGCCGCCGCCAGCGTGCCGCCATCGAACGCCGCCTCGCGCACATAAAGCGTGGCCGCCGCGATGCTGGCCACCACCAGCGACAGCCGGGTCAGCGACCACCCTTCGGCCAGGCGGCGTTCGGCATAGCGCCGCGCCTGGCCGTCATCAAGGGGCGATCGCAGCAACGCCGCGAACCGCGCCAGCATCGATCCCCCCTTCAGGTGCGGGCCTTGGGTGACTACATCTGCCCGCCGTCGGCCAGGCCGAAGCCGCGCCTGTCGGCGACGAACCCGCAGGCACCGGGCGCCGAGGCGACGCCGTTGGGGCAGCCGATCAGCGCCACCCGGCCCAGCGCCGGCACCTCGCGCGTGGTGAAGCCCTGGAAACCGATCTGGGCGCCGGCCTCATACATCAGTGCACCGGTCGGCGAGGGTCGGAACAGCCGGGGTGCTGCCACCGACGCGGCAGGCGACTGGCGCTGGATCATCAACTGCCCCAGCACCTCGATCGCCGCCGCCGGGGCGGTTTCCCCGCCCGAGCCGGCTGCAACCGCAAACAGCTGATAGTCGCCGCGCCGCACCGAGGTGACCATGGCCGGCGCCAGGAAGCGCCCCTCGTCGCCATTATCCGATGGCGGGGCCGACAACAGGATGCCGGCGGCGGCGGTCTTGATGCCGAAAGGCTGGCCCATCGACACCGCGCAGGCGACACCGCGCCCCTGGCGATCGATGGCGACGAACCCGGTCGACCCGACCGAGGCCAGCGGCGCCGGCGCGCCTTCGACGCCATAGGCGCGGCCCAGGGCCGCGATCAGCCGGTCGTTGGTATTCGCCCCGCCGGGGGCCACCGCGGCCCACAACTGCCCGGCGATGCCGCCGACCGGCCCCGACGGCACGAAGACGGCGCGTTCGCCGGGCGCGTCGAGCCGTACCGCCTGGGTCCAGCGCGGGCCGGTCGAGCGCATTTCCTCGGCGTTGATGCGGCCGCCCTTGGCGTTCGCCGCCTCGATGAAGCGGCGGGCGGTCTGGCCGACATAGAATTCGCCGGCACCGCCGGCGCGCACGGCGGCCAGCACGGTGCCGACGCCGTCCTGGCGCATCGGCTGGCCCTCCTGGCGCGGCTGGCGGTCGTGGCCGTAGATGTAGTCGGCCATGTCGGGCTCGCTGCCGATGACGCCGGCCACCTCCTCCAGCGCGCGGACATAGGCGCGGGATACCGGGAAACCGGCGCGGGCCAGCTGTTCGCCCGGGGTCACCACGTTTTCCCAGCGCATCTTGCCGTACTTCGAATGCAGGACGCCCATGCCCCTGATATTGCCGGGGATGGCGACCGTGCCGCCGTCGCGCGGGGCGACGCGCGGGAATTCCAGCAGTTCCGGCACCGCGTTGGCCTTGTCGGGGTCATGCACCAGGCAGACGCCGCCGCCGCCGACGCCTGCCGCGCTGGGATAGGTCACGGCCAGCGCGAAATAGGCGGCGACCGCGGCATCGGCGGCCGAGCCCCCGGCCGAAAGGATATCCAGGCCGATCATCGTCGCCCTGGGTTCGTCGGTCACAATCCCGCCACCGAAACCGCGGACCATGCCGGGCACGCCCGGCTTTTCGCTTTCCGATTTGCCGCAGCCCGCCAGGGTCAGCGCAATCGACAATGCGACCGCCATCTTGCGCAAAGGCATCGCGCGCGCGGATTGACGAGAACCGGACCTCTCCTTAGCGTGGCTATTGACTGGAGAAATGTCTTTGCTCGTCGCGCGGATCATTGCAGGCGTCATCACTCTTTCCCTGATTGTCAACGCGACCGTCGGATGGGCGCAGTCGCGGGCGCCATCCTTCGTCCGCGACGCGGAGACGGAAGCTATCATCCGGCGGATCGCCTTGCCAATCTTCGAGGCGGCCGGGCTGAGCCCCAGCGCCGTCCAGGTCTTCCTGATCAACGACCGCCAGATCAACGCCTTCGTCGCCGGCGGCCAGCGGATCTTCTTCTTCACCGGCCTGCTGTTGCGCGCCCAGAACCTGAACCAGGTGGCCGGCGTGCTGGCACATGAAACCGGCCATATCGCCGGCGGCCACCTGATCCGCAGCGAAGAGGCGATTCGCCAGGCCACCGCCCTGCAGATCGCGGGCATGCTGCTGGGCATCGCCGCGGCGGCGGCCGGCGGCGGCGGGGCCGGCATGGGCATGCTGATGGGCGGGCAGAGCATGGCCGAACGCTCGTTCCTGGCGTTCAGCCGCACCCAGGAAAGCTCGGCCGACCAAGCCGCGATCGGCTATCTGACACGCGCCGGCGAAAGCCCCCAGGGCCTGGTGGAATTCCTGCGCATCCTGGGTACCGAGGAATCGGTGATGGTGGGCCGCCAGGATCCCTATCTGCGCTCGCACCCCGTATCGAACGAACGAATCGCGGCACTGGAAAGCCGTGTAGCTCTGGGCCGGGCCAAGGATCCCGGCCGCGACAAGGTGCTGAACGACGAATTCAAGCGGGTGCAGGCCAAGCTGTTCGCCTTTACCGAACCGCTGGTCCAGACCCTGCGGCGTTATCCGCTGTCCGACACGTCGATTCCGGCCCGTTACGCCCGTGCGGTGGGTTATTACCGCGTGGCCGATCTGAACCGCGCCGTGCCCGAGATCGACAGCCTGCTGAAGGACGAGCCGCAGAACCCCTATTTCCTGGAACTGAAGGGCCAGATGTTCCTGGAAACCGGCCGTGTGGCCGACGCCGAGCCGCCGCTGACCGAAGCGGTGCGCCTGGCCCCGCATGAACCGCTGCTGCAACTGCTGCTGGGCCAGGTCCTGGTCGAGAAGGGCGATCGCGCCAGCCTGGACCGCGCCGTCGATGCGCTGAAGCAGGTCGCGGCGCGCGAGCCCGAGAATCCCGATGCCTGGCGGCTGCTGTCGCAGGCCTATGGCCGCCAGGACAAGATCGGCGAAGCGTCGGCCGCCGCGGCCGAATGGTATTATCAGGCCGGTGACAACAAGGGCGCCCGGCTGCAGGCCGAACGGGCCATCCGGCTGCTGCCCCAGGGGTCGCCTGGCTGGATGCGGGCCAACGACATCGCCAACGACCTGTCCAATCAGCGCGACGACAAGAAGAACTGAAAAAAGAAGCAACAGTGACCGCACCCCGACATCTGCTGGCCCTGGACCAGGGCACCACCTCGAGCCGCGCCATCGTGTTCGACCTGAAGGGCCGCATCACCGGCGTGGGCCAGATCGAACTGCCCCAGGTCTATCCGGCGCCGGGCTGGGTCGAACACGATCCGGAACGGCTGTTTGCCGATACCGTCGCCGCGGCCCGCCAGGCCCTGACCGCCGCCGGGCTAGAGGCGCGCGACATCGCCGCCATCGGCATCACCAACCAGCGCGAAACCACCGTGCTGTGGGAACGCGCGACCGGGCGGCCGCTGCACAACGCCATCGTCTGGCAGGACCGCCGTACCGCATCGCTATGCGAACAATTGCGCCGCGACGGGCATGAAGCGCTGGTCGGCCGGCGCAGCGGCCTGTTGCTCGATCCCTATTTTTCGGCGACCAAGCTGGCCTGGCTGCTGGACCACGTGCCCGGCGCCCGCGAACGGGCCCGCCGCGGCGAACTGGCGGCCGGCACGGTGGACACCTGGCTGTTGTGGCGGCTGACCGGTGGCCGGGTGCACGCGACCGACGCCAGCAATGCGGCACGCACCATGCTGTTCAACATCCACGACCAGCGCTGGGACGACGACCTGCTGGACCTGTTCGACATTCCCGGCACCCTGCTGCCCGAGGTGCGCGACAGCGCGGCCGATTTCGGCTGGACCGATCCCGGCCTGCTGGGTGCCGCCCTGCCCGTCCGCGGCATCGCCGGCGACCAGCAGGCCGCGACCTTCGGCCAGGCGGCCTTCGAACCGGGCATGGGCAAGGCGACCTACGGCACCGGGTGTTTCGCGCTGGTCAATACCGGGCCGACGCCGGTCACCTCGCAGAACCGGCTGCTGACCACCGTCGCCTGGCGGCTGCAGGGCCGGGTCACCTATGCGCTGGAAGGGGCGATCTTCATCGCCGGGGCGGCGGTGCAATGGCTGCGCGACGGGTTGGGCATGATCGGCCATGCCGCGGAATCCGAGGCATTGGCCGCCAGCGTGGCCGATACCGGCGGCGTTTATCTGGTGCCGGCCTTTGCCGGGCTGGGCGCCCCCTACTGGGATGCCGAGGCGCGCGGCGCCCTGATCGGCCTGACCCGGGCATCGGGCCGGCCCGAGATCGCGCGCGCCTGCCTCGAGGCGATCGGCTATCAGACCCGCGACCTGATCGCGGCGATGACGGCCGACGGCATGGCCCGGCCCGCCCGCCTGCGGGTCGACGGCGGGCTGACCGCCAACGGTTTTGCCATGCAATTCCTGGCCGACCAGCTGGGCTGTCCGATCGAACGACCTGATGTGACCGAGACTACAGCGCTGGGCGCCGCCTTTCTGGCAGGTATCGGCATCGGTGCGATCGACGGTCCGGCCGCCGCCTCGGCAGCCTGGAGCCTGGATCGCGCCTTCACGCCGGCCATGGCGGCCGACCGTCGCGAAGTGTTATATGCGGGTTGGCGCGACGCCGTCGCCCGTGTCCGCAGCCATTGACCGGCCCCGGGTTGCACCGGATCAGCCAGCGCCATTCGTTCAGGAGATTGTCGATGCCCGCCTTCACCCTGCCCCGCTTTGCCGCCGCGGCGGTTCTCGGCCTGACCCTGCTCGGCGCGGCCGTTCCGGCCGTGATGGCCCAGTCGGTCGCCGTGCCCGATGCCGAACGCACCAAGATCGAAGGGGTCGTGCGCGATTACCTGCTGCGCAACCCGGAAGTGCTGCTCGAAGCGATGCAGGCGCTGAAGGAAAAGCAGCAGGTCGAACAGGACCGCGTGGCCCAGGCCGCGATCAAGACCAATCGCGACGCGCTGTTCAACGACCCGAATTCCTATGTCGGCGGCAACCCCAAGGGCAATTTCACGGTCGTCGAATTCTTCGACTATCGCTGCGGCTACTGCAAGCAGGCAAGGCCCGCGGTCGCCGAAATGCTCAAGCGTGACCCCAACATCCGCCTGGTGCTGAAGGAATTCCCGATCCTGGGCCCTGACAGCCTTACCGCCAGCCGCGCCGCCGTGGCCACCATGGTCGGACAGAAGGACAAGTATTATGCCTTCCACCAGGCGCTCTACGATTACAAGGCCGGGCTGAACGAGGACGCGGTGATGTCGATCGCCAAGTCGACCGGCCTGGACGTCGACAAGCTGCGCCAGGACATGAAGGATCCCAAGGTCGACCAGATCCTGGCCGAGAACCGCGCGCTGGGTGACAAGCTGGCGATCAGCGGCACGCCCGCCTTCATCATCGGCAACCAGTTCCTGCCCGGCGCCGCCCCGGTCGAAAGCCTGATGGCCGCGGTATCGCAGGCACGACAGACCTGCGATTACTGCTAATTTTTTCTTTCTCTCGGTCGGCGGGCGGCGGGCACGGCAAGTGCCCGCCGCTTTCGTTTTTCAGCGTCCGTCCAGCGCGACCAGCCGGCGTGCCAGTTGGTTGTGACGTTCGACCACCACCGGCAGGTCGATGGTCGTCAGTCGGCCGTCGCGGGCGACGACACGGCCGTTGATGACGCTGAGCGCGACGCGGCCGGGGTTGCAGAAGACCAGCGCGGCCACCGGGTCATGCAGCGCGCCGGCCAGGCCCAAGGCGTCCAGCCGGAAGGCGACGAAGTCGGCCGACATGCCCGGCGCCAGTGCGCCGATATCGTCGCGGTTCAGCACCCGCGCCCCGCCCAGCGTCGCGATTTCCAGGGCCTGGCGCGCAGTCATGGCGTCGGGGCCGAACCCGACGCGCGCCAGCAGCAGGGCCTGGCGGACCTCGGCCATCATGTCGCCGGCATCGTTGGAGGCCGAGCCGTCGACGCCCAAGCCAACCGGCACGCCCGCCGCACGCATCCGCCCGATCGGCGCGATACCGGAGGCCAGCCGCATGTTCGAACAGGGGCAATGGGCCACGCCCGTGCCGCTGCGCCCGAACAGCGCGATGCCGGCATCGTCCAGTTGCACGCAATGGGCATGCCAGACGTCGGGGCCGATCCAGCCGAGGTCCTCGGCGTATTCGGCCGGGGTCATGCCGAATTTCTCGCGGCTGTAGGCGACGTCGTTGGCGTTCTCGGCCAGGTGGGTGTGCAGCGACACGCCGTAGCTGCGGGCCAGGGACGCGGCTTCGCGCATCAGGTCGCGGCTGACGGAAAAGGGCGAGCATGGCGCCACCGCCACCCGGCACATCGCATGGCGACGGGGGTCGTGATGGGCTTCGATCACCCTGACGGTATCGGCCAGGATCGCGGCCTCGTCCTCGACCAGGGCATCGGGCGGCAGGCCGCCCTTGCTCTCACCCACGCTCATCGCCCCGCGACAGGCATGGAAACGCATGCCGACCCCGGCCGCCGCCGCGATCGCATCATCCAGGCGGCAGCCATTGGGATAGATGTACAGATGGTCGCTGGACGTGGTGCAGCCCGACAGGATCAGTTCGGCCATCGCCACCTGGGTCGAGACCGCGACCATTTCGGGCGTCAGCCCCGCCCAGATCGGATAAAGCGCCTTGAGCCAACCGAACAACTCGCCGTCCTGCGCGCCCGGCACGGCGCGCGTCAGGCTCTGGTACATGTGGTGATGGGTATTGACCAGGCCCGGGATGACGACATGGCCCGACAGGTCGATGACCTCGTCGGCCTCGGACGGCAGGTCGTGGCCGACGGCGGTGATGCGGTTGCCTTCGACGAACAGCCCGGCCCCGCGCATTTCGCGCCGGTCCGCATCCATCGTCACCAGCACGTCCGCATTACGGATCAGGAGCGTCCTCGACATCGTCACCCCAACACGGTCGACAATAACTGGCGCAGCCGGACGAAATCGACCGGCTTGGCCAGCATCGCGGTGAAACCGGCACGCCGGCCGTCCTCGGCCAGCGTCACCGCCTCGGCCGCCGACAGAGCCACGACCGGGATCGCCATGGTCTGCGGCGTCGATTTCAGCCGGCGCAGCACCTGCCACCCGGATTCGCCCGGCAGGTTCAGGTCCAGCAGGATCAGGTCGGGCAGGCGTTCGCCGGCCAGGCGATAACCGGTCGCCCCGTCGGCCGCCACCACCAGTTCGAAATCCGGCTGGCCGAGCATGAAGTCTTCGATCAATTCCCGGCTTTCCGGGTTGTCGTCGATATAGAGCAGCAGGGGGCGTTCGCGCCGCCGGCCGGTCGCTTCCCCGGCGGGTGCGACGGCCTGCAGTTCCGCCGGCATCTTCGGGGCCGGTTCCGCGGTTTCCAGGGGCAGTTCGAACCAGAAGACCGATCCCCGCTCGACTTCGGACGATACGCCGATGCGGCCGCCCATCAGGTCGACCAGCCGCTTGGTCAGCGACAGGCCGATGCCCGTGCCCTCGATCGCGCGGGCGTCGGCACCCAGGCGCGAGAACGGCAGGAACAGTTCGGGCAGCCGTGCGGCTGGAATGCCCTGGCCGGTATCGGCGACGTCCAGCCGCACCATGCCGTCGGCCTCCCTGGCCGACAGCGTCACCTGCCCGCCTTCGCGGTTGTACTTGATGGCGTTCGACACCAGGTTCAGCACCGCCTGGCGCACGCGCGTCCGGTCGGCCGCGGCGCGCGGCAGGGCGCTGCCGGCCAGTGTATTGACCAGCGTCACCCGCCGCTTTTCGGCCTGCGCCTCCATCAGCGACAGGCATTCGTCTACCACCTCGGCGATGTCGACCGGCTCGATCGACAATTCCATCTTGCCTGCCTCGATCCGCGACAGATCCAGGACTTCGTTGATCAGGCTAAGCAGATGCTCGCCGCTTTTCAGGATCAGCTGGATATATTCCTGCTGTTTCTGAGACAGCGGGTCCTTGCGGTTGAACAGCATCAGCTGGCCGAAACCCAGCACGGAATTCAGCGGCGTGCGCAGCTCGTGGCTCATCCGCGACAGGAATTCGGACTTGGCGACGTTCGCCGCTTCGGCCAGGGCGCGGGCGTCGGATGCCTCGACCTGGGCCTGCTTGATCTGGGTCACGTCGGTCAGCACGCTGACGATGAACCCTTCCGACGTGCGCCGTTCGACCAGGCGGAACCAGCGGCCGTCGTAATGCATCACCTCGCGCGCCAGGCCGTCGCACGCCTCGTGCAGCGCCCGCCGTTCGCGTTGCCACTGGGCCACGTCCAGCCCGTCGAACCGTTCCGCCAGCCGCGCCGCAACGTGGTCTACCACCGCCGAGAACGGCATGCCCGGCGCGACCTCCAGCCCCGGATAAAGGGCGGCATAATCGGCGTTGCACATGATCAGGCGGTCATGCGCGTCCCACATGACGAAACAGTCGAGCAGCACGTTGATCGATTCGAACAGCCGCTCGCGCGCGGTGCGGGCGTCGCGTTCGGCCTCGACCTGGGCGGTGATGTCGCTGGCCGCCCCGCGATAGCCGAGGAACGTGGTGCCGTCGGACGCGAAGCGCGGCAGGCCGGAAACCCGGGCGATGCGCGGCCCCCGGGGCGTATTCAGCGTATAGACGAAATCGCGGAACGGGCGGTGCTGGGCGATCTGTTCCTGCAGGGCGACCCAGCGCGGCGCGGTCACGTCCTCGGCCGCCACGTCGATGCGCCGCTTGCCCAGGATCGCCTCGTAGTCGGGGCCGTAGCACAACGCGAACCGGTCGGACTGATAGGTGTAGCGGTCCGCGGCATCGGTTTCCCACACCCAGTCGGATGCGGCATCGGCCACGTCGCGGAAACGGCGCTCGCTTTCCTCCAGCCGGGCGCGCGCCTCCTCGGCTTCGGTGATGTCCTGATAGATCTGGGCGACGCTGCCGTCGGGCAGGATGTTGCGGTGGATCTCGATCACCCGCCCGCCCATCCGCCGCTTCCACGAGCGCAGATCGGGCGACAAGGCGCGGTCCATGACCTCGCGCGTGATCTGTTCGGGGTCGCCCGGGCCGAAATCACCGCGCACCGCCTGGTGGCGGACCGCCAGATCGACCGGCGTGCCCGGTTCGTGCAGGGTTTCAGGGATTCCGGTCAGAATGCCCAGCCGCCGATTGGTCGCAATGATCCGGCAATCGGCATCATAGATCAGCAGGCCGAGATCGACGCCGTCCAGCGCGGTTTCCAGCACCGCGCGTGCCCGCGCCGCCTCGCTCTCGGCGGCGCGGGCGGCGGTGATGTCGGTGCCGGCCCCGCGATAGCCCTGGAACACGCCGTCGGCCCCGAACATCGGCACGCCCGAGAAGCGGATGTAACGGATGCCATTGGGGGTGCGCAGGGCCGAAATGAAGTCGCGGAACGGGCGGCGGGCGAAGATGTCGGCCTCGTGCGCATTCCATTCGGCCGTACCGCGCTCGTTCACGCTGAGTTCGTCGATGCGCCGGCCGATGACGTCGAGATAGTCGGGCCCATAGGAATCGGCGAAGCGTTCCGACACATAGGAAAGCCTGCGGTCGGCATCGGTCTCGTAGACCCAGTCCGAGGCCGAGGCGGCGACATCGCGGAAGCGGCGTTCGCTGTCGGCCAGGCGGGCGCGCGACCGCTCCTCCTCGGTCACGTCGTTGTAGATCTGCACGACGTTGCCGTCGGGCAGGACATTGCGATGGACCTCGACCACCCGCCCGCTGGCCAGCCGGCGGCGCCAGACCCTGGCGTCGCCGCGCTCGGCCTCCTCCAGGGCTGCGCGCGCCCGATCGACCGGGTCGCCGGGACCGAAATCGCCGCGCTTGGCCTGGTACAGCAATCCGTCGACCAGCGAAGCCCCGGGCTCGACCAGATGCGGCGGGACGTCGAACATCTCGATGACCGGGCGGTTGACCGCCAGCACCCGATGCCCGGCATCGAAGACCAGGAAACCCAGGGCCATCCGGTCCAGCGCGGTCTCGATCAGGGCCCGGGCGCGGGCCAGTTCGGTCTCGGCCAGGTGGCGCTGGGTAAGGTCCGAGACGGACCCGACATAGGACGTCACCTCGCCATCGGCATCGCGCAACGGGGCGGCGGCGATGTGGAACCAGGCCTCGGTCCCGTCGCGACGGCGGGCGCGCTGGTCGAAGGCAAAGGCCTGGCCGGTCGCCAGCCGCCTGGTCCAGTTGACCAGGGCGTGGTCGCGCTGGTCGGGGTGCAGGGCCGACAACCAGCCCACCCCCAGCACCTCGGCCGGGGTCAGGTACAGCATGTCGGCGAAAGCCGCATTGGCAAATCTCAGATGGCCGTCGCGACCTGCCATGAAGATGCCGATCGGGGCCAGGTTGGTCAGGCTGTGCAGCATCGCCTGGGTGCGTGCCCGGCGTCCGGATTCCGCGACCAGGAACGCGGTCGCGCCCCCCAGGGCCAAAGCCGCCAGCAGCGCGCCGACGGCGATGATCGTCGCATCGCGCCGCCATTCGGTCAGGGCCGCGGTTTCAGCCAGCGCGGTATAGACCACCAGCGGATAATCGGGCAGCGCGCGATAGCCGACCAGCCGCGCCGGCTGGTCACCGGCCTCGGGCTCGCGATAGGCGCCGGAGGCACGTTCGACCAGATGCCGGCGGAACAGCTCGGTATCCGCCATGTTCTCTTCGAACATGGTGGGCGTGCCGGGATAACGCGCCAGCGCCGTGCCGTCGCGCCGCAGCAGCGACACGGTCATGCCGTCACGCGCGGCGATCGCGCGATAGAGGCTGATGAAATAGGCCGGGTCGATCGCCGCCACCAGCGTGCCGATGGCATTGCCGTCGCGATCGACGATGACGCGGCTGACCACGTTCACCCAGCTGCGCAGCGTGCCGACATAACGCGGCCGGTCGATATAGAGGCCCGAAGGCGAGACGATCGTATGCAGCGTGAAATAGGGCGCGTCGGCGCCGGGCCGGTCCGGGCCCGGCACCTCGTGCGACGCATGCAGCACGGTGCCCTGGATGTCGAGCACGGCCAGGGCACGCACCTGCCCCAGGATTCGCACCCGCTCGGCCAGGAAATCCCGCATTGCCTGCGGATCGCCCTGCATCGCCGGCGGCAGGGCCAGCAGCCGGTCGATCGTGGCGTCCAGCAACAGGTCGATGCCTTCGACCGCGCGGGCGGTCTGTTCGGCCAGGACGAGGTCCAGCGTGACCATCTCGCGCTCGGCCGCGGCCAGGGCGCGATCATGCGACTGCACGATCAGAAACAAGGCCCCGGCCAACAGGCCCGTGATCAGCACGACGCCGAAAACGAGCAGCGCCAGCGCCAGGCGGAAAGGTTCGGCCGCGCCGAACTGGCGCCGTGCGGCGCGTCGCTCCCTGATGGCGTCGACCGCCACCCCGCCCCCCTATTCTGCGTCGGGCTGGCGGTCGGGGGCAGCGTCGGCGAAGGCGGGCAACTGGTTGCACGCCTCGGCGATGCTGACCACGGTGGGATAACCGCTCAGGTCGCAGTCGAAGCGGCGCGCGTTGTACACCTGCGGCACCAGGCAGATATCGGCCAAGGTCGGCTGGTCGCCATGGCAGAACAGCCCCGTCGCCGGATTGTCGGCCAGCAGCGCCTCGAGCGCGCCCAGGCCCGCGGCGATCCAGTGGCGGTACCAGCGCAGCTTGTCGGCCTCGGACAGGCCGAGATCCTTGGTCAGATAGCTCAGGACCCGCAGGTTGTTCAGCGGGTGGATGTCGCAGGCGATGGTCAGGGCCAGCGACCGCACCCGGCCGCGCCCGATCGGATCGCCCGGCAGCAGGGGCGGGCTGGGCCGGGTCTCGTCGAGATATTCGAGGATGGCGAGGCTCTGGGTCAGGACGGTTTCGCCGTGGACCAGCGTCGGCACCACGCCCAGCGGGTTCAGCTTGCGATAATCGGCCTGGTGCTGCTGCCCGCCGTCACGCGTCAGGTGGATGAAGGCCTTTTCATGGTCGATACCCTTCAATCCAAGCGCGATGCGTACCCGATAGGCAGCCGAAGACCGGAAATACCCGTAGAGCTGCATCATCTGGCCGATCCCCCTGAACCCTTTTCCCATAGTCTGCCACTATGCGAGCGGGCCGCCAAGATCACCACTCGCCATAGAAGACGCCGGCCTGCTTGTAGCGATGGGTGCCGGCCGCCACGTCGTCCAGCGTGACGGTGCTGCGCCGCTTGAGCCCGGCGAACCAGCCCAGCAGACGTTTCTGCAACGTATCGCGCACCGCTTCGTGCCCGGGGTCGCGGCCCAGATCGAAGAATTCCCGGGGGTCGGCCTCCAGATCGAACAGCTGCGGGGGCAGATCCTGCCAATGGACGTATTTCCAGCGCGCGGTCCGCACCATCCACGCGCGGCAGCGATCGACCGGCCGATCCAGGATCAACCGCGCCTGGCGATAGGCGTAGTCGAGTTCCGAGAACACCGCGTCGCGCCAGGGATCGTCGCCCTGCCCGGCCCGCGTCAGCGCCAGCAGCGAGCGCCCCTCGACCACATGGCGCGCGGGGTCCAGGCCCAGGGCGTCCAGCGCGGTCGGCACCACGTCGATCGCCTCGACGAAATCGGCCGGCGCCGTGCCGCGCGTGGTGTCGGCCGCGGGCGACGGGTCGAACAGGATGAAGGGCACGCGCTGGACGGTGTCGTGGAACTGTTCCTTCTCGCCCAGCCAGTGATCGCCGAGATAGTCGCCGTGGTCGGCGGTGAAGACGATCAGCGTATCCTTGAACCGGCCGCGCGCCTCCAGCGCCTCGAACAGGCGGCCGAGATGGGCGTCGAGTTGTTCGATCAGCCCCTGATAGGCCGGCCGCACCATGTCGGACACTTCGGCGCGCATGAAATTGGCGCATTCCTCCTGCTGGCGATAGGCGGCCAGCACCGGATGCTGGTCCTCCAGCTCGGCCTTGTGGCGCTGCAGCGGCAGGCACTGGTCCAGGGTATAGGCGGCGTGATACGGCGCCGGCGCCATATAGGGCCAGTGCGGCTTGACATAGGACAGGTGCAAGACCCAGGGGTCGTCGCCCCGACCGTCGATGAAGTCGATCGCCCGGTCGGTGGTATAGGCGGTTTCGGAATGTTCCTCGCGCACACGCGCCGGCAGATGCACGTTGCGCATCTTCCAGCCCGACACGACCTGGCCGTCGGCATCGACGCCCGAAATCACATAGTCGGTCCAGGGATCGGCACTGTCGTAGCCCTTGGCCCGCAGCCAGGCGGCATAGGCCCCGCGCGGTTCGGCATGATGGCCGTCATAGCGGTCCAGCTGGTCGAACCCGCCCTGGCGCAGCAGGGTTTCCAGCTCGCTGTCGCCCTCCATCTTCAAGCGGGCCAGACCGCGGTTGTCGACCATGACATGGGTCTTGCCGGCGAGCGTCAGCCGCAGGCCGGCGCCGCGCAGATGGTCGCCGAAGGTCAGTTCGCCAACCGACAGCGGCACCCGGTTCCAGGTGGCGCCATGGCTTGAGACATAGCGCCCGGTATAGAACGACATCCGCGACGGGCCGCACACGCCCGACTGGACGAAGGCATTGGCAAAACGCACGCCCCGGAGGGCCAGCGCGTCGATATTCGGCGTCCTCAGCCAGGGATGGCCGGCGCAGGCCAGATGGTCGGCGCGCAATTGGTCGGCCATGATGAACAGGACGTTGCGCGCAGTGGCCGTCGTCATGCCCCGAAGTCCCTTCCCCCCTGCACCCGATTCGGATGCCACGGCCCCGAGACTAGCGCATCGACGCAGCCGGCGTCTTCACCCCTTGCTGGCGCCCGCGGTCAGCCCGGCGACGATATGTTTCTGGGCCGCGAAGAACATGACGATGGCGGGCAGCACCGTCAGCGTGATGAAAGCCAGCACCAGGTTCCAGTCGGTCGAATATTCGCCCTGATAGACCATGATGCCGAGCGGCCAGGGGTAAAGCCCGTCGCGGTTCAGCATGATCAGCGGCAGCAGATAGGCGTTCCAGGAATGGACGAAGACGATCACCGCCGTGGTTGCCAGGATCGGCCGCGACAGCGGCAGGGTGATGTACCAGAAGAACCTGATGTAACCGCAGCCGTCGATCAACGCCGCTTCGAACAGGTCGGCGGGCAGTTGGCGGAAGTAGTTGCGGAACAGCAGCACGCTCATCGCCAGGCCGAACGCCACCTGTGGCAGCACGACGCCCCAATAGCTGTCCAGAAGCCCCAGGTCCCGCACCCGGATGAACAAGGGCAGGATCGCGGTCGCCGCCGGAAACATCAACCCCAGCAGCAGGTAGTTCAGCAGGAAGGTCGCGCCGAAGAACCTGACATGGACAAAGATGAAGGCCGCCATTGCCGAGGCAGCCACGGTCAGCAGCACGGTCAGCCCGGCGATGATGAGGGAATTGCCCATCAGCTGCCAATAGCGCGGCGCGGCCAGGATGCCCCAATAGTTCTGCCATTCCCATTCCAGGGGCAGGCCGAACGGATTGACCCGCAGTTCGCCCAGCGACTTGAACCCGCCCAGGGCGGTGGCGATCAGCGGCACCAGCACGATGCCGGCGACGATGAACAGGATGCCGTAGCGCAGGACCGGCGCGATGGTGACGGGGGTTTCATAGGGACCGGCGCGATCGTCAGTCATGGCGCATCGCCACGCGTTTGTAGCCGAAGGCGAAGGCCACGCAGATGACGAACAGCAAAACCCCGACGGCCGAGCCGAAGCCGATGCGCATGCGCGTGACGCCGTAGCTGTACAGATAGGTCACCATGGTCTGGGTCGAATCCGACGGCCCGCCCTTGGTCAGCGGCATGATCAGGTCGAACAGCTGGATCGAACCCAGGATGGCAAAGAACACCGACAGCCTGATCGTCGGCCCCAGCAGCGGCAGGGTGATGCGGCCGAAGATCTGGCGGCCCGTCGCGCCGTCCAGATGAGCCGCCTCGTACAGGTTGCGGTCGATCTGCTGCAGTCCCGCGATATAGAGCATCATGTGGAAACCGAAATATTTCCACACCACCACGCCCAGCACCGCGTGGATCGCCAGGTCGGGATCGGCCAGCAGATGCGGCGCCTGGGCCCCGAACAGGGCCCAGATCCGGGCGATCAGGCCGTAATCGCCGTCATAGACGAACCGCCAGATCAGCCCGGCGGCGACCTCGGCCAGGATGTAGGGTAGGAAAAAGATCAGGCGGAAGGCAACAGCCCCACGCACCCGGTCGGCCAGCAGCATGGCCAGGCCCAGCGCCAGCGGTAATTGCACCAGCAGCGAGACGGCGATGATCAGGCCGTTGTTGACCAGCGCGATGCGAAAGGCCCGGTTGGCGACCAGCAGCTCGAAATTGCGCCACCCGACGAACTGCGTGGGGCTGCCGAAACCGTTCCAGTTATAGAGCGAATACCACGCGGCCTCGCCCATCGGCAGGGCGACGAACAACGTGAACAGGAACAAGGCCGGCGGCAGGAACAGCAGCGCCACGGCGACCTTGGGGCCTACCCGCCCGGCAAACAGGCGGGCCCAAGGCGGGGCCTGGAAACCCAGGCGTCCCCGCCCCTGCCCCGCCGGGCCGGACAGAACCGTCAATTCGCCAGGACCCAGGCCTGCTGCACCGCCTCGGCCGCCTCGGGCGGTTTCATCTGGCCGGCCGCGATGTCGGTCGAGACGTCGTTGACCACGGCGCCCACGGCCGGGCCCAGGGCCTGGTCGTAGAAGATCTGGTGGTATTTCGATTTGGCCACGTTCTGCGCGATCTGGCGCAGGAACGGGTTGGCGATCGCATCCTGCGTGCCGTTGACGACCGGGATATAGAAACCGCGCTCGGCCGCGATGCGCTGATTGGCCGCTTCGGAAAAGAAGCGCAGATAGGCCGCGGCCGCCTTGGGCGCACCCTTGGTCACCAGCCAGCCGTTCAGGCCGCCCAGCGTGTCGCTGGGATCGCCCTTGCCGCCCGGTACTGTGGGAAAGGCGAACCACCCCAGCTTGTCGTCGGGCAGGCCCTTCTTGTCGGCAGCGTTCACCCGCATCGAATTCAGCACGAAATTGCCCTGCAGCACCATCGCCGCCTTGCCGTCGCCGAACTGACCCGACGATTGCGGATAGGTAGTGCCGAGGAAACCGGCCTGGAACGGCTTCAGCGCCACCAGTTGCTGGAACACCTCGCCCGCCTGCACGAAGGTCGTGTCGGCGAAACCCTTGCCCTGGCCGCTGATCGCGGCATCGAAGGCGGGCTTCCCGCCCAGCCGCACGGCCAGATGCGTCCAGTAGAAATGCAGCGGCCATTTGTCGGCGCCGCCGGCCGTGATCGGCGTGACGCCGGCCGCCTGCAGCTTCCTGACCGCGGCCAGCAGGTCGTCCCAGGTCTTGATCGCGTCGCCGTCGACCCCCGCCTTGGCGAACAGGTCGCGGTTGTAGAAGAACCCGACCTGCGAGGTATGCATCGGCACGCCATAGACCTTGCCGTCGACGGTGTAGGCCTGGACCGCGGCGGGGATGAAGCGGCCCTTCCAGTCGGCATCCATCGCCGCCGTCAGATCCTCGATGACGCCGGCCTTGACCTGTTCGCGCAGGACGCCGCCGCCCCACGAATAGATCACGTCGGGTTTGTCCGACGATTGCAGCAGCGTGGTCAGCTTTTTCTTGTAGGCCTCGTTCTCGAGGTACTGCAGCTCGACCTTGGTGCCGGGATTGGCGCCTTCGAAGGCGCGGGCGATGTCGTTCCAGTAGGCCGTGATCGCCGGGTTCTGTTCGACATGCAGGACACGGACGGTGGTGGTCTGGGCAATGGCGGTGGTCGAAAGCAGGGCGGCAAGGAACGCAGCCGCGGGCAATACCCGGCGGGTCAGGTTGGGCATGGCAGCCTCCTTGGTGTTTCCTCGGTTTATTTTTTTCGTTATGCGAATTAAATGATCAAGCCTGATTACGGGCCGAGTCAAGAGGCAATCGAAGACGCGCTGATTTTTGCGGGCCGCGGCCATTGACAGCAGGACGATCCGGCAAATAACTTCGACATCCGGATTAATTGCCCAGAGGCCGGTCGACGCGATGAAAACCGCCGATCCCGAACTGATGCGGGCGATCAACCGCTTCCATGTGATGGACGCGGTCCGCCGGTCGGGAGCGATTTCGCGGGTCGAGATCTGCGAACGGACCGAGTTGAGCCCGACGACGGTGTCGGCGATCACCGCCGCCCTGCTGGATGACGGGCTGATCACCGCCAGCCCCGTCGCTCCCACCCCCGACCAGCCGCGCGGCCGGCCGCGGGTGATGCTGAGCCTGAACCCCGATGCGGCAACCGTCTGCGGCGCCAAGCTGGCGCCCAGCCAGATCACCATCGCGGTGACCAATTTCCAGGCCGACCTGCTGGCCGGCCTCAGCCTGCCGATCCGCGTCGACCGCCAGCCGGTGTCGGTGATCCTGGACATCGTCGAGGATGGCGTGCGCCGCTGCGCCGAGGATGCAGGGCTGACCTTGAGCGACCTGTCGGGGCTGTGCATTGGTCTGCCAGGGGTCATCGAACGCGCCTCGGGCATCTGCCGGCAAAGCCCGCTGTTCCGCGAACGCGACCAGGACGTCGGTGCCGAGCTGCGGGCGCGGCTGGGCCTGGCCGTCACGGTCGACGCCGACGTCAACCTGGTCACCCAGGCCGAACACTGGTTCGGTCACGGCCGGGGCCTGAATGATTTCCTGGTCGTGTCGATCGAACATGTCATCGGCCTGGGCATCATCCATGGCGGCGAACTGTTCCGCGGTGCCGGCGGCCTGAGCCCGGATCTGGGCGATCTGGTGATCTGGCCCGGCGGCGGTGCCGGCGATACCCCGCCCGGCCGCCTGTCGGCCACCGCCTCGACCACCGCGATCGTCGCCGCCATGGCCGAGGTCGGCCCCCACGATGCCGCGCTGCGCGGCGGCCGCGGCCTGGAACGCGCGATCCAGCTGGCCCGCGAGGGCGGCGCCCCAGCCCGCATCTTCGACCAGGCGGGCCAGGCGCTGGGCGTTGCCATCGCCAATCTGATCACGCTGTTCGCGCCGCCGCGGGTCATCGTCACCGGGTCGGGGCTGCAGGCCGGCGACCTGCTGCTGGCACCCCTGCACCGGGCGCTGCGCACGGCCCTGCCCGCGACCCTGTCGGGCGTGGCCGAGGTGGTGGTGCACGAAACCGACGATGCGCTGTGGGCACGCGGTGCCGCGGCCTTGTCGCTGCGCGATCTCTACGGCGCGCCGTGGAACACCACGGGGCCGGTGGGCAGGAACCGAAACGGGGGAAACGAGCATGGATAGGGTCGGCGTCGGCATCATCGGCTGCGGCAATATCAGCGAGGCCTATCTGAAGGCCGCGGCCGATTTTCCCATCCTCGACATCCGCGGCCTGGCCGACCTGCGTTCCGATGCGGCCGCGGCGCGCGCCGCCCAGTTCGGGCTGCAGGCCCGGTCGATCGACGATCTGCTGGCCGATCCGGGCATCGAGATCATCATCAACCTGACGATCCCCGCGGCCCATGTGGCGGTCGGGCTGCAGGCGGTCGCGGCGGGCAAGCACGTCCATTCTGAAAAACCGCTGGGCCTGCGGGTGGCCGAGGCACGCACCCTGCTGGACGCCGCCGCCGCCCGCGGCCTGCGGGTCGGCTGTGCCCCCGACACCTTCCTGGGCGGCGGCCATCAGGCCTGCCGCAAGCTGGTCGACGACGGCGCCATCGGCCGCCCGGTCGCCGGCGCAGCGTTTTTCATGTGCCCCGGCCACGAACGCTGGCATCCCGCCCCGGCGTTCTATTACGCCGAGGGTGGCGGGCCGATGCTGGACATGGGCCCCTACTACATCACCGCGCTGGTCAACCTGATCGGACCGGTCGCCCGCGTGTCGGGCGCCACTGCCCGGGTGCGCAGCGAACGGTTGATCACGAGTGAACCCTTGAAGGGCCAGACCATCCCGGTCACGGTGGCGACCCATGTCGCCGGCACGCTGGACTTCGCGTGCGGCGCGGTGGTCTCGATCGCCACCTCGTTCGACGTCGCCCGCCATCGCCATGTGCCGATCGAACTGTACGGCACCGAGGCCAGCCTGATCGTACCCGACCCCAACCGTTTCGGCGGCACGGTCGAGATCGCCGGCCCCAGCCAGGACTGGCAGATCCAGCCGGTCGCGCATGCCTATGCCGAAGGCAACCACCGCATCATCGGCGCCGCCGACCTGGCCTGGGCGATCCGCGAGAAGCGGCCGCATCGCGCCTCGGGCGACCTGGCGCTGCATGTGCTCGAGGTGATGGAAGCGTTCCAGGTTTCGTCCGACGAAGGCCGCCACGTCACCATCGCCAGCCGGCCCGAACGTCCCGCAGCGGTGCGGGCCGACGTCGCCGCCGGCCGCCTGGATTGAGGGAGGAACGAAGAATGCGCGAAGCGCTGATCGTCTGGGGTGGGTGGAGCGGGCACCAGCCCGAACAATGCGCCGGCATCGTCGCCGCGATGCTGGAGGAAGACGGCTTCAAGGTCTATGTCGAGAATTCGACCGAAGCCTTCGCCGATCCGGGGCTTGGCCAGATGAGCCTGATCGTGCCGATCTGCACGATGTCGAAGATCGAGAAGGAGGAGCTGGACAACCTGTCGCGCGCGGTGCGCGGCGGCGTCGGGCTGGCCGGTTTCCACGGCGGCATGGGCGATGCGTTCCGCGAGGCGGTCGAATACCAGTTCATGTGCGGCGGCCAGTGGGTGGCGCATCCCGGCAACGTCATCGACTACCGGGTCAACGTGACCAGGCCCGACGACCCGATCATGGCGGGGATCGAAGATTTCCCCTATCGGTCCGAGCAGTACTACATGCATGTCGACCCGTCGAACGAGGTGCTGGCCACCACGCGGTTCTCCGGGGAACACGCCCCCTGGATCGACGGGGTGGTGATGCCGGTGGTGTGGAAACGCCACCATGCCGCCGGCCGCGTCTTCTATTCGTCGCTGGGCCATGTCGCGGCCGAATTCGAGGTGCCGCAGATGCGCACGATCTTCCGCCGCGGCATGCAGTGGGCGGCGCGGGAGGCTGGATAGGAATCGTCGGGCGGTCGCCTCCCTGCCCTGGGCCCCGGCCTTCGCCGGGGCGACGATTGGGGTTATTGTGGGGTATGCGACCCTGCGTCTACATCCTGGCCAGCAAGCGCAACGGTACGCTTTACGTCGGCGTGACCAGCGATCTGATGCGGCGCGTTTGGGAACATAAGACCAATGCGGCCGAGAGCTTTACCAGGCAGCACGGCATCCATGCACTGGTCTACGCCGAATTCCACGACACGATGGAGAATGCAATCCGTCGTGAAAAACAGATCAAGGAATGGCGCCGTGCCTGGAAACTCAACCTGATCGAGCGTGACAATCCGGCTTGGGCCGATTTGTACGAGACCAGCATAACCTGACGCCAATCGTCGCCCCGGCGAAGGCCGGGGCCCAGGGAAAGCGCAGCGCCGTCCGCGGCGCTTTCCCCGGAGATGGCCTTCAGCCCGGATCGGCCTCGGCCGGTGGCTGGTAGTGCACGACCTGCTGGTCGATGGCGCCGAAGATCGAGCGGCCCTCGGCATCCAGCATCTCGATGCGGATGCGGTCGCCGAACTTCATGAACGGGGTTTGCGGCGCGCCATGCTCGATCGTCTCGATCATGCGCACCTCGGCAAAACACGACCAGCCTTTCGTCCGGTCGTAGTTCGAGATCGTGCCCGAGCCGACGATCGCCCCGGCGCGCAGGTTGCGGGTCTTGGCCGCATGCGCGACCAGCTGGCCGAAATCGAACTGCATGTCGGCACCGCAATCGGGCTGGCCGACCAGCGTGTCGTTGTAGGTCGACAGCAGCGGGCGATGCACCTTGGCCCCGGCCCAGGCCGGCCCCAGTTCGTCCGGCGTCACCGCGACCGGCGAGAAGGCCGAGGAGGGCTTGGCGTGGAAGAAGCCGAAACCCTTGGCCAGCTCGGCCGGGATCAGCCCGCGCAGCGACACGTCGTTGACCAGCATCACCAGTTTGATGTGGTTGCGCGCCGCACCGGCGCTGACGCCCATCGGCACGTCGTCGGTGACCACCGCCACCTCGGCCTCGAAATCGATGCCATAGGATTCCTGGGCCACCGGGATATCGTCGCGCGGCCCCAGGAAATCGTCCGACCCGCCCTGGTACATCAGCGGATCATGCAGGAATTCCGGCGGCATCACGGCGCCGCGCGCCTTGCGCACCAGTTCGACGTGATTGAGATAGGCCGACCCGTCGCACCACTGATAGGCCCGCGGCAGCGGCGAGGCGCAGGCCGCCTGGTCGAAGTCGAAGGCTGCCGGCAGGCCGCCTTCGTTCAGCAGGCGATAGACCGCGTTCAGCTCGGGCGCGACGGTCGCCCAGTCGTCCAGCGCCGCCTGCAGGGTGGCCGCGATCTCGGGGACCGCGACGGCGCGGGTCAGGTCGCGGCTGACGACGACCAGGCGGCCGTCGCGACGATGACGCAACGAAGCAAGCTTCATCTTCCGATCACTCCGCCGCCTGGGCCGGATAGGCCGACGGCCCGCCCCAGGACCGGACATAGCCGGTGAATTCGACCTGGGCGGCCGCATCGCCGATCTCGAGCGCATCGCGGGTATCGATCATCACCGCGACCTCGTCGGTTTCCTTGCGGCCCGACTTGGCGCCGGTGGCAAACGCCTTGGGGTGCGGCCCATGCGGGAAACCGCAGGGGTGCAGCGAGATCATGCCGGGATGGATGTTGTCGCGGCTGAAGAAATTCCCGGCGTGATAGAAGATGACCTCGTCATAGTCGTCGTTGTTGTGGAAGAACGGCACCTTCAGCGCCTCGGGATCGGATTCGATCGGCCGCGGGCAGAAGGTGCAGATGACGAAACGCTGGGCCAGGAACGTGGTATGGGCCGACGGCGGCAGATGGAAGCGGTGGCTCATCAGCGGGCGGATATCGCGCCAGTTAAGCCGTACGGGTGCCAGCGTGCCCTTCCAGCCCACCGCATCCAGCGGGTTGAACGGATAGGTCACGGTCGAGATCGCGTTGCGCCGCTTGATGCGCACCGCCCAGTTGCCCGGCCCCTGCTGGGCCTTGAACGCCTCGTCCAGCCGGGGAATGTCGAGCACGCCGGGATCGAAGATCGCGTGATCGCCCAGGATGCCCTTTTCGGGCAGCAGGTAGCTGTCGTTGGTCGCCTCGATCAGCAAGGCGACCAGCGGCTCCGACGGTTCGACCCGCCACATCGTGCCGCGCGGCAGCATGACGTAGTCGCCCTCGCCGATGGTCAGGTGGCCATAGTCGCAATACAGCTCGGCCCGGCCGGCATGGACGAAGATCATGTCGTCACCGTCGCCGTTGCGCACCAGATGCCGCATCGGCCGCGTCGCCCGCCAGCGCCGCAGCCTGACCGCGGCGTTGTAGAGCAGCACGGGGGCCGCGAACGGGCATTCGTCATCCTGGTCGGGCAGCTTGACGGTGTCGAAGGCCCGCGGCTTCAGCGGGCCTTCCCAATCGGTCCAGGCCGTCGGCGGGTTGGCATGGTACATATGGGCCGACGGCCCGAAGAACCCTTCCTTGCCCAATTCGCGCTCGTAGGTGCCCGCGGGCAGCGCGACATGGGCCTGGCGCGACGCCAGGCCCTCGACATGCGGCAGATGGATCCAGGTCTTGGCCATGAGCGCGTCCTTCCCTTTTCTTATGGTTGGCTTCAGGCCGCGGGGGCTTCGAGGACGCCGCGGCGGATCTGGTCCAGTTCGATCGATTCGAACAGGGCGCGGAAATTGCCCTCGCCGAAGCCGTCATTGCCCTTGCGCTGAATCATCTCGAAGAAGATCGGCCCGATCACCGTGTTGGTGAAGATCTGCAGCAGCAGGCCCTGGCCCTCGGTCGGCGCGCCGTCGATCAGGATACGCAGTTTGCGCAGGCGCTCGACATCCTCGCCATGGCCGGGCAGGCGCTTGTCGATCAGGTCGAAATAGGTGTCGATGGTGTCCTGGAAGGGCACGCCCCTGGCCATCATGCCCTCGACCGCCGCATAGATGTCGTCGGCGCCCAGCGCGACATGCTGGATGCCCTCGCCGCTATAGGCGTCGAGATATTCGGCGATCTGCGACTTGTCGTCCGAGGATTCGTTGATCGGGATGCGGATCTTGCCGCAGGGGCTGGTCATCGCCTTCGACTTCAGGCCGGTCAGCTTGCCCTCGATGTCGAAGTACTTGATCTCGCGGAAATTGAACAGCCGCTCGTAGAAATCGGCCCATTCCTTCATCCGGCCGCGATGGACGTTGTGGGTCAGATGGTCGAGATAGCTGAGGCCGACGCCCTTCGGATTCTGGTCGACGCCCGCGATCGGCTGGAAATCGACGTCGTAGATCGTGCCCTTGTCGCCATAGCGGTCGACCAGATAGATCAGGCTGTCGCCGATGCCCTTGATCGCGGGGATGTTCAATTCCATCGGCCCGACATTGTTGGTCACGCCCCAGGCGCCCAGTTCGATCGCGCGCTTGTAGGCGAAGGCCGCGTCCCTGACGCGGAAGGCCATGGCGCAGATGCAGGGGCCGTGGATGCGGGCGAAGGACTGGGCGAAGCTGTCCGGTTCCTCGTTGATGATGAAGTTGATGTCGCCCTGGCGGAACAGCGTCACCCGCTTGGACCGGTGGCGGGCCACCGCGGTGAAACCCATCTGCTCGAACAGCGCCTTCAGCGCGGCGGGATCGGGCGCGGCATATTCGACGAATTCGAAGCCGTCGGTGCCCATCGGGTTTTCGAACAGATCAGCCATGTCTTCCTCCGTATGCGGGAGGCGCCTTGATGGGTCTGCCTTGCTCAGGTCGCAGAAACGGCAAACCGGCGCCAGCGTGCCCCGCGCCGCGGCGGGGCAGTTCTGGCGCCCAGTTTAGTTACATATGAAACTATTTCAAGCGGATTCGCGCAGTTCGACCTCGGCCTCCTCGGCCGCCGGACCGCCCAGCTTGGCCAGCAGGCGCAGCAGCGTGGCAGATTCGGCCGGCGTCAGGCGCTGGGCCAGCGCCTGGTCCAGCGCGTTGGTCAGGCCGGGGCCGGGATTGGCGGCGCCGGGCTTGGCATACAGGCTGTGCCGGCGGCGGTCGCCCGGTGTCACGGTGCGTTCGGTCAGCGCCTGGCGTTCCAGCCGGTCGACGATGGCGACGACGCTGGCGCGGTCCAGCCCCAGGCTGACCGACAGGCAGGCCTGGCTGATGCCGGGATTGGACGAGATCAGCGCATGGGCCGCCGCCGCGCTGGCGGTCAGCCCGCAATCGGTCGCGACGATCGCGTCCTCCAGCCCCGCCGCCGCGCGGCGCAGGCCGGTCAGGATGCGCCAGCTGTTGCCGCCGAATCGCGGCGCCCCCTGGCGGACCGAGCCGCAGCCGTCGGGATGGGTCGTGCAGCGGCAATGAGCGTTGCCAAGTTCACGCATGGGGATGCTCCCTGTCGGTAGTCGATCAATTGAGAACCCGATCATCCGACACCCTGGACGCCGCGCCCAGGCGACAGCCCGCCGCGCGACAATTCGGCGCAGGGGTCGACTTCCCCACCGTCCCGCCCTAGAACCCCGGAACCCCAACCCATGGAGCAGCGGATGACCCAGGCCACCATCGCGATCGTCGGCGCCGGCCCGGCCGGGCTGATGGCGGCCGAGATGTTGGCCGGCCGCGGCCATCGTGTCGCGATCTACGACCGCATGCCCTCGCCCGCCCGCAAGCT
>Ga0206117_100289_pt1 | contig 65856 bp, 61 predicted proteins | sample 3A5Ametagenome_FD_177997 | JGI IMG/M metagenome (GOLD analysis project Ga0206117, IMG submission 177997) | Enriched microbial communities from leaf-cutter ant dump, University of Wisconsin, Madison, United States - 3A5A | ecosystem: Environmental > Terrestrial > Nest > Insects nest > Nest dump... | reverse complement strand
GATTACGATATTTCCGTTTGCTGCTCGCCACGATACGTTTACGTTTTTCGCCTTCTCTCGCAGTGTGTTTTTGTTCACTTTGGGGTTACTGCTTATTTTGTCGTCTTTGAAAATATCACCGGCAAGAATGGCTATTTCGTTTGTTATCTGATCTATTATTTTTTTTAGTGCGGGAGTCATTGCTTTAGATTTATTACTTCTTTGTTTTCATGTCAAAATCGGGAAACTTATTCACAAACACTTCGCAATTGCCCACAGGCGACAACTCGAAGCTCTTTAAGGTTTGACTTTTTTCGAACTCCTTGCTTGTGTCAAACTGCTGATCGATAAGGCACAGGTTTTGCATGTTTGCCTGTGTAAAGTTGACCGAAAAACGACAACCCGCCGAATTGTCGTCGTAGTAATCGCTGAGAGTCATATAGTCCCAATCGGGAGTGATGAAGATGCCCAGTGTGTCGCGGCCCTGCTTGATACGCTCTATGATATTCAGCCCGGTAGAGAAGGCAAGGTTTTGCAAGTGGCTTACCGATTCTTCACTTTGCGGGAGAAAAAGTATTGAAAAGCTCACCGAGTTGGAGAATGTATTGTTTCGGTTATTGCCCCGCAAAGGGTCTTCGAGCCAGAAGAGGGGATAGGCCTCTTTACCGCTGCCCAGCTCGTAATTGCGCCCATAGTAGAAGGCTTTGATAAGCTTATGTTCACGGGCTTGCTGTCTGAAAATGTCGATTATACTTTCTATCATTTCTAAAAATTTAGGATGTGTTTATTAATAGATAATTTTCTTAGAAAATGATGAAAAGAGGCGGGGGGCGTTATGCAGAAGTTTTGCTGATGGCTGCTGAAGCAAATATAGGATTGGGAAATACGAATCAGGCACTCAAATATCTCAATCAGGTGAGGAAGAGAAATGGTGGCGACCAGATAGATGGATCGTCCGATGTACAGGTGCCCTTGCTGGATGAATGGAAAAAAGACTTAGGTAATGAAGGCTTATATTTCTCTGTACTCAAACGTATGGATAAGGCTAAAGAGGTATTGAATATCGAAGATTATAAACTTCTGTTTCCTATCCCTCAAAGAGAGCTAGATATGAGTCCAAATCCGGATATTGATTCAAGTATAATCCGAATAGAAATAATAATGCCCGCATACAAGATGCGGGCACTCGTTTTTTATATTCTATCTTTTCATCTGTCTCTCAAACTTATACTGATCTTCTTCGGCGTGGATAATTTTGAGAAACTCTTATTTTGATGTTTTTTTTCTTGTTTTTGTTTTTGTTTTTGTTTCCTTTTCCTTTTCTGTCCTTGATTCTAACTCCATTTTCTTTTCGATCAAATCGTTTACATTTATTGCCGGAAAATCATATTTACCAAATAAATAATACGATGTTGTATTAGCTATAAAACTTCTTAGGTTTGTAATGCAAATACTTAAGGCTGAATGAATGATTAATTGTCGTTTTTCTTCTTTATCCAACTCTTCAGAAAAACTAAATATTCCGGCAGCTTCTACATTTATATTATAACCTGGTTTTTTATCAATATTTTGAGTTAGAGAAATTCTAATAAGATGGCTTGTGAAATCAGAATTATGATATACATCAAAATCAATATTGATTGGATATTCATTTTGAATATCTTTAAAGTTTTTATCTTTTATATCAATATTTGTATGACCTATAAAAGAATTCATTATAGAGAAATCATCTAAAATTAGAACAGAATGTAGAGCTTCCATATTATGCAACAACTTTAGGTTGATTTATTTTTTCTTTATTACAATAAACATTAGGTGAATAATTTTTATGCTCACAAATAAAAGCATGTCTACCAATAGGTTCTAGCATAGAGTGTACCCTTGATATTATATTGTCAACCTCTTCCTTTGTATAAGTTTTCTTTTCAATCTTATTGAATGAAAATTCAGGGAAACAACCTATTGCAAGAGACAATTCAACCAATTTAGAAATTTTATGGTCATAATCGCCATTAAGAACCTGAGAAATATAACCTTTAGAAACTCCTAACTTTTCTGCTAATTGGGTTCTATTCATGTTATTCTCTTTCAGATATTTTTCAACTTTATCATACAATTTCAATTGTATCATTGTTGTCCAATATTCAGGTGTTAATATAAGTTCTTCGTATGTCATGATTATTTTGGTTTGTTTTATTTCAAAGTTTTAATGTATTCTTTAAATCTTTCATCTTTTACTATAGCAGATAGTCTATTAATATCGCTTTTTTGAGTGGTTTTATAACCTCCTAGTATAACAAATACATTAGGTTCTTGTTTATAAACATATACTCTCAACTTATCACTTTTAAATTCGTTGGCTATTGCTTTACCTTTTTGAGTGACAGTTTTAAATTTTTTCGGGGGTACTATCTCATTCCCTTCAGCGAGGTAATTCATATATGCATATATTCCATTTAATTCTTTTCCTTCAGCGGAATTTTTGTCAATATTACTGCAGAAATCATCAAATAAGCATTTTCCATTTAAAGACAACTTATAAAAAGTTAATTTACCACTTTTTACTGTTTCAATCTTTTCCGCTGTAAATATAGTCATATTATTTCAATGTTTAGCTATAACTAAACTTTTTTTATTGTTTTTTATCTTGACTATCAAACTTAAGAAAAAAATAATTGAATTGGCAACTAATGTAAATAAAATATTCATCTAGTAAAACAACTTTATCCTCTCATCTGTCTCTCAAACTTATACTGGTCTTCTTCGGCGTGCGACTTGTCTATTTTGTAGAGGAGAAATCCGAACACTTCGCCAACTGTTTTTCGAGTGATCGTATCAAATAGGTGTATCTTATCCTCTGCCAGATCGGCAATCGTTTTATACCACCCCCATTTATTGCAAAAGTCTTTGTATCCTTTAGAAACCGGGCGGCTTGAGCCATTACCGTCGAATAGTGGTTCAAAATCGCTTCGTATTCTCTCTTTTTGGATAAAAAAAAACTGATCAGCGGCAGTGCCTTGTCGCATGTCAGGTTTTTGAACATTTCGGTACGTTCGCCCAACAAGTCAGGGTTGTACTTTTCACCGATAGGGCGGCAAAGGATAGCCAGCAGTTCGGAGAGTTTGCACTTGCTGTCGGTACCGATCACATTTTCGGCATCGACCCATTCGCCGAGGGTAAGTTTGTCGGCAAAGGATACGAAATATTCCGTGTCTCCCATTTTTACTGCGTTAGCAGGGGGCAGTTCGCTGTCGAACACAAAGTCTACAATCTCGGCAAGGGCATTAAACACCTGCGCGGGCGATTCCAGCAGTACATTCGCATCGATATTGCACACATCGGCAACGAAATGCACCAGATCGAGCTTAGTCTCGGGCTTTTGCATGTAAAGTTTTTCGTACCTTGATAGCTTGATGTCGCTCCAGCTTTCGGGGATTTCTAGTTTTACGTTGTTTAATTCTACTGTTACCATACGTTTTTTAGTTGTTTGTATAGTAATAGATAATTTTGTGGAAAGATGATGAATAGGGCGATTCTTTGTATATTTGGTGGTGTATCCGAAAGGATTATAGAAGGAAAAAGGAAGTAGGGGATTGCAAATCCCCTGTAACGAAGGTAGAAGCAGTTTTCGTTTGAGACAATTAAACCTTCTCCAAGATTTATATTCTAACAAGAATAAAACTATAAATGTAAATACTATGAAAAAGTTGATTGCATTACTTATATTGACACTTTTATATACTCATTCTGCTGACTTGTCGGCTATAGAGCATCATTCACAAGAATCTGCCAAAGTGAAGATTTCTTGCCAAAGAAAGATAACGTCATTGGGCGGCGGTTATTCAAAAGATGATTTCTCTGTTTATTTTCGAGGCGAAAAGTTAAGGGGTGCCTCTGCCAGCTCATTTAAATATCTGGGTGGCGGCTATGGCAAAGATAACTGGAAAGTATTCTATCGGGGGATAGTAGTTGAAGAGGCTTCGGCCTCATCGTTCGAATACTCTGAAAGTGGCTACGGTAAGGATAGTTGGAAGACTTTCGTTGGAGGTAAAGCTGTTGCAAATCAAAACTTGCAGTCTATAGGCGGTGATTATTCGAAAGATGATTTCGCTGTTTATTTTCGAGGCGAGAAGTTAAGGGATGCCTCCGCCAGCTCTTTTAAATATCTGGGTGGCGGCTATGGCAAAGATAACTGGAAGGTATTCTATCGGGGGATGGTAGTTGAAGAGGCTTCGGCTTCATCGTTCGAATATTCGGAAAGTGGCTACGGTAAGGATAACTGGAAGAGTTTTTTTAGAGGTAAAGCTGTTGCAAATCAAAACTTGCAGTCTATAGGTGGCGGTTATTCGAAAGATAATTTCAGTGTTTATTTTCGAGACCAAAAGATCGAAGATGCCTCTGCTAGTTCATTTAAATATCTGGGTGGCGGCTATGGCAAAGATAACTGGAAGGTATTCTATCAAGGGATGGTAGTCAAAGAGGCTTCGGCTTCATCGTTTGAATACTCGGAAGACGGGTATGGAAAGGATAACTGGAATGTGTTTTATAGAGGGAGGGTTGTAGAAAGATAAACTTTTTTGGAGACGACACCGAAAGGGCACAGGTGATTATTATATCTCTTAAGGTTAAATAAGAAATGCGAGTTTTTTAAAACTCGCATTTCTTATTATTCACGTATTTAACTTATACTATTTATTCTTCATAACTTTTTCTCGAACTATATTGCCTTCGTTATCTGTACTTTCGAAGAAATATATACCCCTGTTCAGGTTTGTGTTTTCTATATTGAAGTTCACGGTATTTTTTTCTTCATATACTTTTACTCCGTATATATTATAGATGCGGACATTTTTGAAAATAGGAGTATCTTCTACGATAAGAGATTTGGTGGTTGCAGGTTTTAGAGTTACCACTTTGCTTAGAATAACCCCATCTTGACTTACGCTGATTGTTGTTGTTCTAGGTGATGAACCATTATATTTTGATTTCATAAAAAGCCCCCATGTGTAAGGATTCGGATTCATTTCTTGCGTTACATCAAATAAAGATGAGTCGTATGTCCATGTAGGCCTAGTTGTTGATCCTCCTGCTAGAATAAAAGGTGAAACTACCCCATAAGTGAAAGTATCACTCCCCGCCAGATAACGGTAAAGTACAGGAATACTCTTCTGTAATGTTAATTGATCTGCTATACTGACTTCCACAGATACGCTACTTAGAGCCGTACTAGAAACACGATAAGTAGCTCTAGTCGTTCCTTGTCCACTGGTCAAGGTCAGGTGTTGATTGTTTTTCCAAAAGATCTTCTGACTACCTATATAATTTACTAAATCAACACTAACTGTTCCATCTCTATAAACTATACTTTGCCCATAATCAGATATGCTTGGTTCGGGCATATATTTGGTGTTTGTAGTCATAAGACTGCTCCCCAGCCAATTGCTCAAACGGGTGGCGTCACTACCTCCTCCTGTCCAAGATTGGTCTAGTCGACCATAATAGACCGACACAAAAGAGCTATTAGGACTACCAATCAATTGGCCTATTACTTTTTTATTTGAATTAAACAGTGGAGATCCCGAAGAGCCTGGCTCTACAATTCCGTTATCAAAGCCAACAGACCAAAGTGAGCTTATCGGAAAACCTTGTGGTCCAATATTTATTATCTGATTATTTGTCGGTATACTATGGTCATCAAAAGATATCTTCATAACATCTCCCCATGGATGATGGATTGCTGTTCCTCTTGGCGAAATTGCTCCATTACGTTCCCAGCCTAAGAATGAAACTTTCATAGGCCCAAAATATGGTATCGTATTTTTTTTAATTTCTACCAAAGCAAAGTCTGTTGCAGCCCATGCAGATCTGAATGTTGCTCCATTACAGGTAATACCTGTAGTAGGAGAGCTTCCTCCGCAAGCATTTCTTGTGAAATGGAATTTGAACATCCATTTTTCGGCATTTGATTTTTCGGTAGCAGTCAATTCTCTATCAGTATTACTATCAACACAATGAAAAGCTGTCAGAAAATAAGGAGTGCCTTCAGAGGCACTGTTAATCAATGCTCCGCTACACCATTCTGTACCATTACTTAATAGAACTACTGCAATAGCATCAGATTCAATCTTCCAATCCGGATAACAAACTACATCATTATGCGAAGACTGCTGGGCATCGCCATAGCCTTTTAGTTTGCTTGCTTTTGGTGGAGTACTTCCTCTATAGGCATGTATCACTCTTTCTATTGTCAACCTGCTATTCTCTTTCTGATCTGAAGGTTCGAACAGATAAATAGTTACATCATCTCCTTCTATGAGGTCAGTAAGGAAGAATCCACTCTCTGTATGATCTTTTTGAGTCACAGGGCCATAAAGTACTGTGTTTTTTTTGTTGGTTATATATAATTCTGCACCTTCGGGAAGATAGAAGTTGTTAAATACAAAATTAATAGAAATAGCTCCTTTCGATTCGAAGTTCATAGACCACAGTCTCCCTCCATCTATACTTCTCCAAGTACCATCTTTTAGTGTGTAGTTTACATCAAATCCTTTGCCAAAGCGATAAGGCGTATCACCCATCTCGTCTACGATCTGATCCTCTTTAAGCATCCTTTGCACATCGAAGGTTGGCATTTGATGTTTGATACTCGATTTTGTTCGTTTTTCTAATATTTTTATCTGATCCAAAGCATTTCCTTCAGAGAAGTACCTTGTTTCCACCTGCCCGACGGCAAGTAGCGTGAAAATTGATAAACTAAACAATAGTAAAATTTTTCTCATAACTATAAGATTTAATAATTAAACAATTTGTTATTTATTCTTATGGAAAATAAATAACTCTTATTAACAATGTGTCTGTCGCAAATCTATAGAGCATAAAATCAGATATTACAAATGGTAATATTTTGATTAAATGCTTTTTGTGGTCTATTGTCAGACCCTTTAATACTTATGAGGTGATATCAATGTTTAATAACTGAGTTGATAAATGTACAAAAAGATTTTGTATTATTGTTAAAATTTAACTAATATTTTTTAATAAATACTTAGTGATAAAAATCAAGTTAGAAAATGATTTATTGTATTATTCCTGTCTGTTCTTTGGCGGTTGTAAGCTCAATGTTTTTAATATAAAGATTTGTAAATAAGAGAGGTTGAAGGAAAAAGGGAAGTACGTATATTCACGATATATCCTCTCTGTCATGCTGAGTAACGAAGCTTTTCGATTACTCTTAGGATGGAACAAAAGCGAGAGCTAAGCTTGTAGAATCGTTCTTAACGAAGTCAGCCTCCCAATAATGAGAGACTGACTTATATTTAAGTACGTAAAAGCAATGCTATTTCATTAATATAATTCTTATTATTCCTACACCATGAGTGGTTGGAATAGAAGTTCCATGCCCCGAAGATGAACCACTTGTCGTTTTTGCATATAAATTTACTTCAAGATCAAAATAATTCTTGTCTCCTTTTCTAAAAAAATACCACATAACATCGTCGTAGTAAATAGAGAATTCAACTGTTGTCCCTTTTATCTCGAAATGATAGGCAAAAGGAAGGTTAAAATCAATAGTATCGTAACTTCCGATGTTTAATGTTCTCTTAAAAATTAAAGGCTTTTGATTTGATGAATCATACGTAAATTCAGCAAGTAAAAACCTTGGAGATTGAGAAAATGCTGTTGCTGCTAAAATAGTAAATAGAGAAAGTAGAATAAGTTTTTTCATTTTGTATTTGTTTTTATAGTTAAAAAAAAAGGTTGTTTTAAAATTAATAAAATTTATCATTTGTATTGCAATAACACTTCATCTATCTTTATCGATATTTTCTATGAAGATATCCTTCCTTTTGTCAGGATGACAGAGGAAAAAGCAAAACAGAAGAATTTTTCATCATTTTCTTCAATAATTATCTATTGATGTAATTGATAACATCAAAAACGATATGAGAAAAGAAGAAAAAACGTACACAGTAATTAAGCTGTCGGATACCGTGCGCACGTATCCCACTTTTACCAAAAACCACAAAGGTTGGATAAACTACGATCGTGATAACCTCCTGCCACAGCGCATTATCGAGCTCAACAACGAGTCGGCAATCAATCAGGCGGTGATAGAAAACAAAGTGACCTATATCTGCGGATCGGGAATTGACGGAGCAGAGTATTACGGTCAGCCCAATCCAAACGATAGCTGGGACGACCTGATAGAGAAAGTAGCCAAAGACTATGTCACCTTTGGCGGGTATTGCTTCCAGATCATCCTCAACGAAAACGGCAAGAGCATGAGCCTCTATCACACCGACTTTAGTAAGGTGAGGATAGGAGAGGTGAACGATTTTGGCATCAACCTCAGCTTCTATCTGTCTAATGACTGGCGACGCACGGCAGGCAAGTATGCACCAGTGGCGATAAAAGCCTACGGCAGCGAGGAGATGCAAAAGGGCGTTCCGTATCTGTACTATTACAAAGACTATGCGCCAAGCCTCGACCATTATCCTGTACCGCAATACTACTCGGCGTTGAACTACATCGAAGCGGACGGATTGCTGGGCAAATTCTACCGCAACTCTATTCACAACGGCTTTGTGCCCTCTACCATCATCACTATGCCGAGCAACCCGAGCGAAGATCAGAAGGACCAGTTCCAAACCGATATAGAACGCAGCTATGCGGGTACGAACGGTGCAAACAGCATTGTGGTGCTTTGGGGCGAAAGTCAGGAAGTGAAGCCTGTGGTGACTTCATACACGGCGAGCAACAATGCCGACTTGTACAACAATGTGGATGAAATTATTTTTCAGAAGATTATTTCGGCGCATCGTCTTACATCACCTACCTTGGCGGGGCTGTCGGGTTCGGGCAATCTGTCGGGTAATGCCAATGAAATTATCAACTCGTTTGTACTTTACAACCAGACCGTTATTCACCAGCTTCGCCGACGGATATTGGACACACTAAGCATTTTTACGATCAACAACGGATATAAGAAACTTGAGTTGCGTGACTTGGATATCGTAGGGCAGATTTCTGATAGGGCTATATAAGAATGTGCCAATAGCTGAATCTATCAGCATATTGGCACATTAAAAATATTGGATGCAATTTTTATCTTCTTGGCGGGTTGAGTGGGCGATTAGGTCGATTGGGACGGTCGGGATAATAAAATCCGGCTTTGTCACTGTTTATCTCTACCAGCTTCCCGTTGAGGAAATGTAAAAAATAGTAGTCTGTTGGAATCCTTTCGGCTCCCGGCTCATACTGTGTATAACGCAATACTTCGAGATTACCCTCGTTGGTTTGAGTCAACGTTACAAGCTGAAAATCGGAACCCAATCTCTTTATTACTTGCGACTTGGTCATCCCCAATTCCAACTGCTGTACACCTGTTTGCACAGTAGCACACGATGCTAAAATAAGCGAAAACAAAGCAACGAACAACGTTCTTTGAAGGAGCTTAATCTTTTTCATAATGTTTAATTTTATATTTAGCTTTATAGTTAAGACCAGCAAAAGTAGTATAAGTTTAATCGCAATATGAATAAAAAGTCGAGAATAATAATGAAATTTCCGCCGCTCTTCGCTGTTCTTTCCCCCGTTCTTTCGGATTTAACTACGTTACACTCCGTTGATTGCTAATTATAATCCGAAAGTCATTCTTATCAGGATTTTAAATCCTTATAGTAAGCCTTAGGGGTTGCAAACCCCTAAGGACGAAGGGACGAAGAGGGTAAAAGAAAGCATATCAAGTAAAAAAACAATTAAACAAAAACAGAATATGAACGAATACATACAAATCCCACTTATCACCGAGAGCCTCTTTAAACAGCACTCTCCCGTGACAGCAAACACCGACATCACCGAGTTTGTACCTTACATCTGCATTGCACAAGAGCTGCATATAGAGCCTGTGCTGGGCGAAGCATTGATGACTGAGCTCAAGACACAGATAACCGAAAATATGCTTACAGCACACAACAGCGACCTCATCGTGCGCCTTGCCCCCGCTTTGTCGTTCTATGCCGTCTATCAGGCATTGCCTTTCCATTGGGCTACAATCGTCAACAAGGGTATCACCATCCGTGAGAGTGAGAACAGCAAAGCCGTAGACATCAAAGACCTTGCACAACTTCGCCAGTGGATAAAGAACGATGCCGATGTGTTAAAAAATCAACTAATGGTCTTCCTCTCCAAGTGTAGTGCCCACTATCCGTTGTGGCGTCCGCAAGATGGATGCTGCGACAAGGTGATGGGCGAAGGCTCAGGCAGGAAATCGTTCGATAGCGGCTTCCACTTCAAAGGCAAGAGGAAAGGCTGCTAAGGAAAGAAATCCCCTAAACTCACTCAAGTTTAGGGGATTGTGTTTTGTATTCTAAAATGCTCCGTTCTTCGGGGTTTGCAACCCCGAAACTCTACTATAAGGATTTTAAATCCTGATTGCAATAACTTTTGGATTATAAATCCGAAAGGACGAGGATTACTTATGGATTTTGTTTTGTGTAAATAATCGTATTGCGGTTTTTATAAAAGGTGAGTTTATTGCCTGATAGAGTGTATTTGCTAATATTTACTCCGTCCTTCGGGGTTTGTAACCCTGAAGCTTTACTATAAGGATTTTAAATCCTTATTAGAATAACTTTCGGATTATAATTAGCAATCAACGGAGTGTAACGTAGTTAAATCCGAAAGGACGTTACGTGTTGCACGCAGGGGGGGATAGTTGATGAATGAGTCTCTTCCTTCCATTCTATTAACATACCATTGAGGAAATGTAAGGTGTAACTATGATCCTTTGTGCGAAAAGAGAGTACTTCTATTTGTCCTTTGGGCGTTTGCCGTTCCGAGACAATGCGATAGTCTGTACCCAATTCTTGTATCACTTCGTTTTTGTGCATACCTATTTGTGGTACTATTTCTTGACTCCATTCTACCAGCTTATCGTCAACGAAATCTATTGTATAATTATAAAAATTTGTACGGAAATAAAATTCTTCTTTTTTCCCTTCGGTAGATTCATTTACAGATACAAGCTTATAGTCTGTGCCTAGTTTTTCTATTATATCGTCTTTAGACATTCCTTTTTTCAGGTTTGGTGTTTCACGCCATTCTACAAGTTTATCGTCCACAAACTTTATCGTATAATTGTAAGAACTTGTATAAAAGCGGATCACTTCCATTTTTTCGTCCGCAATCTTTTCTTCTACGATAGTTTTATAATTTTTTGTATCGAATATTTTAATGACGTCACTTTTCGCAGTTCCCATTTTTAGTCTCGATTCTTTACTCCACGATACTACTTTGTAGAGAATAATATTGACAGTATAGTCGTACACCCCTACATGGTAAATGTATGTTTCTTCGTTACCTTTCTTGGTCGGTTTGCTCGATATATACTTATAGTCTGATCCTAGTATCGAGGAAAGATCCCATTTGCTGATCCCTACTTTCAACTCTTTTTCTTTATTTTCTGCCTTGTTGCTGCTTGATGTTGTACCCGATGAGTAAGACGGAGAATTAATGAAATCGGATGCAAAGTCTCCAACAGACTGCAGTGCTTTGCAGCTAGAGAATAATATTGTAACAAGCAGAGGTAATAGTAAATATCGATTTATTTTTCTAATCATGTTTTGTCTTCATTTGTGTTAATTTCTTCAAAGGTAAGCTTTAAATTTAATATAGAGAATATGCTGTCTACAAAAGGCGTTTAAACTTTCAACAAATCCGTCCTTCGGGGTTTAACTACGTTACACTCCGTTGATTGCTAATTGCAACCCCGAAGCTCTACTATAAGGATTTTAAATCCTGATTGCAATAACTTTCGGACTTACAATCCCAAAGGACGTTATATCTGAAAAAGCTTGAGAGAAGTCTCAGTCTTTTTTTATGATTCCTCTCCAAATTTATCTCTATATATACTAATAATTAAAATATTATGGCAGATAAAAAAGAATTTACACTCAAGGTTAACGGCCTTGAGCAGAGTATCGAGAATGTAGAAAAACTAAACAATAGTTTAGATAAAGTAGATGTGAAGACACGAGGGATGTCCGTTACTGCTAGCGATGTAGCAGATGCCTATAAAGATGATATTAAGGATGTAATGGAATACATTGTTTTGCAAATGACGAAGATTGGAACAATCGTTACAGAACTTAATGCGCATGTGAGCAAGGCAATAGAAAAAAATGTAGAAGCCGGAGAGAAACTGGCGGAGAGTATAGAGAAATCCGCTGAAAGCGGATTGTCTTCTGTTAAGGTAAAAGCAATAGAAGCATCTACATTGATTGAAGCCTGGATAGATAAAGTAGCAAACAGATCCGAAGAACAATTAATAAACCTACAAGCCAAACAAACAGAGCAGTTAGAGAAAAATAAAGAATTGTTGGAGAAGTCTGCTGCAATAACGAAAGAATATGATGAGAAAGATAAAGAAATTGGGACTCTCAACTTAAAAGCGCATAAAGAAAATACAGAGGCTCGTATAGGCGAATTGAAAAATTATAAGGTCGAACTAGAAGCTGCAGATATACAGACTAGGTTATATTACAGTAGTGTAATCTCGCTATACGCAGAAGATAGTGCTGAATTTAAGCAAGCTCAGGAGGGAAAGCAAAAAGCTTTAGAAGATCTCCGAATTAAGATTGCTGAAACGGATAAAGAACTTAAGGAAACAAGTAGTTCTTATTGGAATACATGGAAAAAACAGCAAGTGGAATTCGGAAAGGAAATTGAAAAATTAGGAGTAGATATAGAAAAAAAAACTACCGGAAAGATAGATGATATTACCGAAAAAATAACTGAAAAAACGAAAGGTGTCACTGATTTTATAAATAAATATAGTAAAGAATATAATGATCAAAAGACAGAAATTCTTGAAGGCCTCAAAGCCATTGATGATGAAGAAAAAGAATTTAATGATAATAAATATAAAGCAAAATTAGCTAAGCTCGAAAAAGAACGAAAAGAATTAAGAAAAGAAATAACAGACGCACAAAAGAATAGAGATGAGGCCCAGAAGAAAAAGGATGAAGCTGAGGCAAAAAAAGCTAAGATAGAAGAAGAAGCAACAAAAAAGAAAAATGATTATGAAGATAAAATAAAAAGGATAAAAGATGCTTTTGAATTAGATGATTCTGATTTTGCAGACGAGGTCGAAGTTGATTCTATCACTACAAGTGGAAGTCCTGAAACAAACACTCATAAAGCTGCTAAAAGTTTAATAGAACAGCCTTCTGCAAATATTAGTGAAACTGATAGCGGAGAGGGTACGCTGCCTCTTACTGGAGAAGAGGAGTCAAAATCTAAACCTAAACCACCCACAGATGATGAAAGGCAAGCTGCAATAGATAGGATTAAAGAATTAAAGAAGCTTAATGATGAAGTGAAAGCAGACACGGAAGATTTGGCTACTATAATAAAAGATGCTAATGAAACTATAGAAAATAGCAATAATGCTATAATAGAGGGTGAACGTAGTATCCTATTAGAAGAAATGCAAATAGATGATGAAAAGAAGAAGCTCGAAGAAAAAAAAAGTAAGAGAAATGAAGAAATAGATGCAAGAGAGCAAAAGAGAAAAGATAAGCTGGCTAAAATAGAAGAGGTAGCCCAAAAAGCGAAAAAACTAAAAGAGAAAGCCGAAGCAAAAATTCAAGCTGTACGTGATATTGCTGTGGCTACAAAAGATATTGCCAAGGGGGTTGCTACCGCATGGGGAAAAGGTCCAATCCTAGGTCCACCATTAGCCGCATTGGTCGCTTTGAATGGTGCTATACAACTAAAGATGATGACAGCTCAACTGGCCAAATTCCGAGACGGTGGTCTTCTCCACGGCAAACGCCACTCACAGGGAGGTATGCGTATCGAGGGAACAAATATGGAAGTAGAGGGCGGCGAATTTGTTGTCAACCGTGTGTCGACCGATAAAAATCTGGGACTCGTAAAATATATCAATGAGCAACGGCGCGAACTGAAACCAAAAGACCTCGATGCCTTTTTCTCACGTTCGTCTCAGGGCTTGGAACCGTCCTTCAAGCGTATGTTTGCCCAAGGGGGGCAGTTGCCAACCATCGAACCCGCAACCAATGTTGACAACGACAGCCTGATAAAAGCAATTCAAGCTATAAAAATAGAGCCTAAAGTTGCCGTCACCGATATTCATCGTGCACAAGACAATATGGTAAGTGTAAGTGGCTGGTCGGGTGTATAATGGATGAATAGGAATGGATTTCGTCCCTTTGCAAAAAAGCGTGGCTCATGAGTCACGCTTTTATTATATGCAATCATTTCAATTTACTTTTTTTCGTTCCAAGAGAGGATTTGCACCCCATCGTTCTTCGGGGTTTAACTACGTTACACTCCGTTGATTGCTAATTGCAACCCCGAAGCTCATACTATCAGGATTTTAAATCCTGATAAGAATAACTTTCGGATTGCCAATCCGAAAGAACGTTGGTGTAATGTAGTTAAATCCGAAAGGACATTCGTTTGCAACCTTCATATTGCATATTATTTACTGACGTATATGAGAACTGTATTTAGTTTCTTTTTTTCATCATACTGTTTTGTTATTCCGACAAAACCCTCCGGTGGTCTGCTCCATGCGAAATCTATTTTTCCTTTTTTGCGTAGTTCGGTTTCTTTATTTGGCTGTATGCCATAGTCGTTTTCGAGTATAGATACCAACTCATTGAATTCTATAGGATTCTTGTTATTCTTATCAAACTCTTTGATATATGAGATTAGCCGAAGCCCACTCTCATTAAATGTTAAAAAACAAGTATTGAATACATATCCGGCCAATTCCATATTCGTAACTTTTATCACGTTTTCCAACAGGGGGATGATTTGTCTGTCTTCTGTCTTGATATCGATTAATATTTCGTATGCTTCTTCGATAGGCATACCCAGATAGAATTCACCTAGCCCGGTTATCGGTACGTCTGTTTTTACCGATTGTGCAAAAGATGTAGTGGCGGATAGTAATAAAATAAGAAGGATAATTTGTGTCTTCATAGCTTTTATATTGTTTGGTGCATAATAATAGGCTGCTTTTCCCTCTTCGACTCAGGGAGATTTGCAATCTATTTATTGTCTAGGTAGTACTTTATTAAGCTGGAAGCAATTGGTGTTACAGTTTCCAGATTAATAAGAGAATCGTTAAATAGCTCTGTATGGGTATTGCCCCGAGCATCTTTTTGTTTATCCATATATGAGATTAATTCGGTTATTGTAAAAGTTTTATCTTTATTTTTGAGACTTTCCTTGTCGATTTGCTCCATATAATTTAATGTGTTGTCGTATATTTCAAAAAGACCTAAAAGCTGGTCATACCAGTCATACACTTCTTTTATATAGCAAGTATCGTTATTACGGGCAATGTATGTTGTAAAATCTCTATTTGGGAATGCCTTTTTTACTTTTTTCAACATTGCTTCGTCTCTCAGAAAGCTGAGCAGATCATTGATAGTTCTTGCATTTTTTAAATAATCCAGATTGTCAAATAAAAGTTGCTCCAAATATTCAGCACTCTCTTTATATTTCATATCGGTTTTTATTACATCAAACCTTTCTTTGTATTTTTTAGTTAGTCTTGTTTCATAATTGTCACGTCCTTTGAGTGTTTTGTATTCTTTTCCGTCGATAGTATAATATAATCCTTTTTTTACGCCTCTGATCTCATCAGCAACTATTCTTAACGCTTCCGATTTATCGATAGGGGCTTTCTCGTTTTGTAATTTTTGCGATGTTTCTCTCAAAACTTTGCCTAAGTCTCCAATTTTATTGTTGTTTTCTACATATCTATCCAAATCTATTGTCGGTCGTTTGATCGATCTTCCTTTATGCAGGTTTATGATATCGGTATGATATGTTGAAATCATATTGTATTGATCAACAATCAGATCGAAGAGTTCTCTAAATTCTTTCCTGTAGAATGTTTCTCCATTGCAGGCGATAGTAGGTTCCAGTTTTATATGGTTTTTTATCTCTTTGTATTCGCCCGAATCGATCGTTTTTTTTGCATATACATTGGCTATTCTAATATCTGAAATTGCACTCTTATAGAGTTCAAACATTTCGGAAAAAGTATCAAAATAGTCGGAAGTGCAGCGACCGTTTGCTTTCATATATTTGATATCTTCGGAGAGTGTTTTCCACAATATTATTTCCTGTGCATCGCGATGTGTTTCCGATACCCATTCGCTGCCGTCTAGGGCATAGTAAACTGCTTGTTGGGCGAATGATGTTACTGTCATCAGCAAAAAGGCTGATGATAAAATGATTTTTTTCATATTATAGGATTTAAAGATTTGCGATGTATGCAACCGACAATTTAGGTACGTTATTATTCGTTTCTATTTTCAGTAAGATTATGTTGTTCTTGGCGTCGTACCATATTGTCGATCCATCTTTTACAGAGGTGTCACCATACCTTATTTGCATTATGCGAAGTAGATGGTTGAAATCTTTTTCGGCATCGTCCCAATAGGTATATTCCTTTTCGAAACTCCCAAACCAGAGTAACTTATCGAAGCTAAGTATAGTTCTGTCAAACACGACTCCGTCTAACTCTATGTTCTCTACTTCGATATCTGTGTCTAACTTAATAGTTTTAGTATTACGTGTTTTGTGTTTTTTGATAGCATTTTGCCCTTGTTTCTTTGTCATGCCAAATTTGAAATGTCCGAAACCTTCGATTGGGGGTGTTGAATTTTGAGCAAACGTTGCTAAGCTAAGCACAAAAAATGCTACGATGGTAATTTTTCTCATGATTATTGTGTGTTTGTATTTGTCCTTATCAGTAAAGATAACCTTTTTTATCCAAAAACAGCTACAATTCCCATTAATAGTGGAAATAGAAAGGTTTTTCTCTTATCCTTTAAGAGAGGATTTTAAATACTGAAAAGAATAACTTTCGGATTGCAAATCCGAAAGACGGAGGGGGAATTTTTATTTGGTCACAGGGGATTTGTAATCCCCTGTTTCTGTCTCCTTTCGGATTGCAAATCCGAAAGAACGTTGTGAATAGCCTTCATGAGGACACGAATAGTATAATATTCTAGAATTATTCAATCTCTAATTTGTAATTCTCATTAGTTTCATTGTCAAAGACAATTTTTGAGGGGAAAGACTTCGCTAAATCATTTGTCGGGAACCAATTTCTCTGATTGTTTACTAATACCAACAAGCCATAATCATCTCCCAAAGCCGTAAAGCTATCGGTACCTGCTTGCTTGGTAAACTCTTTTATACCGTATTTATTAGTAAGAAAATCAGCCGTTTGACTTGCCGACTCAGATACTATACCAATTTCACTGGCATAAAGTATGGAGGAGCTATCAAACGGTTTTTTCGTTTCGTTATTCACATCAAATCTACAAATCAACTCGAGTAAATTTAGATTGTTATCATAGAAGTAGAATGATTTTGCATTCCACAAGTCGAATTTTGAAACGAAATTATTTTCATCTATGACCGGTATTATTTGAGTTCGTGCTTTCATCCACTCAAACGCCTCTTCGAATTTATTGTTAGGAATATCAAATGCAAAATGATAAACAGGTTTGATATTTGTTTTGGTTTGGATAAAAATGATTTTAGTACTTCCCACATTGAAAGATACAGTATTTGGGCTTTTATCCTCTGTTTTTACGTTTAAAACGTTGTTATAAAATAGTTCGGTTTCTATAATATTATCTGACAACAGATGTAACTCTTTTATTTTCATGTCTTTTGTTTTGTTAGTTTAATGAAAGTCAGATACTCTGCTTTGTATATAAAGCAGTAATATCCGTCACAGGGGGATTCGAAATCACCTGTTTTTCCGTTCTTTCGGATTTATAACTCGAAAGTTATTTTATTTGGATTTCAAATCTTATAATAAGGCTTCGGGGTTACAAACCCCGAAAGACGAAAAAGACGAAGATATGTACTATACAGTTTTTACTGTTCGCTCCACTTGGTTTTTGTAAGATCTGTAATTACAAATTCTTTGGCTTCCATGTCGGGTTTCACCTTAAATGTGTAGTGCGTATCAGCTTCCAGTGAGCCTTCCGAGATAAAAGCGATATAAGATTTATTATCTATCGTAATTGTTATTGCGCTTGGTCCATATTCACGATTGGCTACAGCTATTGCTTTGTAGCGATTGGTGTTGTTGCTGTCTCTCAAAGGTGTTATTCTTCCGTAGTTATATACTTCAATTTTAGCATTGTCGGGTAGTCCTTCCGTTTCAAATTCGAGCAAGGCATTGGCATGCGTAAATACCAAGTCTTTGATATGCGGACTAACCGTACTTTGATAGTTGCAACACAACGCATCTGCATTGAAAAACTTTTCGGCAGTGCTCTGATCTTTTATATTGGGGTAGACGGGAGGAGTCGGTGACGTCTTCGTTCTTGTTGTATAATCTTTCGATACCAACCATAAAGGTGCATAGCCTGTATCTCCTTCTTTGTAACTTCTGTCGAATAAGAAAGGTTGGTCTTTAGGCGAAAGTACCATTATTTTGTTCTTGTCTATCGAAAAATTATAATCAGAAGCCGAAGTACTGTAGCTATAAATGTAACCAATCATAAGCTTCCATTCGCCTCTGGCGGAGAGGTCTACTTTCGAAATCCCTTCTGCTGTTTGCAAAGGCACGCCTTTGGTTTCTTCATCTTTGTTGTCGCTGCAAGATACGATAAATAGCAGGATGATTAGGGGAAAGCAGTACCGTATAAGATTTTTCATAATATATTGGGTTTCTATATTTGTAAATACGTTTTAAGAATACAAATATAGCCTTTCTTTTGTTGATTATCGCCGGATAAAACTGTGTTTCATCCGTTCTTCGGGGTTTGTGGCTTGCGTCACAGGGGATTTGTAATCCCCTGTTTTATGCCTCCTTTCGGATTACAAATCCTTACAATAATGTTTCGGGGTTGCAAACCCCGAAACATGAATGTTGAATAAAAAACAATTATTTGTAAGGCAAATGAGAAATTAAGATTACTGGCGAATTGGCTTCATAGCTATGATGGAGAGCCGAAGCCCATTCGTTAGCCCTGTCTACTTTAGGACCTAAGGTAATTTGTTTTACTCTCTTTTTTATTGATTCGAGTTCTATGTATAACCGTGGAGGAAACTCATTCTGACTGTATTTTTTCTCGAACTCTATTCCTTTTACTACCAGCCTGACTTCATTCTCGTTCTTATAAGCATCGCTTTTAAACAAAAAAGCAATACTATTCAGATATTTATCTAAAGAGGTTTTATCCTCTACCTTGTAAGAGGCTACTTTCTTTTTAAGTTCTTCCATCAACGTTTTCAAATCATTATCCTTTTTTAAATTTGGTAGATAAAAGTTTGTCGTCTCAGTATCTAAATAAACCACCCAGTAGAAGTTAATATCGCTCTCGTATTCAAGAAGATCTTCTTCTCCCTTTGGTAGGGCATTGTTAATGTCTTCAATAAATTCGTGTGTACCTATGGTAAGGGAACACCCTTTGGCTTCTACACCTTCTTCTTTTCCATAAAACCTCCACATATTTAAATCATTATGCTTCTCCTTTGTAACAAAGCTACCGATAAATGGTTTAGCTGAAAATGTTTCTAGAATAGAACCATCCTCACAGAAGAAATACGGTTCATATTCCAAAAACTTAAAGAATTTCTTACCTTCAGATGGGTCATTCATAAAATTACCTTCCGATATTCGAAATTTACTGCTGTCAATTATTAGGCTTTTAAGCACTGATAAACTTGTATAGTGCGTGATACAGTCTTCTTTTATAAGCAATACTTTCTTTATTTTAGCAACTAAATCGGCAATATGAGCAAGTTCTTTATCATTCAGCCTTTCATTAATACATTCTATATAATAGTTTGCATATTTAGCCCAAATATCATTTTCATCAACTGTAAGTTCCAAATATTTCTCAAAGTCTCTCTTACTCCCTTCTAGGTCAGTTTTTTGTTCTTTTTTTGCTAGACCTCTATTATAGTATGCATTTGCAAAATCAGGAGCAATTTCAATCGCTTTATCATAATCCGCAATCGCATTACTATATTTTTCCATTGCTCTCAGTATAGATGCTTTTATAACATAAGCACTTGCGTAATGAGGGGCAATATCAATCGCTTTGCGATAATCATCAATCGCTTTAGAATATTCCTTTTTAACGACCCACGCAAACCCCCTATTATAAAAAGCTAACGCATAATCCCCATTGATTTCAAGAGCTTTTTCATAATCCGCAATTGCTTGATCAGCATCCTTTTTGTTATACCATGTATTTCCCCTCCATATATATAATTCAGCAGCTTTATCTCTATCTGTTTCTAATATCTCTTTTATTGCTTCATCAGTAAGCAATGTAATAATATCATCAAATTTTTCACGATTTATAAGATCTTTTACTTTTTCAGTAAGGCTATTCGCATTTATTGTCATAATTGTATTCAGTTATTTTGGGGAGATTATAAAATTGGAAATACTTTTTTCTTTAAGTTCAGCTATGAGGATATTTTAAGATAAAATATTTTTGTCCATTAAGTATTCGTAAGCTTTCTCGTCCATTCTTGTACTATATTTTTGTTCAGTTTTGCGATATTGCAAAAATACTCACTAAGAGTTAAGGGGTCTCCTTGAGGGCTTTCATTGGCATTTCTAACCATACACATGGTACAATACTCTTTATCTGAACATTGAATGCATTTCGGAAAATCTTTGTTACGCAAACCTCTTAAATATTGCACTTTTTCAGAATTTTCCCAAATATCTTTAAGAAGAGTTTCTTTTACATTTCCAACAATATAATCCTGCCAGCCGGCACATGGGTACACATCTCCATTCTCTGTTATGCAAATGGAGAAACGGCAAACACTACAAACAAAATCATTCGATGTAGCATCTCTTTTCTCCTTAGCAGACATTTGCATCTCTTCTAAATATTTTGTATCAGTTGCGACCTTATCGTATATAATTCCTCTAATATCTTTAATAGACAGGCGACAATCCAAATTTTGTGTTGTATGATCGTATTCTGCAATAAGATTATAATCAGTTCCCACATGGACCTTGTATGTTTTAGCCCATTCAATAACATCATTATAACAATCTTTATTTTGTTTCATTATAGGGCAACTTATTTGCAAAGGGATGTCATTCTCAATCAGTTTTAAAATTGAATTTTTCGTTTTCTCAAAGCTTCCTTTCATTTGAGTTATCTCATCGTGGATAGCCGGATTCATTGAGTATAATGAAACTTGAACGCCGATAAGAGGGTTCGCCTTCATTTCTTCTATAATTTCATCATTTAGTAATGTTAAATTACTAAGGACGTTTACAGAAAAATTATATTCTCTACATTTTCTTAAAAAGTCACAAAATTGCTTGTGCAACATTGGTTCTCCACCACTTAGTGTCAAATGCAACAATTTCAGATCTCTACATTGTTCTAAAATTGCATAGAATAGGTCTGGAGAAATATTACTTATTTTATTTTCGTGAGGTATATAACAATGTACACATCTTTCGTTGCATTTACTTGTAATTTCTATATGTAAATTTGTAAGCTGTGGCTTGCCTTTAAAGTATTCCTCGAAGAAGTCTTGTGTATCTTTTTCAGAATGCTTCCTTGCTGAATGAGAATACTCCTTTATTGTTTCGTCGTCTAACATCTTATATGAGAATCTCGTGTCTTTATCTTCACATTCCTGAGATGTTTCACCGGATACAACAAATCCATCTTTTTCGAGCATACAATAAAACTCCTGAGCATCTTTTTTTATTGTTTGTATATCAATATCAGGGAATTGCTCATTTATTTTATTTGAGAGTTTTTCAATGTTTTGAGGCTTTCTGTCTAAAACAGAGAAGAATACATTCCCACTTTCCGATAGAATTTTATCACCAATGTAATTTTCATTACTGTTGGTTCGGTTGTAACCGAAATTCCGATTGTCCGTTATATAGCCAAAAGACTCATAGCTTCTGAATATGATATTAGATTTTTGCTTGAAAAACATAAGAATACTTCTTTAGTAAAATCAGGAAATGTGTTTAAAGATAAAACAGCATTTCCTGATTAATTTGTTCATTAACGTCCACCTGGTCCAGGTGGGTTACAAGGTCTTCCACTCGGTTTACTATTCGGACGGCATTCAGCCATCTTAGTAGTACTTTTTGCCAATACTTCAGGTTTTGTATAGGTCATAAGTCACCTCCTTTTTTAATCGTTAATAATTGGGTTGTTAATCACTCTTAAAATTATAAAATAACAATCATACTACAAAGTATTTACGATATTTATTTTAACATTTTTCTATATATTTTTTCGAGAGACGAACTGCTAAATTCTTCTGAGATAAATAAGACCCAATTGATACATTTCTATCCCCCTCTCTTTACCCTAAAAACTCAAGCAAAACATTCCCCATATAAAAGCGTATAACCCCAAGCAAACCCTCCTGCAAAATATAAAGCATAACCGTAAGCCTTATATATAAACATAAACAAAACATAAACTATAAAAGAAAACAGTAAAAGAAAAAGCCTGCTGCTTTTTGCACCTATTTTTCAAAAATGAGGTGTTTTTATTTTTTAGTATTATCCCTGTTTTATTTATCTTCTCTTTTCCGTCCTTTTCCTTTCTCGTCCTTTGGCGAGTAGGGGCGATCCCTTGTGGTCGCCTGTATATAAACGGGCACGGACAAGCCACTGCCCCTACAACTTCGTCACAGGGGATTTGTAATCCCCCGTCTATTCCCTGCATCCTTCGGGGTTTTGCAACTTCGAAGTTTTATCATCCGGATTTCAAATCCCAAAGAATGGCGCAGGTTACATAAACCTTCCCCCTTATTTGCATTTTATTTTTTCAAAATTATCTCATAGTACGAACCCACAATTTACAACAAAATGAATACACCGATTTACGATTGCATGATCGACGAAAGTGCCGACGACCTGACGGGCATCTATGCCATTTCGTTTGTAGACTTTCCGGCAAACCAAGTCGATTTTATAGCACTACACAAACAACAAGAACTACACCTCAGCCGAGATGCCGCAAAGCAAGTGCTCACAGGCGTTGTGCTCAAACCGGGGCAACTCATCTACCGCCATTCGCCCCAAACGGGTGACTATTACATCCGCTTTTCGGAGGAGCAGGTAGAGAAAATTGCCCGCAAGATGATGAAAACAGGCGTTGCCCTGCATAGCACCACCCATCAGCACCGGTCGCCACTTACAGGCAACTACCTCGCCGAATTGTGGATAGTAGAAGATCCCGAAAACGACAAATCGAAAGCACTCGGATTTAGCGACCTGCCAAAAGGTACACTCATGTGCAGCTACAAGATAGAAGACAAAAACTATTGGGAAAAGGAAGTGATGAGCGGGCATGTAAAGGGATTTTCCCTCGAAGGCTTTTTCTCTCAGCAAGTTTCCCTATCCCGCATAAATAACAAAAGTATGAATAACAAAAAGAAAAAAGTGAAACAGACATTGCTTGGGCGCATCGCAAACATGCTGCTCGACATCGATGCCGTAGAAAAAGCAGACACGACTGCCAGCGGCACGGCCTATGTGGTCTTTGTTCTTGCCGACGGCAAAGAGGCGTATGTGGATGCCGATGGATTTGTGACGCTCGATGGTGAGCAAATGGCGGCGGGAGAACACAACCTGTCGAACGGAAACCTGCTGGTAGTAGACGAGAACGGACAATTTGTGGAAACACGTGAACCTTCGGACGATAAAACCAACCCCGAAGATGCTAAAGCCAAACAAGCATTGCGAAGCAAGAAAAGAGGAGTAAGGCTGTCCGACTTTGACGGAAAAACGGCAGAAGCTCTCAAAGCCAAGATCGCCGAAATGCAGGCTACCATCGAACAACTGTTGCAAGCCCTCGACGAAGCAAACGGAATGCTCGAAGACACCAAAACACAGGTGGAAGAAATGCGCCGCAAGACACCTTCGGCATATCCTGCCGTACAGCTTTCGGACACAGGCAAGTCTCCTGCCGAGATGAGCACAGCCGAGCGCATGGCAGCGGCTCTTAACCAAACTATCAACAGAAGAAAATAATCAATATGCCAGTATGCTAATCCGAATACATATTGAATATGATTGGCACATCGGCATATTCTCACTTTAAAAAATTGAATAAAATTATGGCAAACATTTACGACATTTCATCACTTACTTATCAACCGTCGTCTAACATGGATTGGTTTACAAAAGCAATCTTCGGCGGAAAGCTGATCGAAAAAGGAAAAATCACACCTGTGATCGGGGTGAAAGACGCTACACAACTCAACCTGATCGACCTCGAAGGGAATATCCTTCAGGCAGATTCACGCGATTGCTCGTGGACACCAAACCAGATCGCCAAACTGAGCGAAAAAGAACTGAAAGTAAAAACCTACAAAATCAACCTCGAGCAGTGCATCGACGACCTGGAGCGCAAACGCACCGTATGGATGCTTAGCCCGGGAGCCAAGAATCAGGAATTGCCCGCCACGCTTGAAGAGGCAACAATGACAATCCTTGCTTCGGAACTTAGCAGCGAGATCGAAACCAAGATATTCAAAGGCGACAGCTCGGCAGACGCAAACGACTTCGACGGAGCCGTAAAAGTATTGACCGAGAGTACACAAGCCATAAAGCTATTGGGTGTATCGCTTACAAAGGCAAATGTACTGGCAGAAGTAGAAAAGGTATTCGCTTCCATCCCCGAAGATGTAATGGCGATGGGATTGGAAAACGGCTCGCTGAACATCTACGTTTCGTACTCGGCATATATGAAGGTCAAAATGGCGTTGGGAGGCATCTGGGGTGACAATGTAGTGGTTAGTCCAAACTTTGCGGTAGAGGGCGACTCGGTGCGCTATATGGGCGTGGAGATTGTTCCTGTGAAAGGGCTTGACGATAACGATATGATAGCCGCCGATTCTAAAAACTTCCTTGTAGGTACAGACCTCGTTCGCGACTTGGAGGAAATCCGCTTAGGGCAGTTTGCTGCTCCAAACGATAATAAGATTTTCATCGACGGACGTTTGCGCCTTGGCTTTGCTATCCCTTTCGAAGACGAAGTAGTATTTTATAGTCCGAGCAACTAATCGGCTGTTATATCTACCGACTTCTTGTTTGCTGTTCTTGTCCTCTTTTCGTGTTATGCACCGTCCTTTCGGATTTAACTATGTTACACTCCGTTGATTGCTAATTGCAATCCGAAAGTCAGTCTTATCCGGATTTAAAATCCTAGTAATAAAGCTTCGAGGTTGCAAACCCCGAAGGGCGAAGGCTATTAGAGGAGTAGGGGTGATCCCTTGTGGTCGCCTGTATATAAACGGGCAGGGACGAGCCACTGCCCCTACCTATACGACACCGTCCTTTTGGATTTATAATCCAAAAGCAATTCTTATCCGGATTTTAAAATCCTTATGATAGATCTTCGGAGTTGCAAACCCCGAAAAACGGAGAGGATAAGAACAGAGAACAAAAGAAGTCAAAAAAAGAAAAGCGACAAAAAATTAACGAATCAAAAAAATAAAAATTATGTCTTGCAAATTAACATCAAATATTACAAAGAAAACATGTGTGTATTCCGTTGCCGGTATCAAATCGGTTTATCTGATCAATCACGATTCGGCTAACGAATACGAATTTTCGGCCGAAGGAGAGATCAGCGCCATCACGCTTGCCGACAGTGCAAAAGCCTATAAGGTGGACTTTATAGACAATACGGCTTCTTTCTCCGACGAATTGGCACAGAACAGCAACGGCGGTAAATACCGTACGCACACCCTAAACTTCACACTGAGCGAGTACGACTATACGATTCTTAATCAGGGTGATGCTCTCAGTCTTGGTAAGTTTACGGCTGTGGTAGTGGATAAGAGTAACCGTTCGGTAGTGCTGGGACGCATCAACGGGCTGAGCTCAACGGCATTCAATTACGCTTCGGGTGCTGCTGAGGCTGATGCAAACGGGTGGACGGTGACAATGGCGGGAACTGAGATGGAAATCGGTCGCTTGCTCAAGGGTGAGGACGTGGTTACTGCCATTGTGGATAAGACAGTTGTAACTCCTTAACCTGTTCTGCGATGTAGTTATGATATTCGCCTCTTTGTCGTCCTTTCGGATTTTAAATCCTGATAGTAGAGCTTCGGGGTTGCAACCCCCGAAGGACGACTAAAAAAGCAAAGAGAGAGAAAGAATGTCACATCATAGTTTAAAGAAAACATACTTGATAAAGCGGTATTCAGCTTTGATGGCGGTTGCCGCTTTGTCTCAAAAAAAACAGAACAATATGAGTTGCAGATTGGTGCAGAATATAAAACACACATGCGGATACAATTCGGGAGGTATAGCCGAGATTTACCTTTTGGATATAAAGGACTTTGCAGCATATTACTTCAAAGATGATGCCTTGTACGACTCTTGTTTTGTAGATCGCATCCTCAAAGACGTAGACACCCCTTACACCATGCTGTCGGAAGTTAGCGAAAGCAATTTCACCGAAACAAACGATGGCGCACTGTACAGGCAGCAACTAACCACCTTTGTGAATACCCTCAAGTCTGACAAAACCAACAACCTGCTCAAAGCCATTGGCAACAAGTATCTGGTGGTGTTCAGGAATATGCAGGGCAATATTTACTCCTTTGGTTCCGACGGTGGGGCTACGCTTGCCTTTTCGCAGGTATCCGGGCAATTGGGCGAAACGGCGGGATATAGCATCACGCTTTCCAAAGATTCTATCTATCCTCTCTTTGAGGTGAATGCCGAAAAATTCAACAAGATATTTGGGTTGGGAACAGAGAGCAGGAGCGTGATAGTTACCGAAAACGGAAAGTTCGCAATACTAATATAATGCGATGATCTCTCTTGTTTTTTGGCTTTACCCTCTTTGGTATGTTGAGGAATCGTCTCACCGTCCTTTTGGATTTACAATCCAAAAGTCATTTCAATTCGGATTTTAAATCCTGATGATAAAACTTCGGGGTTATAAACCCCGAAGGACGAAGAAGAACCCCGAAGGACGAAGAAGAACTCCGAAGGACGAATGATGAAGATTAGCGGAGTAGGAGCGAACCCTTGTGTTCGCCCGGATAGAAACGGGCAGGGACAAGCCACTGCCCCTACCTATCCGCTCTATCGTTCAGAAACAACATTCGACGGAACATAGTGTAGTCAATAACAAAGAGTATAAAAAGAGGGATAAAACAAATTGTATAGAAAAAGAGAATCGGAAGAACAAAGAAGATTTTAGAATAAAAACAAATCAAAAAAATATGGCAGAAAACACTAAAATAGCAGCTATCCCCTTGTCGGAGCTTCCCGAAATCAAAGACCCCAGCGGTTTCTGGATATTCGGTTCGAAGAAAGATAGCAACGGTGCGCTCAGCTCGGGTAAGTACCTGTTCGAGAATCTGGCAGAATATGCAAAGCAGTTGCAGTTGGAGCGTCGCATGTCGATCAATATGGGACTTGCTTCGCCCTACGAAATGTTTATAGGCGAGGAGATGATAATCTATCGGGTAGAGGCGATGAACGTATCGAAATTATGGGTAGATGGCAAAGAAGTGCCCTTAGCCAAAACGGTATTGGTAAAGATAAAGGCTAAGTCGCTTGTGGAATTTAAGGTCGAAAAAGTTGGCACAGAGCCTACCGGATACTTATTTATTTACGCAAAAGCTACATTACCATGATATACGAAGTAAAGAAAGGCGATGTCACATTTGAGGTCGATGACAATCTGCTGTTTGACAGTCAGCCCCATTCATTCATGCGATTGTATAACGATTTGGAAGAGAACGACAGGGCAGACTTTGACAATTGTAATGTTCTTGTACTGGCTACAGGACGAGTGATAATAACCGAAAAAACAGAAGACGATGGGGAAGTATAATTATAAAGATAAGTATGGTAGGCTGGATGAGAGTATAGATAATGTTGCTTTCTTTTCTGCGCTAAGTGCTACAGCCTACGATCAGAGAACACGATCTGTGTACACAAGGACAAATCCGGCGAAGTCTCATGGAGTTATAGATCTAAAGCGAAATTCGGGAGTGACCAAGAACGTCTTCTCCGGCGGTATTCATACCGGCTCTATTGTTACAGAGGCGAGTGCAAATTACAACTATTTGCATATGATAGGTAGTGGCATGGATAGCACGATATGGAATAAAAACATAAATGCCTATGGGGAAGGTTCTGTTTGGCAAAATAGCCTTTACTTCTATGATATGACAGTGAGGCATATATCACAGCCTTTATACCGTACCGGATATATATTTGTCGGATGTACTATCTATTCAGACCTTTCGGGAACAAAACACAGTTGTAAGCTCTATGCCAAGACTTCGACCAACGGGGGAAACTCATTTATAAATGTACCCGATGCCGTATTGTCGAATACCAATCTGGATTTGTTCGATCACTGTAAAGTAACCATCTTGAGCTCCGATGTATCCGGCTACAGGAATAATTTTGTGGCATTCAACGATTGCGAACTCAAGATCGGAGCAGAAACCGAGTACAAGGCACTGAACGGTAACACGGAAGAGGAGCTGAGAGCTGATTTTGTAGCCCGCTGCGAGGCGCAATCTATTACGGTGCCCAATGTTGCAGACATGGGCGAGACGATGAAGCAGGGTAAATGGATTTTCTCTAAAAACTCGTGTGTAGACGGTCTTGTGAAAAAAGATTCTGCGTTGCACAATTACGAAAAAAGGCATTTGGTATATTTCGGTTATTCCTTCGACAGATGTGACGCCATCGGTATCACATCCGACAAAAGCAAGCCGGCAAGCTTTTCGCCTGCCTATGCCAATAGCTCGCTTGCCATAACGGACAGCTCTATAGCATTGGCTTCCAACATCGACGTTTCGCAGGCGGTAGCGGGTGAATGTGCTACAAATATAATCTGGCTGGGAGGTAAATATCAGCTCAATAAGTTGGATATTATACACAATCTGCCTATAGATCAAGGCGTATTGATCGACAGCACACCATCACTTTCGTCCGTTGAGGTAAACAAAGACGGGGGTATTGTACCTTACAGCAATGGTGTGCATCGTGCTTACATTGTGCGTTCGAAGGATGGTCAGGAGGCAAAGGTGAAATACAACGGAGTGACGTATAGTTCGGCTGTAATTTCCCGCAACAATATTTTTAACGGAGTGGCAGGTGTCACTTCATTTGTGCCCGAAACGTCTAACGCCATCGTGTATGAGGTGCTGGATAAGGTGTTGCACTCTACCGTTCAGATGCGTATTGTAAACAAGATACCTTCGGGTGCAATTGCTTCGGGAAGCTTGCAAGCCGGATATTGGTATTTTGTAGAGCCCAAATTGGTGAGCGACGCTTCGGGTAGTGTGACATACAACGGAATAACCTATCCGGCATATTCTTCGTTTGTGGCAGAGGCGGGGAAATCTACTTTTTCGCTGACAGGCAATGTGCAGCTTCGAAGATGCTGGAAAGACCTTTATAACGAAAGCGACACAGACGCCACCGACAAGGCTTTTTGGCAGAATGAGCAAAAGCCCAAATGGTTTGATGTATTGCCCAACGACCTGCGTTGCCTTATGAGCCTCAACAATGCGCAGCAGGCTGAAATGCAGCGAGACAAGGCTGGCAATTACATTGCATCGGGGCACCCCGACTTCTACAACTCGGTGCTGGCAATGAGTGGTAACCCGGGCGAATTGGCTTTTCCTATCAAAGGGGCATTTATGCAATTGAGATTGAAAATAACCACACAAAACCCGATATGACATGGCAGACTTGAACAATAAGGATGTAGAGACAATGTCTCTGCAAAACAGCAAGATCAGTTTGATATTGATCGAAAAATCAGAAGCAGGCGAAAAGAGCCTGAGTAAAGTGGAGGCGGTATTTATTAATAAGACAGACGCCGGACTCAATTACGGCACATTCTTGTAAACTCGTTGTAGGGGATTACAAATCCCCTACAACGTAGGATTTGTACTTCCCTGCTTCGTAAACTTTCGGAATTTGTAATTCCGAAAGACGGGCGTTCCTCAAAGAGAATAATCCGACATTTTTTATTCATCACAAAAACAACAAACAAATAAAAATAACTTATGACATACACCGATAATTTTTTAGTAGGGCTTCTGGATTTCTTTATTTGGGCTAAATGGCTCTTGATCCTGGCACTGACACTAACGCTTGCCGACCTGAAATTTGGGATAGCCGCCGCCAAAGCCAGAAAAGAAGACGTAAAGAAATCGAAGGCCGTGCGCCGTACAATCGACAAGATAACCAGCTACATCATCTGGGTTATATTGGCATACACCTTCGGACAGGCATTTGCCTTGCCTTTTGGCGTGGAGTTGCTCCCTATGCTCATGCTTGTGATTATATACGGGGTAGAATTGGAAAGCATTTATGTGAATTACTTCGCCTCGAGAGGTAAAAATGTGAAGGTGAACATTCTAAAGTTTTTTGGAAAGAAAACCGATATGATAGAAGTAGAAGACGAAAAGAAAAATGAAGACAAAGATGGCAAAGGTTGAATTGCTTATTCCATTTATCCTCCGATGGGAAGGTGGCTTTGTAGACGATCCTGACGATAGGGGCGGAGCCACCAATAAGGGGATAACGATAGCTACCTACAGGCTCTATCGCCGCCAAAGAGGATACGCCACAACCACCGTTGCCGACCTGAAGAATATTTCGGACACAGAGTGGGCGGATGTGCTCAAAAGCCTCTATTGGGACAAGTGGCAGGGGGATAAGATCGTCAATCAGAGCATAGCCAATATCCTTGTCGACTGGGTATGGGCTTCGGGCAGCTATGGTATCAAGTTGCCGCAAAAGATGTTGGGCGTTACTGCCGATGGCGTTGTGGGTAACCAAACGCTGGCTGCTGTGAATAATTATACACTTCAGTGTGAACTTTTCGAAAAAATCCGCCAAGAGCGTATCGCCTTTGTGAATAGGATTGTGGCAGCACGTCCGGCGAATCGAAAGTTTAGGAAAGGGTGGTTAAACAGGATTAACGATTTAAAATTTGAAGAATGATTCTAAAATCAGTAAAGCGATATGCAGCCGGCTTGTCGGTCTGTTTGCTGCTTGTGATACTTGCGTCTTGCAAGGCCAAAACGGTGTATGTGCCTGTAGAAAGTGTCAGGGTGGAATATCGGGACAAGCTGTTGCGCGACTCGGTTCACCTGTACGACTCTGTGCTGATAAAGATGAAAGGCGATACGGTATGGCTCGAGAAGTACAAATATCTCTATCGCGACAAGGTGGTGAGGGATTCAGTATTTAAGACAGACAGCATAGCCGTGCCCTATCCGGTGGTAGAGGTGCAGGAAGTAAACAGGCTGACTTCTTTCCAGTCTTTTCAGATCTGGTGTGGCAGGATTTTGTTGCTGTTTCTGCTCGGATATTTGGTAATGCGGAGGTTTAAAGTAGGCGTTTGAAATTTTTTTAAATAAAATCACATTTTTTATGACGTATATAATACGCTATATATTAACGGATTATTAGCATATATGCTCTGACAGAGGGTTGTAGGTGATTTTTTTTAGGAGAATTAATTTTTATAATGTGTGAAATTGACTATCTTTGTGTAAACATTACAAATACAACAATAATAAGTTATTTTAAATACTCTCATATGGACTATCAAACTATCAAAAAAAGCAAAATAATTTTATAAGTTTTGTTCTTTTTGAGGAAAAATCTAAAGTTTTATTAATCTGTTTTTTTATTAAAAAATATAGGTTTTCGTATTTTTTAATATATTAAGTAGTTTGTAAAGTTTGTGTAAGTGAAAGGTCTACAAAGTGATTTTGTGGACCTTTCTTAATTACTGAGAATGATCTTAAGGATTAGGATTTTTGAATGGATGAGGCTTGTGTTGGGTGTACAGCCTCTTCGGATTTATATAAAGACAAATTTTATCATGTTTAGAGAGATACCGAGTTTAATATTTTACAATATCTATCAGCATATTCCTTTAAGTCACGGTTATACGTTCCAAAGTTTTTTACAATCATGTCAAATATCAAGAAGCTGCGCTTTTTGATCAGAATATCCGGATCATTGATCGCATATTGCCCGGTGTCGATGTCCTCGGTGTGCTCAATGGAGATATAATATTTAGACATAATCTTACACATAAAAGGAAAGGTGATATCAATGAATTCTATGCAAATCTAATGATAAGATGAATCCTTTTTTATCATTTTTTGTGCGATATGACTTTTTGTACCGATATGCTGATAATAATATTTTTTATATCAGTCGTTTAACCCTCTTCTGTAGGGGGCTTTATATGACTTTTTTGTAGAATATATATGGGGGTTTTTGTCATTTTTTTGCACAAGAATAGCCTTGTTGCAGTTGTGATCTTAACGTGCAAGCTAGAAAGACCAGCGAAAAAATAGTCTTTCCCTTTGCTTTTGATGTAGAGGGAATGGTGGCGTAGGCCTTCGTTTATTGTAAAGTTTTCTGTTCTAGTTCTTACTCCGAAAATAGATAAGCTTGCGAACTGGCAATCTGTAGGAAGTAGATGAAAATGAAGCCTAAGACAGACAGCAATACAGCGATACCTACAAAACCGGCAACATAAAGGAATCTTCCTACGCCCGTTTTGTTCGATTTGATGTAATCCCAGTCGTCTAGCAATAGTTTGATGTTTTTCCACCCTGCAAAAAGAAAGAAAACTGCAAATATCAGAAGCGATACGATGAATAAATAGTGTATTGTGTTCATTCTGCCTGATTTATGGTTTATTATTTATTGAAGTATTAATTTTATCACTACTTTTTGTTAACATACTTACTGTTCTAAGAATTACTTATATTGTATATTACATTTATTCCATTGTTTCTAAAACAACAATATCAATCTTAACTTTAGTGCTCACTCTCTATCTCACAAGAGCTTACCTCTTTTTGCACATTTAAGGCACAAGATTCTAATGAATTATCGTCAGAAATATTGATTTGTATTGTCCGAACTCATTTCAATTCATATCGAAATTCATATCGAAAATGAAGTCTTGAACGTTTTGTGTTGCCTGATAATATGCTATTTATGATCAAATATACATCTATTTCTGTAACAGAATTATAATTTTGATATTTATTTTTATGTTAATAGAAAAATAATTTTTTAGCATAATTTTACAGCCCTAAAAAAGTCATATTTTGGGTTGTGGGTCACATGTCTAAGTGTCTTCTTCTTAATATGTTAATGTTTGATTTAACACATAAAAAGTCATATTTCGGTATTCCCCTATTTTATAATATTTATTTATTGTTATATTGGCATGTCTTTATGGTTAAGTTTTAGAAAACTCCCCCTATTTTATGGTCCTCCCTTTTGTTGATTCCTTCGTCCTTCTAGGTTTGTAACCTTCCTTCGTCCTCTTCGTACTTCGAGGTTTGTAACCTCGAAGTTTTATTGTAAGGATTTAAAATCCGGATAAGAATAGCTTTCGGATTGCAATTAGCAATCAACGGAGTGTAACGTAGTTAAATCCAAAAGGACGATGACGGGTCTTAATGGCTAATCGGAAAAGGTATCTTTTGAACGTCAATAATCGTGTCGTTTTGCAGTTTAATATATTTGATGGTCGTATCTATTGGTATCAAATCAGGCTTGGGTACTGTGTCGGGCGAGGATATTGATAGTACTTCAATATACAAAGTATCATCTTTCTTAACGGTTTTGTATTTGCTAATTCTATAATATGAGTCTAATATGCTTAAAGAAAGGGTGTCATCGGTATGTTTTAAGACTATAATCCCTTCCGAATTATTTGGCTGAAACCGACACCCTGATACAGTCAGTATAACGAGCGATAAGATAGTGTATATAGTCTTCATATTATTTAGTTTAAAGAATTGATGATTATCACTTTATTCGTCCGTGCGTCCTTCGGGGTTTGTAACCCCGAAGTTTTATCGTCAGGATTTAAAATCCGAAAGGGGGGTAGCAATAGTATTTATTCTAATGTAATATTTATGTTTCTACTGTTTTCTCCTTTTATAGTAACTGTTTTCTCCTTTTTATCTAACATATCAGAGAATGTAATTCGGACTGAATCTCTATTGGGTATAGCAATTTCGTATACGCCATTGAGCCCGCTGGTTGTGAAGAAAGGGGTTTGCCTAGGAATGAAAGGAAGGTCTTCAACCAAAACATCAACCAATGGTAATGCTTGCCCTTTTTTATTATAAATCTGCCCCTTTATATAATATGCTCCATCGAGAGCCTTGCTTATTAGAGAATCACAGTGGATTCGCTCAGGTGTTTTCTCTAATGTTACATTTATATATTTATCTTCCTTTCTAACATCTATCTCTTTCTTGTAGTAATCTTGAAAATCTTCTAGCCCATTGTAATTAAAATAGAAGAATAATCTGTGTTCGAAACAGAGTCTGATTGAGTCTCTTTTTCTTACACAAATCCCGAATTTTCCATTATTATCCGTTAAACGAGCTCTATATATGGCTTGAGGCGAATTGACTGTTATGTTGTATATGGGATTTCCTTCTGTGTCAGTTACAGTTCCTGAAATGAACTTTTTGCTGCTGCAACTTCCGATTAGAACTAGGATTAAAATAAGACTCAGGTTTTTCATGATAATAAAAATATTTTTGTCCTTCTGGATTGTAAACTTTTCGTCCTTCGGGGTTTGTAACCCCGAAGTTTTATTGTGAGGATTTAAAATCCAAATAAGACTGACTTTCGGATTGCAAATCCGAAAGGACGGCGTTAATCCGAAAGGACGATGTCCTATACGTAGGGGCAATGGCTCGTTCCTGCCCGTTTGTATTCGGGCGACCACAAGGGATCGCCCCTACTGCTCTAATATTTGTCTCTTCTTTTGCTTGAAAAGCTACATCATATTCGATACCCTTTGTATAATATTGAACATCTGCCGTATATCGTTAAAGCTCAACTCGAAGTCTGAATATTCGGGTGAGGTGTTCAGTGAATGGCAGGTGATCGTACCTTTTTCTACGTCCTGATTTATTATCTGTTTGCAGAGGATGGTGTTGTCGAGCACAATTATCCAGTTCGGATACTCATTTGTACGCAACTTGTCTCTCCAGTGTTCCGATCCCAGTTCACGCCCCAGCACGATGTCGCCGTTTGCGAGGCTTTTGCGTGTATCGTCGTCCATGCTGTCGCCCTTTATCTCAAAGGCCATGTACTTTCCGTGTCCTATCTGGTCTACAATGAAATTGTACTCGTCGAGCGAACCGCTAAACTCGGCATCACGATAGTCGTCTATGTACTTGGCATAGGCTTTTATCGGCACAAAAGGAACCCGCATCAGGTATTTTCCGTTTGCCAACTGAAAGTATTTCACCCCTGCCTTTGTTATCAGGTATGGCTCTTCCTTATCGGCGTCGGCTTTCATCATCGGCCCTTCTTCGGTGAGTAGCCAGCTTGCATTTATCTGTGGCAGGCGGGCAAGTATTTTCTCTATCACTTCCAATCCGATTTTTCGGTTTCCACTTATCCAGTTGCTAGTCGTATTTGGTTTTTCGTCTATCGATCTGGCGAATTCGCTGTTAGACCCTTTAAACAAATCTTCCCTTATTTTCTTTATTCTCTCATGTATTTCCATTGTTCACTAGTATGTGTATTGTTAAATGGGCATGTAATGTGATTATTTTGCTTTTTCTTCTTCTTTTCTTTCTTCTTAAGTCTTTGCTAGAAAATGACTATCGATCTATCTTGTTCATTATCTATGCTGTATTACCTGTTCAACGTGAGTTAACTATAATTAACTATAATATTCACATATCCGTGTATTTTATATTCACAAATATGTGTATATTTGTATTGAAAGTATTATTTACTATCAAATTAAAGAAAATAAATACAATCTGGCAATTAAAACGAAAGAAAAATGGGAGCACTGAAAATTGACTGTTATTGCAATGAAAGACAGATGGCAAGCTTAGTGAAAGCCGTTACCGGCCATTTGTATGAATCCGACAGGTCGGAGATACCCGATTTTGACGATGTGATTAACGGTGTGCGGGTGTGTGTAGAGTTTGAAACATACATGGATACCGTACAACTGAAAACCTCTGAAGTACTCGATAGCGGCTGGGATTTACTCTACGAAGACTCTGCTGTGCTGACTTCACGCTTGCGAGCCATAGTGGAAGAATATAACCGTAACGAAAGCGAAGTATGTGAACAATCGCGGGATATACTTTCCGACAGATACACAAGCTAATGGGAGTGCAATGTGTGCCTCTCCGGCAAGAACTAACCGAACACCGGCTGTAAAACAATTAATCGCTTGTATGAACTACATTGAACTCATAAATCTATTTTGGCAAATCCGCCGTAAGGTGCGATTGAGCTCCAGCGAGGCAGATCTGTATTACTTCCTGATGCAGGAGTCGAACGCTCGCCAATGGGAAAACCCTTTCGAGTGTACCAACGGTATTATCTGCGCTACGATCGGTTTTAGCGAAAAGACCATGATAGATGCACGCAACAGGTTGAAGGAAAAAGGGCTGATAGACTTTGAGGCAGGACAGCGCAGGCTTCGTTCGCCCGTATATACACTGTTGTACAACAAAAAAGGGTGCAGACCGGCAAGTAAGAAGCAGGTAAAACCTGAAAAGAAAAGGTTGTCCTTTACAGGCGATGAGAGCAATGCAAAATCCGCATTCGTAGTGCCCTCCTTCGAAGAGGTGAAGGTTTACTGCAACCAAAGGGGTGGCAGGGTAGATGCCCGTAAGTTTATAGACTTCTATACAGCAAAAGACTGGATGATAGGGCGTAACAAAATGAAAAACTGGCAGGCTGCTGTCCGCACGTGGGAAAAATCGGAGGATTATATGCAGCCCGTAGCCGAGAGTAAACAACAAAAAAGCTTAGGAGATGAACGATTTTAACGAAATATGCTGTCGAATGAAAGAGCACGATATGCCTGTGCCTCAGAGCCAAGTGATAGTACGTGTGCCCGAAGCACGCACGGTGCTCTATCACTATATGAAAGACTGTCTGGCACAGAAAAGGAGCGAATTGCACTGGCTGCCCGAGTATGAAGAGGTGGCAGACTGGTTGGCAGACAATCGGGGGAGGGGGCTTTTTCTGTATGGTGACTATGGCCGTGGCAAAACAATGCTGGGTTATCATGTGCTGCCTGCCATCTTGCTGAAGTATATGAACAAGGTGGTGAATGTGTACGATGCTCAGAAGATGAACAGCGATATAGACAAGCTGCTGAGGAAACATGTTATAAGCCTCGACGATATTGGTACGGAAGATACTTTGGTAAGTTATGGCAACCGCCGCCTAGCCTTTGCCGAAGTGATGGATGCCGCCGAAAAATACCGAAAACTGGTTATCGTATCCACCAATCTCAACGGCGATCAGATTGTGGCTCGCTATGGTCAGCGGGTGATGGAGCGCATAATTTCGGTTACCCGCCGCATCGAATTCAAGGGGCAGAGCCAAAGACGCTGATTAACAAATGATTTGTAGCTATTAACAATTGTCGGGATTTTCGTCCTGATGGGCATCGCCTGCTCTTTTTTGTGCGGTGATCTTTATCTCAAATGTGTATTCAACGTATTTATAATCAATTATTAACCATTCTTTATCTTATTATATTATGCTATTATTCAACGTAAGCAAAGGCAACAAAGGGAAAAAGTATTTCAGTAAAAAACGTGATATGTCGGACGTTGTTTTTGCCGAAAAGGCAGAAGCTTTCAACCGTTGGTTTGCCGACAATAATAAAAAACTGACACAATATCTTGAGGTGCGCCGTTCGTACAACTGTGATGTTTTCAACGACAGCTACCTGAAAATGTACGAGAACATTCTCTTCTCGGGAAACAAAATCGAGAATTACATGCACTATTTTATCCGTTCGTATTATACCAACCTGATGGCCGAGGGCATCAAGCAAAACAGATATTGCGAGCTGTTGCCCAACTACGACAAGTCGGATGTAGATAGCGGTTACTTTCGTGAGATCGAAGCCAAGCAAAGTAAGTTGGAGTCGGATATAATGCAATATGTATATGATAATTATGATATTCGTGATTTCGAGCTGTTTAAGATGTATATCTCGCTGAAACCTGCTATAAACTATACTTCTCTATCGGAGATTACAGGGGTTAAGGCGCATAATATACAGCGGGCTATCTCGCGCATCAAGAAAGGGGTGCTTGCCAATAAAGAGTTTGCCGAAAGACGCAAAGAATTAGTATAGAAGTTCTTATTCGTATTGAAGTTGCGAATTGTATAATAAAAAAAGCCCTTTATTTTATATCTGTCACATGACAATATAAAATAAAGGGCTGTAAGGTTGGGAAGTCCTGTCTGTTGTGTAGAAACGATCTTACATTTTAGTAAGGATATGTAATGCTATTAAGGCTTATAGTTTTTTATAATTCTTCTATCAGTAGATAGCTACCTATCGAGCTCATATATTTGGCATCATGTGATGTAGATGCCGCCATACGTGTGACTCTATTGTTTGCCGGTCCGTTAGCTATCATTCTTATCAATGAACCTTCCTTTCCTGAGTTCAAAATACATATCGGGTTTGTGACACCGCCATCGTGATAGCTTTCTGTAGATGATTCAGAATATCCCCATGTAGATATTGGCAGTGAAACAAGAGTCGGATTATTATTTTTTATCAGGTAGAAACGGCTAGCGATATAAGTTGCGCTTCCATCAGTGCCATTTGTAAAAATGCCAACGTAGCCGGTTATCTTAAAGTCTTTGAGAGGAGGAAGATATATATCTGTGTTGTTTATAATTTTTATGCCTTCTGTATTTATACCTTTTATCGAATCCCATATAATATTTGTTCTCGCCGGATTTGTTTCACTATTTGTTCTTGCGGCGATAGTTTGGTTGTCATTCTTGACTACAACCGCCAATGTTTTTTCTACAACCGACACTTTTGGTTTCAGGGCTGTCCATGTATACAAAGAGTCGTTTAGTTGCCATGTATATATGCCTCGTCCGTTAGAAAACTTAGGATTGGTGTTGTATACCGTTAGTCCTTCGTTTATAGTGTCTTGTACGATATTGTATCCCTCTGGGAACATAGGAAACAGTTTGTCTCCGTTTGATAAAAAAACTCTCGGAAAACCAAAGCCTTTAGTGGCATTTGTACCCTTCGAGTCATTCTCTTTGAGTTGGAGGATAGCACCATAGACAGGCTCGCTGGCAGACCCGATGGTTACTTGGGCTTGCGAGAAGATACTGATACTGATTCCTAATAATAATATTATATATTTTATCATAATAGTTTTGTGTATTAAAAAATAAAAATAATGCAGTGTAATTTGTGTTAGTATTTGCCCTAAAGTTCGCTGCGAAGTTAGCACTTTAAAAGTAAATAAAATAATATTTGTCCTTTCGGGAAGCTTCGAGGTGTACGTGTTTGTAGCATTTGAAGCCTATTTGTGGGGCTTAATCGATTTGTATTAGTGTACTAAATACGTCATTGGTAGCGGATTGTCTATTAATAGTTAAAATATACAATAACTTCTGTCTATTAGCTATTGAAAAAAGTAATGTAGGTGCTTTCCGCTTAATTTTCTGTGGGAGTTTCTCTTAAGACGAATAAAAGACTATCTGATAAATGTTTGAAGGGAAATTTCATTGTCCTGCATATTACTTACGGCTATAATCCTTGTCTGTCGTACTGAAGAGCGGAGTCTTTCGCAATTTCATAAAAAAAATATCATCCAAATCGTGAAAAATCCGTCATCTTTTTTCTTCAATATTATCTTATTGTGCACATGTGTTTATTGAATTCAAAACATTTCTAAAAAGAACTATTAAACTAATTATTAAGCTTATGAAGAAAATTTTATTGATGATTGTTGGGCTCCTTGGTATTATACCATTACTTTACTCTCAAGAGATATCTAAAATCACAGGAAATGCAAAAGTCCAGATTAGTACGGAAGAGAGTTATACTATTAACTTTACGGCACCACTAAAAGAAACAACAAAAATTACAGTACTTGCTAGCCATGGGAGAATAAATAAAAAAGACAACCCTAATAAATTTGAAATAATAGCAGTTACTGGAAGTTCTAATATACACTTTAGTGTTTTTTGGGATAGTATTCCTACCAATGCAGCTTTTATAATAGCTTATAAGACAACTGAGTCAGGCAAAGTTTCTGTGTTGGAAAATATAAACATAACTAGAGAAAAGCCTGGATCTAACGCTGTGAGTACTAGTAGGTCTCTTCTTTATAGTACTTTAGAAAATTCAGGTACTGTATCTGGTGATATTATTACATTTAGCGTTGAACATTATAATCCAAGTAGAACTGTTATAAATAAATGGATATATGATACTAAATTATTTGAAGAAGTTGAGAGACAACCGGGATATATTAAGCTGAGAGCAAAACAAATAATTGGAATGAAAAATGTCTCGGTCTCTGTTGAGATTGATTATATTATACTTGATTTATGGATTTATACTAAGCGAGAGCGGAGTACTCATACATGGGGATTTTACTTGTTTGGTAGGCCTGAGATTAAATCAATGAATAATGTTAATTGTTCAGGAGAAAATATCACATACAATATTGAAAATTCTCCTATGATAATGGATACATCTACAGAAATGACATGGGAGGCGGTGAGCAATGCGTCTCTTGTATTTTCTGGGTCTGGTAATTCTTCTGGAGTTTTTAAATCATTAGGCAATGGTACTGTTAAGGTAAAGGCAAAGGTTGTAATAAAAGGAACCGGACAAAATAATAAAAACTTCAGAAGAGAATATGTTATAGAAAACTCAGATGTCTGGATAGGAGCACCATTAAAACCTCTTATAACACCTGTTTTTTCTAAGTTTTTTGCGGGTAGTAGTTATGATGTAATGATAACGAATGTATCTCCGGGAAGTAAAGTTACATGGGATATAAGCGGAGCAACAATAACATCTCAGACAGAAAATTCTGTACTAATAAAGGTTGCTAACTTTGACTTGGATGGTTCGGTCTTTATTATCGCAACAGTCGAAAATAAGTGTGGAACCAGCAGATCTTCAATATCTATCCCTGTAAAAGGACTTGGAGGCGGAGGAGGTGTCTATCCTGAAATTTGATAATTAAGGTACGCTTTTAGGGTGCTATAATGAGCACTTCTTACTATCTCTTTGTTATTTTCAAAAGAGTAAAATCTAAATATCCTCTCTCCATTCCATCTTATACGGTGAAATGCCAGAGAGGATATTTTTCTCTTTCCTCCCCCAAAAACTGCATTATTTCTCTACAAAATTATCTTATTATATATGGATGTGCTAATTATCATTATTACGATGCTGTGTTGCATTATCACCGCCCTTTACTGTGGAGTGGTGCTGTCGCTAAAGCTTCCCGAAGTGTGGACTATTCTCGACCGAAAGCCTTTCAACTGTCGTCCCTGTCTCACCTTTCACCTCACATGGATGCTGTTCGGGATATTTGCTTTTGCGAGGCAATCGTGGACTTTGGCAGGTATCGGCATTGTGGTTGCATTCATTGTATTTTTCATTGTAAAATATATCGACAACAAAAAAATAGTAAAATGACAAATCTAGCATTAAGATCAGAAGTAGAAGCATTGGTACGCGAAGTAGAGAAAACACACCGTTACTCGATGAGCCGTATCTATGGATTATATAATCGGGTTTTCGGCACAAACGAAACCCCTCAGTCGTGTGCCAGTTGCCTGATACGCAAAGTAAGAGAGTTGAAAAACTGGCTTGCTAAAAGCTCCGATAACGAGCGTGTTGCAGATCGAGAAACTCCCGCACTACAACCTGCAAGAGCAAAGACAGAAAAGAAACATTTGAAAAAAGATAAATAATGGCTGCCCGCAAAACCTGTTACAAAAGCCGTGAAAACAACGGCAGGGAGATAAGGTATGAAAGCCCGGGCAGCCTTCTCGCACAGGCATATAAATACTTCGAGTGGTGCGACAGTAATCCCTGGCACAAAGCCGAGCTGATTCGCTCGGGAGCAAGGGTAGGAGAGGTGGTAGAGCTTCCTGTGTCACGCCCATACACCATCGAAGGCCTGTGCGTTTTTTGTGGGATCAGTCTCGCTACTTTCGCACGATATGAGTCTGATCCTCAATTTTGTGAGGCTATAGAGCATCTCCGATTGACAATCCGTCAGCAGCAGCTCGAAGGTGAATGTATTGGTGTTTACAATGCAAATGCTCTGTCTAAGGTTACAACCGCAGAAAAAAAGGAGGAGGCAGACCAACCTTCCGAATTGGTTATCAACGTGCTGTCTCACGATACAAAAGAAAATTTGGAAACATTGAAGAAAAACCTATCAGGGTAAGAGGTGTTGAGTGATTAACATATACATTCTGTTTTCGTAAACTCATAAAGTAAAGATAATGAGGTTCTTTTTTTGATATTGTAGGTCTTTTATGAAAAATTTATATTATTTTTATAAAACAAATACAAATATTCTCATTTTAGGGAATCCGTTTAATATAAACCCTGTTCGTATGGAGTAATAGTGATGAGCCTGTGAGTATGCAGCGTTTTTAACACAGCGATATTCTTCACAAAGACTCACTAATAAGTTAAAAAACTTATTATAGATATAATACGTATGTTTCTTTAACTCGGAAACATTTTAAATCTATTGTTTAACTAAACTTTTTTATGCTTATGAAAAAAATTATTTTAGTGGTTACCCTAATGTGTTTATATATTGGGGGTGTATGTGGACAGAGCTCTGGAGTGAAGCCAGCCGTAGCGAATGGAGAGAAAAGCGATGCAGCCGAAAGTTCCGTAGTCTGTGTGGGAGTGCCTCAATACAATTATTCTGCGGATAATAATGTCCTTACTCAATATAGAGATATGACCAGTACCTTTATGTTGAATGCTCCTTTTACTGGTTATCCTACATCTTATGAATGGAAAGTGAATGGTCAGCCATTATCCTACCGATATATGACAGATGATGAAGGCGGTATTTCTATCTTATTTAAATATCTTCCTGTAGGAGTTTATGACTATTCGGTAATCGCAAGAAATAGTTGTGGAGCATCTCAAATAAAGTATTTTAGGGTTACAATAACGAATGATCCTAATGATGCGCCTTGGATGAGATAAACTATTGTCTTTGTTGTTAAATTATTTTATACATCCTCTCTGCTATTCTATCTGATACTTTTGATATTGTAAGTCTTTTATGAAAAGTTTATATTATTTTTATAAAACAAATACAAATATTCTCATTTTAGGAAATCCGTTTAATTAAAGCCTGTTCGTATGGAGTAATGATGATGAGCCTGTGAATATGCAGCGTTTTTAACACAGCGATATTCTTCTCGAAAGCTCATTTATAAGTTAAAAAACTTATTATACATATAATACGTATGTTTCTTTAACTCGGAAGCATTTTAAATCTATTGTTTAACTAAACTTTTTTATGCTTATGAAAAAAATTATTTTAGTGGTTACCCTAATGTGTTTATATATTGGGGGCGTATGTGGACAGAGCTCTGAAGTGAAAGGACCTAAAGTGTGTGATGCAAATATTGAAAACGAAAGTTCTGTTAATCAGGTTAATTCGATCACTTATACTGCTTTGTATAATACTATCGATTTGGATCCCGGAGAGCTTGTGGGTACATTAACTCTTGGCTCAGAAATAGGTGGAGCTACATCATTTAGCTGGGGTGGGTTATTTCCTACACAATTTAAGGGTAGTAGAACGGCACCGATTGTAAATGTGAGCAAAAAGCACATCATACAGATGGGCGGAATGTATGTATGGGTAGATGCTTCTAATGCCTCTGAAACTGTTAGGATTATCTATAATGTGACCGTTGGAGGCGAAGGTGCTCCTAATCCATTTGAATAAACTATAATTAGTTATATAACATATTGATTTCTGGATATCCTCTTTGCTCTTTTTTTATAGATGCAAAGAGGATATTTTTTCGATTATCTCTTTTTATTTAGCTTAGCTATTTGTATCTCCTACCGAAAATATTACTCCCCGCTTTTCATCTTATTTACAAATTCCTTTGGAGACATGCCATAGCTTTTGAAGAATGCCTTGGTAAAGTACGATGCCGAGTTAAAACCTACGTAGTAAGCCACTTCATTTATCCGCATGTCTGTCTCCAGCAGAAGTTTACATGCTCTTTTTAGGCGATAATTGCGCAGGTAGTCGCCTGGAGTTACGCCACTTATGCTCTTTAACTTGCGTTGCAGGTTGGAGCGACTGATGCTCAGTATATCGGTTAGCGATTCCACGGTGAATGTTTCTTCCGAGAGGTGTTTTTCTATCTCTTCGTTCAGCTTGTTGAGGAATGTTTCGTCACCCTTATTGGTTACTAAGCTTGCGTAAGATGATAGCGGCGAACGGTTGAACGCTTCGAGTATCGCCTTCCTGTTTTCCAGCAAACTTGCTATCTGAGCTCTGAGGTACGATATCGAGAACGGCTTTTCTATAAACACATCAGCCCCCGATAACAGTCCTTCTACCTTCGCCGTATTCTCGGTTTTTGCCGATAGCAGTATCACCGGTATATGACTGTAGTTGAGATCAGCTCGCAGTCGCTTGGTAAAGGATATACCATCGATGCCGGGCATCATAATATCCGAAACGATGAGGTCGAAGCTCTTGTCTTCGAGCAGTTTCAAAGCTTCGGTAGCACTCAGTGCCGTATCTACCGTATATTCGTTCTGTAGGCTGTTTTTTATAAATTGTATCATCTCGGGATTGTCGTCTACCACAAGTACGCTGTTCTTGCCGTTGATTGTTGCTAGTCCTCCATCCTCGAAGGAGATACTTTCACTACTTGCCGTTTCACTTTGGTCGATAGAAAACTCTTTGGATATATCAGAGAAAGTGAACGCAAACAATGCGCCACCAGTTTTGCTGTCTTTTACCTCAATCTTTCCTTTCAGTATCTCAGCCAAATGCTTCACCAGCGAAAGCCCGATGCCTGTGCCTACCTTGCTGTCGTCTTGCTGTACCTGATAGAAAGGATCGAATATCAGTTCTTTATGATTGTCGGATATGCCTCGTCCGTTGTCTTCTACAGTGACGGTATATGTCTTATCACTGTTTGGTATAAGAGTAAGGATAATCTTGTTTCGGGTAAATTTCAACGCATTAGTCAGCAGGTTACCTATTATTTTGGTCAGCGCATCCGGATCGGATATTACATCTATTATAGGTTGGGCAGGCATGTGCAACTCAAAGTCTATCTTTTTGTTCTGCGCCGTTTTCTTAAATCGCTCATACAGTTCGCTGATATGCTCGCTAAGGTTTATTGTTTCGGGATTTACGATATATTTAGTCGAATCCATCTTACGGAAATCGAGCAACTGATTGATGAGCACCGTCAGCCTGTCGCAGTTTTTCTCTATCATCGAAAGGTTCTGATGAGTCTCCTTGCTGCCTTCGCCCGACGAAATCACCTCTTCGAGCGGTGCGCTGATAAGGCTTAGCGGTGTGCGTATCTCGTGTGCAATGGTGGTAAAGAAATCGATCTTCGATTTGAAGGCAAGTGTTTCCTGTTCGGCTTTGTAAGCTTCGAGGTGTTTCTGCTGCTTTATCTTGCTTTTCTTTGTATAATACGACACCAGCATATAAATCAAGAATATAACGAGTGCAAAATAAACGAGCCGTGCCGGTATCGACAGCCAGAAAGGCGGCAATATTTCTATCTCTATCGCTGTGCCCGTTTCGTTCCACAGTCCATCGTTGTTCGAGGCCTTCACCCTGAAGGTGTATTTGCCCGGCGAAAGGTTTACATAGGTCACGCTCTTGTTGTTGCCCGCATAGTTCCATTCCTCGTCCGTTCCTTCGAGCATATAGGCATATTGGTTTTTAGTTTGCGATATATAGCTGAGGCTAACGTACGATATGGTGAACGACGAACGATTGTAAGGCAATTTTATGCGCTGTTTTTTATTCAAACGGGTTTGTATCTCTTGTTCCTTTTCGACAGTGATATTTCCCAACACACGTATCTGCGTGATCTCTATGGATGGAATAATACCGTTTTTATTCTCGCTCAGGTCTTTCGGGTAAAAACAACTGAATCCGTTTATCCCTCCGAAGTAAAACTTGCCGTCTTTGGTCTTGTAGCTCGACTTGTAATTGAACTGGTTGCTCTGCAGCCCATCTGCTTTGTTATATATCCTATGACTTTTTGGGTCGGATGTGTTGAAGGTTACCAGCCCCTTATTGCAGCTTACCCAGAGGTTGCCAAAAGGGTCGTCGAGCACGCCGTAAATCACATTGTTGGGCAAGCCGTCGTCTTCCGATACGTTTTTGAAGTTGTCCGTTTTGTAGTCGTAGATAAAAATGCCACGCCCTTCGCTCGAGAATATCACCCGCTTCGTATTGTCGATGTGTATGCTCGTTAGCTTGCTGCCTACAATGGGGTTGCTGCGCCCTTGTATCGTGTCGTAGTGTACCCATTTGTTGCGGGTCATATCCAGTTTTATCGCACCCCTTCCGTATGTTGCCACCCACAGGTTGCCGTAGTCGTCTTCCTTCATGTCGTATATAAAACCGAAGGCCTCGGGGATACGCTTAAAGCTGTTATTGCTTCGGTCAAACTTATTCAGCCCCACAGGTGTACCGGCGTATATATCTCCATTCTTGGTTTTATAGAGCGAGAAGATACAGTCGTCATTCAGCGTGCCTTCGTCCCTGATATTGCTTCTGTGGTTGATGAGCGAATGGTTGCGTGTATTATATATGTCTATGCCGCGCGAAAATGTACCTATCCACAGGTTATCGCCGTCCATCATCAGGGCATGGGTGTTGTGGTAAGAGGTTTTTACGGGTTGCGAAAATACCTTTGTCTTGGTATCGAAATAGTTGAGCCCTCCATCTTCGGTGGCAATCCAGATATTGGATAAGTTGTCTTCCAGAAACTGACTCACCGCCTTTCCCGAGAGCAGGTTGTGTAAAACATCGGGGTAGTAAGTCTCAATATTGAGCAGTGAGGTATTCAGATAGTTTACTCCTCCAAAGTAAGTGCCTATCCATATCCCGTTCTCCTTGTCTTTGGCTATCGAGTATACATTTTGGTCGCTGAGGCTGTATTTCACCTGAGGGGCATCGAGCCGTTTTATCGATTTGGTGTCTGTATTAAAGAGGTACAGCCCGTCGTCGGAACCGATAAGCAGCGAGTTGTCGGTATATTGAAATATAGAGCGCACGTGCGTAATATAGTACGACTTAGATCCCAGTCCGAAGAACGAAGTGTATTCGTTGGTTTGCTTGTTGAACAGCCTGATGCCATCGTCCCACGTGCCCAACCACAGATTGCCCTTGTTGTCGTCGAGCATGCAAAGTATTTCGTTTTGCGAGTTGTCTTGTATACTAAACATGCCTTCGGGTGCTTCCAGCTTGCCTTTGTCGGGGTTGTACCTGAGCAGCCCCAGCCTTGTACCTACCCATATCGATCCCGATTTGTCGGTTACGATAGACCATGTAGCGTTCAGCCCCAGCCTGTATTTCTCTATCTCTATGGCTTTCAGTGTCTTTTTTGCAGGGTTGTACATAAATATGCCTTGCGCCATTGTTCCTATCCACAGATTGCCGTCTTTGTCTATATACAATGCATTTACGGCTGAGGTAACCTCTATGCCGTTGGCGGTTTTGGTATTTATCTTCGCAAAGCTCTCGTCGGTCATATCCATTCTGTATAGTCCGGCATCTGTACCTACATAGAGTATGTTTTCTTTTCCTTCGGCAATGCAACGGATAAAATTGTTGCCCAAAGACTGGTTGTTGTGATTGTTTTTTCTGAATATGCGGAAGTTATCCCCATCGTATCGGTTGAGCCCGTCTTTGGTTCCAAACCACATGAAGCCTTTCGAGTCCTGTAGGATACAGTACACGGCGTTTTCCGAGAGCCCGTCATCTACCTGAATCTTACGGAAGTGAAAATTGGAATTTTCCTGAGCAAATAGATTTATGGTATAAAAAACGGTCAGAAAAATGGTGAAAAGTAGTCTTCTGTTTTTCATTTTTGTAAAAATACAGTATATCTGCGAACATACGAACTCTTCGGGAAGCTTATTTTGTGGTAAAAAATAACCAAATACTTGTAATAATTGAGCAATTACACGTCTGGACTGTTTTTTACACTTTTTTAGTTGAAAAGTACATTTGCTTTTGTTCGCTCTCCTGTAACTTTGATTTATCAGAAAAACCTATTAAAAATCAAACCATGAAGTGAAGACTATCTTAATGCCTCTCTATTATTGTGTAATGCCACTAGAGTACGGCAACAATCATTTATCAAATACCAGAAAGGAAAGAAATTATTATTTATCCTCATAAATAATGAGTTAACCTAATTATAAAAAACCAAAATCTAGAAACATGTTAAAAAGAATTTTATTTCTACTGTTTGCGGTCTGTTCATTAGCAGTTTATGGGCAGAATGTGGAGGTAAAGGGAAAGGTTGTGGATGATATCAACGATCCGCTTCCCGGAGTGAGTGTCAGTATCAAAGGTACAACAAGGGGCACTATCACTGATGTTGACGGTAATTATTCTATCGAGGTATCTCGAAATCAGACTTTGGTGTTCTCCCTTGTGGGAATGACACCGCAGGAGGTTGTTTATACAGGACAGCCTGCTATAAATGTATCACTGGCTACCGACGATAAACGCTTGGAAGAGGTAGTCGTGATCGGGTATCAAACCATCAAGAAGGCAGACCTTACAGGAGCTGTTTCGGTATTCAATCCGACTGAAATGAAAAACACGATCGTAACCGGTACTGTGGGCGATGCTCTGGGTACACTTCCGGGCTTGACTGTACGTACAGCCGGAAATCCGGGTAGCGAAGGAAAGGTAGAGATTCGTGGTACAGGTACGTTGGGAGACAGTCAGCCGCTGTATGTGGTGGATGGTATCGTTTCGGGGGCCAACCGAGACTTCAACTTCAACGATATAGAAAGTATTCAGGTGCTCAAAGATGCTTCGGCAGCAGCTATATATGGCTCGCGCGCGGGTAATGGTGTTATCATCATTACCACCAAGCAAGGGAAAGAAGGCAAGATGAAGATAGATGTATCTTCGCGTATGACACTCCAGTGGTTGCCTAAATATAATCTTACAAACCGCGACCAATGGATTCAGCTCAACGACCTTGCTTTTGCCAATGGCGGCAAAGCTCCGGCAAACCACTTTGATGGGAATACCGACTGGCAGGAAGAAGTATTCAAAACCGGTATTGTACAAGATCATAATATCTCCTTCTCGGGAGGAACAAAAGACAGCCGTTACTTTATTTCGGGTAACTATCAGCACAATTCGGGTACTACAATCGGAGCTAAGAGCGAGCGTTTCACATTGCGTTCCAATACTTCAGCGTCACGCAACTTTGGCGATAATGTAACATTCCGTATCGGCGAAAATATTGTACTAAGCCACTTCGGAGTAGATGAACTGAATACCAATCCGATTATAGATGTATATCGTATGTTGCCTACCATCCCTATTCACGACTCAAACAATGCAGCTAAGGGTGGTTACGGATTTGGTGACGGTAGCCGTGATGTTACCTTCGGTTCTAATCCGTTTGCGAAAGAAGATTTTGAAAATACAACAAATAGCAACTTGCGTATCAGAGGTAATACTTTTACTGAACTGGAAGCTTTCAAGATGTTTAAATATCGCTTCAATTTTGGATTCGACTTTAGCAACGATAAGCATAAATATTTGCGTAAAGAAGGTTACTGGACATACAATCAGCCATACGATCCTTCTTCACTAAATAAAAATCAGGCTCAATATCAAGGATTCGTATTCGATAATACATTAGAATTCAATAAGAAATTCGATAAGCACGATATCTCTGCCGTATTGGGTATTAGCTACCAGACTTCTACTTATGAGCAAATCTGGGGTACAAAGAATGATGTGCTCATGACGGGAAGCGACTACTTTGATAATCTCGATGCAGCACTATCTAATCCTAAGACAGGTAACTATAAAGACTTGCAGAAATTGTTCTCCGTATTTGGACGAATCAATTACAATTATGACGACAGATATCTCATGAGCTTTACAATGCGTAGAGACGAGTCTTCAAAATTCTCACCTAGCAACAGAGTAGGATATTTCCCTTCTGTATCGGCAGGATGGAGAATCAGTAAAGAAAGCTTTTTCGATGTGCCATGGGTAGATGATCTGAAGCTAAGAGCTAACTATGGAGTGCTGGGTACTTCAAATATAGGTGTGTGGGATTGGGTTTCATTTATTACCGTATTTCCTCAGGCGGTGTTTGGTACAGGACAATCTGTACAAACAGGTATGACTCAAATCAAACTAGCCAATGCCGATTTGAAATGGGAAAAACTTTCGCAAATCAATGCCGGATTCGATGCCGCTTTGCTGAACAACAAATTAGCGATATCGGTAGACTATTTTATGAAGGAAACAAAAGACGTGCTGACTCCGATGCAAATACTAATGGTAACCGGTAACAATGGCGGTAACCCGAACGTAAATGCAGCAACCTTGCAGAATACAGGTATTGAGGTGTCGGCTACATGGCGCGACAAGATTGGTAAAGACTTTGGCTATAGTTTCAACGTAAACGGATCTTTCCTTAAGAATAAGATTAAAGAATTAGGATATGGACGTACAGAGTTTACACAGTGGGATACGAAGTCGAAAGTAGGACACCCTATCGGAGAGTGGTATTTGATCAAAACCGATGGTTTGTTCCGCTCCGAAGAAGAGGTACAAGCTCATAAAAATAGTGAAGGCAAACTGATACAGCCAAATGCCAGACCGGGTGATGTGAGATTTATCGATGCCAATGATGATGGTATGATTACCGATGCCGACAGACAATATTGCGGCTCTACTTTGCCAAAATTCCAATTGGGGATGAATTGGGGCTTCGAATACAAAGGTTTTGATCTTCAGTTGCAGTTCTCAGGTGCATTCGGGCATAAATCATTCAACGGACCTCGCAGTGCTTACGACAGGTTTGACGACAACTCGAACTATCGTGCCGACTACGACCCTTGGACTCCCGACAATCCGAACGCAAAAGATCCACGTCCTATCTACGCCGATTCTCGCAACGTGCGCGGCAATCAGGATCGCTGGTTAGAAAACGGAAGCTACTTGAGAGTAAAACAAATGGCTTTGGGATATAATCTTCCAAAATCTTTATTGGGTGAAGTATTCAGTGGTATTCGTGTGTATGTGAATGCTCAAAATCTAATCACATTTACATCATACAAAGGGCTTGATCCTGAATTCCTGAATACGAATATCTGGGATCGCAGCTACGATGGCGGGTCATTCCCTAATCCTCGTGGGGTAACTTTTGGAGCACAAGTATCATTCTAATCTAAAAATACTAAAACAATGAAAAAACTTATATATATATTATTCACTGTATTTTTATTCAGTGCTTGTGATGTGGATGTAGACAATCCTAATACGATCACAACTGCTACCTTCTGGAAGACAGAAAAAGATGCATTGTACGGAGTGAACTCTGTATACAATATGTTTTACAAGCCCGGCACATATAGCCGTTGGATGTGGTTCCGCTTAGACCTCACTTCCGATGAAGGTTTTAGTCAGAGCCCATGGGCAGAGTTGAAAGAGTGGACTGATTTCAGATACAATAATTATAACTTCTGGGAAGGTAACGCATGGACGTACCGCGACTGTTACGAGGCTGTTTTCAGAGCTAATCAGGTTTTGTACTATGTGCCGAATATAACATTCGCCGACGAGAACAACAAAAATCAGATTCTGGGTCAGGCATATTTCCTTCGCGGATTATATTACTACAACCTGGCTTTGCTATGGGGTAGCACCAACAAGAGTCTGCCTATCGTGCTCGAACCTTCTACACCGGGTATGCAACCCGAAGGACATACCGGAGCTGAGGTATATCAGCAGGCTATCAATGATTTTACAGAAGCGCAAAAAGTGTTGCCGGAAGTATGGGGTGACAACGACAAAGGACGTGCGACCAAAGGTGCGGCATTGGCTTTCAGAGCAAAATGTTATATGCAGCTACATCAATGGAACGAAGCCAAGACAGACTTGAGTTGGCTGGTAGAAGGCGAAGGCAAGAAGTATTACGACCTGACAACAAATTATTTTGATAACTTCAACAAGGATAAAGAGAATAATATAGAATCGGTATTCGAAATACAATATTCTGATGCACACAAGGCTCCTGCCGGAGATGGTGACTTTGATGTAGATCCGAACTTGGGATTGAACCGTGGACAATTCTTTGCACCTCCCGGTATCGGCTGGACTGACGGCGAGCTTCGTCCTTGGCTGGTAACAGAGTTTAAGAAAGAAAAAGACTTGAGTAGCGGTTACGATATACGTCTCAGATATACAGCTTTCTATGAAGGACAAGAGGCGGATTTTACCAATAACGAGAGGATTTATAAGTATACAAGTAATGCTGCTACATGGGGTCAAAACAACTGGAAAGGACGTGTATTCTTCCGCAAGTATGGCTCAGACTATTATCGCGATTATGATGATTATCACAATCCTACCAACGTAAGACTGATTCGTTTTGCCGATGTACTTTTGATGTATGCCGAATCCATTGTTCAGTCAGGCGGAAGCCTCTCTACAGCAGTAGCACAAGTAGACAGAGTACGTGCCAGAGCCAATATGCCTAAACTGTCGGTAAACCACGCTGCGGCAACCACCGATAAGGATACATTCCTCAAGCGTCTGCAAATGGAACGTATGCTTGAGCTCGCTACAGAAGGGCATCGTTGGGCTGACATCAAACGTTGGGGATTGCTCGACAATCAGGCAGGTATCGATGAATTGAAACAACGTGACCCGGATTTCAATAATTTTGTTACAGGTCGTCACAATTGTTTGCCTATCCCATCCGATGAGGCTAATAACAACCCGAATATTGATCAAAATCCTAATTATTAATATGAGTATTTGATGAGGCTGCTCTCCCGAGCAGCTTCATCAAAAAAATATTTTCTCTATTCTTAATAAGAAGGGGGAAATCATAAAACAGAATAGAATGAAAAAATTACAAGCTATTGTATTCCTGCTGCTTTCTTTTGTTTGCTTGTCTTGCGGCAGCAGCGAAAAGACCGACTTTGAATACAAAAACCCTGTACCATTGGGCGATCCGTTTATCATGCTGTACGACAATGTATACTATGCTTACGGAACCAATGCCGAGAATGGAATAGAAGTGTACACATCCGACGATTTGCTGACATGGAAAAAAGAACCCGTTCTTGCTCTAGACAAAAAAGACTCGTGGGCTGATCGTTGGTTCTGGGCTCCCGAGGTATATTATATTAAAGAAAAGAACAAATTCTTTATGTACTATTCTGCCGACGAGCATATCTGCGTAGCGACAGCCGATTCGCCGCTCGGACCTTTTGTGCAAGATGTAAAAGAGCCGATGATGGCAGACGAAAAATGTATAGATAACTCTCTCTTTGTAGACGACGACGGTAAACCATATCTTTATTTCGACCGTTTCAACGATGGTCTGAATATATGGGTAGCCGAACTCGAAAGCGATCTGAAGACCATCAAGACCGAGACGCTGACCAAGTGTATCAACGTTTCGCAAGCATGGGAAGAAGTATGGCCACGTGTCAACGAAGGTGCATTTATAACCAAGCACAAAGGGATTTACTATCTCACCTATTCGGCAAACAGCTACGAAAGTCCGTTTTATGGCGTAGGCTTTGCTACAGCTACCAGCCCGATGGGACCTTGGACAAAGTATGAAAAGAATCCTATTTTGCAAAAGCCAGACAGCCTTATAGGGGTAGGGCATAGCGCCATGTTCCGCGACAAAGCGGGTCAGCTCAAAATAGTATTCCATGCGCATCACTCCAAAGATAGCATTCACCCACGTGCTATGTACATTGCAGATGTAAGCTTTACGGACGATGCTGTGCCGGTAATGAAAATTACAGGAGATATTATTAGCCCTAAAGTTGCCAGATAATTTTTTGGACAGTTTCTTCATTTTGCCTCAGTGTAAAATGAAGAAACTTTACTCTCAGATATTCTCTTATTTGTGATATAGGTAGTTTAAAATAATTACTCGAGATTATTCTTTCGTCCCAAAGCGCAAAAGATTACAAATGAGTTTATAAAAGTATTATAATGAAATATACAGCTTTATTCTTATCCGTATTGTTGTCTTTCACTGCCTGTCAGTCGGAGACAAAGAATATTCCGGAAGAAGAGATCGAAAGTACGGTAGATGGTATCCGCATAGCTTGGGACTACAGTTCCATGCAGCAGCTTGCCGAGCGGGGAGGTTATCCACGCTTGCTCAGGATGCAGGATAATTCGTTGATTGCCATCTTTGAAACACGAACAGGTAGTGTGGAATTTCGCCGTAGCTACGATGAAGGACACACATGGTCATCGGCGGTAACCGTATTCCCCCGATTTACTTATCAAGGCAAAAATGGAGAATCTACAATAGTGAATATCGCAAACGCAGAGATCACACAGTTGCAGAATGGCGACATTATTGCCGCTTGCAACTATCGCCCTGCAAAGCCCGAAATAACACCTTACTCCATTGTGATAAGGCGCAGCACCGACAACGGAGCTACATGGCTGCCGGCACAGGTGCTATACAATGCAGCTCCACGTTTCAACGATGGATGTTGGGAACCCTCGTTCCTGCAATTGCCCGAAGGGGAGGTGCAGATATATTTTGCAAATGAAAATCCGTATCAGCAATCCGACGAACAGGAGATATCTCTGCTTCGATCTGCCGACAATGGAGCTACATGGAGCGATGCCCAAATGGTATCTTTCCGCAAAAACAGGCGTGATGGTATGCCGGTAGCCCGAATATTGGGCGACGAAATAGTAGTGGTTATAGAAGATAACAACGTAGACCGCTTTAAACCATACACAGTGCGTACAAAACTGAAAGATAATTGGGTGAAACCTGTACTGGCAGACTCTCCACACAGAGAATACGCCCTTGCTGAGAAGATAGACAATTCGGTATATATGGGTGCACCCTATCTGCTGAAACTCCCTACAGGCGAAACTTTGATTTCGTATCAGACAAACGAAAAACGAGCCTCCGACTGGGAATACTCCACACTCGAAGTAGCGATAGGAGATAAGTCGGCTCGTAATTTCACGAAACGAACACGTCCTTTTGATGTGCCGCTCGATAAAGAGGCAAAATGGAACTCTTTGGCACTATGGGACGAAAATACGGTTGTGGCTTTTGCTTCATCCAATTTCAACTCCAAAGAGGTAGCGCCCTGGCTTATCAAGGGATATATTATTCCTGAACTAAAGGTTGCTACAAAAGATATTACCGCATATCCCTTGTTTGTAGGGGCAAAGGGCGAAACAAATCTTCGTGCGGGATTAGGCACAGACGAGGAAAACCTGTATGTCGAATGCAAGGTTAATGATAATAAATTATATGGTTTGCAAAACTCTGATTCTGATGGTGTATATGTTTATCTCAGTGATGGAATGGAGTCGATGAGAGTATGGTGCAGCTATCAGGGTAATGCAGAAGTAAGTGAACTGAAAAAGGGGGTGTGGCATACCAAAATGGCAAGTGATGTGCAGGCGGTTTCCTCTACCAATGATAAAGGTTACGATCTGAAGATCATCATTCCTAAGAAGTATATAAAGTCTGGCAGTGGCAAAGACTTAAGATTAGCATTGGGATTATCAGCCTATAGCGATGCCGTAAATGGTTACAAAGAAATGCTCGCAAATAGCGAAGAAAATAAACCGAATACATGGCTGAAAGTAAGTTTGTTAAATTAATGCTTGCAACACTTTGTGATGCTGAATAACGAAGTATACCGTCCATCACTTGTTTTTTCGGATTTGTAATCCGAAAATTTTTACGGCGGATTTAAAATCCGCTAAAACAAACAGCTTTCGGATTGCAAATCCGAAAGAACGAATAAAACAAGAAGAACGAACAGTATTAACGCCTAATGAGGCAAGAGATTCCTCACTTTGTTCAGGATGACAGCAAAGATGCGAATATGATAAGCAGATACAAGAATGAAACGACAACCAAATAAAACTTAAAATATAATGAAAAAGAGATTGCTTTCCGTTGTCTTACTCCTGTTTTCTTGCGCAATGATAGATGCGCAGGAAGTACAATCGGAGTATAAGATTACATTAAAATCGCCCGGAAATCCGGCAGAGTCGTATACCCTTACCGAGGATGCTTCGGGCTACCTGAAAGCCTCGCAGGCTTTGCCGATAGAGATCAGGCAGCAAAAGGAGGAACACGGCTCTGCAACACGTATCACTGTCACACTGCGAGCTACAGACCTTGTTTATTACAATTTCGAAGAAGTGTGTAAACTATCGGCTATGCAGCATGCCGATTGTCAGTTTTTGATGCCCGGTTTCTGGTATCACCGCAATATGCGTTCTCCAAAAGAGGCTCCTTCGTTTGCCACAAGCGACAGCTGGCAGGTACGTGAAGACCGACTGAGCACACCTCTAACAGGTATCTATAGCGACAAAACAGGCTACTTCTATACAGTAGTTCGTCTCGATAAATTCGAAAACGAAAGCTTGGCTACCCATAGTGCAGGCGAAATTATCCTTACCGATAGAACTTCGCTTGGCTTCACCGGATTCCGTAATGTAGGGGGTACTACAGCCCTTGTTTTCGGATTCCCATATAGCGAAGCACCAAAAACATACATCCGCAAACTGACGTTGGCTCCTGCTGTTCAGGCATTCGAAAAGCTAGAGAAAGGAGAAACTCGCCAATTGGTATGGGAGATTCGTAAAGGCAAAGCCGCCGACTACTCTGCTTTTGTAGCCGATGTGTGGAACTATTCTTACGATACATATCGCCCGCAGGTATATGCCGATGCGATGAGCACTGCCGAAGCAAAACGAGTTTTGTCTAACTTCTTCACAGAAAGTTATGTAAACAAATACGATCTCAAATATTTCTCAGGAGTACACATGCGTACCGATGATTGCGAAAGCACCGGCTCGGTTGAGGTAGGATTTGTAGGGCGTGTATTGCTCAATGCCTTCAATGCGTTGGAATATGGCGAGCAAAACAACAATACCGATCTAATAAATAAAGCAAACTCGGTGTTCGACAGTTACCTAAAACATGGTTTTACTCCAAACGGATTTTTCCGTGAGTTTGTAGATTATAGTCATAACAACGAAACAGATATATACAGCATTCGCCGTCAGTCGGAAGGGGCATTTGCTATCCTTAATTATCTCGACTACGAAAAGAAGCAAGGACGCAAGCACCCCGAGTGGGAAGCCAAGATAAAAACACTGCTTGCTAATTTCCAAAAGTTGCAAGGACAAGACGGTAGTTTTCCTCGTAAGTTTGACGACCAATTCCGTGTTACCGATCCTTCGGGAGGCAGCACCCCATCGGCAACCTTACCTCTTACGATGGCTTATACCTACTTCAAGAACAAGGAATATATGGAGAGTGCAAAACACACGGCTGTATATCTCGAAAAAGAGCTGATATCCAAAGCCGATTACTTCTCTTCTACGCTCGATGCCAACTGTGAAGACAAAGAAGCGTCGCTATACGCATCCACAGCCATGTATTATCTGGCAATGGCCTCTGCCCCAAAAGAAAGAGATCGTTACATCGACCTTTCTAAAAAGGCGGCATACTTTAGTCTGTCGTGGTACTATATGTGGGATGTGCCTTTTGCTCAAGGGCAGATGCTGGGTGATGTGGGCTTCAAATCGCGCGGATGGGGCAATGTCTCGGTAGAGAACAACCATGTGGATGTCTTCATCTTCGAATTTGCAACTGTGCTCGATTGGCTAGCCAAAGAACGCAACGAACCCCGTTTCTCACAGTTTTCGTCGGTAATAAAAAGCTCTATGCTGCAACTAATGCCTGTAAAAGGACACATGTTCAATATCGGCAAGGTGGGTTATTATCCCGAAGTAGTACAGCATACCAACTGGGACTATGGCAAAAACGGAAAAGGATTTTATAACGACATCTTTGCTCCCGGCTGGACTGTAGCTTCTCTTTGGCAAATGCTGAGCCCCGACAGAGTAGAGACGTATTTTAATCCGAAGAAAAAATAAAAACAATGGGCAGGGAAGAAATTCCCCGCCCATCTTAAACTTCAATATACGAGCCTTAAAGGAGAGTGGCGCTAATGATAAAAATCGGTCAAATAGTAATAAAAACTAGTCAAAAGCCGAATTTGGCTTATTTTGATACTCTTTTGGTTGAAAAGTATACCTATCTTTTATTCTTGGCATGCTAACTTAGCAGTGCAGAACGCTACGAAAAGCATGTCATAAGATAATGCAATAAAATTCGAATAATACCATGAAGAAAATTTTTACATATATGTTCATTATCCAGTTGCTTGTGGCAACGGGATGTAATGCATGTAGCAGTTCTGAAAAAGAAGAACCTGTAACTCCAAATCAGAAATATACAAATCCTGTAGTGGCTCTGAGCCTGCCTGACCCAACAATCATAAAGGCACAGGATGGACATTTTTATTTGTATGCAACAGAAAATACACGAAATACTCCTATCTACAGGTCGGATAATCTTGTAGACTGGACATTTTTAGGAACGGCATTTACGGATGCTACACGCCCCACCTTCGAGCCCAACGGAGGTTTGTGGGCGCCTGATATTAATTACATCAACGGCAAATATGTGCTGTACTACTCCATGTCGGTATGGGGTGGCGAGTGGACGTGTGGCATTGGCGTAGCTGTTGCCGACAAGCCCGAAGGACCATTCACTGACAAAGGAAAGCTTTTTAGAAGCAACGAGATCGGTGTTCAGAATTCCATCGACCAGTTTTATATCGAAGAAGGAGGCAAGAAATACCTCTTCTGGGGCAGCTTCCGGGGTATCTATGCCATAGAGCTGAGCGACGACGGACTGTCGGTAAAAGAAGGAGCGCAGAAAAAACAAATAGCAGGAACAGCCTTTGAGGGAACATATATCCACAAGAGAGGAAATTATTACTACATGTTTGCGTCTATCGGCAGTTGCTGCGAAGGTGCAAACAGTACCTACGAGCTTGTTGTTGGTCGTTCCCAGTCGTTGTTTGGCCCTTATGTGGATAAGACAGGCAAGGATATGATGGACAATGGATATACGGTGGTCATAAGCAAAAGCTCCCGCTTTGTAGGCAACGGACACTGTTCCGAAATAGTACAAGATAAGGTCGGTAACGACTGGATATTGTATCATGGCGTAGACCTTAACCACCCCGATGGGCGTATGCTGCTGCTCGATCAAGTGAAATGGGATAACAATTCATGGCCTTATGTAGAGGGAGGCAAACCGTCTTCTTCGGCAGATAAGCCCGTGTTTTAAAGATATAGTGATTGTAATAGATAGGAGATTGCAACCTAATTAATGATTGGTATTTACTGCCCCGGACGAAGCGAGCCCAGAACATAAGCTTCGTTCGGGAAGTAAAGAAAGAGGAAAGTTTTCTTTCTCTCACTACACGAAGAACAACATAACATATCGATAATTTTTATAGAATAAGCATTATTCTAGAAGAAATCATTAACTCAAAATATAAGACATGAAGAAGAATTTTTTATTGTTAATATTATTTGTCACCAGTATCGGTCTTTTTGCCCAATGGAAACCAGCGGGAGATAAGATAAAAACAAAATGGGCCGAGTCGCTCGATCCCAAAAACGTATTGCCCGAGTATCCGCGTCCGATAATGGAGCGTACCGATTGGGCAAACCTAAACGGACTATGGGAATATGCAATCTTACCCATCGGACAAGCCGAACCACGCAGCTTCGACGGGCAGATACTTGTTCCCTTTGCTGTAGAATCGAGCCTGTCGGGAGTGCAAAAAGAACTCGGATCAAAAAACGAGCTTTGGTACAAACGTACTTTTTCAGTACCATCGTCATGGAAGGGTAAGAATGTAATCCTTCACTTTGGTGCGGTAGACTGGAAGACTGAGGTTTTTGTTAACGATATAAAAGTGGGTACACACAAGGGCGGATATACCCCGTTCAGCTTCGATGTTACTCCTTTCCTTACATCGGGCACGCAAAAATTGGTTGTGAAAGTCTGGGATCCTACAACAGACGGCTATCAGCCTGTCGGCAAGCAACACAAAGATCCTCATGGTATATGGTACACCCCTGTGTCGGGTATCTGGCAAACAGTGTGGCTGGAGCCGGTGAATAACAAACATATTGCAAATATTAAGGCTATACCTAGCCTCGACACGAAGAAAATAGCATTCGATGTATGTGCGGCAAATACTTCATCTTCAGATGTTGTAGAGGTAGTAGTAAAAGATAAAGGACAAACTGTAGCTTCGGGAAAAGCCGTTGCGGGACAGACGCTCGAATTACCTATTGCAGACCCTAAATTGTGGTCGCCCGAAAGTCCGTTCTTGTACGATGTAGAAGTAACACTTTACAGTGCAGGCAAAGCTCAGGATAAGGTAAAGAGCTATACGGCAATGCGTAAGGTTTCCTTCAAACGTGATGATAATGGCATTATGCGTTTGCAACTCAACAATAAAGATTACTTCCAGTTTGGCCCGCTCGACCAGGGTTGGTGGCCCGACGGATTATATACCGCACCTACCGATGAGGCTTTGGTGTACGACATACAGAAGACCAAAGACTTTGGATTCAATATGATACGCAAGCACGTAAAGGTAGAGCCTGCACGTTGGTACACTCATTGCGATCGTCTGGGGATATTGGTTTGGCAGGATATGCCTAACGGAGACCGTTCGCCACAGTGGCAAAACAGAGATTACTTCAAAGGATCGGAGCTGATTCGTAGCGCCGAATCGGAAGCAAACTATCGTCAGGAGTGGAAAGCGATAATGGATTATCTGATCTCTTATCCTTCTATCGCTGTGTGGGTTCCGTTCAACGAAGCATGGGGACAGTTCAAAACACAGGAGATTGCCGAATGGACAAAAGCGTATGATCCTTCTCGCCTTGTAAACCCTGCCAGTGGTGGTAACTTCTACCGTACAGGCGATATGCTCGACTTGCACAATTATCCGGGTCCTGACATGTATCTCTACGATGCTGAACGTCCTACAGTGCTTGGAGAGTATGGAGGAATAGGTCTTCCGCTACAGAATCACTTGTGGCAAACTGACAAAAACTGGGGATACGTTCAGTTTAAGAATGCCAAAGAAGTGACAGACGAATACGTGAAGTATGCCGAACAGTTGAAAAAACTTATCAAAGCCGGTTTCTCTGCTGCTGTCTACACCCAGACTACGGATGTGGAAGGCGAAGTAAACGGCTTGATAACATACGATAGAAAAGAAATAAAAGTGGACGAACCACGAGTAAAAAAGGTGAATTTGGAGATATGCAATTCCTTGTCTAAATAACTAGGAACAGTATTTCCTGAATTTAGGTGATTTTAGGTTTGAAAAGAGGTGGAAGGGATTTTCGCCTCTTTTTACTTTATTACCCCAAAATGCCTTAATGCATTTGCAACGCCATTATCATCTATATCATCAGTAACGTAGTCAGCCGCCGCTTTTACATCGTCGCCGGCATTGCCCATCGCTATGCCGATAGCCACGTGACGAAGCATTTCTATATCGTTGCCTCCATCGCCGAAAGCCATTGTTTCGGACTTTTGGATGCCGAAATGTTCGAGAAATTTATCTATCCCTGTGCTCTTGTTTATCCCCTTGATATTTACATCGGCAAATGTAGGATGCCATCGGCTGGCATGGCAACTTACCAATGCTTCGTTCATTATTCTTTTTTCCAACGCATGGTCTACATACAGGTTTACTTGTAGAACCTCTTGATCTATCAGTTCCTCAAGGTTTCTTACAGGAGGCACATTTACCTTCACAAGGTTAGCTATCTTTTCTACATTGCTGTCTATATAGTTTACAAACGAACCTTCGTTGAGCATGAAGGCTAAAGGAAATTTCACCTCGTTTTGTTGATACTCGATCAGTGATTTCAGCTCTTCTTTGGGGATCAGCTTTTTGAATATAACATCATGATCGGTAGTTACACAATACGCTCCGTTTACGGTTATAAAGCCATCAAACTCCAAGCCTCCCAGATTTTGTATCTGCTTTCTCAAGCGACCTGTGGCAAGGAAAACCTTGATGCCTTGTCTCTTTACTTCGTTGATAGCATCGATTGTAGATTGTGGAACCGAGTGTGTTTTGAAACTTAATAACGTGCCGTCTATATCAAAAAAAATAGCTTTTGTCATAATGTTTTAGGATAGATTGCAAAGGTAATGTTTTTGTAGTGATAATAAAATTGCAGCGTAGAGTCGGAAATAAAAAAGCGCCTGAATATTCAGACGCTTTTGATCTTGTTTTATGAGTAAATTTCAATAATAATTTGCGAAAACAATTGGGCGGGTACTAGCTGCAACTCCGTTTACTTTGCTGAGTAGCATTATTACTGTAGGGTAATTCGTTAAATAGATTTCGATAGGAGAGTAACCCTGAGGCAGATTTACAGTCATGTAAGTAATCATTGTACTCGTATTGGGCACATAGCAACTCATATAATTTGACCAATCTATCACTTTATATCCGGCTGCACTGTACGAAAAAGAAGGATGCTTGCTTGTTCTCAATTCGAAAATAACAGTTGATGGCTGGCTGCTATAAACATCAGCAGTCACTTTCGATTTGTCAGAACTCAGCTTGTCATTTGTGAAAAATACGTCGACTGACTGGGCTTTCAGACTACTGCATGTAAGTGTAAATACAAAAACAGCGATTAATGTGTACAAAGCTTTTTTCATGATAACTTAATTTAGCGTTAAACATAGAATTTTATGTGTCTTGAAATTAGTAATAATTGTCTGGAAATAAGGGTGGTGTAAGCCTGGATATGACTTTTTGTAGGATGTGACTCGTGATAAGATATTGTAGTGTAATTGTTTAGTCTTCTTTTGTTTGTGTTGCAATATGACTTTTTTTAGCCTGAGTGTGGGCTTTTGGGCAAAAAAGAAGGAGCCGCTCTTTTAAGAACAGCTCCTTTTTTACTCGTTTATAAATAGTTAGTAGTAAGCCTTATTGTTTATCCCACCATACACGAGAGGTCATTTTATCTCCATCCGATAGGCGGCTTACAGCCTGATCGTAATTAGTAGCGTTGTATTGAGACTCGTTGCTTGGATAGGTAAAGCGGCGAGGTATCTCTGTACTGATACTATTGGTATAAGCCGGACGATTGTGCGGTGCAGCATACACTGATTTTATTTCAGGATATCCTGTTCTACGCCAGTTGGCAAATGCTTCGTATTCGTCACCAAATGTAGTGATGTAGTACTGCCAGTTGATTTCTTTTAGCGGATTGGCATCAAATCTATTCAATGCATCTGTTAGGTATTTATCCACATTTGTTGATGTCAGGTAAATATCATACAATGTTTTAGCCGCTGGGTAAAGTGTAAACTGCTCCATAGCCGCTTTCACTCCTTTTTCGAAATATTCTTTTGCTTTTGCTTCTCCTCCGGGAATAAATCCACGTGCAGCAGCATCAGCCAACAGCAGGTTGTTTTCGGTATAAGTAATCAATACCGAAGGTACATCCGGGCGAGAGTATGTCAGACGGTTAGGAAACGCACAGATGCTTTCCCAGTCTTTCCATTTTTCCGCATTTGCTTTTATTGCATTTTCCTTTTCTTTCGGATCAGATATCTTATCAGGGTCTATGTAGTCAGGGAAGAATGGACGAACTTTTTGCTCTTTTTGGATACCCCATGTCGTTGTTCCTTGCTCATACCCGATAGGGAATCCTATCAGTTCGTCGCTATTGGTACTGTTTCCGAAGTCGAAGCCTTCAGCCCATTTGGCTCTCGGGTTTGTTGTTTTAGTAGCAATGAGGTGAATACGAGGGTCTTTTGTTGCCTTTAGTTCATCGATGAAAAATTCGCTGATGTAATATTTTCCTGCATCTTCGTTGGAATGAATTTTTCCGAATGGTTCGGCAGAGTCGTTTGTAACTACTGCATCCGAATGTTTTAGTATCGCATTATCTGCTGCACTGTCAAACAAACCATTCGCCAACGCTTTTGTTGCCCATGTTTTAGCTTTTTCGGCATCCACCTTCGATAAGCGCATTGCAGCACGAAGCATCAATGAATTGGCAAACTTGCGCCACTTCTCAGAGTCTCCGTTGAAAATAACGTCAGCCTTGAACGAGCCTGCATTTGAGATGTTGGCTTTCAACGCCGTATTTACTTCATCCATTTCCTTTAACAGATCGTCGTAAATAGCCTGTTGAGTGTCGTATTTCGGATAACCGGTGACGCTAGGGCGTGCGGCCTCGAAGTAAGGAACATCTCCGTACAAGTCGGTCATACGTTGAAACATATATGCTTTCATCACACGTGCATACTGATACTCGTTTGCATATTTGGGTTTTTCTTTCCAGTTTTCCATTACATCCACCACATTTCTGATAGCGGCTCTTCCCCCGGTGTAATAGCCATCCCAATAAGCGGCGTTGTAACCTTCCGACCAAGTGTAGAACACTCCGTAGCGGCTTCTTGCCGAAGAGGTATGCTGTATCATATTGGCAGCGTATATAACAGAGTTTCTCCAGATATCCCAGTCAGACCCTGCTATCTGCGATTGTACTTGTGTAAATACAAGGCTGTAATCCATATTACCTTGGTTCAGGTGTTCGGGATCGATATTTACATCTCCAAAGTCATTGCAGCTAGTAGTTGCCCCCATAAGGCAAGCTGCTGCGAATATATATAGAATTCTTTTTTTCATTATTTCTGTGTTTTGTTAGGTTAAAACTTAACGTTTACATTAAAACCGATACTTCTGGTAGCCGGATATCCGTTTAGCTCCAATCCCTGACCGTTAGAGTTGTTGTATGCAGCCTCTGGATCGATGTTGTCGGTATGTTTTAAGATAGTCCAAAGGTTGCGTCCTACTAAGGAAACTGATAACCCTTTTACTGTTTTGTTGCCTAATATCGATTTAGGAAAAGTGTATCCGATAGACAGTTCACGAAGCTTGATGAAGCTAGCATTGTAGATAAATTCTTCGGCGATACTGTTCGATGCTATTGCCTGCCAGTATTTTTCGGCAGATACGGCTACAGTATTTGGCACATATTTGTCTCCTGAGAGCATAACTCCGTCACCTACGATTGTTCCTTTTCCGTCAGTTCCACGTCCTTCAAGTGTATTCTTGTGAAGTCCATTGCTGTATAATGAATAATTTGTTCCTGAGAATAGTTTAGCTCCGAATTTGAAGTCTAATAAGAACGAAAGTGTAAAATCTCGGTATGTTAGCTGGTTGCGCCATCCTCCCGTTAGTTTATAAACACCTGATCCCAGATTGTGAAGTTCGTCTGAACGCTGAGCAACTCCGTCTTTGTAAACAATCTGTCCGTCTACTCTCTTGTACTTGTAACCTACCAGTTCGCCGTACGGTCTGCCCAAAACATTCTGAATAGACACGTTTCCGCTACGTGATGTAGCACCTGCAATACCTATAGCCTCCACCAGTTTTCCTTGGTTCTCTCCCAGATATTTTACTTTACTGTCGTTGTAAGAGATATTGAAAGTAGAATTCCACATAAAGTCTTTCGTTTGTACAGGAACCGCATCTACCATAAATTCGAAACCGTTGTTTCTGATTTCACCTACGTTCATGATTGTAGAGTTGAAGCCCGAAGCGCTACTGGTGCTTATGGTAACAATGTCGTCTTTTGTGGTTTTATTGTAGAAAGCCATATCGAAAGACAAGCGGTTTTTGAAGAACGATAGATTCAATCCAGCTTCCCACTCAGAGATGCGAACAGGTTTCAGGTTCGGATTGGGATAAACATCATTATTGATGGTTCCGTTGTTGAGCC
>Ga0206117_100288_pt1 | contig 66087 bp, 60 predicted proteins | sample 3A5Ametagenome_FD_177997 | JGI IMG/M metagenome (GOLD analysis project Ga0206117, IMG submission 177997) | Enriched microbial communities from leaf-cutter ant dump, University of Wisconsin, Madison, United States - 3A5A | ecosystem: Environmental > Terrestrial > Nest > Insects nest > Nest dump... | reverse complement strand
CTTCCGCTACAACGATGCCGTGATCCGTAACCTGGTCATCCGTCGCGACGAAGCCGTCACCGGTCAGTCCGAGATGCTGAAGGCTGAAGAAAACCGCAGCGAGCGCCGTGAGCGTCGTGACCGTCCTGAGCATGCTGACAGCGCCGAAGGCGACGACAGCAATGACAGCGACAACAGCGATAACGCTGACGAGTAATCCACGGATCTTTTGAGGAGCCTATTACATGGCACGTTTCTTCCGTCGTCGTAAATTCTGCCGCTTCACTGCTGAAGACGTGAAAGAGATCGATTACAAAGATCTCAACACCCTGAAAGCTTACGTATCCGAAACCGGCAAGATCGTTCCAAGCCGTATCACTGGTACCAAAGCTCGTTATCAGCGTCAGCTGGCTACCGCTATCAAGCGCGCCCGCTTCCTGGCCCTGCTGCCCTACACCGACAGCCACGGCCGCTGAGACCGGGTCGTCGACAAGTAGCAAAGGATAGATTGCATGCGGGCCCTGGCTGATTTCATCATGCGCGGTCGCGTGCAGGCCACTCTGGTAGTGGTTGGTTGTGCGGCATTGCCGCTGCTGTTCTGGTTGAGTGCCGCCGCCGGGAGCCTGGTGTTCCTGCGGCGCGGTTTCAAGGATGCCTCCGGTGTCCTTGCCTGGGCTTTGCTGCCGGCTTTGGCCTGGTGGTTCTTCGGCGAGCCGCGCACCTTGATGGTGTTGCTGGGTACGCTGGGTCTGGCTGCGCTGTTGCGCGCCGGGCAGTCCTGGAACCGGGTGCTGTTGTCCAGCATCGCCCTGGGCCTGGTGTATGGCGCCGTTCTGGGTTCGGTGTTCCGCGAACCGATCGACTCCCTCGCGCAAGAGATCGCCAAGATCCTTCCGCAGATGCTCGACGGGATCTACCAGAAGTTGACGGTAGAAGAGCGGGGCCGGCTGGAAGGGCTGATCGCACCGGTGCTCACCGGCCTGATCGCGGCCTTGCTGCAGGCGGTCAGTGTGCTGGCCCTGATGTTGGGTCGCTACTGGCAGGCAGCCTTGTATAACCCGGGAGGCTTCGGTCGCGAATTTCGCGCCGTGAGACTGCCGCTGGCGGCGGCGCTGGTGCTGCTGGTGCTGATCCTGGTCGGACCGAACTTCGGTACCGAACTGGCGATGCTGACACCGCTGTGCACCATCCCGCTGCTCTTCGCCGGACTGGCCGTGATGCATGGCCTGGTGGCGCAAGGGCGACTGGCGAAGTTCTGGCTGGTCGGGTTGTACGTGACGCTGCTGCTGTTCATGCAGCTGATTTATCCGTTGCTCGTGGTTCTGGCCATTGTCGACAGCCTGATTGATTTTCGCGGACGCGGGGCGTCCAAGGACGCCGATAACGGCTCCGCGAACGGTGAAGGTTAAAAGTTAAGAGGTTTATACCAAATGGAACTGATCCTGCTGGAAAAAGTCGCCAACCTGGGCAACCTGGGCGACAAAGTTAAAGTCAAGGCTGGTTACGGTCGTAACTTCCTGCTGCCATTCGGCAAGGCCACCGTCGCCAACGCCGCCAACCTGGCTGCATTCGAAGAGCGTCGTGCCGAGCTGGAAAAAGCTGCTGCCGACAAGAAAGCCTCGGCCGAAAGCCGCGCCGCTCAACTGGCCGAGCTGGAAGTCACCATCACCGCTACCGCTGGTGATGAAGGCAAGCTGTTCGGTTCGATCGGCACCCACGACATCGCTGATGCACTGACCGCCTCCGGCGTTGAAGTCGCTAAAGCCGAAGTTCGTCTGCCGAACGGCACCATCCGTCAGGTTGGCGAATACGACGTGGCCGTGCACCTGCACAGCGACGTTGAAGCCACCGTACGCGTGGTCGTCGTCGCAGCCTAAGCTGTATCGATCGGCTGGCTCCCTCGGGAACAGCCGGTTAACATCGGGCACGATCCTGCATCGCAGGTCGTGCCCTTTGTCTTTTTCAACACCCAGATTTCCAGGTGGCCATGAACGAGATAACCGCCCCAGAGCAATATGATCTGCAGACCGCCGCGCTGAAGGTGCCGCCGCATTCCATCGAGGCCGAACAGGCCGTGCTCGGTGGCTTGATGCTGGACAACAACGCCTGGGAGCGGGTGCTCGATCAAGTCTCCGATGGCGACTTCTACCGCCATGACCACCGCCTGATCTTCCGTGCCATCCACAAGCTGGTCGACCAGAACGTCCCGTTCGACGTGGTCACCCTGCACGAGCAACTGGACAAGGAAGGCCTGAGTTCGCAGGTCGGTGGCCTCGGCTACCTCGGCGAACTGGCGAAGAACACCCCGTCGGTGGCCAACATCAAGGCCTATGCGCAGATCATTCGCGAGCGCTCGACCCTGCGCCAACTGATCAGCATCAGCAACGACATCGCCGACAGCGCCTTCAACCCGCAGGGCCGCAACGCCGAGGAGATCCTCGACGAGGCCGAGCGGCAGATCTTCCAGATCGCCGAGGCGCGGCCCAAGACCGGTGGCCCGGTGGGGGTCAACGAACTGCTGACCAAGGCCATCGATCGCATCGACACGCTGTTCAACTCCGACAGCGAGATCACCGGCCTGTCCACCGGCTACACCGACCTCGACGAGAAGACCAGCGGCCTGCAGCCGGCCGACCTGATCATCGTGGCCGGCCGTCCGTCCATGGGCAAGACCACCTTCGCCATGAACCTGGTGGAAAACGCCGTGCTGCGCAGCGACAAGGCGGTGCTGGTGTACTCCCTGGAGATGCCAGGCGAATCGCTGATCATGCGTATGCTCTCGTCCCTCGGCCGCATCGACCAGACCAAGGTGCGCTCCGGCCAACTGGACGATGACGACTGGCCGCGGCTGACTTCGGCGGTCAACCTGCTCAACGACCGCAAGCTGTTCATCGACGACACCGCCGGTATCAGCCCGTCGGAGATGCGCGCGCGAACCCGCCGCCTGGTGCGTGAGCACGGCGACATCGCCATGATCATGATCGACTACCTGCAGCTGATGCAGATCCCCGGTTCCAGCGGCGACAACCGGACCAACGAGATTTCCGAGATCTCCCGCTCGCTCAAGGCCCTGGCCAAGGAATTCAACTGCCCGGTCATCGCCCTGTCGCAGCTCAACCGTTCCCTCGAACAGCGGCCGAACAAGCGCCCGGTGAACTCCGACCTGCGGGAATCCGGAGCGATCGAGCAGGACGCCGACGTGATCATGTTCGTCTACCGCGACGAGGTGTATCACCCGGAGACCGAGCACAAGGGCATCGCCGAGATCATCATCGGCAAGCAGCGGAACGGCCCGATCGGCTTTATCCGCCTGGCCTTCATCGGCAAGTACACGCGCTTCGAGAACCTGGCTCCGGGCAGCTACAACTTCGACGACGACGAGTAAGTACGTCGCTTCACCAATTCCGACCTTCAGCGTCGGAATTGGTCAATTTTTGTGCTATTCTCCGCGCCCGTGATTTTCCTGCCCCCCAAAAAAACCGGTCACTGACATGCAAGCAGCCAAACCACTCTTCGACTATCCCAAGTACTGGGCCGAATGCTTCGGGCCAGCGCCATTCCTGCCGATGAGCAGGGAGGAGATGGATCAGCTCGGCTGGGATTCCTGCGACATCATCATCGTGACCGGCGACGCCTACGTCGACCATCCGTCGTTCGGCATGGCCATCATCGGCCGCCTGCTGGAGGCACAGGGCTTCCGCGTGGGGATCATCGCCCAGCCGAACTGGCAGTCGAAGGACGACTTCATGAAGCTCGGCGAGCCGAACCTGTTCTTCGGGGTCGCCGCCGGCAACATGGACTCGATGATCAACCGCTACACCGCCGACAAGAAGATCCGTTCCGATGACGCCTACACCCCGGGCGGCCTGGCCGGCAAGCGTCCGGACCGCGCCAGCCTGGTGTACAGCCAGCGCTGCAAGGAAGCCTACAAGCATGTGCCGATCGTCCTCGGCGGCATCGAGGCCTCGCTGCGCCGCATCGCCCACTACGACTACTGGCAGGACAAGGTCCGCCACTCGATCCTGATCGACGCCTGTGCCGACATCCTCCTGTATGGCAACGCCGAGCGTGCCGTGGTCGACATCGCCCAGCGCCTGGCGGCCGGCGAGCGCATCGAGGACATCACCGATATCCGCGGCACCGCCTTCGTGCGCCGGGATACCCCGCAGGGCTGGTACGAGATCGACTCGACCCGGATCGACCGTCCGGGCAAGGTCGACAAGATCATCAACCCCTACGTCAACACCCAGGACACCCAGGCCTGCGCCATCGAGCAGCAGAAGGGCGAGGTCGAGGACCCCAACGAAGCCAAGGTGGTGCAGATCCTCGAAAGCCCGCGGATGACCCGGGAAAAATCGGTGATCCGCCTGCCATCCTTCGAGAAGGTGCGCAACGACGCGGTGCTCTATGCCCACGCCAACCGCGTGCTGCACCTGGAGACCAACCCCGGCAACGCCCGGGCCATGGTGCAGAAGCACGGCGAAGTGGACGTCTGGTTCAACCCGCCACCCATTCCGATGACCACCGAGGAAATGGACTACGTGTTCGGCATGCCCTACGCGCGTATCCCACACCCGGCCTACGGCAAGGAGCGGATCCCGGCCTACGAGATGATCCGCTTCTCGGTAAACATCATGCGTGGCTGCTTCGGTGGCTGCACCTTCTGCTCGATCACCGAGCACGAAGGGCGGATCATCCAGAACCGTTCCCATGAGTCGATCATTCGCGAGATCGAGGAGATCCGCGACAAGGTGCCCGGCTTCACCGGCGTCATTTCCGACCTCGGCGGCCCGACCGCGAACATGTACCGGATCGCCTGCAAGAGCACCGAGATCGAGACCCACTGCCGCAAGCCGTCCTGCGTGTTCCCGGGGATCTGCCCGAACCTGAACACCGACCACTCGTCGCTGATCAAGCTGTACCGCAGCGCCCGCGCCCTGCCAGGGGTGAAGAAGATCCTGATCGCCTCCGGCCTGCGCTACGACCTCGCCGTGGAGTCTCCGGAGTACGTGCGCGAACTGGTCACGCACCACGTCGGCGGCTACCTGAAGATCGCCCCGGAGCACACCGAGGAAGGCCCGCTGAACCAGATGATGAAGCCGGGCATCGGTACCTATGACCGCTTCAAGCGCATGTTCGAGAAGTTCTCCAAGGAAGCGGGCAAGGAGCAGTACCTGATCCCGTACTTCATCGCCGCGCACCCGGGTACCACCGACGAAGACATGATGAACCTGGCCCTGTGGCTCAAGGCCAACGGCTTCCGCGCCGACCAGGTGCAGGCGTTCTACCCGTCGCCGATGGCCTCGGCCACGGCCATGTACCACTCGGGCAAGAACCCGCTGCGCAAGGTCACCTACAAGAGCGAAGGGGTGACCATCGTCAAGAGCGAGGAGCAGCGCCGCCTGCACAAGGCGTTCCTGCGCTACCACGATCCGAAGGGCTGGCCGATGCTGCGCGAGGCCCTGCAGCGCATGGGCCGTGCCGACCTGATCGGTTCCGGCAAGCACCAGTTGATCCCGCTGCACCAGCCGGAGAGCGACAGCTACCAGAGCGCGCGCCGCAAGAACTCCACCCCGGCGGGCAGCCACAAGGTGGCCAAGGAACAGAAGATCCTCACCCAGCACACCGGCCTGCCACCGCGGGCCAGCAATGGCGCCAAGCCCTGGGACAAGCGCGAGGAGGCCAAGGCCGCCGCGTTCGCCCGCAACCAGGAAGCGGCCAAGGCGCGCAAGGATGCCGCCAAGGGCGGCAAGGGTAAAGGCAAGACCAAGCGCCAGCCGGTGTTGCCGCGCTAAGCCCCGTGACGGGGCGTGCGCCCCGTCATGAAGCCCTCTATTGCACTTGTCCGGTGCATTACATGAGGGCCAATCGCTGGCAAGCCAGCTCCCACAAGGGGCAACGCCGGTTACGGAACTCAGGCCCGGCGCAATACCTGTGGGAACTGGCTTGCCAGCGATGAGCATGGGTATCTACACATCTTGTGTCTGGCACACGCGTACCCTGTGGGAGCGGCTTTAGCCGGGACGCCGGACCGCGCGATTGGGCGCGAAGCGGCCATAAAACCTGAGTCCTCGGTGTGTCAGGTAGACCTGGGACTCAGGTTTTACGACGGCTTCGCCGCCGATCGCGGCTAAAGCCGCTCCCACAGGTCTGCGGCGTCCTGCCGTTTCATGGTTGATCTGAAGATGTGTAGATACCCATGCAGCGATGAGGCCCGACCAGGCAACACAGTCCTTGTGAAAACCACTGGCATAAGTCTTGCCCCGTCCTCGCTCACCACTGCCCTGTGAGCGCTGCGATGCCCAACCTGCTGGATGCCCTGAACCCAAGCGCCGCGACCTGGCATGAAATGCTGGCCGTCGACGGGAGCGTGCGTCCGCACTGGCAGGAACTGCTCGCCCACCTGCAGCGCAGCGGCCCGCAACAGCTGGCCCAGCGCCAGTCGCTGCTCAACCGGCAACTGCGGGAAAACGGCGTGACCTACAACATCTACGCCGACCCGGATGGCGCCGACCGCCCCTGGGAACTGGATCTGCTGCCACAGGTGATCCCCGCTGCCGAGTGGGAGCAACTGGCCCGTGGCATCGCCCAGCGCGCACGCCTGCTCAACGGCGTGCTGGCGGACATCTACGGGCCGCAGCAGTTGATCGGCGAAGGCCTGCTGCCCGCCGAGCTGGTGTTCGGCCACAACAATTTTCTCTGGCCGTGCCAAGGCATCCAGATGCCGGAAAACACCTGGCTGCACCTCTACGCGGCAGACCTGGCGCGCGGCCCCGACGGGCGCTGGTGGGTGACCGCCGATCGCACCCAGGCGCCGTCCGGGGCGGGCTACGCGCTGGAGAACCGTACCGTGGTGTCTCGGGCCTTTCCCGAGCTCTACCGTGACCTGCATGTGCAGCACCTGGCCGGCTTCTTCCGCACCTTGCAGCAGAGCCTGGTACGCCTCGCGCCGAGCGGTCGGGAAACCCCGCTGGTGGTGCTGCTGACACCTGGTCGCTTCAACGAAAGCTGGTTCGAGCACCTGTTTCTCGCCCGCCAGCTGGGTTACCCGCTGGTGGAGGGCAGCGACCTGACGGTGCGCGACGGTACCGTCTATCTCAAGACCTTGAGCGGCCTGCGTCGGGTCCACGTGATCCTGCGCCGGCTCGACGATGATTTCTGCGATCCGCTGGAGCTGCGGCCCGACTCGGCGCTGGGGGTGCCCGGCCTGCTGGACGCGGCGCGTCAGGGGCGGGTGCTGGTGGCCAATGCCCTGGGCAGCGGGGTGCTGGAGTCGCCCGGGCTGCCGGGCTTTCTGCCGGCGATCAGCCAGTGCCTGCTGGGCGAGGAGCTGTTGTTGCCGTCCATCGCCAGTTGGTGGTGCGGCGAACCGGCAGCGCTGGCGCAGGCGCTGGAGAAGATGCCGGACCTGCTGTTCAAGCCGGCGTTTCCCTCGCAGAGCTTCCAGCCGCTGCTGGGGCGGGACCTGGATGCCGGGCAGCGCCAGGCCCTGGCCGCGCGCATTCGCGCACGTCCCTATGCCTACGTCGCCCAGGAACTGGCGCAGTTGTCCCACGCGCCGGTCTGGCAGGGCGAAGGCCTGGAGGACCGGCCGGTGGGGATGCGTGTCTACGCGGTGGCCAGCGCCGATGGCTGGCGGGTACTGCCGGGCGGCCTGACGCGGGTGGCGGCGCAGGCCGATGCCGAAGTGGTCTCGATGCAGCGCGGTGGCGCCAGCAAGGACACCTGGATCCTGGGCGAGGGCCCGGCCCGCGGCGAGCAATGGCAGGTCAGCCAGCGCGTGGGCGTGGCCGACCTGGTCCGTGCCGATCCCTACCTGCCCTCGCGAGTGGTGGAAAACCTGTTCTGGTTCGGCCGCTACTGCGAGCGCTGCGATGCCAGCGCGCGGTTGCTGCGCATCCTGCTGGGTCGCTACCTCGATGGCGACTCGCCGCAGACGCTGGAGGCGGCGGTGCAACTGGCCGAGGCGGTGTCGTTGCTGCCGGCGCAAGGCTCGCTGGACACGCGTCTGCGCACGGCCTTGCTCGACCCCGGCTGGGCGTTCAGCCTGCGCGCCAACCTGCAGCGCCTGCAATGGGCGGCGGGGCAGGTGCGGGGCAAGTTGTCGCGGGAGAACTGGCAGGCCCTGAGCGAGCTGCAGCGCGAGGCACAGCGCCTCGACGACCTGTCCGCCGATTTCACCGAACTGCTGGATTTCCTCGACCGCCTGATCCTGTCCATGGCGGCGCTGTCCGGCTTCGCCCTGGACGACATGACTCGCGACGAAGGCTGGCGCTTCCTGCTCACCGGCCGACGCATCGAGCGCCTGCACGCCCTGAGCAGCAGCCTGGCGGCCTTCCTGCGGGGGCCGGCGGCGACCGACCAGGATGGCCTGGAATGGCTGCTGGAGCTGGCCAACAGCAGCATCACCTACCGCTCCCGCTACCTGGCAGTGGCACAACTGGTGCCGGTGCTGGACCTGCTTCTGCTGGACGAGCAGAACCCTCATGGCGTGCTGTTCCAGTTGCGCTCCCTGTTGCGCTCGCTGGAGCGCCTGCGCAGTCCGGCGGAAACCGCCTTGCTCGCACTGGCCGAGCGCTTGCGGCATTTCGACCTGCGCAGCCTGGAGGATCCGTTGTTCGGCGAGGACAGCCTGGGCGCCGTGCTGGAGGGGCTGGCCACGCTGCTGGAGCATATCGCCGAAGGCGCCGAGGCTGCCGCCGAGCGCCTGGCCTTGCGCCATTTCGCCCATGTCGATGTCAGCCAGCAGACGGTGTCCGCCTGATGAGTGCGCGCTACCAGGTTCTTCACGATACCCACTACCGCTACGCCAGCCCGGTCTCGCTGGCCCAGCAACTGGTGCACCTGTGGCCGCGGGACTGCGCCTGGCAGCGCTGCGAGGAGCGCGTGCTGGAGGTGACGCCGGTACCGACGCGGCGCCGCGACGAGCAGGATGTCTTCGGCAACCCGCTGACCCGCCTGGCACTGGAGTACCCCCATGAGGCCCTGCAGGTCAGTACCCGGGTGCGCATCGAGGTGCTGCCGCGCGAGCTGCCGGTGCTGGCGGCGTCGCCGTCCTGGGAGCAGGCCCGGGATGCCCTGGCCTATGCGCGGCTGGCGTTGTCTGCGCCGCTGCTGGATGCCTGTCGCTATCGCTTCGAGTCGCCCTATGTGCGCCTGAAGCAGCGCTTCGTCGAGTTCTCCCGGCCGTGCTTCGGCGCGGGCGTGCCGCTGCTGGAGGCGGTGCGGGCGCTGATGGAGACGATCTTCCGCGAATTCACCTTCGATGCCGGCGCGACCCAGGTCGCCACGCCGCTGCTGGAGGTGCTGGAGCGGCGTCGCGGGGTGTGCCAGGACTTCGCCCACCTGATGCTCGCCTGCCTGCGCTCGCGGGGGCTGGCGGCACGCTACGTCAGTGGTTACCTGCTGACCCGTCCGCCACCCGGGCAGGCGCGGCTGATCGGGGCCGACGCCTCGCATGCCTGGATCTCGGTGTTCTGTCCGCAGCACGGCTGGGTGGATTTCGACCCCACCAACAACCTGCTGCCGGCGCTGGAGCACATCACCCTGGGCTGGGGCCGTGACTTCGCCGATGTCTCGCCGCTGCGCGGGGTGATTCTCGGCGGTGGCAGCCACGACCCGGAGGTGCGGGTGACGGTGTTGCCGCTGGATCAGCTCGGTGGCTGATCCTTCCACTTTGGCGGCGCCAGCGGTTGCCAGGCCGCCAGGGCGTCGAGCAGGGCGTCCGGCGCGGCATCCACCTGCAGCATGGCGCGGTGGTGCGCACGGACGAAGCCTTCCTCGACCACATGATCGAGGAAGCCGGTGAGTTTCTCGTAGAAGCCGTTGACCTCCAGCAGGCCCAGCGGCTTGCCGTGGTAGCCGAGCTGGCCCCAGGTCCAGACCTCGAACAGTTCTTCCAGGGTGCCGAGGCCGCCGGGCAGGGCGATGAAGGCATCGGCCAGCTCGGCCATGCGCGCCTTGCGCGCGTGCATGCCCTCGACCACTTCCAGGCGGGTCAGGCCGGGGTGGGCGATTTCGGCGCGTTGCAGGCTGACCGGAATGATTCCGATCACTTCACCCCCCGCGGCCAGGGCGGCGTCGGCGACGATGCCCATCAGGCCCACGGCACCACCGCCGTAGACCAGGGTCAGGCCACGCCGGGCGATGGCCTGGCCAAGTGCGACGGCGGCCTCGCGATAGGCCGGGGTGACGCCGGTGCTGGCGCCACAGAACACACAAACGGAACGTAGGGACATGACTCTCTCCGGGTCGAAAACCGCCACAGGGTACGGTGCCGGGGCATGTCTTCCAAGCGTTGCGTCATTCCGGGCGGGAGAACTCGCAGGCGGCGCCGGTGGCGCCACAGGCGTAGGCGGCGAGCAAGGATTGCATGAATGTGCTGATGGACATGTCGGACTACTCCTAAATGAGAGGTTGTCTCATCGTTCAGGATTTGGGCATGATGAGCACGTTGATTGTCTTGATGGACACCATAGAAGAATTTCACTGCCCGATCAGGGTCTTGTCCCTTGACCCACATCAGCAGCGCGAGGCGCCGGATGGGGCAGTCTGATTTCAATAAAAAACCTGCCATGGAGATTCACAATGTTTGCCAAACTCGTTGCCGTGTCCCTGCTGACCGTCGCCAGTGCCCAGGTGATGGCCGCTGATTGCAAGGTCACCGTCGACTCCACCGACCAGATGTCCTACACCACCAAGGAAATCGCCATCGACAAGAGCTGCAAGCAGTTCACCGTCGAGCTGACCCACTCCGGCAACCTGCCGAAGAACGTCATGGGCCACAACCTGGTGATCAGCAAGACCGCCGACATGCAGCCGATCGCTACCGACGGCCTGAGCGCCGGTATCGACAAGGATTACCTGAAAGAGGGCGATGCCCGTGTCATCGCGCACACCAAGGTGATCGGTGCCGGCGAGAAAACCGAAGTGACCTTCGATGTCTCGAAGCTGGCCGCGGGTGAATCCTATGGCTTCTTCTGCTCCTTCCCGGGCCACATCGCGATGATGAAAGGCGCCGTTGTCCTGAAGTAATACCTGCCGCGATCCCGGCGCCGGCAACCCGGTTTCCACAGTACCTGTGGAAACCGGGTTGCCGGCGCTGTGCTGTTCAAGGCGCGAACGGCATTTCCCGCTTGTGATGCGTCTTCTCGTACGTCCGCTTGATGATCTCGAACGCCTCTTCGCTGACCGGCTCGCCGTGCAGGAAGGCGTCGATCTGCGCGTAGGTCACGCCATGGGAGGCTTCGTCCGGCTTGCCCGGGGCCAGGTCCTCGAGGTCGGCGGTCGGCACTTTCTCCACCAGTGACTCCGGCGCGCCGAAGCTGCGCGCGATGGCCCGTACCTGGTTCTTCACCAGGCCGCTCAGCGGCGCCAGGTCGCAGGCACCGTCACCGAACTTGGTGAAGAAGCCCATCACCGCCTCGGCGGCATGGTCGGTACCGATGACCAGGCCGGCGCGTGCCCCGGCGATGGTGTACTGGGCCACCATGCGCATGCGCGCCTTGGTGTTGCCGACGACGAAGTCCACCAGCGCCGGCTTGCCGCCTTCCAGGGCCTTGACCTCGGCCGCCAGGGCGCGCACCGCCGGGGCGATGTTCACCGTGTGCAGTTCGTCCGGCTGGATGAAGTCGATGCAGGCCTGGGCGTCGTGTTCGTCGTGCTGCACCTGGTAGGGCAGGCGCACGGCGATGAAGCGGTACTGCTCGTCACCGCTGTGCTGGCGCAGTTCGTTGATCGCGCGCTGGGCGAGCAGGGCGGCGGTCAGCGAATCGACGCCGCCGCTGATGCCGAGCACCAGCACCTTGAGCCCGGCATTCTGCAGGCACTGCTGGATGAAGGCGACGCGCCGGGTGACTTCGGCGTCGAGCGCGGCACGGTCGGCGAATGGCGGCTGGACCTTGAGCTGCTGCGCGATCTCTCGCTGTACGGCTTGCATGGGTTACTCCTCGCTGGGAACTTGGAAAACGTGACGCAGGTAAGAGACGAAATTCGGGTCGCGGCACTGGGTCTTGGCGGCCTCGTCGGAGATCTTCGCCACGGGCTGGCCGTTGCAGTCGGTCATTTTAAGCACGATGCTCATCGGCGCCACGCCCGGGATGTCACAGGTGAGGTTGGTGCCGATGCCGAAGCTGACGTTGATGCGCCCGCGCAGCGCCCGGAAGATCTCCAGCGAGCGGGGCAGGTCGAGGCCATCGGAGAACACCAGGGTCTTGGTCATCGGGTCGATCCCGAGGCTGCGGTAATGGGCGATGGCCTTCTCCGCCCACTGCACCGGATCGCCGGAGTCGTGGCGCAGGCCGTCGAACAGCTTGGCGAAGTACAGGTCGAAATCGCGCAGGAAGGCATCCATGGTGATGCAGTCGGTCAGGGCGATGCCGAGCAGGCCGCGGTATTCGCGGACCCAGCAGTCGAGGGCGGCGATCTGGCTGTCGATCAGGCGCGGGCCGAGCTGCTGGTGGGCCATGATCCATTCATGGGCCATGGTGCCCAGCGGCTTGATATCCAGTTTCCATGCCAGGTGGACGTTGCTGGTGCCGACGAAGCGTCCCGGGAAGCCGTCCTTGAGCACCTTGACCACTTCTTCCTGGACGCCGTAGGAGAAGCGCCGGCGCGTGCCGAAGTCGGCCAGTTGCAGTTCGGCCAGCTCGTCCCCGGTGGCATTCGCCCGCAGCCAGTCGAACTTGCGCAGCAGTTGGTCGCGGGCCTGTTGCAACTGCACCTGTGGATAACGGTTGCGGTTGCGTACCTCGCTGATGATCGCCAGCAGCGGCACCTCGAACAGGATCACGTGCAGCCAGGGACCCTGCAGGCGCAGGTAGAACTGATCGTTCTCGATGCCCATCCGCACATAGCGCAGGTTGAAGCGGAACAGGCCGAGGAAGCGCAGGAAGTCCGGCTTCATGAAGCTGATCTTCTCGAGGAAGCCCAGTTGCTCGTCGCTGATGCTCAGTTCGGCGAGGTGCTCGATCTGTGCGCGGATCTGCCCCAGATACGGGCGCAGGTCCTCGCCGTTGCGGCAGCGGAACTCCCATTCGACGTCGACGTTGGGGTAGTTGTGCAGCACCGCCTGCATCATCGTCAGCTTGTAGAAGTCGGTGTCCAGCAGGCTCTGCACGATGCGGTCGGCGAAAGCGCTTTCGCTCATATAAGGCTCCAGTTCCAGCGAGTGCCATCAAGGCGACTCATTTTGCCAGTGTAACGCGTTGCGGTCGCCCGACCGCACGGGTCGTTCGGTAGCAGACTACCTATGGCGGCGATTTTTCCCGCAGGGTCTAGCCTCTTATGGTGCTTGCTGTAGCAGTCGCGCACCACGGATGTGCAGTTCCGTTACGCCTGCTGTTACAGGGCGGTTGCACGTAAACACGCACTAAGGTTGCAATGATGGCATGTGTTGGTTGCTCCTTCCCTGCGCGGAAGGTGGCGCTTTGTGTCTGGCTTGCGGTTGCACGACCCGTAAAGAAGGACCGCGACGACATGCCGGAAAACCGGATGGCGAGTTTTTCCCGATTGAAAAACCAATGGCACGGCCCTTGCTCGGAGCAAATGGCTGAAACAAGTTGCTGAAGTCGTAGTGCCAATCCAAAAAAACATCAGGAGCACCACCACATGTCGCAGACGTTTTACAGGAAAGGTTTTCTCGCACTCGCCGTGGCCACGGCGCTGGGCGTTTCTTCGTATGTCCAGGCCGATCTGAAGATCGGCGTCGCGGGCCCGATGACCGGTGCCAACGCAGCGTTCGGCGAGCAGTACATGAAGGGTGCCCAGGCTGCGGCCGACGTGATCAACGCCAAGGGCGGGGTGAACGGCGAGAAGATCGTCCTGGTCAAGGGCGACGACGCCTGCGAGCCGAAGCAGGCCGTGGCCGTGGCCAACCGCCTGGTGGACCAGGACAAGGTGGCGGGCGTGGTCGGTCACTTCTGCTCGTCCTCGACCATTCCGGCCTCGGAGGTGTATGACGAAGCGGGCGTGATCGCCATCACCCCCGGCTCGACCAACCCGCAGGTCACCGAACGCGGCCTGGGCGCCATGTTCCGCATGTGCGGGCGCGACGACCAGCAGGGCATCGTCGCCGGCAACTACATCGTCGACGTGCTCAAGGGCAAGAAGGTCGTGGTCCTGCACGACAAGGACACCTACGGCCAGGGCCTCGCCGACGCGACCAAGGCGCAGCTGGAGAAACGCGGCGTGAAGCCGGTGCTGTACGAAGGCCTGACCCGTGGCGAGAAGGACTTCAGTGCCGTGGTCACCAAGATCCGCGCCGCCGGTGCCGACGTCGTCTACTTCGGCGGCCTGCACCCGGAAGCCGGTCCGCTGGTCCGCCAGTTGCGCGAGCAGGGCCTGAAGGACGTTCCGTTCATGTCCGACGACGGCATCGTCACCGACGAACTGGTCGCCACCGCGGGCGGTGCCCAGTACACCAACGGCGTGTACATGACCTTCGGCGCCGACCCGCGCCTGCTGCCGGACAGCAAGGAAGTCGTGGAGCAGTTCCGCAAGGGCGGCACCGAGCCGGAAGGCTACACCCTGTACGCCTACGCCTCGATCCAGGCCCTGGCCGCGGCCTTCGAGGGCGCCAAGTCGAACAAGGGCGAAGACGCCGCCAAATGGCTCAAGGCCAATCCGGTGAAAACCGTGATGGGCGAGAAGAAGTGGGACAGCAAGGGCGACCTGACCGTCTCCGACTACGTGGTCTACCAGTGGGACGCCAACGGCAAGTATCACCAACTGGAAAAACAAAAATAACAACGGCATCCGGCCCGGACCACCCTGGTCCGGGCCGCAGCCCGGTTCTGCGCCGTACCTGTCTTTTCTCGTAGATCTGCACAACCCTGCGCTGCGAGGGCCGCGTCATCCGTGGCCCGCCGTAGTCGGCGCTTGTGCAATCTCAAATACGTGAGATTGCGTTATGGATGGAATTTTCCTGCAGCAACTGATCAATGGACTGACCCTCGGGTCCGTCTATGGTCTGATCGCCATCGGCTACACAATGGTCTATGGCATCATCGGCATGATCAACTTCGCGCACGGCGAGGTGTATATGATCTCCGCTTACCTGGCGGCGATCAGCCTGGCATTGCTGGCTTATTTCGGTATCGAATCCTTTCCGCTGCTGATGCTGGGAACCCTGTTGTTCACCATCGTCGTCACCGGGGTCTACGGCTTCACCATCGAACGCATCGCCTACAAGCCCCTGCGCAACTCCACCCGCCTGGCGCCGCTGATCAGCGCCATCGGCATCTCGCTGATCCTGCAGAACTACGCGCAGATCAGCCAGGGCGCCCGCCAGCAAGGCGTGCCGACCCTGCTCGAAGGCGCCTGGCGTTTCGACGTCGGCACCGGCTTCGTGCAACTGACCTACACCAAGATCTTCATCCTCGTCGCCGCATTCGCCGGCATGGCCCTGCTCACCTACGTGATCAAGTACACCAAGCTCGGCCGCATGTGCCGCGCCACCCAGCAGGACCGCAAGATGGCCTCGATCCTGGGTATCAACACCGACCGGGTGATCTCCTACGTGTTCGTCATCGGCGCGGTGATGGCCGCGCTGGCCGGCGTGCTGATCACCATGAACTACGGCACCTTCGACTTCTATGCCGGCTTCATCATCGGCATCAAGGCCTTCACCGCCGCGGTACTCGGCGGCATCGGCTCGCTGCCCGGCGCCATGCTCGGCGGGATCGTCCTGGGTATCTCCGAATCGCTGTTCGCCGGCCTGGTCAACTCCGACTACAAGGACGTGTTCAGCTTCTCGCTGCTGGTGCTGATCCTGATCTTCCGTCCCCAGGGCCTGCTGGGTCGCCCGCTCGTGGCTAAGGTGTGAACATGTCCACTGCCAAAACTGCTTCTTCCGGTTTCGATATCAAGCGCACCCTTCTGGAAACCATCGTCGCCGGCCTGCTTGCCCTGATCGTGTTCGGCCCGGTGGTGGGCGTGGTCCTCGACGGCTACAGCTTCAACGCCGAGCCGGCCCGGGTCGCCTGGCTGGTGGGCGGGGTGATGCTGGGGCGATTGTTCCTCAGTCTCTTCCTGCAGACCGACAAGGGCAAAACCCTGGCACAGAGCTTCGAGAGTGGTGGCTCCGGTGTGCACGTGCGCGAGCCCGACTACAAGTCCCGGCTGCGTTTCATCATTCCACTGATGATCGTGATCGCCCTGATCTTCCCGGTCTTCGCCAGCAAGTACCTGCTCACGGTCGTCATAGCGGGCCTGATCTACGTGTTGCTCGGCCTGGGCCTGAACATCGTGGTGGGCCTGGCCGGTCTGCTCGACCTTGGTTACGTGGCGTTCTACGCCATCGGCGCCTACGGCCTGGCGCTGGGTTACCAGTACCTGGGACTGGGCTTCTGGTCGGCACTGCCCCTGGCCGCCATCGCTGCCGCCCTGGCGGGCTGCATATTGGGGTTCCCGGTGCTGCGCATGCATGGGGACTACCTGGCGATCGTGACCCTGGGGTTCGGCGAGATCATCCGCCTGGTGCTGAACAACTGGCTGTCCGTCACGGGCGGGCCGAACGGCATGCCGGTGCCATGGCCGACCTTCATGGGCCTGGAGTTCGGCAGGCGTGCCGAGCAGGGGGGCATCCCCTTCCATGAGTTCTTCGGCATCGATTTCAACCCGAACGTGAGGTTCATCTTCATCTACATCGTGTTGTTCATCGTCGTGCTGGCCGTGCTCTACATCAAGCATCGCCTGACCCGCATGCCGGTGGGCCGCGCCTGGGAAGCCCTGCGCGAAGACGAGATCGCTTGCCGCTCCATGGGCCTGAACCATGTGCTGGTCAAGCTCTCGGCGTTCACCCTGGGCGCTTCCACCGCAGGCCTGGCAGGCGTGTTCTTCGCCAGCTACCAGCACTTCGTCAACCCGACGTCATTCACCTTCTTCGAATCGGCGCTGATCCTGGCGATCGTCGTGCTGGGCGGGATGGGCTCCACGGTCGGTGTGGTGATCGCCGCCTTCGTGCTCTCGGTCACGCCGGAACTGCTGCGCAGCTTCTCCGAATACCGCGTGCTGCTGTTCGGCGTGCTGATGGTGCTGATGATGATCTGGCGACCGCGTGGGCTGATCCGTATCAGCCGCGCCGGTGTGGTCCCGCGTAAAGGAGTGGCGCCATGAGCGACGACGTAATCCTCTCGGTCGATAACCTGATGATGCAGTTCGGCGGGATCAAGGCGTTGAGCGACGTCAGCCTGCGGGTCAAGCGCAACGACATCTTCGCCCTGATCGGCCCCAACGGCGCGGGCAAGACCACCGTGTTCAACTGCCTGACCGGGTTCTACAAGGCCAGTGGCGGCAAGATCGAACTGAATGTGCGCGGTACCCGTACCAACGTGATCCAACTGCTCGGCGAGCGTTTCCAGCTCGGCGATTTCGTGTCGCCGAACCGCTTCCTCAGCCGCCTGCGCTACAAGATGTTCGGCGGTACCCACCTGGTCAACCGCGCCGGCCTGGCACGGACCTTCCAGAACATCCGCCTGTTCCGGGAAATGTCGGTGGTGGAGAACCTGCTGGTGGCCCAGCACATGTGGGTCAACCGCAACCTGCTGGCCGGGGTGCTCAACACCAAGGCCTACCGCAAGGCGGAAAGCGATGCCCTCGACCACGCCTTCTACTGGCTGGAGGTGGTGGACCTGGTCGACTGCGCCAACCGCCTCGCCGGCGAGCTGTCCTACGGCCAGCAGCGCCGCCTGGAGATCGCCCGGGCCATGTGCACGCGACCGAAGATCATCTGCCTCGACGAGCCGGCCGCCGGCCTCAACCCGCAGGAAACCGAGGCCCTGAGCCGGATGATCCGGGTCCTGCGCGACGAGCACGACATCACCGTGGTGCTGATCGAACACGACATGGGCATGGTCATGAGCATTTCCGACCATATCGTCGTGCTCGACCACGGCAACGTCATCGCCGAAGGCAAGCCGCAGGACATCCGCAACAACCCGACCGTGATCGCCGCCTACCTGGGTGCTGACGAAGAGGAGCTGGTATGAGTGCACCCATTCTCGAACTGCAGGACCTGGACGTGTTCTACGGGCCGATCCAGGCGCTGAAAAAGGTCTCGATGCACATCGACGAGGGCGAGACGGTCAGCCTGATCGGCTCCAACGGCGCCGGCAAGTCGACCCTGCTGATGTCGATCTTCGGCCAGCCGCGGGCAGCGGGGGGCAAGATCGTCTATCGCGGCATCGACATCACCCACAAGTCCTCGCACTACATCGCGTCCAACGGCATCGCCCAGTCGCCGGAAGGGCGGCGGGTGTTCCCCGACATGAGTGTCGAGGAAAACCTGATGATGGGCACCATCCCCATCGGCGACAAGCATGCCGACGAGGACATGCAGCGCATGTACGAGCTGTTCCCGCGGCTCAAGGAACGGCGCAACCAGCGGGCCATGACCATGTCCGGTGGCGAGCAGCAGATGCTCGCCATCGCCCGCGCGCTGATGAGCCGGCCCAGGCTGCTGCTGCTGGACGAGCCGTCGCTGGGCCTGGCGCCGATCGTGGTCAAGCAGATCTTCTCCACCCTGCGTGAGCTGGCGCAGAGCGGGATGACCATCTTCCTCGTCGAGCAGAATGCCAACCATGCGCTGAAACTGTCGGACCGCGCCTACGTGATGGTCAACGGGCAGATCCGGCTGACCGGGACGGGGCAGGAACTGCTGGTCAACGAGGAGGTGCGCAACGCCTACTTGGGGGGGCACTGAGCGTACGCTGTGGTTCCCTTTCGAGACGTATTCGCCCTGGCTTTCCAGCAGGGCGAATGCCATTCGTGCGAACTTCCTGGCCAGGATCGCCCGTGCTTCGGTGGTCGCCGTCCCCCCCTCCGGCCTGGTGCCACTCAGGGTCGCAAGTGGTCTTCCGCCGCCACGGCGGCGCGGATTGCTTCCAGCAACATCCTGCACGCCGGGTTGTCGTTGTCGCTGCGCCAGCTCAGATGCAACTCGCTCTGGATCCCTTCACCCAGGTCGATCTCGCGGAAGGTCACGTTGCGAAACACCACATTGGTGGCGCAGCGCGGTACCAGCGCCAGGCCCATGCCGGCATTGACCAGGGCCAGGATGGTCAGTGACGAGCCCAACCACTGCACGTACTGCGGGGCCACCTTGGCGGAGCGGAACATGCCGGTCAGCAGTTCGTTGAACGGTGGGTAGGCGGCGTGGGAGTACATCAGGAAAGGCACCTTATCCAGATCCATCACGCTCACCTGGCTGGCGGTGGCCAGGGGGTGCTGGTTCGGTACCGCCAGTACGAACGGCTCGCGTACCAGGCACTCGTTGTCAAAACCGTCCTGCAGCAGCGGCTGGCGCACGATGCCCAGATCAACGCGTCGGGTGCGCAGTGCTTCGTGTTGCTGATGGGTGTTCATCTCGCTCAGTGAAATCTTGACCTGGGGCTGATTCAGCTGTGCTTCAGCGATTACCTTGGGCAGAAACTCATATACCGCACTGCCCACGAAGCTGATGCTTACCGAGCCGATATCGCCTGCGGCGAAACTGCGTGCCGCTTCGGCCGCCTGATGGGCGCGATCGAGCAGGTGCAGGGCTTCTATGAAAAAAGCCCGCCCCGCAGCCGTGAGGGCAACGCTGCGCGTGCTGCGGGTAAACAGTTCGACACCCAGGGTGTGCTCCAGCAACTGTATCTGCCGGCTCAGTGGCGGTTGGGTCATGTTCAGCCGATCGGCAGCGCGGCGAAAATTCAATTCGGTCGCCACTGCAGTGAAGCAGCGCAGTTGAGAGAGCTCAAACATTGATCCAAAACCTATATCAATTGAGTGCATAAATAGATTAGACAGAAATAATGCTGCGAAACATCATTATTTTGATCCCACAAAAATAATGATCGGGAGTTATCCAGCATGAGTACCGTACACAGTTCAGCCGACCCGCAGCTTGTCGCTCGCGCGGTCTCGAAAGTAAAACGCCACGTCCTGCCGCTGTTCGTGGTCATGTTCATCGTCAACTACATTGACCGAGTGAACATCGGCTTCGTCCGTAGCCACATGGAAACCGACCTGGGGATTGGTGCTGCGGCCTACGGCCTGGGTGCCGGCCTCTTCTTCATCGGCTACGCATTGTTCGAAGTGCCTTCGAACATTCTGCTGCAACGCTTTGGTGCCAAGGTCTGGTTGACCCGCATCATGTTTACCTGGGGCCTTGTCGCAACGGCGATGGCCTTCGTTCAGAACGAAACCTGGTTCTATATCCTGCGCTTCCTGCTGGGTGTCGCCGAAGCCGGCTTTTTCCCTGGCGTGGTGTACTACTTCACCAAATGGTTGCCAGCCGGTGAGCGTGGCAAGGCCATGGCGATCTTTCTGAGCGGCTCTGCCATCGCCTCGATCATTTCCGGCCCGCTGTCTGGCATGCTCCTGCAGATCGACGGCCTGGGCATGAAGGGCTGGCAGTGGATGTTCTTCATCGAGGGCATGTTCTCGGTATTGCTTTGCGGCTTCGTCTGGTTCTGGCTGGACTCGTTGCCCAGGGACGCCAAATGGCTGAGCCGTGAGGAAAGCCAGGCCCTGACAGAATGCATCGACGAAGAGCAGCGTCAGCGCCAGCTGGCGGCGGGGGAGACCGGCGCAGTCAAGCACTCGGTGTTCAAGTTGCTGCGTGACCCGCAGATCATGCTGTTCTGCTTCCTGTACTTCTCCATCTCGTTGACCATTTACGGCTGTACCTTCTGGTTGCCGAGCATCATCCGCTCCATGGGCGGGCTGAATGACATGCAGGTCGGCCTGTTCAACTCGGTGCCGTGGGTCATCTCGGTAGTGGCCATGTACGCCTTCGCCAGCCTGGCGGCACGCTACAAGTGGCAGCAGGCGTGGGCATCGGCGGCCTTCGTGATCGCCGCGATCGGGCTGTTCATGTCCACTACCGGTGGGCCGATTTTCTCCTTTGTCGCCATCTGCTTCGCTGCCATCGGCTTCAAGGCGGCGTCCTCGCTGTTCTGGCCGATTCCCCAGGCGTATCTGGATGCGCGCATCGCCGCCGCGGTGATCGCCTTGATCAACTCGCTGGGCAGCCTGGGAGGGTTCGTTGCCCCTGCCACCTTTGGTTTCCTCGAAGAACGTACTGGTTCCATCGAAGGCGGCCTGATGGGCCTGGCCGTGGTCTCGTTGATCGCCGGCATCCTGATATTCATGACCAAGACCAACAAAGCCGTAAACAGCAACGGCAATGGCGTCAGTCCCAAGCCGACCGTATCGCAAGCGTGAGCACAGCAAAGGCGCCGACATGTCGGCGCAGCCATCTCTATCAGATTTCGGAGTACCAATAGTGAAGATCAAACAGGTACGTGTAACGCCGATTGCGTTCCGTGACGCACCACTGCTCAATGCCAGCGGCATCCACGAGCCTTACGCGTTGCGTTCCATCATCGAAGTGGAAGGTGACAACGGCTACATAGGCCTGGGCGAGAGCTATGGCGATGCGCCGGTGCTCAGCGTATTGCAGGCCATGCAGGACGCTCTGGTCGGTCTCGACCCGTTCGACCTCAATGGTCTGCGTACCCGTGTGGTTAAAACCGTCGCGGCGCTGAAACCGGGCACTGCGGGTGCCGAGCTGGCACCGGGTTCGCACCCGAGCAAGCAGGTGGCCAATGCCTATTCAGCCTTCGAGGTCGCTTTTCTGGATTTGCAGGCGCGCTCGTTGGGCATGCCGCTGGTGGATCTGCTCGGTGGCGCAGTGCGTGATCGCGTGCCGTTCAGTGCCTACTTGTTCCTGAAATATGCCGAGCATGTGGGCTCGCCCTACAAGCCGGATCGCTGGGGCGAGTGCATCAGCCCCGAGCAGATCGTTGCCCAGGCATGCACCATGATCAATGAGAACGGCTTCAAGAGCATCAAGCTCAAGGCCGGTACCTTGCTCGGCCCGGAACACGAAGTGGCGTGCATCAAGGCATTGCGCCAGGCCTTCCCTGATACGCCGCTGCGTATCGACCCCAATGGCAACTGGTCTGTGAAGACCTCCCTGCGCATGGCCGAGCTGATGGGCGATGCCCTGCAGTATTACGAAGACCCGTGCCCCGGCCTGGAAGGCATGGCCGAGGTACACAAGCGCACGGGGCTGCCGCTTGCGACCAATATGGTCGTCACCGATTTTGACGAGTTCCGTCGCAGCGTGGCGCTCGATAGCGTGCAGATCGTGCTCGCCGACCATCACTACTGGGGTGGGCTGCGTGATACACAGATCCTCGCACGCATGTGCGATACCTTCGGCCTGGGGGTGTCCATGCACTCCAACTCGCACCTGGGTATCAGCCTGATGGCCATGACCCATGTGGCGGCGGCCGTACCCAATCTGTCCTACGCCTGCGATACCCACTACCCCTGGCAGGAGCCGGATGAGGAGGTGATCAAGGGTGGAAAGCTGCCGATCATCGATGGTTGCGTGCAGGTCACCCGTACACCAGGCCTGGGTGTCGAACTGGATTACGACCAGTTGGCCAAGCTCAACGACCAGTACCTGACCTGCGGTATTCGCCAGCGCAATGACGTGACCCAGATGCAGAAATATGACCCGAGCTGGAAAGCCCTCAAGCCTCGATTCTGAAAACCGGAGCCGAGGCCATCAAAGTTGGCAAGGAACTCGAGATAAAACCGGACAGTCGTACCCCGTGTACCGTTTCGACGCTGCACAAGGAACCCATGCGATGTCCCACCGCTCCCTGCTCACCCCCGCGCTTCTCGCCTGCGGCCTGCTGTTCGGCAGCACGGCCCAGGCCGAGGAAGCGGCCAAGGTCCAGATTGACTCCTCCGCCTCGTCTTCCGACAACCTCGCCGCCATCCACCGTGAGTCCGGGATGAGCCATACCCTGCACGACTCCGGGGTCAGCGTGGCCGACCTGAAGAAGATGCGCGATACCCTCAACCAGAACGCCAGCGACCTGCAGGAGCTGCGCCGCACCGTCGACGAGCAGTCGCGGCAGATCGGCGAGCTGCAGCGCCGCCTCGAAGACACCAACCGCAAGGTGCAGTGATCCACCTGTGGATGCTTTCGGGTTGTCCACAGGAATGTGGAAAAGTTAGCGAAAGGCCTGCGTGTGATGCGCCAGAAAGTCGCAGTAAGCAGTTGTTTTCCATGATATTGAAGTTGTCCACGATTCATGTGGAAGCGATTGTGGGTAACTTGGTGGTATATGGCTGAAGGCCTTGTTTTACGTGGCTTGCAGAGATGTGTTCGATTTTTGAACAGCAACTTCCAAAGACCCGCCTGGCCTGTTTGTCAAGTTTGAAGTTGTGCAATGAAGCGCATTTCAAAGAGCACCCGAAGGCTGTGGATAAGTCTGTGGGCAAGCGTTGGAAAGACGCTGCCAGACGGCGAAATTACAGGCGTTGCGCCAGTACCCGGATTATCCCCAGGCGCAGCCTTGCCGACGAAAGGGCTGACAGGCGCTGTGTTTGGGCAAATCGGCAAGGTCGGTGCGGGCAGGCCTGTGAACAACTGCTTGGGTACCGTTATACAGTTGCCCCCAATCGGCGTGGAAAGCCCTGTGGATAAGGTGCGCATACCCGGCGCCAGGCCTTGTGAATCAAGGCTTTGCAAGAGTTGTTCATTTTTTGTACAGCTGCGCAAACGCTTGCCGTGCCCCGCCGTGCCGGGCATGCTGCAAGGCCTGCCTTTCCTCTTGCCTGTGGGCAAGTCCATCCAAGGAGAATCCCATGACTTCCACCGTATTCATCACCGGTGCCACCTCCGGCTTCGGTGAAGCCTGCGCCCGCCGTTTCGCCGAGGCGGGCTGGTCGCTGGTGCTGACCGGTCGCCGCCAGGACCGCCTCGACGCGCTGTGCGCGGAGCTGTCGAAGACGACCGAGGTGCACGGCCTGGTCGTGGACGTGCGTGATCGCCAGGCCATGGAGCAGGCGATCGTCAACCTGCCGCCGTCCTTCGCCAGGCTGCGCGGGCTGATCAACAACGCCGGCCTGGCCCTGGGCGCCGATCCTGCGCAGAAATGCGATCTGGATGACTGGGACACCATGGTCGACACCAACATCAAGGGCCTGATGTACAGCACTCGTCTGCTGCTGCCGCGGCTGATCGCCTACGGGCGGGGTGCGAGCATCCTCAACGTGGGCTCGGTGGCGGGGAATTATCCGTACCCGGGCAGCCATGTGTATGGCGGCACCAAGGCCTTCGTCGGGCAGTTCTCGTTGAGCCTGCGCTGCGACCTGCGCGGCACCGGCGTGCGGGTGACCAATATCGAGCCGGGGCTGTGCGAGAGCGAGTTCTCCCTAGTGCGCTTCGGTGGCGATCAGAGCCGCTACGACGCCACCTACGCCGGCGCCGAGGCGATCCAGCCGCAGGACATCGCCGAGACCGTGTTCTGGGTGCTGAACCAGCCGGCGCATATCAACATCAACAACCTGGAACTGATGCCGGTGAGCCAGGACTGGGCAGGGTTCTCCATTACCCGGGACACCCCGAAGGACTGAGGTCGTCCCTGACGCCATCGCCATCGCCGGCGATGGCGTCAGGGCAGGCGCTGCAAGCCTTCCAGGCAGGTCGCCAGGTGATAGGGGGTCGTCGACGGCATGTCGCTGCGACTCACGCTCCCCTGGTCATCCCGGCATTCATGCCAGCCGCCCGAATGGAAGAACCGCCGCTGCAGCAGCTCCAACTGGACCGGCACCTTCGCCGCGCCGTCCACGCGCAGGGTCAACGCCCGCAGGTACTCCGCCTGGGCCCAGATGCGCTGGGTCGCATCGCGCACCTTGCCTTGCGGATCGAGCATCGCCAGTACCGCGCCATCCTTCACCCCGTGTGCCTCGGCGAAGCCGAACGCCCGCTCCAGCGACTGGTGCAGCGCCGTGCCCTTGAGCAGTGGCGAGGTCTCCAGCAGGTAGAACCATTCGAACTGATGGCCGGGTTCGAACCAGTTATCCACAGCCCCGCGTGGTTTCTCCAGCATCACGCCGTGCTGCGGGTCGATGAAGTGTTCCTGCATGGCGTCGGTCAGGGCTAGCAGCGCGTTGCGCACCTCGGCGTCGTCACGCACGGCGAGGGTGGCGAGGAAGGCCTCGGCCAGGTGCATCAGCGGGTTCTGCAGCGGGCCGCTGCCCAGGTCCGTCCAGTCTTGGTCGAGGCTGGCCTGGTACAGGCCGTCTGCCGTGGCGAAGCGCTCGGCGACCACGCTGAGGGCGGCGTCCAGGGTCGATTCCACCAGGCTGTCGCGGGACCTGGCCCAGTAGTGGGCGCAGGCGAAGATGATGAAGGCGTGGGTGTAGAGGTCCTTGCGTCGATCCAGCGGCCGGCCCTCGGCATCGATGCTGTAGAACCAGCCGCCATGCTCGGCGTCGTGGAAATGCCGCTGCAGCGAGCGGAACAGCGCGGCGGCGCGTTCGCTGGCGCCGGGCTGCTCGAGGCGGCTGCTGAACAGATAGAGCTGGCGCGCGCAGGCCATGGCCCGGTAGCGCTGCACCGGCAGTGGCTGGTGGGCGGGATCGAGGGCCTCGAACGGCAGGGCCATGTCCGGGTTCCAGCCGGGACCTTGCCACAGCGGCACGATGCAGCGGTCGAAGTGGTGCTGGACGTCAGCGAGCAGGGCTGGCTGGGCGGGGGAGAGGTCGGACATGGAAAAGGTTCTTCGCCGTCATTGCGTTGGCGCGCATGGTAGCAGGAAATTTCCCCATGGCGCCGGGATCAGCCCGGGTTGCCGAGGCCCTGCCAGTGGCGCGCGCCAACGAAGATGAAGCGCAGTTGCTGGATGATCTTGGCCTGGGCGCTCAACTGCCCGGGGGCCACCTGCGCGGGTGGGTCGATCAGTTCGGGCAGGGTGGCGAAAACGGTCTTCACCACCAGGTCGGCCATCACCGCCAGGGCGTCGCCGTCCAGGTGCTGCCAGCGCGGCATGCGCGCGAGGTCCGCTGCAAGGTCCGAACTGATGCCCTCGCGCAGGCGGGCGATGGCCTGGCGCACCGGTTGCGAGCCGCCGTACTGCTCACGGGCGAGAAACAGGAACTGGGCCCGATTGGCCGCGACCACGTCGAGAAAGATGCGCACCGAGGCGTCGGTGATGCCGCCCAGTTCGAATTCGTTGTGACGGACCATGCGAATGGTCTGGCGGAAGGTTTCGTTGACTTCGCGGACCAGGGCCAGGCCGAGCTGGTCCATGTCGTCGAAGTGCCGGTAGAAGCCGGTGGGCACGATGCCGGCGGTGCGGGCCACTTCACGCAGGCTGATGCTGCCGAAACCGCGACCGCTTTCCATCAGTTGGCGGGCGGCATCCAGCAGGGCGTGGCGGGTCTGTTGCTTCTGTTCGGCGCGCGGCAGCATGGCAGGTACGGTTCGTGTGAAACAGGCTTGCACTCTAATGGTCGGGGCCGGAAAAACAAAGCCCGGTCAGGTGACCGGGCTGGGGAGGAGAACAGGGTGTCGCGCGCGGGTAACTGTTGTTTTGGCGCATAGGCATCAGCTCACCCGTTGGGCTTGTTCGATGGCACGGTCGGAACCGCCTTCGGCAACGCGGTTGGCACGCTCGATGACGCGGTCGGAACCACCTTCGGCCACACGGTTGGCACGTTCGATGACGCGGTCGGAACCACCTTCGGCCACGCGGTTGGCACGTTCGATGACGCGGTCGGAACCACCTTCGGCCACACGGTTGGCACGCTCGATGACACGGTCGGAACCACCTTCGGCCACACGGTTGGCACGTTCGATGACGCGGTCGGAACCGCCTTCGGCTACACGGTTGGCACGCTCGATGACGCGGTCGGAACCGCCTTCGGCCACACGGTTGGCACGTTCGATGGCACGGTCGGAACCGCCTTCGGCCAGGGTATTCAGCGGCTGCGAAACGGTCGCCGAGCTGGAGCGGGCTTCAGCGGACAGGTGTTGATCGGCGGCCGGTACGGCGAAGGCGTTGGCGGCCAGGATGGACAGGGTAAGGCTGAGCAGCAGTTGGCGTTTCATGGTTCGGTTCTCCTCGTGGAGGTGAAAAAGTGGGTACGAGGGCAATGCTACTCTTGGAAATTGGATAGAAAAGTTCATAAAGGTAATGGTAACAATCAACAGGATTGATACTTTCCGGCGAGGGCTCTATTCCGGGCCTTTTCCGAGCGAACCAGTAGGAATTGATGACCCGGCCTGACAAGGATTTCATCGTGCTGTCAGCTGAAACTGTCAGTACGGTCAGGAAAAAAGCCGCTGATTCGGCCATTCCGGGTAAACCCCTCGGCGTTTCATCAGTCCCAAGTACAAGTGCGTGGCCCACGCACGCACGCTGCCTTGCCTTGCTGTCACTGGAGAACCGTGCAATGACGCGCCCCGCCAAAATCATCATCTGGACCCTGGCCAGCCTTGCGCTGGTCCTGGCGTTGCTGGTGATCTTCATCGCCACCTTCGATTGGAACCGGGTCAAGCCGTTGCTCAACGAGAAGGTTTCCGAAGCCTTGCACCGCCCCTTCGCCATCAACGGGGATCTGTCCGTGCACTGGCGCCGCGAACCCGAGGAAGGTGGCTGGCGGGCCTGGGTGCCATGGCCGGCGTTCACCGCCCAGGACCTGACCCTGGGTAACCCGGAGTGGCTCAAGGAGCCGCAGATGGTGGGGTTGCAGCAGGTGGATTTCCGCCTTTCGCCACTGCCATTGCTGGCGCAGCGCATCGTCATCCCGCGCATCGACCTCAAGTTGCCCACTGCCAGCCTCAAGCGCCTGGCCGATGGCCGGGCCAACTGGACCTTCGACTTCGGGCCCGCAGACGAAACCGCCGAGCCCTCGAAATGGGTGATCGACATCGGTGCCATCGGCTTCGACAAGGGCCAGGTGGCCTTCGATGATGCGACCCTGAAGACCAGCGTCCAGGTGCAGGTCGACCCGTTGGGCAAGCCGATCCCGTTCAGCGACATCGTCGGCAAGGGCGCGGCCGAGAAGACCGCAAAAGAGCATGGCAACGCCCAGGACTACGCCTTCGGCTTCAAGGCCAAGGGTACCTACAAGGGCGAGGCGCTGACCGGCGAGGGCAAGATCGGTGGCCTGCTGGCCCTGCAGGACGCGACCCAGCCGTTCCCGCTGCAGGTGGATGTGCGCATCGCCAAGACTCGCGCCGTCGTCGCCGGCACCCTCACCGACCCGCGCAACCTCGGCGCCCTGGACCTGCGCCTGAAGCTCTCCGGGGCCAGCCTCGGCAACCTCTATCCGCTGACCGGAGTGACCCTGCCGGACACCCCGCCGTACCAGACCGATGGCCACCTGATCGCCAGCCTGCACGAGCCGGGCGGCGCGCTGTTCCGCTATGAAGGTTTCAACGGCAAGATCGGCGACAGCGACATCCATGGCGACCTGGCGTTCGTCGCCAGCCAGCCGCGGCCGAAGCTGAGCGGCAAGCTGGTATCCAACCAGTTGCTGTTCAAGGACCTCGCGCCGTTGATCGGCGCCGATTCCAATGCCCAGCAGAAAGCCCGCGGTGGCGCGGCCAGGCAGCCCGGTGACAAGGTGCTGCCGGTTGAAGAATTCCGTACCGAGCGCTGGCGGGCGATGGACGCCGACGTCAGCTTCGCCGGCAAACGCATCGTGCAGACCGAGCAACTGCCGTTCACCGACCTCGACAGCCATCTCGTCCTCGAAGACGGCCTGCTGCGCCTGGAGCCGCTGTCCTTCGGCGTCGCCGGCGGCAAGCTGGACATGCAGGTGCGCCTCGACGGGCGCAGCGCGCCGATGCAGGGGCGGGTGCGCCTGAGTGCGCGCAACCTCAAGCTCAAGCAGCTGTTCCCCACCTTCGAGCCGATGAAGACCAGCTTCGGTGCGCTCAATGGCGATGCCGACCTGAGCGGGCGCGGCAACTCGGTGGCGGCGTTGCTGGGCACTGCCAATGGTGACCTGAAGCTGCTGATCAACGATGGCGCGGTGAGCCGCAGCCTCATGGAGATTGCCGGGCTCAACGTCGGCAACTACGTGGTCGGCAAGCTGTTCGGCGACAACGAGGTGAAGATCAACTGCGCTGCCACCGATGTCGGGATCAAGGACGGTCTGGCGAGCACCCGGCTGTTCGTGTTCGACACCGAGAACGCGGTGATCTACGTGACCGGCACGGCGAATTTCGCCACCGAGCAACTGGACCTGAAGATCAACCCCGAGTCGAAGGGCCTGCGTCTGTTCTCGCTGCGTTCGCCACTGTATGTGCGCGGCTCGTTCGCCAAGCCGTCGGCCGGGGTGCAGGCGGTGCCGCTGGTACTGCGCGGGGCGGGGATGGTGGCCCTGGGGGTGGTGGCGGGGCCGGCGGCGGGGTTGCTGGCGCTGGTCGCGCCCAGCAGCGGTGACGAGCCGAACCGCTGTACGCCGTTGCTGGAACAGATGCGCGCAGGCAAGGCGCCCAAGACGGTGAAATAAGTGAAGGCCCTATTGCTGCATGGGTATCTACACATCTTTTACCGAGTGTAGATCTGGGGTAAATCGCAATTCTGTGGGAGCGGATTTACCGGAGCGCCGAACCGCCACGATCGGCGGCGGAGCCGTCGTAAAACCTGAGTCCGAAGTCTGCCTGACACACCGAGGGCACAGGTTTTATGGCCGCTTCGCGCCCAATCGCGGATGAATCCGCTCCCACAAGGTTGATGTTGAACCTGATCGAGATGTGTAGATACCCATGCCTATCGCTGGCTTGCCAGCGATGAGGCTCTCGAAGGCGATAGAGAATCAGAGTCCCTGCAACAGGTCCGCCATGTCATCCGCATGCTCTTCTTCCTGAGCCAGGATGTCCTCGAAGATGCGCCGGGTGGTCGGGTCGCTGTCGCCGATGAAGCGCACGATCTCGCGATAGCTGTCGATGGCGATGCGCTCCGCCACCAGGTCTTCCAGCACCATGTCCTTCAAGGTCTTCCCGGCCACGTACTGGGCATGGGAGTTCTTGCTCAGGTTGTCCGGGTTCAGGTCCGGCTCGCCGCCCAGTTGCACGATGCGTTCGGCCAGCTTGTCGGCGTGTTCCTGTTCCTGGTTGGCGTGTTCGAGGAACTCGGCCGCGGCGACGCTGGCCTTGATCCCGCTGGCCATGTAGTAGTGGCGCTTGTAGCGCAGGGTGCAGACCCACTCGGTCGCCAGCGACTCGTTGAGCAGGCGCAGGATGGTCTGGCGGTCGGCGTCGTAGCCTTCGGTCACCGCGCCTTGCTCCACATGCTGGCGCGCGCGTTCGCGCAGGGTCTTCACATCGGTCAACGTAACGTTGCTCATGACTTTCTCCAGGCTGGAAAACGGGGGCGCCACGCTCTGTCGGCGCGGTCGCTACATCAGGTACGAGTAGCGAAGCGCGCGGAAAGTTTTATCAGCGACGCACCGCCTGCTCGTCCTTCTCGCGTTGCTCGCAGGTCTTGAAACCCTTGTCGTCGACATGCCCGGTCGCGTCGAAACGCACGTAGTAGGGCTGCTGATGGCCTTCCTTGTTGAGGATGTAGTTGTTGCAGGTGCCGCCATGGGGCAGGTCGATCACCGTGGACGGGCTGCCGCCGATGGCGATGACTTTCTGCATGGTCATGCCATTGTCGACCTGCTTGACCAGCGGCTGGTCGCGGTAGGTGACGTAGTCCACGGGATTTTCCGGGCGGCTGCCGCAACCGATCAGGGTGGCGCTGGCCAGAACGGCCACCAGGGCGTGCTTGTACATGGTCGTACTCCCTCGAAATGGGCCGTCGTGGCCCGGTAAGAGTTTGGAACCCCGGGCGACGGCGGGAGTTCGATTGCGATTGCCATCGTTTCGCTTGTAGGGTGATGGCACGTCCATCGCGCAGGGGTTCCCATGTCGCAAGCGCTTGCCACGCGTTACCCGTTGGTGCTGGTGCCGGGCATGCTCGGTTTCGTCCGGCTGCTGGTCTATCCCTACTGGTTCGGCGTCGTCGCGGCCCTGCGGCGGGGCGGGGCCCAGGTCTACCCGGTGCAGGTGTCGCCGCTGCACAGCAGCGAAGTGCGTGGCGAACAGCTGCTGCGCATCATCGAGGAACTGCGCCAGCGCACCGGGGCCGACAAGGTCAATCTGCTCGGCCACAGCCAGGGCGCGCTGACCGCCCGCTACGTGGCGGCGAAGCGACCGGAATGGGTGGCCTCGGTCACGTCCATCGCCGGCCCCAACCACGGGTCGGAACTGGCTGATTACTTCGAACGGGAATACCCCGGCGACTCGCCTCGCGGTCGTCTGCTCAAGGCCCTGCTGCACGGCCTGGCGCTGCTCATGGGCTGGCTGGAAACCGGCTGGAAAGGGCCGGCGCTGCCGATCGACGTGCATGCCTCGCACCTGTCCCTGACCCGCACCGGCGTGGCCGCCTTCAACCGCCTTTATCCACAGGGCCTGCCCGAGACCTGGGGTGGCGAAGGGCCGGCCGAGGTCAATGGCGTGCGCTACTACTCCTGGTCCGGGGTACTCACGCCCGGCGTCACTGATCGCGGCCTCAACCGCCTGGACGGCAGCAACCGTTTCTGCCGCCTGTTCGCCCGCACCTTCGTGATCGAGAAGGGCCAGTGCGACGGCATGGTCGGGCGCAACAGCTCGCACCTGGGCCAGGTGATCGGCGACGACTTTCCCCTGGATCACCTGGATATCGTCAACCAGTCCCTCGGCGCCGTGGGCAAGGGCGCGCAGCCGCTGCGGCTGTTCACCGAACACGCGGCCCGGCTCAAGGCCGCCGGCTGTTGAACGCCGGGCAAGGATGTAAGAAATCTTGTCTAAACTGCGGTGACCGCTGCCCCTCACGCAGCGCTCGGGAGAGACACCATGAAGATGCTGCATGTGCCGTTGTTGGTGCTGGGCTTGCTGATGGCTTCACAAGGATTCGCGGCCACCGCCCAGCAGGACAAGATGAAGACCTGCAACGCCGACGCCACCACCAAGGCCCTCAAGGGCGACGAGCGCAAGGCGTTCATGAGCGACTGCCTGAAGGCCAAGCCCGCCGCCACCCAGCAGGACAAGATGAAGACCTGCAACGCCGACGCCACCAGCAAGGCGCTCAAGGGTGACGCGCGCAAGACCTTCATGAGCGACTGCCTGAAGAAAAAATGACCGCCCGCGGGCACGGGCCATTGCCCTGGAGCAATGGCTCGTCGTCCCGCGTCGCCTGCCCCTATGCCTGTGCGGCGAACGCTGGCAGACTGCCGCCTTTGTCGTCTTGGCTGTCTGAGGTTGTATGACTTTTACCCAGCGTCAGATCGTGCTGGCCAGTTGGATCATCATTTTCGCCGGCTTGTTGCTGGTATTGCCGCTCAAGTTGCTGCCGAGCCTGCTGGCCGGGCTGCTGGTGTTCGAGCTGGTGAACATGCTCACGCCGAAGCTCCAGCACGTGATCGCCGGGCCGCGTGCGCGCTGGCTGGCGGTGGCGCTGCTGGGTACCCTGGTGGTCAGTACCCTGACCCTGATCTTCGCTGGGGCCATCAGCTTCCTCCTGCACGAGGCGGAAAATCCCGGTGCCTCGCTGGACCGCTTCATGGGCCTGGTGGACCAGGCGCGCGGGCAGTTGCCGCCGTTCCTCGACGCCTACCTGCCGGCCAGCGCCGCCGAGTTCAAGGTGGCCATCGGCGACTGGCTGAAGACCCACCTGGGCGAGTTGCAACTGGTGGGCAAGGGCGCGGCGCACATGTTCGTCACCCTGCTGATCGGCATGATCCTCGGGGCCATCGTCGCCCTGCAGAGGATCCCCGACATATCCCGGCGCAAGCCGCTGGCGGCGGCGCTGTTCGAGCGCCTGTCGCTGCTGGTCCAGGCGTTTCGCAACATCGTCTTCGCGCAGATCAAGATTTCCCTGCTCAACACCCTGTTCACCGGGGTCTTCCTCGCCGTGGTGATGCCGCTGTTCGGCGTGCACCTGCCGCTGACCAAGACCCTGATCGTGCTGACCTTCCTGCTCGGCCTGCTGCCGGTGATCGGCAACCTGATGTCCAACACCCTGATCACCATCGTCGGCCTGTCGCTGTCGATCTGGGTGGCGGTGGCGGCGCTGGGCTACCTGATCGTCATCCACAAGGTCGAGTATTTCCTCAACGCACGGATCGTCGGCGGGCAGATCAGCGCCAAGTCGTGGGAACTGCTCCTGGCGATGCTGGTGTTCGAGGCGGCCTTCGGCCTGCCGGGGGTGGTGGCGGGGCCGATCTACTATGCCTACCTGAAGAGCGAGTTGAAGCGGGTGGAACTGGTCTGAGGCCTGTGTTGTTGGCACTGGCCTCATCGCTGGCGAGCTGGCTCCCACAGGTTGTGGAACTGGCTTGCCAGCGACAGGGCCCTCAAGTCAGGCGCCGTAGCGCTTGCGCGCCTCGATCGCCAGCCCGCTGCCGATGCTGCCGAAGATGTTGCCTTCCACGTGCCGTGCGTTCGGCAGCATCGCCGCCACGCTCTGGCGCAGGGCGGGGATGCCGCTGGAACCGCCGGTGAAGAACACCGTGTCGACCTGCTCCACGCCCACGCCGGCCTTGAGCAGCAACTCGTCGACGCTGCCGCGCACGCGCTCCAGCAGGTTGTCGATGGACTGCTCGAACAGCGCACGGGTCAGGTCGACGTTCAGCTCGGCCTCGATCCGGCCCAGGTCCACCAGGCGATTCTGCGCATGGGTCAGCTCGATCTTGGTCGCTTCCACTTCCATCGCCAGCCAGTGCCCGGCGCGCTGTTCGATCAGCTTGAACAGGCGGTCGATGCCCAGGGTGTCCTCGATGTCGTAGCGCATGCTGCCCAACGCCAGCTGGGATTTCTGCGAGTACACCGAGTTGATGGTGTGCCAGGTCGCCAGGTTGAGGTGGTAGCTGGTGGGCATCAGCGCCTGGCTCTTCATCCGGCTGCCATAGCCGAACAGCGGCATCACGCCCTGCAGGCTCAGTTGCTTGTCGAAGTCGGTCCCGCCGATGTGCACGCCGCCGGTGGCGAGGATGTCGTCCTGGCGGTCGTCGAGCATGTGCCGCTCGGGCGCCAGGCGGATCAGGGTGAAGTCCGAGGTACCGCCGCCGATGTCGACGATCAGCACCAGCTCCTCGCGCTCGATGCCCGACTCGTAGTCGTAGGCCGCGGCGATCGGCTCGTACTGGAAGGACACGTCCTTGAAGCCGATCTTCCTCGCCACTTCGGCCAGGGTGTCCTCGGCTTCCTGGTCGGCGGCCTGGTCGTCATCGACGAAATGCACCGGGCGACCCAGCACCACCTGCTCGAACGCGCGGCCGGCGTTGGCTTCGGCGCGCTTCTTCAGCTCGCCGATGAACATCCCCAGCAGGTCCTTGAAGGGCAGGGCGGTGCCCAGCACGCTGGTGTCGTGCTTGATCAGCTTGGAGCCGAGCAGGCTCTTCAGCGAGCGCATCAGGCGCCCCTCGTAACCTTCCAGGTATTCGTGCAGGGCCAGGCGACCGTAGACCGGGCGGCGTTCCTCGATGTTGAAGAACACCACCGAAGGCAGGGTGATCTTGCCGTCTTCGAGGACGATCAGCGTCTCTTCGCCGGGACGATGCCAGCCGACGGTGGAGTTTGACGTGCCGAAGTCGATACCACAGGCACGGGCCGGGGATGCGTGAGTCATGGAAACGGTTCCGGGGAAAAAGCGGCCGCGCAGTTTATGCCAGTGGCGGACAGAATCAAGACCGATTATCTGCTGCGCGACAAACCCCGGACGGTCTTGAAAGGCTATGCTAGACCCCAATCTTCACAGGCAGTGCATTCAACCGATGGTGATTCCTTAGATGGATTTCAAAGACTATTACAAGATACTGGGCGTAGAGCCGACGGCGGACGAGAAGGCGATCAAGACCGCCTACCGCAAGCTGGCCCGCAAGTATCACCCGGACGTCAGCAAAGAGCGCGGCGCCGAGGACAAGTTCAAGGAGGCCAACGAGGCCTACGAAGTGCTGGGCGATGCCGCCAAGCGCGCCGAATACGACGAGATCCGCAAGTACGGCGGCCAGCACGGTCGGCCGTTCCAGGCCCCGCCTGGCTGGGAGAACCGTGGTGGCGGTGCGGGCGGTGGCTTCGCGGGTGGCGATTTCTCGGACTTCTTCAGTTCGATCTTCGGATCGGCCGGTCGCGGCAACGGCAACCCGTTCGGCCGTGCCCAGCAACAGCGCAGCACGGGTCGCAAGGGGCAGGACGTGGAGATGGAACTGGCGGTGTTCCTCGAGGAAACCCTGGCCAACGAGTCGAAGAAGATCAGTTTCCAGGTGCCCCAGCACAACGCCAACGGCCAGCGCATCGGCGACACCACCAAGACCCTCAACGTGAAGATCCCCGCCGGGGTCACCGACGGCGAGCGCATCCGCCTCAAGGGCCAGGGCGCGCCGGGCGTGGGCGGCGGGGCGAACGGCGACCTGTACCTGGTGATTCGTTTCGCACCTCATCCGTTGTTCGATGTCGAAGGTCATGACCTGATCATCACCGTGCCCCTGGCACCGTGGGAAGCGGCGCTGGGCACCAAGGTGGAAATGCCGACCCTGACCGGCAAGGTCAACCTGACCATCCGTCCGGACAGCCAGAGCGGCCAGCGCCTGCGGATCAAGGGCATGGGCCTGGCCAACAAGCAGGGCCAGCGCGGCGACCTGTACGCGCAACTGAAGGTGGTGATGCCGGCGCAGTCCGATGCCGCCACCCGTGAACTGTGGAGCAAACTGTCGGAGAAGGCCGGGTTCAACCCGCGGACTCAATGGAGTAAGTGACCATGAGTAGCACCCTGATCGTTCAACTGGACATGCGCACCTTCTGCCAGGAGGCCGATCTCACGGCCGACTGCGTGATGGCGATCGTCGAACACGGCATCGTTGAACCTTCAGGGCGAACGCCGGAGGACTGGTTGTTCGACGACCGTTCGCCGGTGCTGGCCAAGCGTGCGGCCAGGCTGCACGCGGAGCTGGAACTGGAATGGGAAGGGGTGGCGCTAGCCCTGGAGCTGCTGGAGGAAGTGCGGCAGTTGCGCAGCGAGAACGACATGCTGCGCCAGCGCTTGGGGCGGTTCGTGCAGTGACCTTCAGGGCCTCATCGCTGGCAAGCTAGCTCCCACAGGTACTGTGCATGCAGATCCTTGTGGGAGCTGGCTTGCCAGCGATGAGGCCCGAAAGACCACTATCGATTTGGCGGTAAAGCCCCCGGATTCAACACCAGCTGCATGAACGTCAGGTCCAGCCACCGCTCGAACTTGACCCCCACCTGCGGCATCTCCCCGGTCACCTTGAACCCAAGCTTTTCATGCAGGCGGATCGACGCAGCATTGCCGCTCTCGATCGCCGCCACCATCACATGCTTGCCGCACTGGCGAGCCCGCTCGACCAGGGCTGCCATCAGCATCGGCCCCAATCCATGCCCGCGTTGCTCGGCATGGATGTACACCGAGTGCTCCACGGTATGGCGAAAGCCCTCGAACGGCCGCCAGTCGCCGAACGAGGCATAGCCGGCGACGCCTCCTGCTTCATCCACCGCCACGATGATCGGATAGCCCTGGGCCTGCCGCCCGTCGAACCAGGCCTGGCGGTTGGCCAGGTCCACCGGCTGCTCGTTCCAGATCGCCGTGGTGTTGAGCACGGCGTCGTTGTAGATGGCGCGGATGCCCGGCAGGTCGGCGGGCACGGCGTCGCGAAGGGTGTGAGGCATGGCGGTTATCCACAGGCGGAGGCAGGCCGCCAGATTAAATGGTTACCAGCCCGCGCACACCTTCGGCCTCCATGTTTTCGCCACGACCCTGCTGGACGATCTCGCCGCGGGACATCACCAGGTACTGGTCGGCCAGTTCGGCGGCGAAGTCGTAGAACTGCTCCACCAGCAGGATCGCCATGTCGCCGCGGGCCGCCAGCTTGCCGATCACCGCGCCGATTTCCTTGATCACCGATGGCTGGATGCCCTCGGTGGGTTCGTCGAGGATCAGCAGGCGCGGGCGGCTGGCCAGGGCGCGGCCGATGGCCAGTTGCTGCTGCTGTCCGCCGGACAGGTCGCCGCCACGGCGGTGCTTCATCTGCAGCAGCACGGGGAACAGCTCGTAGATGAACTCGGGGACCTTCTTCGCCTCGCTGGCGCCGAAGCGCGACAGGCCCATCAGCAGGTTTTCCTCGACGGTCAGGCGCGGGAAGATCTCGCGCCCCTGGGGCACATAGGCGATGCCGGCCTGGACCCGCTGGTGCGGCTTGAGCGAGGTGATGGCCTGGCCTTCCCAGGTGACGCTGCCTTCCCTGGCCGGGATCAGGCCCATCAGGCAGCGCAGCAGGGTGGTCTTGCCGACGCCGTTACGGCCCAGCAGACAGGTGACTTCGCCGACCTTCGCCTCGAAGGACAGGCCGCGCAGGATGTGGCTGCCGCCGTAGTACTGGTGCAGGGAGTCGATTTTCAGCATGTTGTTGTCCTTACCTTCCCAGATAAACCTCGATCACCCGATCGTCCGCCTGCACCTGCTCCAGCGACCCTTCGGCCAGCACGCTGCCCTGGTGCAGCACGGTGACATGGTCGGCGATGCTGCCGACGAAGCCCATGTCGTGCTCCACCACCATCAGCGAATGCTTGCCGGCCAGGCCCTTGAACAGCTCGGCGGTGAACTCGGTCTCGGCATCGGTCATCCCCGCCACCGGCTCGTCGAGCAGCAGCAGCTGCGGGTCCTGCATCAGCAGCATGCCGATCTCGAGGAACTGCTTCTGCCCGTGGGACAGCAATCCCGCCGGGCGCTGGCGCGAGGCGTCCAGGCGGATGGTGGCGAGCACCTCGTCGATGCGGTCGCGCTGTTCGCCACTCAGGCGTGCGCCAAGGCAGGCCCACACCGACTTGTCGGTGTTCTGCGCCAGCTCCAGGTTCTCGAACACCGTCAGCGCCTCGAACACCGTGGGTTTCTGGAACTTGCGGCCGATCCCGGCCTGGGCGATCTGCACTTCGCTCATGCGGGTCAGGTCGAGGGTGTCGCCGAACCAGGCCTTGCCGCTGGTGGGGCGGGTCTTGCCGGTGATCACGTCCATCATGGTGGTCTTGCCGGCGCCGTTGGGGCCGATGATGCAGCGCAGCTCGCCGACGCCGATGTACAGGTTGAGGCCGTTGATGGCCTTGAAACCATCGAAGCTGACATTGATGTCCTCGAGGGTCAGCACCGTGCCGTGGCGGGCATTCAGGCCCGGCGTCACCGCCTGGCCAAGGCCGATGGCGTCGCGGCCGCTGCCTTCGTCAATGATCGGTTCCAGCATGAATTCGGGGTGGATCGACGGCAGTCTCATTGTTCGCCCCTTTTCTTCAGCAGGCCGACCACGCCCTTGGGCAGGTACAGGGTGACGAGGATGAACAGCGCGCCGAGGAAGAACAGCCAGAACTCCGGGAACGCCACGGTGAACCAGCTCTTCATGCCATTGACCAGGCCGGCGCCGAGCAGCGGGCCGATCAGCGTGCCGCGTCCGCCGAGGGCGACCCACACGGCGGCTTCGATGGAGTTGGTCGGCGACATCTCGCTGGGGTTGATGATGCCCACCTGCGGCACGTACAGGGCCCCGGCCAGGCCGCACAGCACGGCACTCAGGACCCAGACGAAGAGCTTGAAGCCGCGCGGGTCGTAGCCACAGAACATCAGGCGGTTCTCGGCATCACGCAGTGCGGTCAGAACGCGACCGAACTTGCTCCGCGCCAGGCACCAGCCGAGGTACAGGCTGCCGACCAGCAACGCGACGGTGAGCAGGAACAGCACCGCGCGGGTGCCCTGGGCGGTGATGTCGAAGCCGAGCAGGGTGCGGAAGTTGGTGAAGCCGTTGTTGCCGCCGAAGCCGGTCTCGTTGCGGAAGAACAGCAGCATGCCGGCGAAGGTCAGGGCCTGGGTCATGATCGAGAAGTACACGCCCTTGATCCGCGAACGGAAGGCGAAGTAGCCGAACACCAGGGCCAGCAGCCCCGGCGCCAGCACCACCAGGCACAGGGCCCAGGCGAAATGCTGGGTGCCGGCCCAGTACCAGGGCAGTTCGGTCCAGGACAGGAAACTCATGAACGCCGGCAGGCCGTCGCCGGCGGCTTCGCGCATCAGGTACATGCCCATGGCGTAGCCGCCGAGGGCGAAGAATAGGCCGTGGCCCAGCGACAGCAGGCCGGCATAGCCCCAGACCAGGTCGAGGGCCAGCGCGACGATGGCGTAGCAGAGGATCTTGCCGACCAGGGTCAGGGTGTAGGCCGAGACCTGCAGGGCGTGCCCGTCGGGCAGCAGCGACAGCAGGGGCAGGGCGATCAGCACCAGCAGCACGACGGCGCCGATGGCCAGGGACAGCCGCGGTCCGGCTTTTTGCGTGGCGGTGACAAGCAGTGGCTGGTTCATCAGTCGATTACCCGTCCCTTGAGGGCGAACAGGCCTTGCGGACGCTTCTGGATGAACAGAATGATCAGCGCAAGGATGAGGATCTTGCCGAGCACCGCACCGATCTGCGGTTCCAGCAGCTTGTTGGCGATGCCCAGGCCGAAGGCGGCCCACAGGCTGCCGGCGAGCTGGCCGACGCCGCCGAGCACCACCACCAGGAACGAGTCGATGATGTAGCTCTGGCCGAGGTCCGGGCCGACGTTGCCGATCTGGCTCAGGGCCACGCCGCCGAGGCCGGCGATGCCCGAGCCGAGGCCGAAGGCGAGCATGTCCACGCGTCCGGTGGGCACGCCGCAGCAGGCGGCCATGTTGCGGTTCTGGGTGACGGCACGCACGTTGAGGCCCAGGCGGGTCTTGTTCAGCAGCAGCCAGGTCAGCAGCACCACGAACAGGGCGAAGCCGATGATGACGATGCGGCTCCACGGCAGCACCAGGTTCGGCAGCACCTGGATGCCGCCGGACAGCCAGGCCGGGTTGGCCACCTCGACGTTCTGCGCGCCGAAGAGCAGGCGGATGGCCTGGATCAGGATCAGGCTGATGCCCCAGGTCGCCAGCAGGGTTTCCAGCGGACGGCCGTAGAGGTGACGGATCACCGTGCGCTCCAGGGCCATGCCGACCCCGGCACTGACGGCGAAGGCCACCGGCAGCGCCAGCAGCGGGTAGAACTCGATGGCGCCGGGGACGTAGCGCTGGATCATCACCTGCACCACGTAGGTGGTGTAGGCACCGAGCATGAGCATCTCGCCGTGGGCCATGTTGATCACCCCGAGCAGACCGAAGGTGATGGCCAGGCCGAGGGCGGCGAGCAGCAGGATCGAGCCCAGCGACAGGCCGCTGAAGGCCTGGCCGAGCAGTTCGCCCACCAGCAGCTTGCGCTTGACCTGGGCCAGGCTGGTTTCCGCCGCGGTACGCACCCCGGCGTCGCTTTCCACGGCCGGGTCGAGCAGCGCCTCGAGACGGGTGCGGGCCATGGGGTCGCCGGTTTCGCCGAGCAGGCGCACGGCGGCGAGGCGCACCGATGGCTCGCTGGCGGCCAGTTGCAGGTTGGCCAGGGCCAGGCCTAGGGCGGCGTGGACGGCGTCGTCTTTCTCCTGGGCGTACTGGCGGTCGAGGAACGCGACCTGGGCCGGCTGCGCGCTCTTCTGCAGTTGCTGCGCGGCCTGCAGGCGCAGGCCGGCATCGTCGCTGAGCAGGCGGTGGCTGGCGAGGGCGTTGTCCACCAGGCCGCGCAGGCGGTTGTTCAGGCGCAGCTTGCGGTTGTCATCGGGGCTGATGCGGCCTTGCTGCAAGGACTCGAGCAGGGTCAGCCGGGCAGGATCGGGTTGCGCCGCCCAGTCCTGGAGCAGGCGGGCCTGGTCGTTGGCCTTGGCACTGGCGAAGTAGTCGGCTTCGCTGGCGTGCGCGGCGAAGGGCAGTAGCAGGCACAGGCAAAGCAGGAATCGGTAGAGGGCCTTGGGCATGGAGCATGGTCCCTTCGAATGGTTCGATATCGTTGGGGCCGCTGTGCGGCCCTTCGCGAGCAAGCTCGCTCCCACAAAAGACGAGGCAGGCTCGCTTCCCTCTGTGGGAGCGAGCTTGCTCGCGAAGGACCGCACAGCGGTCCCTTGGATCAGTTCCCTTTCACGGCATAGTCAGGCCGCTTGTCATTCCCCGGAATGAACGGACTCCACGGCTGGGCGCGCAGCGGCTGCTCGGTTTCCCAGACCACGTTGAACTGCCCGTCATCCTGGATCTCGCCGATCATCACCGGCTTGTGCAGGTGGTGGTTGGTCTTGTCCATGGTCAGGGTGAAGCCGGACGGCGCCTTGAAGGTCTGCCCGGCCAGGGCTTCGCGGACCTTGTCGACATCGGTGGACTTGGCTTTCTCCACCGCCTGGGCCCACATGTGGATGCCGACGTAGGTGGCCTCCATCGGGTCGTTGGTCACCGCCTTGTCGGCGCCCGGCAGGTTCTTGGCCTTGGCGTAGGCTTTCCAGTCGGCGACGAACTGGGTGTTGACCGGGTTCTCCACCGACTCGAAGTAGTTCCACGCGGCCAGGTGACCCACCAGCGGCTTGGTGTCGATGCCGCGCAGTTCTTCCTCGCCCACGGAGAACGCCACCACCGGTACGTCGGTGGCCTTCAGGCCCTGGTTGGCCAGTTCCTTGTAGAACGGCACGTTGGAGTCGCCGTTGACCGTGGAGATGACCGCAGTCTTGCCGCCCGCGGAGAACTTCTTGATGTTGGCGACGATGGTCTGGTAGTCGGCGTGGCCGAACGGGGTGTAGACCTCCTCGATGTCCTTGTCGGCCACGCCCTTGGAGTGCAGGAAGGCCCGCAGGATCTTGTTGGTGGTGCGCGGGTAGACGTAGTCGGTGCCGAGCAGGAAGTAGCGCTTGGCCGCGCCGCCTTCCTCGCTCATCAGGTATTCCACCGCCGGGATCGCCTGCTGGTTCGGCGCCGCGCCGGTGTAGAACACGTTCGGCGACATCTCTTCACCCTCGTACTGCACCGGGTAGAACAGCAGGCCGTTGAGTTCCTCGAACACCGGCAGCACCGACTTGCGCGACACCGAGGTCCAGCAGCCGAACACCACGGCGACCTTGTCCTGGGTCAGCAATTGACGGCTCTTCTCGGCGAACAGCGGCCAGTTGGAGGCCGGGTCCACCACCACCGGCTCCAGCAGCTTGCCGTTGACCCCGCCCTTGGCGTTGATCTGTTCGATGGTCATCAGTGCCATGTCTTTGAGCGAGGTCTCGGAAATCGCCATGGTCCCCGACAGGGAATGCAGGATGCCGACCTTGATGGTCTCGGCGGCCTGGATGCTCCAGCTCAGGCCCATCGCGGCGATGGATGCACTGAGGGTAAAGGCCTTGATCAGACTGCGACGCTTCATGGGGCTCTCTCCGTTGAGTTCGTATTTGGCGGTAAGGCAAATGGCGACTGCGCGGAAAGAGGAATAGCAAGGGCTGTGCCGGATTGTGTACAGGCTCTGGAACAAGGCTTTCAGCGGATTGTGAGCGATGAGTGCACCGCCCTGGAGCCCAGGACGGTGGCACAGTGCAAGCGGTTGCGCCCGGATGGTGCGCAACGGCCTGGCGAGGTGGGATCAGCCGCGCGACGAGCCGATCTGGCTGCGTGGCTGGCGACGGCTGCGGACGAACTGGTAGGTCACGGCGAGGATCACGAACCAGATCGGCGTGACCATCAGCGCCTGGCGGGTGTCGGCCTCGAAGCTCAGCAGGACCAGGATGAAGGCGAAGAACACCAGGCATGCCCAGCACATGAAGCGGCCGCCGGGCAGCTTGTACTTCGACGCCGCGTGCAGGGCGCTGCGCTGCTTGCGGTAGGTCAGCCAGGACAGCAGGATCAGCGACCAGACGAACATGAACAGCACCGCCGACACGGTGGTGACCAGGGTGAAGGCCTCCACCAGGTCGGGGATCAGGTACATCAGCGCGGCACCGAGCAGCAGGCAGGTGCAGGAGAAGTACAGGCCGTTGGCGGGGACGTCGCGGCTGGACAGCTTCTCGAAGGCCTTCGGCGCGTCGCCCTCCTGGGCCAGGCCGAAGAGCATGCGGCTGGTGGAGAACACGCCGCTGTTGGCCGAGGAGGCGGCCGAGGTCAGCACCACGAAGTTGATCACCGCGGCAGCGGCGGGCAGGCCGGCGAGGACGAACAGTTCGACGAACGGGCTCTTGCCCGGGACCACGTCGCGCCATGGGGTGACCGCCATGATCGCGATCAGGGCGAACACGTAGAACATGATGATGCGCAGCGGAATCGAGTTGATCGCCCGTGGCAGGGTGCGCTCCGGGTCCTTGGCTTCGGCGGCGGTGGTGCCCACCAGCTCGATGCCGACGAAGGCGAACACGGCGATCTGGAAGCCGGCGAAGAAGCCCATCAGGCCGTGCGGGAACATGCCGTCGTCATTCCACAGGTTGGCCAGGCTGGCGGTATCGCCGTTGGGCGACTGGAAGCCGCTGCCGACCATGTACAGGCCGGTGCCGATCAGGCCGAGGATGGCGACGATCTTGATCATGGCGAACCAGAACTCGATCTCGCCGAACAGCTTCACGGTGATCAGGTTCAGCGACAGCAGCACGCCGACGCACATCAGCGCCGGTATCCACTGCGGCAGGTCGGGGAACCAGAACTGCGAGTAGGCAGCGATGGCGATCACGTCGGCGATGCCGGTGATGATCCAGCAGAACCAGTAGGTCCAGCCGGTGAAATAGCCGGCCCAGGGGCCGAGCAGGTCGGCGGAGAAGTCGATGAAGGACTTGTACTCGAGGTTCGACAGCAGCAGCTCGCCCATCGCCCGCATGACGAAGAACAGCATGAAGCCGATGATCATGTAGACGAAGATGATCGACGGCCCGGCGAGGCTGATGGTCTTGCCCGAGCCCATGAACAGGCCGGTACCGATGGCCCCGCCGATGGCGATCAGCTGGATGTGGCGGTTGGTGAGATTGCGTTGCAGGTGGTGTTCCTGCGGGTCCTTGGTAATGTCTTGATTCATTGCATGCATTCCATAAATTGCAGTCTTCTTGTACGTGAAGCGGCGGCTAGGCTAACACGCGAACCCGCGGGACAGACGCGACAAGATGACTCGACTTTAGGGGAATGCCCTGTTTTGGCGCGATCCCTTGCAGGATGCTGGCGAACGTGAAGGTGGCATGCTCTGAAGAGCAACGCGGACCTTGTGGGAGCTGGCTTGCCAGCGATGCGGTTGCCAGCTCCCACCAGATGTGTGTCGTTTTCAGGCCCGCGCCACCAGCATCCGCTTGCCGAACAGCCGGTCCAGCCCCCAGACCACCAGCATCGACAGGCCCACCAGCGGAAACGCCACGCCCAGCACCAGCATCACCACCGTGGCGGTCTTCCAGCGCGGCAGGTCGTGGCGCAGCGGCGGCACGCCGAGGCCGCCTTCGGGGCGGCGCTTCCACCACATCACCAGGCCGCTCACCGAGCCCAGCAGGACCATCAGGCAGATCAGCAGGATCAGCATCTGGTTGACCACGCCGAACATCTTGCCCTCGTGCAGCATCACCCCCAGCTCAGTGGCCCGGGCCACCGGGCTGTAGTCCTGCCAGCGCACGTCCACCAGGACCTTGCCGGTGTACTGGTCGACATGCAGGGTCGCGTCGTTGCGCGGGTCGTCGGCGAACACGGCGATGGTGAACACGCCGCTGCCGGTCTTCGGCAGGGTGATGCTGTAGCCGGGCTCGACGCCGCGCGCGCTGGCGATGTCCTCGACCTGCTGCAGGCTCACCTGTGGCGCCGCCGGGCCACTGTCCATGGCCATATGCCCCTGGTGCTCGGCATGGGCGCCAGCGGACTCCGGCATCGGCGTGTTCTCCACCGCCCAGGGCACGGTCTGCCGCGCCGCGTTGTTCAGGGTGCGGGCTTCCTGGTCGGAGGTGGGCACGTCGTTCCACATGGCGGCGGGAAAGCGGTTCCACAGGTCGGCGTACTGCTTGCCCCAGAACCCGGTCCAGGTCATGCCGCTGAGCAGCATCAGCAGCAGGACCAGCGAACCCCAGAAGCCGCTGACCGCATGCAGGTCACGCCACAGCAGCCGGCCACGGGCATTCATGCGTGGCCAGAACACCCCGGCCAGGCGCCCACCGCGCGGCCACCACAGGTAGAGGCCGGAGACCACCAGAACGATGCCCCAGCCGGCTGCCAGCTCGACGATACGGTCACCGACGGTGCCGACCATCAGCTCGCCATGCAGTGCCCGGGCCACGGCCTGCAGGTTGCTTTTCGCGTCCTGGTCACCGAGGACCTTGCCGCGGTAGGGATCGACGAACACGTTGAGTTCCTGGCCGTCGCGCTTGACCACGAACTGCGCGCTGCGGTCGGCGGCGGGGGCCGGCAGGTACTGGCTGATCGTGCCTTGCGGGTAGGCCTCCTGCACCAGCTGCATCAGGTGGTCGGCCGGGTGCTTGTGATGCCCGGCCTCGACCACCATCAGCGAGCGGTACATCAGCGGGTCCAGTTGTGGCTTGAACAGGTAGATGATCCCGGTGATCGCCAGCAGGATCATGATCGGCGCGACGAACAGCCCGGCATAGAAGTGCCAGCGCCACGCCAGGTTGTAGAAGGAAAACGATGGCTTGCTCATGGAGCGCTCCCGAATGAAGGGCGCGGCACGCGGCCGCGCCCGGACTGGATCAGAAACTCAGGTCGACCTTGGTCCAGAAGGTGCGTCCCGGCTCGTTCACCGTTTCCGTGCCGGAGTAACCGAAGCCGGCGTTGCCCGCCAGGTTCAGGTGCTCGGCGTAGGCCTTGTCGAACAGGTTGTCGACGCCGGCGCTGAGCTTGACGCTCTTGCTCACGCGATAGGCGCCGTTGAGCGAGAACACGCCGAAGCCGCCGGACTTGTCGAAGTCCTTGCCGACGATGTTGCCGTAGTTCTCCGAGACCCGGTTCTGCGCCGAGACCAGGCGCCACAGGGCGCCGGCACTCCAGTCGCTTTCGCTGTAGGTCAGGCCGAGGCGGCTTTCCAGCGGCGGCATCTGCGGCAGGGCCGAGCCATCGCTGCTGTTCTTGCCCCAGGCGTAGGCGAGGGTGGCGTCGGCCTTCCAGTTGCTGGTCAGCTGGTAGGCCACGCCCATCTCGCCGCCCATGATCCGCGCGTCGACGTTGTCGGCGCGCGAGACATTCGCCCCGGCGCGGTAGTCGTAGAGGATGTAGTCGCGGACCTGGCCGACATAGCCGGAGGCCCAGGCCTCCAGGGTTTCGGTCTTGTACTGGATGCCGAAGTCGAGCTGGGTGGTCTTCTCCGGCTTGATCGCGTCGAAGGCGTTGACCGAGCCCTGCGGGCCGTAGGTCGGCGAGAACAGCTCCCAGTAGTCCGGGAAGCGCTGGGCGTGGCCGAGGCCGACGTAGGTGGTGGCCGGGATGTCCACCAGGTCGTGCTCGTAGCGCAGGAAACCGCTGGGCAGGGTGTCGGCGCGGGTATCGCCGGCGGTGGGATTGGGCCGCGACATCATGCCGGAACCGCTGGTCTTGCGGTAATCCTTGGCCGAGGCACGATCCAGGCGCGCGCCGCCGATCAGCCGGTCCTGGCTGGCCAGTTCCCAGGTCAGCTCGCCGAACACGCCGTAGTTGTGGAAGTCGGCGTCCTTGCTCCACGGCTGGTTGCCGTAGGTGTTGACCCCCATGCCCGTGCGCTGGCGATGCTCGTTGCTCTGCGCATCGATGCCGCTGACCAGGGTCAGGTCCTCCCAGCGCCAGGTGCCCTTGATCCGCGCACCGAGGGTGCGGCGATCGACGTTGCTGGCCATCGGGCCGGCCATCATCCCGGTACCGGACGGCACGCGCAGGCTGTAGTTGTCCATCACGTGGTCGGCGTAGTTGTAGTAGACCTGCGCCTCGATCTTGTCGAAGACCTCGCCGATGTTCGATTTCTCGAAGCGCAGGCCGAGGCTCTCGCGCTTGAACTGCGAGCCGTCCATGCCGCGCCCGGCGTAGCGGGCCTCGCCATCGCCGCGACCGGCGGTGAGTTCCAGCAGGGTGTCGCTGTCCGGGGTCCAGCCGAGGGCGACGTCGCCGTTCCACTTGTCCCACTTCGACGGCACGGTATCGCCGTGGCCGTCCTGGTAGTCATCGGAGCGCGACTGGTTGCCGACGAAGCGCACGTAGCCCTCCTGCCCGCCTGCGGCGGCATCCAGCACTTTGTCGAAGCGCCCGTTGGAACCGGCCAGCAGACTGGCGTTGACCCGGGTGCCCAGCTCGCCGAATTTCTCCGGCTCGCGCTCGAAGAGGATGGTGCCGGCCGATGCGCCGGGGCCCCATTGCACGGTCTGCGGCCCCTTGATCACGGTGAGGCGGTCGTAGGTTTCCGGGGAGATGTAGGAGGTCGGTGCGTCCATCCGGTTCGGGCAGGCACCGAGCATCACGCCGCCATTGGTGAGGATGTTCAGGCGTGAGCCGAACATGCCGCGCAGCACCGGGTCGCCGTTGGTGCCGCCGGAGCGGGTCGCCGAGAAGCCGGGGATGGTCTTCAGGTAGTCGGCGCCATCGCTGGCCGGGACCGGCTGGCGCGGGTCCTTGGGGTTGGTGACGATGGTCAGCGGCGAACTCGGGGCCACGGCGGTGATCACCGTGGGGCTGAGTTCCGCCGGCTCGTGGTCATGGCCCTCGTGGCCGGTTTCCGCGGCCAGGGCGAGCGGGCTCAGCAGGCCGGCGCAGAGCAGTGCAACGGTCCCGCGCAGGGACAAACGAAAGACAGGGGTGGAGCTGGACATAGGTTTTCCAACATCGATCGGTCATGAAGGCGCACGCGAACACGGCGCAGGGCCGTTCGCGAAGCACGTGGGTCAGGGGTTCAGGCGATCGAGGGGAGAGGTGGGGCGCGGCTGCGGGCACCGGGGAAGAACGCCGCGCGCGGCGGGCCCTGGCGCGGGTGGGCGACGAACTGGCTGCTGGTCGGCAGGGCTTCGCTGTTGAGCAGGCTGAGTGGCTGCGGCAGGGCCGGGCAGTGGAAGAACAGGCTGCAGTAGCCGCATTTTTCCCACATCACGTGCTCTGACACGCCGCTGCCATGGTGGCTGTCGCCGTCATGGCTGGCGTCCATCGCCATGTTCATGTCCATGCCCATCGGCATGGCGGCTCCGTGCTCCATCGGCATCGACTGGGAAACCAGCGGACCGATGAAGATCATCAGCATGGCGAACAGGCTCAGCCAGCTGGCGCGCCTGTTTCCAGGGCGTGCGGGCCGGCGCTGTGCGCTACGGGCGAAGCTCATGACGAGCGGCGTTCAGCGATCAGTGCTGGTGGGCGGCGGTCCCTTCCGGCGGCTGCTTCTGTACCGCGACTTCGACGGTGACGTCACCGGCCTTCTCGAAATGCAGGGTCAGCGGGAAGCGCTTGCCGTCGCCGAGCAGGCTGCGGTCCTTGGGCTGCATGATCATCACGTGGTAGGCGCTGGGGCTGAAGGTCACCTGGCCATGGGCCGGGACGACGACGTTCGGCACTTGCTGCATGCGCATCACGTCGCCGTTCATCACGTGCTCGTGAAGCTCCGAGCGGTCGCTGATTGGGGTGTCGACGCTGAGCAGGCGGTCGGCCTCGGTGCCCTTGTTGTCGATGACGAAGTAGGCCGCGACGTTGGGCGCGTTGGGTGGCAGCTCCAGCGACCACGGGTGGGCGATGTGCAGGTTGCCGGCGTTGTATTCGTGGGCACTGGCGAAACTGGCGGGCAGCAGCAGGGCGGCCAGCAGCATGACGTTCTTGAGCATGGAAGGTCTCCGGTCGATTCAGATGGTTTGCACAGGCAAGCGTAGTGAATCAGACCGAAGGCGAGGCACGCGGGTTGAGCGAAGGCCAGAGTTGCCGTGGCGTGGGCTGGGATGGAGAGGATACGGCGGGCGCGGCGGCCACGGCGGGCAGTGGCAGGAGCAGGCGCGGCGCCTGGCCGGGAAGGGCGAGCAATGGGGTGTTGCCGGAGCAGCACCAGCAGTGCTGCATGACCGAGTGATCGTCGTTCTGCTGGCTGTCGTCGAGCTGGCCGAGGGACACGGCGATCAGCTTGGTCCCGCCGGTGGAGCAGAACGCACCCCAGAGCAATGAGTTGGCAGGGGCCCGGGCGGCGGACGCGGACATCGGCATCGCCAGCAGGTTGAACAGCACTGCAAAGCAGGCGATCCACGCGTAGGCGAGCCGGTTGGAGGACATGGGGTGATCCGTCGGGATTCGAATGGTGGCTATTTAGCCAGAAGATCCCGGGGAAGTAAAAAATGGGGGTGCGATGGAGTGTCGCACTCGGGGGGACTTGGGGGCCTCATCGCTGGCAAGCCAGCGACAGGGCCCTCGGACCTCAGGGCTTGGTTCGGCCGAGCATGCCTCTCACGGCCTCCTGCAGATCCGCCGGCAGCACCACCAGCTTGGCGTTGTCGCTGCCCGCGAGGTTCTCCATGGCACTGATGTAGCGCTCGCCCAGCAGGTACATCGCCGGGGTCACGTCGGTACCGACGGCATTCTTCACCAGGGTGATCGCCTGGGCCGAGGCCTCCGCCAGGTTGACCTGGGCGGCGGCATCCAGCTTGGCCGACTCCTGGCGCGCCTGGGCTTCGAGGATCGCCGCCTGCTTGGCGCCCTCGGCGCGGGTCACGTCGGCCTTGCGCTCGCGTTCGGCGGCGGCCTGGCGTTCCATTGCCGCCTGCATGTTCGGCGACGGCTTGATGTCCTGGATCTCCACCGAGCGCACGGTGATGCCCCAGTCCTCGGTCTGCTCCGACATCGCCTCGCGCAGCCGCGCCTTGATCTGCTCGCGGCTGGACAGCGCTTCGTCCAGGTCCATGGCGCCGACGATGGCACGCAGTGCGGTCATGGTCAGGCTGGTCACCGCGTAGGTGTAGTTCTCCACGCCGTAGGCGGCCTTCTGCGGGTCCACCACCTTGGCGAAGCACAGGGCGTTGGCGACGATCACCGCGTTGTCGCGGGTGATGATCTCCTGTTGCTGCACGTCGAGGATGATGTCCTTGGTCGGCAGGCGGTAGGCCACCACGTCCATGTACGGGATGAGGATGTTCAGGCCCGGCTTGAGGGTGGTGTGGTAGCGCCCCAGGCGCTCGACGATCCACTCCTCGCCCTGGGGCACGATGCGCACGCCCTTGAACACCGTGACGAGGACGAACAGGGCGATGGTTGCGGTAATGATCAGACTGGTCATGACAGTTCCTTTGTTGAAGTCCTGGTGCCTTGGGTCAGGCCTTGCCGACCCGCACGGTGTTGCCCTCGACCGCGAGGATGCGCACCCGCTCGCCGGCGGCGATGTCCGCGTTGGCGATGCAGATCCACTCTTCGTTGCCGAGGATCGGTTTCTGGAAGCGTACGCGGCCTTTCTGGAACTCGGAGACCGGCGCGACCAGCAGCCCGACTTCGCCGATCACTTCGTCCGCGGTCCAGCGGTTGTCGGCCTTGCGCGGCTTGAACACCTTGAACCAGAGGGCGACGGTCAGCGACGACAGCACCACCCAGATGATCAGCTCGCTGGCCAGGCTCAGGCCCGGCCACACGCCGGCGATCACCCCGACGGCGACGGCGCCGATGCCGAACCAGATGATGAAGAACGTGGGCAGCACCAGTTCCAGCAGGATCAGGCCGAAGCCCAGCACCAGCCAGATCCACCATTGCAGTTCCATAGTCGCAGCCTTGCGTGGAGGGGAGACAAGGCATTGGAAACGCTTGCCCGGGTATTGGCAAGGCCCGGGCGGATTACAAGGCGTTACCCAGGTCCAGTGCGGCGAGCAGCGCGGCGGTCTCGGTGAAGTGCCGGTCGACATCCGGCAGCGCCGGACGGGCGAGGACCAGCACCGGGATCCCGCGCTCGCGGGCCACCTGCAGCTTCGGTTCGGTGGCGCCGCTGCCGCTGTTCTTGCTGATCAGCACATCGATCTGTCGGCGTTCGAACAGGGCCCGCTCGTCTTCCAGCAGGAACGGCCCGCGGGCGCCGATCACCTCGCAGCGCGGGTTGCCGGGGCAGGCCTCGAGGGCGCGCAGGGTCCAGAACTGCTCCGGAGGGATTTCGTCGAGATGTTGCAGCGGTTCACGCCCCAGGGTGAACAGCGGGCGGCGGAACGGGCGCAGGGCGTCGGTCAGCTCGGCCCAGTCGCGCACTTCGCGCCAGTCGTCGCCGGGCTGCGCGGACCAGGCCGGGCGCCGCAGGGCCCAGCAGGGAATGCCGCTGAGCTTCGCCGCGTGGGCGGCATTGGCGCTGATCCGGGCGGCATAGGGATGGGTGGCGTCGATCAGCAGGTCGATGCCTGCCTCACGGAGGTAGCCGGCCAGGCCCTGCGCGCCGCCGAAACCACCGACCCGCACCTGGCAGGCCAGGTCGTCCGGCACCCGGCCGATCCCGGCCAGGCTGTAGACATGCGCGGGACCGAGCTGGCGGGCGATGCGCAGGGCTTCGGCGACGCCGCCGAGGAGCAGGATGCGCCGGCTCATTGCACGCCCGCCTGGCCGACGATGCCGCCCTGGCGGTCGATGGCGAAGACTTCCACCTGCACCTGCGCCGGCACCACGCTGCGGGCGAAGGCCAGGGCATGGGCGCACACCGCGTCGCCCAGAGCCACCCCGGCGGCATGGGTCAGGGCCAGGGCCTGCTGGCTGGTGTTGGCGCCGACGATCGCCGCCTGCAGCGCCGGGTCGGCACCCACGTCGGCGGCCCATTGCGCCAGTTGCGGCAGGTCGATGCTGGAGTGGCGGCTGTGCAGGTCCATGTGCCCGGCGGCCAGCTTGCTGATCTTGCCGAAGCCGCCGCACAGGCTCAGGCGCGCCACCGGCACCTTGCGCAGGTGCTTGAGCACCGCGCCGACGAAGTCGCCCATCTCGATCAGGGCGATCTCGGGCAACTGGTAGACCCGGCGCATGGTGTCCTCGCTGGCGTTGCCGGTGCAGGCGGCGATGTGCTGGTAGCCGTTGGTCGTGGCCACGTCGATGCCCTGCTGGATCGAGGCGATGTAGGCCGAGCAGGAGAAGGGCCGGACGATGCCGCTGGTGCCGAGGATCGACAGCCCGCCGAGGATGCCCAGGCGCGGGTTCATGGTCTTCAGCGCCAGGTGCTCGCCGTCGCGCACGTTCACCGTGACTTCGAAACCGCCGTGGTAGCCGCAGTCGCTGGCGAGCCGTTGCAGGTGCTCGGTCATCATCCGCCGCGGCACCGGGTTGATCGCCGGTTCGCCGACCTCCAGCACCAGGCCGGGGCGGGTCACGGTACCGACGCCCTGGCCGGCGACGAAGCGCACGCCGGGCTGCTCCAGCAGGCGCACGCGGCTGTAGAGCAGGGCGCCGTGGGTCACGTCGGGGTCGTCGCCGGCGTCCTTGAGGGTGCCGGCCTCGGCGCCTCGTTCGTGCAGGCGGCAGAACTCCAGGCGCATCTGCACCTGCTTGCCCTTGGGCAGGGTGATCTGCACCGCGTCGTCGCACTGCCCGGTCAGCAGCAGGCGCGCGGCGGCGAGGCTGGTGGCGGTGGCGCAACTGCCGGTGGTCAGGCCGCTGCGCAGCGGGGCCGGTTGTTCGGCGCTTTCCTCACGCATCCTTGACGGCTTCCAGCAGGGTGATCGGCAGGGCCTGGCGCCAGGTGTCGAAACCGCCAAGGGGCTGGGCCTGGGCCACGTGGATGCGGGTCAGCTCGCCGCCGTGGCGTTCGCGCCAGTCCATCAGGCGCACCTCGCTCTGCAGGGTCACCGCGTTGGCCACCAGGCGCCCGCCCGGGCGCAACTGCTCCCAGCAATGCTCCAGCACGCCGGGGACGGTGACGCCACCGCCGATGAACACCGCATCCGGGCGCTCCAGGCCCTGCAACGCCTGCGGCGCCCGCCCGCGGATCAGGTGCAGGCCGGGCACGCCGAGGGCGTCGCGGTTGAGTTCGATCAGTTGCTGGCGGCCGTCGTCGGCCTCGATCGCCAGCGCCCGGCAGGCCGGGTGGGCACGCATCCACTCGATGCCGATGGAGCCGCTGCCGGCGCCGACATCCCAGAGCAGTTCGCCCGGCTGCGGGGCGAGGCGGGCGAGGGTGATGGCGCGGACATCGCGCTTGGTGATCTGGCCGTCATGGCGGAAGGCGCTGTCCGGCAGCCCGGCCAGCGGCGACAGGCGCGCTGCGCTGGCATCGGCCAGGCATTCGATGGCGAGCAGGTTGAGGTCGGCGATGCCGTCGATGTTCCAGTCGCCGGCATGGCCCTGGCGATGCCGCTCCGCCGCGCCACCGAGGTGTTCGAGGACGTGCAGGCGGCTGGGGCCGAAGCCGCGCTCGCGCAGCAAGGCGGCGATCGCCGCCGGGCTGCTGCCGTCGTTGCACAGCACCAGCAGGCGCTGGCCGCTGTACAGATGAGCATTCAACTGCGCGAGCGGACGCGCCACCACGGACAGGATCACCACGTCCTGCAGCGGCCAGCCGAGCCGTGCGGCAGCGAGGGTGCAGGACGACGGCGCGGAGATCACGTTCAGCTCGCTGGCGGGCACCTGCCGCGCCAGGCTGGCGCCGACGCCGTAGAACATCGGATCGCCGCTGGCCAGCACGCACACCGGCTGGCCGCGCAGGGCCAGCACTGGCGCCAGGGAAAACGGGCTCGGCCAGGCCAGGCGCTCGGCCTTCAGGCAGTGCGGCAGCAGGTCGAGCTGGCGCGGGCTGCCGAATACCCTGCCGGCGCCCAGCAGGGCGCGCCGCGCCTGCTTGCCGAGGCCGCTGAAGCCGTCTTCGCCAATTCCAACCAGGGTCAACCAGGGGGCCATGCCGTTCCTCTTTTCCGGGGCAATCCGACCGGCAGGCTTGGCCCGCCGCCGGGCAAAGCAGGCATAATACCGCGCCTTCCCGACCACCAGCGCCTTTTGACGATTGACGGGTGAACCCTTGAACCAGTCCCGGCCCATTCCTGCCCTTCGCCCCTCGGCCTGCCCGGGGCTGTGGCGCATCGTCCAGGCCCTGGATGGCGGCATCTCGCGGATCAAGCTCGACGCCGGCCACCTCGAGGCCGACCAGGCCGAAGCCCTGGCTGCTGCCGCCGAGCGTTTCGCCGGCGGGGTGATCGAGGTGACCAACCGCAGCAACCTGCAGATCCGCGGCGTCGGTGACGATCACCAGGGCCTGGTCGCGCAGTTGCTGAGCGCCGGCCTCGGTCCGCGGGAGGCGGCGGGCGACGATGTGCGCAACCTGATGCTCAGCCCCGCCGCCGGGTTCGATCCGGCCATGCTCTTCGATACCCGGGCGCTGGGCGCGCGGATTCTCGACCTGCTGCAGACCACCCCGCGCTTCCACGAACTGTCCGCCAAGTTCGCCGTGCAACTGGACGGCGGCGAGGACCTGGCCATGCTCTGGCACCCCCACGACCTCTGGCTGTCGCCGCTGCGCCTGGACGAACAGGTGTGGCTGGCCTTCGGCCTGGCCGGCTGTCCCGGCCACGATGCGCCGTTGGGCGCGGTGCCGCTGGAGCAGGGCTTGGCGCTGGTACGGGCGGTGCTGGAGCGGTTTCTCGACCTGGCCGACAGCACGCAGTCGCGCATGCGCCAGTTGCTCGCCGCCAGTGGCGTGGACGCCTTCCTCGCCGGCCTGCCCGTGCCCCTGCGCCGCGACGCTGCGGTGCTCGGCTGGCGCCGTCGCGGACGTGACCTGGCCCGGCACCTGGGTGTCTATCCCCAGGCGCAGGCCGGACGGGTCGCGGTGGGGGCCATGGCGCCCCTGGGCCGCCTGAGCGCCCGGCAGTTGCGCGGGGTCGCCGCGCTGGCGCGCGAACTGGGCGACGGCAGCCTGCGCATGACGCCGTGGCAGAGCGTGCTGCTGCCCAACGTGGCGAGTGTCCAGGCCGAGCGCGTGCTGGCCGGGCTGGCCTGCCTCGGCCTGATCGCCGATGCCGCCGCGCCCCTGGCCGGGGTGGTCGCCTGCACCGGCTCCGCCGGCTGCGCCAAGGCCCAGGCCGACACCAAGGCCGACGCCGTGCAACTGGCTGCCCGCCTGCGTCGGCGTGGCCCGGTGGCGGGCATCCACCTGAGCGGCTGCACGCGTTCCTGCGCCATGGCCCATACCGCGCCGAGCACCCTGCTGGCGGTCGGTCCCGGGCGCTACGACCTGTATTTTCACGACCCGGCACAGCCGGGCCCCGGCAGCCTTGCCGGGCGCAACCTGACATTGGAAGAAGCGGGCGCCACCCTGGACGCCCGCCACGGAGCAACCTCGATGATTGATTACATCCGCGACGGCCAGGAGATCTATCGCAACTCCTTCGCCATCATCCGCCAGGAGGCCCGCCTGGAGCGGATTCCGCCCGACCTGGAAAAGCTCGCGGTGCGGGTGATCCATGCCTGCGGCATGGTCGAGGTGGTGGACCGCCTGCAGTTCTCGCCGGGCGCCGGCAAGGCCGGGCGCGAGGCCCTGGCCGCCGGTGCGCCGATTCTCTGCGATGCGCGGATGGTCGCCGAAGGCATCACCCGCGCCCGCCTGCCGGCCAACAACGAGGTGATCTGCACCCTGCGCGACGACAGCGTGCCGGCCTTGGCCAAGGAACTGGGCAACACCCGCTCGGCCGTGGCCCTGGAGCTGTGGCGGCCGCATCTGGAGGGCAGCGTGGTGGTGATCGGCAACGCGCCGACCGCGCTGTTCTACCTGCTCGAGATGATCGACGCCGGTGCCCCGAAACCGGCGCTGATCCTCGGCTTCCCGGTGGGCTTCGTCGGCGCCGCCGAGTCCAAGGCGATGCTCGCGGCCAACAGCCGTGGCGTGCCGTTCGTCATCGTCGAAGGGCGCCTGGGCGGCAGCGCCATGGCAGCGGCGGCGGTCAACGCGCTGGCCACGGAGGTGGAGTGATGCAGGCACGCGGACGTTTGCTCGGCCTGGGCGTCGGCCCTGGCGATCCCGAGCTGATCACCCTCAAGGCCCTGCGCCTGCTGCGCGAAGCGCCGGTGGTAGCGTACTTCGTCGCCAAGGGCAAGCGCGGCAATGCCTTCGGCATCATCGAGCAGCACCTGCAGGCGGCGCAGACGCTGCTGCCGCTGGTCTACCCGGTGACCACCGAGGCCCTGCCGGCGCCGTTGTCCTACGAGCAGGTGATCAGCGACTTCTACGACGAAGCCAGCGTCAGCGTCGCCGAGCACCTGGACGCCGGCCGCGACGTGGCGGTGATCTGCGAGGGCGATCCGTTCTTCTACGGCTCCTACATGTACCTGCACGACCGCCTCGCCGAGCGCTACGACGCCGAGGTGATCCCGGGCGTGTGCTCGATGCTCGGTGGTGCCTCGGTCCTCGGCGCGCCGCTGGTGTACCGCAACCAGAGCCTGTCGGTGCTCTCCGGCGTGCTCCCGCACGATGAGCTCAAGCGCCGCCTGGCCGATGCCGACGCGGCGGTGATCATGAAGCTCGGGCGCAATTTCCCCAAGGTCCGCCAGGTCCTCGCCGAGCTGGGCCTGGACGCGCGCGCGCTGTACGTCGAGCGGGCGACCATGGCCAACCAGAAGATCGTCGCGCTGGACGAGGTCGACCCGCAGTCGTCGCCGTACTTCTCGCTGATCATCGTTCCCGGCGAAAGGTGGCAAGGTTGATGAGCCGTCGCGCACCCGCCATTGTCGTGCTCGGCAAGGGCAGCCTGGACACCGCCCGGAAGATCCAGCGTTTCTATCCCGATGCCCTGATCCATGGCCTGGCCGGTCGGGTCGAGGACGTCGATCGCAGCTATGCGGAGTTCGGTGCCACCCTGCGCCAGCTCTACCAGCAGGACACGCCGATCATCGCCCTGTGTGCCGCCGGCATCGTCATCCGCAGCCTGGCCAGCGTGTTGCTGGAGAAGGGCGCCGAGCCGCCGGTGCTGGCGGTGGCGGAGGACGGCAGCGCGGTGGTGCCGCTGCTCGGCGGGCTTGGCGGGGTGAACGTCATGGCCCGGGAAATCGCGGCCGGGCTGGGCGTCGCCGCGGCGATCACCACCAGCGGCGAGCTGCGTTTCGGCACCTGCCTGCTCAACCCTCCGAGTGGCTATGCCCTGGCCGACCTGGAACTGGGCAAGCGCTTCGTCTCCGACCTGCTGGCCGGGGAAAGCGTGCGCATCGAAGGCGCCGCGCCCTGGCTGGACGAGGCGCGCCTGCCGCAGCGGGATGACGCGTCACTGACCATCCGGGTCGGCTGCGGCGAACGCGAGGCGGCGGCCAATGAACTGCTGATCCATCCGCGTTGCGTGCTGGTCGCCGTGTCCGCTGCCGTTCCGGCCCTGGCTGAGGCGGTACGCGCGGCGCTGCACCAGGCGCAGATCGCCGAGGCGGCGCTGGCCTGCCTGCTCGCCAGCGAAGAGCAGATGGCCGATCCGGCGCTGCAGGCGGCCGCGCTGGAACTGGGCGTGCCACTGCGTTTCGCGGCGGCCCAGGCGTCGGTCAGCGCCCTGGCGGCCCAGGCGCTGCCGCAGTTGCTGGCGCCGCAGGCGGTGGGCGAGGGCCTGGCCATTGCCGTGGCGGCCGAGCCCATCGATCCGCAGCGCATCGGGCGGGCCCGCGGGCGTGTCGCGGTGATCGGCCTCGGCCCCGGTGCGGCCGAGCTGATGGCCCCGGCGGTCAAGGCCGAGCTGGCCCGGGCCAACGATGTGCTGGGCTATGAAACCTACGTGCGCATGGCCGGGCCGTTCCGCGCCGACCAGGTGCTGCACTGCACCGACAACCGCGAGGAACTGCAACGCGCCCGCCATGCCTTCGAGCTGGCGGCGCAGGGGCGTTCGGTGATCGTGGTGTCGTCCGGCGACCCGGGTGTGTTCGCCATGGCCGCGGCGGTGCTGGAGGCCCTTGAAGGGTCCAGCGACCCCGCCTGGCATCGGGTCGAGCTGGAGATGCTCCCGGGTATTTCCGCCTCGCTGGCCACCGCGGCCCAGGCTGGTGCGCCGCTGGGTCACGATTTCTGCGTGATCTCGCTGTCGGACAACCTCAAACCCTGGTCGATCATCGAGAAACGCCTCGACCTGGCGGCGCAGGCCGACCTGGCCCTGGCCTTCTACAACCCGATCTCCCGGGCACGACCCTGGCAGCTCGGGCAGGCGCTGGACATCGTCCGCCGTCACCGCGACCCGGCCACCCCGGTGGTGCTCGGTCGCGATATCGCGCGGCCGGGACAGTCGCTCAAGGTGGTCACCCTGGGCGAGCTGCAGCCGGAGATGGTCGACATGCGCACCATGGTCCTGGTCGGCTCCTCCACCACCCGCACCTTCCCCCGCGCCGACGGCGGCGAATGGGTCTACACCCCGCGCTGGTACCCGCAGCCGGAGTGAGTGCTGAGGGGAAAGGCTTCGTTCCTGACCCCTTGGCCATTGCCACGTACCTTGGTGCTCCCTCCGTCTGGAGGGATAGCCAACAAAGGAATGTGCAATGACCCAAGACAACAATGCCCCTCTGAGCCTCGGCTCCGCCGCCGTGGTGGAAAGCTCGCTGATGGCCTTCGGCACCGGCATGTCCGCGCAGAACCGCCAGGATGCGAAGAACGCCGTGCTGTTCGCGACCCTGGCCGCCAATCGCCAGTTCGACCAGCTCATCCAGAGCGAGGAATGGTTCGCGCTGTTCCTCAGTGTCATGCGCACCTGCGGCTGGACCGCGGTCTATCGCACCCACGAGAAGGAAAGCAGCAACGGCCAGGCGCTGACGGTCGCCAATGTGGTGGTCGAGGCGGTGCAGAAGGCCGCCACCGGGCTGATCAAGGGCAATCCGCTCGGCCAGGTGCTCGGTTCTCTGGCCGAACGGGCGATCGCGGGCGTGGGCAAGGACGAGCAGGCGCTGACCCTGTTCAAGCGCAACCTCAAGCAGCGCTCCAACGTGGTGGTCGGCCTGGCGTCGTGTATCGAGACCGCCCAGGGCGAGGTGGTCATGGCGCTGGGCGCGATCCAGCGGTCGGTGCGCAGCGAGGACCTCGACGTCCTGGTATTCGACTGGCGCAGCGCGACCTCGATCACCTACACGGGCAGTGCCGCACTGTCTTTCAATACCCAGCTGTACGACGGCCTGCGTGCCGCGGTGGAGAAGAAGCTGGGTGACAAGGCGCTGAGCCAGGTCATTGACTACGAGATCTGACGAGGCGTCCGGGCGGCGCTTCGCTCGCGGTTTTCTGGAGGGAGAGGGACATGGATGTCGATGGCTACACGATGTGGATCAGCGGTGGCAGCCTGGTGCTGGTCGCCCCCCAGGTCAGTGACCTGGAATGCCGTAACGCGCTGGCTGCGCTGCGCCAGGCCCAGGCGCTGGCCGACGCGCTGATGGTCTCTCGGTTCGACGGGCACCGGCCGTGGTACCGGGCCTACCGCAATGCCCTGGGGCGGCGCGGCTGGCGGGTGACCTACAGTTGCCAGAGCATCGAGAGCGCGGGCTACCGCACCTTGCTGGCCCCCACCCAGCCCTTGTTGTTGTGGCTCGCCAGCCAGCACCCGCACCTCGATTCGGTGCTGGAACTGGGCATCGACGCGTTGACCCTGAACCCGGCGGGGTTGCGCCAGCTGTCGCGGCACGCCTTGCAGTTGCTGGCGCCACCGCTCGGTGGCACGCGCATCGTGCTGGAGCTGGGGGTGTTGAACCCCGGTTCGCAGCTCAGCCTGTGCAGCATCGCCCTGGAAACCGCAGAGGTCATTGGCCCGGACTGGCTGACGGCGCCGCTCGAGGGCGCGAGCCTGCGGGGCGACCTCTACCTGCAGAGCCTGACGGCCGAGCCCGCGCCGGAACTGTTCGAGTCCGGTAGCGAGGGCTTCGCCCGCCTTTCGCTGAAGGCACCGGACAACCAGACGCTGCATTGAGGCCAGGCATGATGTCGGATCAACCGAGGACGGCCGTGGTCGGCCATGCCTTGCTGTCGTTTTTCGCCGAGGTCGACGCGACCACCCGCGAGCAGGTGCAGACCGCCCTGCTGTTCGCCCAGCGCGCGACCGACGATGTGCTCGCCGACGGCCTGGTGGACGACGGCTACCGTTACTACCGCAACCAGTTGAAGAACCTTGGCTGGGACGCCGCGCCGCCGCACGCGTCCTACCGCCCGGACCTGCAGCGCCGTCGTGTGCTGGATGCGGCGTTGCAGCAGATCGGTGTGGTGAGCGGCGAGCAGATGCGCGAAGCGACGCGCGTTTCCATCGCCCGGCTACGCGGCAGTCGCAAGGCCCTGCTGCGTTTCGAGGAGCGTTCGCTGGAGCGCTCGGCCTTCCAGCTGCTGCCCTGCCGGGTGAGCAAGCCGGGCTACGTGGATTTGGTCATCTACCACCAGACCCTGGAGGCCGAGGACCGTTGTCGCGGCTTTCTCGCGTTCGAGCGCGTCACCACCGGTGCCAGGGCCGACCTGGTGCGTTTCAACCCGCGGCTGTTCGAGCAGGCCTATGCGCCGCGGGTGCGCCAGCGCCTGGCCAGGGCGCTGCTGGAAGACGTCCATGATCTTTGAGATCAGGGCAGCAGGTAGCCCTTGATCCCGGTGAAGATGATCTGTGCCGCCAGGGCGCAGACGAACAGGCCCATCAGCCGGCTGACGATCTGCAGGCCCTGGTCGCCGAGGATCTTCTCGATGCGGTTGGACAGATAGAGCACCAGGCCCACGGTGAGGCTGGCCAGGGCGATGCTGACGATGGCCAGCAGCTTGTCGTCCCAGTGCGGCTGGCTGACCCCCATCACCAGCAGGGCACCGATGGTGCCGGGGCCGACGGTGAGGGGAATGGTCAGCGGCACGATGGTCACGTCCTGCTGCACGTTGTCGGTCTGCACCGCCGACTTGCCCTGGGCCATGCCCAGCGCGGAGATGAACAGCACGCTGCCGGCGCCGATGCGGAACGCGTCCGGGGTGATGCCGAACACGCCGAAGATCACCCGCCCGAACAGGTACAGCAGCACGCTGGCCACCAGCACCCCCATCGCCACTTTCCAGGCCAGGTGCTTGCGCTCCTTGCTGGAGTAGCCGCGGGTCAGGCTGATGAAGCAGGACAGGACGAAAAACGGGCTGTAGAGCACGAGCATCTTCAGGTAGACGCTGAACAACTCATGGAGCATGGTCGGGGCTCGCGAAAGGACAAGGGCGGGGCAAGTGTATCAGTGTGACAGGGGCGCGCCTGCGGCCGCACGTGCCTGTTCGCGGCGGGCGATCCAGTGTTCCACCACTTCGCGCAGTTGCGACAGCTCCACCGGCTTGGACATGTGCCCGTCCATGCCGGCCAGGCGCGCGCGCTCCTTGTGCTCGGCGAGGATGTGCGCGGTCAGCGCCACCACCGGCGTGCGCGGCCGCTCCATCGCGGCTTCCCAGGCGCGCAGTTGCTGGGTGGCGGAGAAACCGTCGAGGATCGGCATCTCGCAGTCCATCAGCACCAGGTCGTATTGCCGGGCCTTCATCGCCTTGAGCGCTTCCTCGCCGTTGCTGGCGGTGTCCGGTTCGATGCTGAGCTTGCCGAGCATGCCGCGGATGACCTTGGTGGAAATGCTGTTGTCCTCGGCGACGAGGATGCGGAAGTCCGCCGGCAACTCGACCGGTACCGGCTTCGGCGGCGGTGCCAGGCTCGGTGGCGGGGCCTTGCTGCGCTGCGCCAGTTCTTCGGCCAGGGTGGTCTTGAGGGTGTAGCCGGCCACCGGCTTGGCGAGGATGCGCTTGACCCCGGCATTGCGCGCGATGATCTTGCTCGGCGCGTTGCTGATGCCGGTGAGCATGACCAGCAGGATGTCGTGGTTCAGGCTCGGGTCTTCCTTGATCTTCGCGGCCAGTTGCATGCCGGTCATGCCGGGCATGTTCTGGTCCAGCAGCACCGCGTCGAAGTAGTCGCGCAGGTGGGCTTTGGTGCGCAGCAGGGCCAGCGCCTCCTTGCCCGAGGGCACGGCGCTGACGTTCATGCCCCAGGCGCCGCATTGCTGCACCAGGACCTTGCGGCAGGTGTCGTTGTCGTCCACCACCAGCACCCGCGCCCCGCGCAGCGAGGCGTCGAGGTCGGTGGCCGGCTGTTCCAGGCGCTGCGGATCGAGGGGCAGGGTGAGCCACAGGGTGTTGCCCTGGTTGTGGCTGGTCTTGATGCCGAATTCGCCCTGCATCAGGTTGATCAACTGCTTGGCGATGACCAGGCCGAGGTGGCCGCCGAGCTTGTTGCTGGAGAGGAAATGCTTGCTGTGCAGCTCGGCCTGCAGCAGGGCGTCGCGCTCGGCGGGCTGCATGGCCTCGCCGCTGTCCTGCACGGCGATGCGCAGGCGCGGGCTGTCGCCGCGCTGGTCGAGGGCCACCACCAGCAGGATCTCGCCGTGGTCGGTCTTCTTCAGGGCGTTGTCGAGCAGGCCGAGCATGGCCTGGCGCAGGCGCGTCGGGTCGCCGCTGATGACCCGTGGCACCTGTGGCTGGGTGAAGCTGATCAGCTCGATGTTCTGCTGCTCGGCCTTGGCCCGGAAGATGCCCAGGCAGTCCTCGATCAGCGCGTTGAGGTCGAACTGCACGTCGTCCAGCTCGATCTGCCCCGACTCCAGCTTGGAGATGTCGAGGATCTCGTTGATCAGGGTCAGCAGCTCGTTGCCGGCACTGTGGATGGTCTGCACGTAGTCGCGCTGCTTGACCGACAGGGGGGTGCCGAGAAGCAGCTCGGTCATGCCCAGCACGCCGTTCATCGGGGTGCGGATCTCGTGGCTGATCTTGGCCAGGAACTCGGCCTTGGCATTGATCTCGGCATTGCTCGCCGCCTGCTCGCGGCTGGCGCTGAAGCGCGCTTCGCTGATGCTGCGCAGGCGTTCGCTGACCGACAGGTTGAGCAGCAGCCCGCTGAGCACGGTGAGGCCGAGCAGGATGAACAGCAGCCACTGGGTTGGCGTGCGGGTCAGGCCGAGCAGGGCCGGCAGCACCACCAGGCAGCCGAGGTTGAACACCAGCATGGCCAGGGCGAACAGGCGGGCCGGGGCGAAGCCCTTGTACCAGTGGTAGCCGGCGACGCCGAGCATGCTCAGGCAACCCATGGCGACCAGGGCGTAGGTCATCAGGTTCAGCGGCAGGGTGTCGACGAACAGCAGCAGGAGGCCGCAGAACATCACCAGCAGCATCTGCGCCTGCAGCAGGCGGGTGACGCGCGACGGGCCGAGGGGAGCGAAGAAGCGCTGGGTGAAGGCCAGTCCACAGAGGGTGGCGATCAGCACGGTGAGGTAGGCCGCCGGGGTCTGCGCGGCGTGCCAGAGGTTCCAGGGGCCGCTGAGGTTGAGCAGGATCAGCGCGCTGAGCAGCATCAGCACGTGATAGCCGGCCAGCCACAGGCTGGTGGCCGAACGGGAATAGGCGAAGCGGACCAGGTTGTGCAGGGCAAGCATGCCCAGGCAACCGAACAGCAGGCCGAACAGCAGCGGGCGGCGCTGGTCGGCGGCGGCTTCGACCGCGGGCAGCAGGCTGATGCCGGGGCGCAACTGGTGTTCGGACACCAGTCGCAGGTAGACGTCCAGGGCCGCGGGGCTGGCGGGCAATGACAGGAGTTGGTCGCTGCTGCTCAGTTCCAGCAGGCCGGTGTCGCTGCGGCGCCCGTTGTGGGTCTGCTGCAGCAGGGTGTTGCCGTCGAGTACGTAGAGGTCCAGGCGCGACAGGTCCGGCGCGAAGACGCGGATCACCTGTTCCTGCTGGCCGGGGGGCAGGCGGTAGTGCAGCCAGAGGGCCTGGTTGGGCGCGGCGGCGTCGAGCTGGTTGAGCTCGATGGGACTGAACTGGTTGCGGTAGCGCTCGGAGCGGACATCGCCGAGTTGCAGGTTGGCCTGGTTGTCGAGCAGAACGGCCCAGCCGCTGCCGGACTCGGCCATGGCCGGTGGCAGACAGAACAGGGTCAGCAGACTGACGAGGGTTCCTATGGCAATCCTGAGCCAACTCACGACAATATCCCTTCCTCGCGTGATGCCGGTGTACAACTATGCGCGGCGTGCCGAGTCGAAGGCAAGGCCCCGGCGGGGCCCTGCCGACCTGCCGGGAGCGGCGCCACAAGGGCGCCGCATGCCCGGACCGGCGGATTACTCCAGATGTTCGCCACGCTCACGGGCAATGGCACGATAGCCGATGTCCTTGCGATAGAACGCGCCGTCCCAGTCGAGTTCCGCAGCCAGGCGGTAGGCCTGTTGCTGGGCGGCTTCGACGGTATCGCCCAGGGCGGTGGCGCAGAGCACGCGACCGCCGCTGGTGACGACCTGGCCGTCCTTCAGCGCGGTACCGGCATGGAACACCTTGCCCTGCAGCGCTGCCGCGGCCTGCAGGCCCTTGATCGGTGCGCCCTTGGCGTAGTCGCCCGGGTAGCCGCCGGCGGCCAGCACCACGCCCAGGCTCGGACGCGGATCCCAGACCGCTTCGACCTTGTCCAGCGCCTTGGCCAGCGCGGCCTCCACCAGCAGGACCAGGCTCGACTCCAGGCGCAGCATGACCGGCTGGGTTTCCGGGTCGCCGAAACGGCAGTTGAACTCGATGACCTTCGGGTTACCGGCCTTGTCGATCATCAGACCGGCATAGAGGAAACCAGTGTAGACGTTGCCTTCGGCGGCCATGCCGCGCACGGTCGGATAGATCACCTGGTCCATGACGCGCTGGTGCACGTCGGCGGTGACCACCGGTGCTGGCGAGTAGGCGCCCATGCCACCGGTGTTCGGGCCGGTGTCGGCGTCGCCGACGCGCTTGTGGTCCTGGCTGGTGGCCATCGGCAGCACGTTGGCGCCGTCGACCATGACGATGAAGCTGGCTTCCTCGCCGTCGAGGAATTCCTCGATGACCACGCGCGAACCGGCGTCGCCGAAGGCGTTGCCGGCGAGCATGTCGCGCACGGCGTCTTCGGCTTCGGCCAGGGTCATGGCGACGATCACGCCCTTGCCGGCGGCCAGGCCGTCGGCCTTGATCACGATCGGCGCGCCTTTTTCACGCAGGTAGGCCAGGGCCGGCTCGATCTCGGTGAAGTTCTGGTAGTCGGCGGTAGGGATCTTGTGGCGGGCCAGGAAGTCCTTGGTGAAGGCCTTGGAGCCTTCCAGCTGGGCGGCGCCGGCGGTCGGGCCGAAGCAGTCCAGGCCGCGCTTGCGGAACAGGTCGACGACACCGGCGACCAGTGGTGCTTCCGGGCCGACGATGGTCAGGGCGACGTTCTTCTCGGCGAAGTCGGCCAGTTGTTCCAGGGCCAGCACGTCGATGGCGACGTTCTCGCACTTGGCTTCGGTGGCGGTGCCGGCGTTGCCCGGGGCGACGAAGACCTTCTCGATGCGCGGGTCCTGGGCGACTTTCCAGGCCAGGGCGTGCTCACGGCCGCCGCTGCCGATGATCAAAACGTTCATGTCAAAACCTCAGTGGGTTCGAAGGACTGGCCTTCGCTTTGTGTTCGCTGTACGAGGTCGCAATGAAGCAGGTAGATGCAAGGCGGGGCCGGTTCCGATGAGCGGAGTTGCCGTCTGGCAATGAGCATCAGCGGAACCGGCCCCAACGCAGCAGATGCCTGCGTCAGTGCGGCCGATTGCCGTAAATCAATGACGGAAGTGGCGCATGCCGGTGAAGACCATGGCGATGCCCGCCTCATCCGCTGCAGCGATGACTTCGGCGTCGCGCATCGAGCCGCCTGGCTGGATCACCGCGGTGATGCCCACTTTCGCGGCGTTGTCGATGCCGTCGCGGAACGGGAAGAAGGCGTCCGAGGCCATGACCGCACCCTGTACCTGCAGGCCGGCGTGCTCGGCCTTGATCGCGGCGATGCGTGCCGAGTTGACGCGGCTCATCTGGCCGGCGCCGACGCCGATGGTCTGGCGGTTCTTGGCGTAGACGATGGCGTTGGACTTGACGAACTTGGCCACTTTCCAGGCGAAGATCAGGTCGTGGACTTCCTGCTCGGACGGGGCGCGCTGGGTCACCACCTTGAGGTCAGCCGAGGTGATCATGCCGATGTCGCGGCTCTGCACCAGCAGGCCACCGGTGACGCGCTTGTAGTCCCAGGCGGCGGCACGTTCGGCCGACCATTCGCCGCAGGCCAGCAGGCGCACGTTGGCCTTGGCCGCGACCACGGCACGGGCTTCGTCGCTGATGCTCGGGGCAATGATCACTTCGACGAACTGGCGCTCGACGATGGCACGGGCGGTTTCGCCGTCCAGCTCGCGGTTGAAGGCGATGATGCCGCCGAAGGCCGACTCGGTGTCGGTGGCGTAGGCCAGTTCGTAGGCCTGGCGGATGCCGCCTTCAGGGCTGACCGCGACGCCGCACGGGTTGGCGTGCTTGACGATGACGCAGGCCGGCTTGACGAAGCTCTTCACGCATTCCAGCGCGGCGTCGGTATCGGCCACGTTGTTGTACGACAGCTCCTTGCCCTGCAGTTGCACCGCGGTGGCGATGCCGGCTTCGGACGGCTTGGCCTCGACATAGAACGCCGCGCTCTGGTGCGGGTTCTCGCCGTAGCGCATTTCCTGGGCCTTGATGAACTGGCTGTTGAAGGTGCGCGGGAACTCGCTGCGGCCTTCGGTGGACAGG
>Ga0206117_100286_pt1 | contig 67043 bp, 64 predicted proteins | sample 3A5Ametagenome_FD_177997 | JGI IMG/M metagenome (GOLD analysis project Ga0206117, IMG submission 177997) | Enriched microbial communities from leaf-cutter ant dump, University of Wisconsin, Madison, United States - 3A5A | ecosystem: Environmental > Terrestrial > Nest > Insects nest > Nest dump... | reverse complement strand
CGGCGCGGAGAGCGGGGTGCAGGGGTTGGCACGGCAAGGCCTGACCGGACAGAACCGCGGTAACGGACCGGCATCCCCGCCGGACCATCCGTTGCAAGCCGGCCTCACGCCTGACAGCACTCTCGATGGCCGTGGCCCCCTGTTCGACCAGATCAAGCGCGCCGTCGCCGGCCAAATCCTGCGGGGACGCTGGCAGGCGGGCCAGCGCCTTCCTAACGAGGCGGAACTGTCCAGCCTCTATGGCGTCTCCCGCCAGACCGTGCACAAGGCCATCGCCCTGCTGGCACGGGAGGGCTTCCTTGTTCGCCGCCGCCGCGCCGGCACCTTCGTCGCCACCGGCCGCCGCGACCGCTTCGCCCTGCCCATCGAGGACATCGGCGACGTGGTGGCGCGGGATGGGCGTGTCTACGAATTCCGCATCCGCGACCGCAAGATTTTTCGCAACGGCGAGGGCATCCGCTGGCCCGACCTGCCCGACGGAACGCCGATCCTGACGCTGGAATGCCTGCATTTCAGCGACGGCACGCCAATCCAACACGAACGCCGGCTGGTCAATCTCGACGTCGTGCCGGAGGTGGTTGACGAATCCTTCGATGTCGTGGCACCCAGCCGATGGCTGGTAGACCGGGTTCCCTGGTCATCGGCCGACCACAGCGTGCGCGCGGTCAACGCGACAGCGGAGATGGCGGCCTTGCTGGGGGTGGAGGCCGGTGCGGCCTGCCTGTCGATCCGGCGGCAGACCATGCATCTCAGCCGGCCGGTGACGCTGGTTCATTTCCTCTCGGTCGGCGACCGCTTCAGCCTCAGCGGATCGTCGATCACCGACAGCGCGACCGAGTTGAATTTGTAAACACAAAAGGACCGGCGACAGGCGCCGGCCGCAACAGGGGTGTGTTCATGATGGAGAGCAAGGCTATGGTTCGGACGATGCTCAAGACGGCGCTGCTGGGCGCCACCCTGCTGGTCGCCGGTGCCGCCGCTGGGACGGCGATGGCCGATACGCTGGCCGACGTGAAGAAGGCGGGCGTCTTCACCGTCGCCACCGAGATGCAGTTCCCGCCCTTCGATTTCCTTGAGAACAACGAATACAAGGGCGTCGACAAGGATCTGTTCGACGAGGTGGCGAAGGAACTGGGCGTCAAGGCCAAGTACATGGACCTGCCCTGGACCAGCGTTCTGCCGGGCCTGGAAGCCAAGAAGTTCGATCTGGTCATCGCCCCGGTCACCATCACGAAGGAGCGCATGAAGCGCTATTCCTTCACCGTTCCGATTTCCGAGGCGACCGCCGCCCTGATGAAGCGTGCCGACGACAAGACAATCAACAAGCCGGAAGACATCGCCGGCAAGAAGGTCGGCGGCGGCAAGGGCACCTCGCAGCTGGCCCAGGTGAAGGAATTCGGCCAGACGTTGCCGACCCCGCCGGACGTGCGCGAATATGTCGACAGCAACCAGTCCTACGCCGATCTGGCCGCCGGCCGCGTCGACGCCTCGGTCAATTCGCTGCCGAACCTGAACTTCGCCGCCGCCCAGCGCAAGGAGACCTTCGCCGTCGTCCTGCCGCCCTTCGGCAAGCCGTCCTACTTCTCCTGGGTCGGCCGCCCCAGCGACGACGACAAGAGCCTGATCGAGGCGGTCAACGCCGCCCTGGTCAAGATCCAGAAGGATGGCCGCATGGCCGCCATCCAGAAGAAGTGGTTCGGCGTCTCGCAGGAGCTGCCGACCACCGTTCCGGAACCGCAGCTGTAAGGCGAACCTGGATAATTCCCTCTCCCCTGCTGTCGCGACAGGCGGATCTGTAGGATCCGCCAGGAGAGGGGAGAGGGAAACAGGCTCCGGCACCGCCGACGAAGGCCCATCGCATGAAGTTCAGCGTCATCATCGACGCCTTTCCCTATCTGCTGGGAGCGGCCGTCACGACCATCTGGGTCTCCCTGCTCGGCGTGCTGCTGGGGCAGGTGATCGGCGTTGCCGTCTGCGTGGCGCGCCAGTCCGGCGGCCGGGCGGCGGACATGGCCGGCGGGGTCTATGTCAGCTTCTTCCGCGGCGTGCCGCTGCTGATCCAGCTTCTGCTCATCTACTACATGCTGCCGCTGATCGGCATCGACGTGCCGCCGCTGGTCGCCTCCATCGCGGCACTCGGCCTCGCGTCCGGCGCCTATGTGTCGGAGATCTATCGCGGCGCGCTGAACGCCGTCCCGCACGGCCAGTCGGAGGCGGCGCTGGCGCTGGGCTTCCCCGGATCGTCGATCTGGACGCGCATCCTGCTGCCGCAGGCTTTCCGCATCTCGGTCCCGGCGCTGGTCAACGAGCTGATCCTGTTGTTGAAGGCGTCCTCGCTGATCTCCGTCGTCGGCGTGGCGGAGTTGACGCGGACCAGCCAGACCATTTCGGCCAGCAACTACCGCCCGCTTGAGATTTATCTGGCGGCCGGTGTCATCTATCTGGCGATCAACGGCGCGCTGGCCCTGTTCGGCACGCTGGTCGAACGCCGCCTGCAACAGGCCTGATCCGATGTTGGACCTTTCCCTTCTCGTCCAGTACGGCCCGGCGCTGCTGCGCGGCTTCGGCATCACCATCCTGTGCTGGGGCGCCGGCTGCCTCATCGGCATGGTGCTGGGCTTTGTGCTCATGCTGCTGCGGCAATTGCCGGTGAAGCCTCTGCGCTGGGTCATCCGCGCCTATATCGAGGTGATCCGCGGCACGCCGTTCCTGATCCAGCTGTTCCTGCTCTACAGCGGCGGCCCCTCCATCGGCCTGCGGCTGGAGGCGACGACCGCCGGCATCCTCGGCCTCGGCATCTATGGCAGCGCCTATTTCGCCGAGATCTTCCGCGCCGGATATCAGGCGGTGCCGAAGGGGCAGGTGGAGGCGGCGCTCAGCCTCGGCATGTCCTATGGCTCCATCCTGCGCCGGGTGATCGTGCCGGCGATGCTGGTGTCGACCATCCCGGCCATCGTCAACATGATGGCGATCCTGACCAAGGAGACGGTGGTGCTGTCGATCATCACCGTGCCGGAACTGATGTACGAGATGCAGACGATGGCGGCGGAGACCTTCGCCACCTTCGAGACCATCCTGGGGATGGCGCTGTTCTACTGGCTGCTGGTGGAGGTGGTGTCGCGCCTGGGCCGCCGGCTGGAAGCGCGCGTCACCCGTTTCCTGACCCACGCCTCGCCGCAAGGGTCGTCGTCCGAGACTGCAACCGCGAGGGCGTGATGACCGCCGTTTCCCAAACCGCCACCCCGACGCGCATCACGGACCAGGGCGACGCCGTGCCGATGGTCTCGATCCGCGGTGTCGGCAAGAGCTTCGGCACCAACGAGGTGCTGCGCGACATCGACCTGACCGTCAACAAGTCGGAGGTGGTCTGCCTGATCGGCCCCAGCGGATCGGGCAAGAGTACCCTTCTGCGCTGCATCAACTTTCTGGAAGTCTATGACCGCGGCGAGATCCGCATCGAAGGCAAGCTGGTCGGCTACAGCGAGGACACGCCGCGCCGCCGCCTGTCCAACCGCGACCTGCGCGATCTGCGCCGCAACGTCGGCATGGTGTTCCAGCAGTTCAATCTGTGGCCGCACATGACCGCGCTGGAGAATGTGGCGGAGGCCCTGGTGCAGGTCCGCGGCATGGACAAGGCCGCAGCATCCGCCCATGCCCGCCGGATGCTGGACCGGGTGGGTCTGGCCGCCAAGGCCGACAGCTACCCGGCCCGCCTGTCCGGCGGGCAGCAGCAGCGCGTCGCCATCGCCCGCGTCATTGCGATGGAACCCCACCTGATGCTGTTCGACGAGCCGACCTCGGCGCTCGATCCCGAGCTGGTGGGCGAGGTGTTGCAGGTGATGCGCGATCTGGCGGCGGATGGCATGACCATGGTGGTGGTGACGCACGAGATGGGCTTCGCCGCCAACGTCGCCGACAAGGTGGCCTTCCTTGATCGCGGCCGCATAGCCGCCTTCGGAACCCCGCGCGAGGTGTTCCACGAATCTGCGGAGCCGCGCGTGCAGCAGTTTCTTCAGACCTATCACGAGCGCAACAGCTTCTGATTTTTGCGACATGCGGGACGCTGGCCAGCCATCGGACTGACGATCCAATTTGCCAGATCGTTGGCCATGGCTGGCTCGCCCGGTTGCGACCCACCGATTGCGGATCATCTTCGGACCGGCGTCGGCGATCAACCATCCGGGATGCGACACTTTCCCCAGCGGCTGGCAGATGAATGCTCTTGCTGCCGCACAGGTATCTATAGTTGATCCAAGGTGCAGCACCTCTTCGCTTCTGTGACGGTCGCGTGAGTATGCATGCTCGTGACGCAATGAGGTCGATATGCGAGTTCTAATACTGACCGCTGCCCTGACTGTGATTGGCGGTGGCAGCGCCTTCGCGGCAAGCTTCGACTGCGGCAAAGCCAGCACTCCAGTGGAAAAGGCGATCTGCTCCGACGAACGGTTGTCAAATCTCGACAACGAACTTGGCCGAGCTTACAAGGCCGCACTTCAGAACAGCACCGGTCCGGCGGATCTCAAGACCGAGCAGAAGAACTGGATCGCGCAGCGAAACCGTTGCACGGATATGACTTGTCTTGCATCGGCTTACCAGGCGCGGTTGGCGGCCTTGAATACCCCGCAGCAAGCAACCCCTGCAGGATCAACAGTTTCTGGAACCTATAAAGCCGATGGCGGAGAGCTTCTTATCGCTCAAGAATCTGTCAGCACCATCAAATTCAGCCTGAGCGCCATCTACAAAATGAATACGGGCGAAGTTGAGGGAGTAGCAATTCTCAACGGAAATCATGCAGTATTCGCATCGAATGATGAGAGCGACTATGGAAAATGCAAAATCGACTTCACCTTCACCGAAGGTGCGGTCAAAGTAAAGCAGGATGGCATATGCGGCATGGGGCTCAATGTTAACGGAACGGGAAATTACAGACGCCAGAGCAAGGCGGTTCCCACTTTCTGATTTGCGATGCGGCGCTCAAGTACAATCGGTCCAGGAATCGGTTTGAAGCGGCGCTGACTGACCGTACCGCTCGGAAGGTCGATCACCGCAGACGACAAGGCGGCCGAATAGGGCGAGCGTGCAGTCGGCCATGGATGGAAAGGCCGCCATGGTCACGCTCCCCCTGGAACGCCGCCCGCAAACCCGCTAAAAACCTTTCGCACGCGCAACAGAACTGCAATGCGAAAGCCCGGTCTCCGTCGATGATCGAACTCCGGTCCGTCACCCATGCCTATGGCGACCGTCCCGTCCTGCACGATCTGTCGCTGCGGCTGGCGGAGCGGCGCATCGCCATTCTCGGCGGCAACGGCTCGGGCAAGAGCACGCTGGCCCGTCTGCTGAACGGGCTGATCGTGCCGGCCGCCGGCACCGTCACCGTCGATGGTCTGGACACCCGCAGCGAGGGCCGGGCCGTGCGCCAGCGGGTCGGCTTCGTCTTCCAGAATCCGGACACCCAGATCGTCTACCCGACAGTGGAAGAAGACCTCGCCTTCGGACTGAAGGCGCGCAAACTGCCGAAGGACGAAATCGCCCGCCGCGTCGCCGGGGCGCTGGAACGCTATGGCCTCGACCGCTACCGGCATCAGCCGGCCCATCAGATGAGCGGCGGCGAGAAGCAGTTGCTCGCCATCGCCGGGGTGCTGGTTCTTGAACCGGCTTATGTGATCTTCGACGAACCGACCACCCTGCTCGACCTGCGCAACCGCCGCAAGGTGATCGAACTGCTGCGGGGCCTGCCGCAGACGGTGATCGTCGTCACCCACGACCTCGACATGGTGAAGGATTTCGACCGGGCGCTGGTGCTTGAGAATGGCCGCGTCGTCGCCGACGGCCCGCCTGCGGAAACCGTGCCGGCCTACATCGAGCGGCTCGGCTGATGCTGGGCCTCTACCTGCATCGGGAGTCGGTCATTCACAGCCTGCCGGCAGGGGCGAAGCTCGGCGGCCTGCTGCTGGTGACCGTCCTGGTGCTGGCCCTGCCCGGGGGCTGGGGAGCGCTGGCCGCCGGATCGATCGGCGCCGCGGTGCTTGTGACGGCAAGGCTGCCGGCCAAGCGGGTCCTGGCGGAGCTGCGGGCGCCGGTGCTGATGCTGACCCTGCTGTTCGGCTTCCAGGCGCTGCTGGCCGGCGGCGGGTGGGAGGAGACGGCGGTCGCCGTCGCCCGCTTCGCCGCCCTGATCCTGCTGGCGACGCTGGTCACGCTGACCACCCGCGTCATGGACATGGTCGATCTGTTCGAGCGGCTGTTCGGCCTGCTGCGGCCGGTCGGGGTCAACCCGGCGAAGATGGCGCTGATGCTGGCCCTGACCATCCGCTTCATCCCGCTGCTGGGCGAACAGGTGCGCGAAGTGAGGATGGCCCAACGCGCCCGCGGCGTGGAGCGCAACATAGCCGCCCTGTTCGTTCCGCTGCTGGTCAAGATCCTCACCATGGCCGATGATCTGACCGCCGCATTGGAAGCGCGCGGTTATGACCCGGCGGATGCCGGGACGACCGACAGCAAAACAAAAAACAGCACCCAACGATAACGTCACCAGCCGAAGGAAGCGTCCGCCATGTTGTCCACCCGCGACCTCGTTCTCTGCGCCCTGTTCGCCGCCCTGCTGGGCGGGCTCGGCATGGCGCCGCCGATCCCGCTCGGCTTCCTGCCGGTGCCGGTCACCGCGCAGACGCTGGGCGTCATGCTGGCCGGCACGATCCTGGGCGCCAAGCGCGGCGCCATCGCCGCACTGCTGTTCGTGCTGCTGGTCGCGGCCGGCCTGCCGCTGCTGGCCGGAGGGCGCGGCGGTATCGGCGTCCTGATGGGGCCGACCGGCGGCTTCGTGCTGTCCTGGCCGGTCGGCGCCTTCGTCACCGGCTGGCTGGCGGAACGTTTCGCCACCACCGCCAACCCGATCCGCCTCTTCGCCGTCAGCGTGCTCGGCGGAATCCTGGTTGTCTATGCCGGCGGCATTCCCTGGCTGTGGCTGGTCGCCGGTCTGCCGATCGACAAGGCGGTGTTCGGCACGCTGGCCTTCGTCCCGGGCGACCTGATCAAGGCCGGTATCGCCGCCGTTGCCGCCTCGGGCGTCCGCCGCGCCGGCATCCTGCCGATCCATGCCTGAAAGAACGATACCCGAGCAGCCATTGCCGACCGACAGCTATCTGGGGGCGGACAGCCTCATCCGCCCCTTCGTGCTGGCCGCCGAACGGACGCCTGACCATCCGGCGCTGATCCTTGGCGACGAGACGCTGTCCTATGGCGCGCTGCTGGACAAGGTGCGGCGCGCCGGTGCCGGTGTGGCTGCCCTGCACCGCGATGAAGCGCCTCCGCGCGTGGCGCTCAGCCTGGGCAACCGTGCGGACCTGCTGACGCTGTTCTTCGGCATCGTCGCGGCCGGGGGCATCGTCGGGCTGCTCGACCCGAAGTGGAGTGCTGCGCAGACCGCCGCCGCCATCGAGACTTTCCGTCCCGATCTGCATCTGACGACCGAGACCGCTGCTGCGTGGATCGCCGCACAGCCGGCGGGCTGGACCATCCCCGCCGTCGATCCGAAGACGCCGTTCCTGGTCGGCTTCACCTCCGGCACCACCGGCCGGCCCAAGGCCTTCATCCGCAACCAGGGCTCCTGGCTGGCGACGCTGGAGGCGAGCCGGGTGGAGTTCGGTATCGGCACGGACGACATCGTGCTGGTGCCAGGGCCGCTGGTCCATGGCCTCGGCCTCTATGGCGCGATGGAGGGGCTTTCGGCCGGTGCCATGGTGCGGGTGCAGCCGAAATTCGATGGAACCGACGCGGCCGCGCAACTGGCGGAATGCGGCGTCACCACGCTAGTGCTGGTGCCGACGATGCTCGTCGGCATTCTCGACGCGGCCGAGCGCGACGGCCGACGCTTCCCCGCCCTTCGCCGGGTGGTCTGTTCCGGCGCCAAGCTGGCGCCCGCGGTGCACGAACGGCTGGCCGCCCTCTGCCCCGACGCCGCCGTGCTGGAATATTACGGCGCGTCCGAGCTGAGCTTCGTCAGCCTGCGCTCGTCCCGCGAAGGCGCCCCCGCCGACAGCGTCGGCCGCCCCTTCCATGGGGTGGAGCTGAGCCTGCGCGACGATGACGGCCATCCTGTTGAGCGCGGCCGGCCCGGCACCGTCTGGGTGCGCAGCGGCATGCTGAGCGACGGCTATCTCGGCGTTACCGACGGCGCCGGCTACCGCGAGCGGGACGGCTGGGGCACGGTCGGCGATTACGGCTGGATCGACGGCGAAGGCTGGCTGCGGCTGGTCGGGCGGGCCGGTGACATGGTCATCACCGGCGGCCTGAACGTCTACCCGGCGGAGGTCGAAGCGGTCCTGCGCGCCCACCCCGCGGTGGCGGAGGCGGTGGTGTTCGGCCTGCCCGACCCCTATTGGGGCGACGCCCTGTCCGCCATCGTGTGGTGGCGCGGCAGCGCGCGCGCCTCGCTCGCCGAGCTGCGCGGCTGGTGCCAGGACCGGTTGGAAAGCTACAAGGCGCCGCGGCGGGTCTTCGCCGCGTCCGACATGCCCCTGACCGGCAGCGGCAAGATCGCCCGCGCCGATGTGCGCGAGCGGGCAAAGCTCGGCGGGCCGGACGGCGGGCTGGAGGTGGTGGAGTGAGTTGCCGTCCCATCATCGTCGCCGCCCGGCGGACCCCGGTCGGGCGCATCGGCGGCAGCTTGCGCGAACTTCCCGTCGAGGATCTCGCCGCTCCGGTCATTCGTGCCGTGCTGGCCGACGCCGGCCTCGACCCTGCGGAGGTGGATGAGGTTCTGCTGGGCAACGCGGTCGGTCCCGGCGGCAATGTCGCACGGCTGTCGGCTCTGGCGGCCGGGCTGCCGGTGTCGGTGCCCGGCGTCACAGTGGACCGTCAGTGCGGATCGGGGCTGGAGGCGATCAACCTCGCCTCCCGGCTGGTGCAGTCCGGCGCCTGCGACGTCGTTCTGGCCGGAGGAGTGGAGAGCACCAGCACCGCCCCGTGGCGCGTCGCCAAACCGTCCAGCCTCTACCGCAGCCCGGTCTTCTACGACCGCGCCCGCTTCGCCCCCGACGAGGTCGGCGACCCGTCGATGATCGAGGCGGCGGAGACAGTCGCCACCGCCTATGGCATCGACCGTACCCGCCAGGACCGCTACGCGCTGGACAGCCACCGCAAGGCCTTGGCCGCGCAGGCCGCCGGACGCTTCGACCGCGAGATCGTTCCGCTGCATCTCCGCGACGGCCGCGTCTTCATCGTCGATGACTGCCCGCGCGCCGATACCAGCCTCGAAAAGCTGGCGGCTCTGCGGCCCATCCTCCGGCCCGACGGCACCGTCACCGCAGGCAACGCCTGCCCGGTCAATGACGGTGCCGCCGTGGTGGCGGTGGTGTCCGAGCGGAAGTTTCGCGGGCTCGGCCTCACCCACGGGTTGGCGGTGGTCGACAGCACAGCGGCGGGCGTGGATCCGAAGCTTCTCGGCACCGGTCCGATCCCGGCGGTGAGCAAGCTGCTGGCCCGCAATCCCGGCCTGACAATCGCCGACATCGACCTCGTCGAGTTCAACGAGGCCTTCGCCGCCCAGGTGCTTGCCAGCCTCGACTCGCTTGGCATCGATCCGTCGCGCGTGTCGGTCGGCGGGGGAGCCCTGGCGCTCGGCCATCCCTACGGCGCATCCGGGGCGATCCTGGTGACGCGCCTGTTCAGCGAAATGCTGTTTCCGGCCGCGGGTTCTAAACCCTGCCTGGGCCTCGCCACGCTCGGCATCGGCGGCGGGCTGGGGCTCGCCACACTTCTGGAGCCAGTTTGAATGACCAGCGCCCCTGCGGCCGGGGACAGTTTCCGGTCGGCCTTCCGTCACCGCGCCTTCGCCCTGTTCTGGAGCGCGCGGGTCTGTTCGATGCTGGCGATCCAGATGCAGGTGGTGGCGGTCGGCTGGCAGGTCTATGCCATGACCGGCGACCCGCTCGACCTCGGGCTGGTCGGGCTGTTCCAGTTCCTGCCCTCGCTGGCCCTGGTTCTGGTGGCCGGCCATGTGGTCGACAACAACGACCGCAAGACTGTCCTGTTCGGTGCCTTGTCGATCGAGATGATCGCGGTTGCCGCCCTGTTCCTGCTGACGATGGCCGGCGCCCTATCGCCCCACGCCATCTTCGCCGTGGTGGCGCTGATCGGCCTCGCCAAATCCTTCGAGGGGCCAGCCAACCAGGCGATCCTGTCCGCGACCGTTCCGGTGGAGGATTTGCCCAACGCGGTCGCCTGGCAGTCGTCGGGCGTGCAGGTGGCGCAGATCTCCGGCCCGGCGCTGGGCGGCCTGCTCTATATCGCGGGTCCGGCGGCGGTCTATGGCGTCAGCACGGCGATGCTGGTGCTGTCTGTCCTTCTCATCGCCGCCTGCCGGCCGCGCCCCGTCACCATGGCCAAGCGCGCCATGAGCCTGACCAGCATGCTGGCCGGCGCCGCCTTCATCCGCAGCAGGCCGGAGATTCTGGGCGCCATCTCGCTCGACCTGTTCGCGGTGCTGTTGGGCGGGGCGACGGCGCTTCTGCCGATCTATGCGCGAGACGTGCTGCATGTCGGGCCATGGGGGCTCGGCCTGCTGCGCTCGGCGCCTGCGCTGGGGGCGCTCGCCATGGCGATGGTCATCACCCGCTGGGGCGTGAAGCGCCATGCCGGGCGCTGGATGCTGATCGCGGTGGCCGGCTTCGGCGTTGCGACCATCGCCTTCGGCCTGTCGGCCGATCCGGTGCTGTCCTTCATCGCCCTGCTGGCGGTCGGCGCCACCGATCAGGTCAGCATGTTCGTCCGCCAGACGCTGGTCCAGTTGTCCACTCCGGACGAGATGCGCGGCCGGGTCGGTGCCGTCACCTCCCTGTTCATCGGCGCGTCCAACCAGTTGGGCGAGTTCGAATCCGGCAGCGTCGCGGCGCTGGTCGGTGCGGTTCCGGCGGTGGTGTTGGGCGGCGTCGGCGCGGTCGGGCTCGCCGGGTTGTGGGCGGCGATGTTCCCGGCGCTGCGACGGGTGGACCGGTTGCTGGGACGGTAAGAGGCACCGCCCCAGCCAGGCTGACGTCAGGAATACTGGATCGTCACCTTGTCCGCCGCCTGCTTGGCCAGCGCCCGTGCATCGTCGGTATCGGTGCCGGTTGCCAGCGCCACGCCCATGCGACGGTTCTTGCGGGTGGTCGGCTTGCCGAACAGGCGGATGTCGACCTCCTGCTCGGGGGAGCCCAGGCGCAGCGCGTCCGCCAGTCCCTCGATGCGGAAATTCTCCGCCTCGCGGTCGGCCAGGATGACGGCGGAGGCCGACGGGGTACGGCACACGACGTTCGGGATCGGCAGACCCAGGATGGCACGGGCGTGCAGTTCGAACTCCGACAGGTTCTGCGACAGCAGCGTGACCATGCCGGTGTCGTGCGGACGCGGCGACAATTCCGAGAAAACCACCTCGTCGGCGGTGACGAAGAATTCGACACCGAAGATGCCGTAGCCGCCGAGGTTGTCGACGACGCGCGCCGCCATCGCCTTGGCATCGTCCAGCATCGCCTGCGGCATGAGGACCGGCTGCCAGGATTCCTGGTAATCGCCGCGTTCCTGCCGGTGGCCGATCGGCTCGCAATAGAGGATGCCGTCGCGGGTGCGGACGGTCAGGAGGGTAATTTCATATTCGAAGGGGACGAACTCCTCGACGATTACCTTGCGGCGGTCGCCGCGCATGTTCGCCACCGCGTATTCCCAGGCGGCTTCCAGCCCGGCGGCGTCCTTCACCGTGCTCTGGCCCTTGCCCGACGACGACATCACCGGCTTGATCACGCAAGGGAAGCCGGTGTGTTCAGCCCCGGCGCGCACCTCATCCAAACTCTCGGCATAACGGTAGCGCGAGGTGCGCAGGCCGAGCTCCGTCGCCGCGACCTCGCGGATGCGGTCGCGGTTCATCGTCATGGTGGCGGCGCGGGCCGATGGGACGACCGAGGTGCCGGCATCCTCGAACTCGTGCAGGACCTCGGTGCGGATCGCCTCCACCTCAGGCACGATGTAATCGGGACGGTGCTTGGCGATGGCGGCGCGGAGGGCGTCGGCATCCAGCATGGAGAACACCTCGGCCTGATCGGCGACCTGCATCGCCGGCGCGTTGGCGTAGCTGTCGCAGGCGATGACCTCGCAGCCCAGCCGCTTGGCGGCAATGACGAATTCCTTGCCCAGCTCCCCGGAGCCGAGCAGCAGGATCCTGGCGGTGAACATCAACCCACTCCCGATATTGGCGACAGCTGGCCGACCATAGGGCTTCCGGCCAGCCGGGCCAAGCCCCACCGTGAGCCTCCCGCGGACAGTGGCCAAGCGGAACCGGGGCCGAGTAAATATTTCTAAAAAGAAATTATAATGGTAGCGGATGAAAAACTCCGCTCATGTGTTCATGCGTAAATGAACCCCTGTTTTGGGAGGCGACGATGGCAATGACCACACAAGCGGCAGCAAGGGGCGGGTTCTTCGGTGGCAGGACCCTGATGGCCGTCTGCCTCGCCGGCTCGCTGGCATTGCCGGGCTGTGCTGGAAACGGCAATGACGACATGGCCGGTGCCCTGCTGATCGGTGCCGCAGTGGTCGGGCTCGGCGTACTTGCCGCCACCGCTGGTGGTGACGACGATGATGGGGACCACAACCGCGGTCAACATCGGCGCCATCGTGGCGGCTACGACAACAGCGGCTATTACGGCAATGGCTATGCGAGCGGCTACGGGAACGGCTATGAAGGCCGGGGCCGTGGCGGCTACAGCCGCTATGCCGGCAATGGCCAATGCGACGATTCGCGCTACCGCACCTCCAATGGCGGGCGGGCCGAAGCCGGGACCGACGAATGGGACTGCCGCCGCTTCGGCGACGGCCGCAAATAAAAAGCGGCCGTCCGGATGCGGTTCAGCGCCGCCGTCCCTCCAGGTTCTTGCGGACGATGGCGCCGATGATCAGCAGGAAAGCCATCAGACGCAGCACATAGACCCAGCTCTGCTCCTCGCGCTCCAGCCCGCCCAGCGCCAGCACGATCTGGTTCAGCGCCAGCAGCATGAATGCAAGCGCGAAGCTGACGAACAGCGCGTCCCTTGTCCGTTTCCAGAAGCCGAGGAAGAACAGCCCGGCCACCGCATAGAGCGCCGCAAGCACGCCGGTGAAGAAGCTGGAGGTGGTCGGCAGCATCACTCGGCATCCCAGATGAAGCCGTACAGCAGCACACCCACGCCGGCCATGGCGGAGAACTGACGCAGCGGCAGCAGGTCGACCTGCGTCGGCAGAACGACGACATCGATGAACAGCAGCAGATTGTTCACGGCCAGCCCGACGAAGCACAGCGTGCTCCACAGCAGAAGCCGGTTGCGGGAACGCAGATAGCTGCGCAACAACAGAACCATGCAAAGCAGGCTGGCGGCAAAGCACAGCAGATAGACCGCCGACTTCACGACATCCATGTCGTCGCTCCCGCCCCGCTCTCCCACCGCAGAGGACGGCACGCATTCCTGACTGAGAAAACCGCGGTCATTTCATTCACTGAGTTCAATCGTTGAGGCGGAAGCGGAAGGAATCGGCAAAAATCTGCACCTTATTGCCGGGAGCCGCGAAGATCTCCCGGATGATGGCGGACGGACGGGTGGCGTAGGCCTGCTCGATCTCCTCCACCCACTGGTCCAGCAGCGGGGAAGCCGGGCGGTAACGGTGGCGGCCATCGGTCTGCGCCACCAGCAGGCCGGCGCCAAGGAACCCGGCCAGCGCCTCCTGTACCACCACCTCGCTGCCACGCAACTCGCTGACCAGATCGCCATTCGACCAGTCCCGGTCGGGAGTCCGCCGCAGAAGAAGAAGAAGCTCCAACGCCCAGACAGACCGGATCGAACCTCGTAACAGCGTAAGCGCATCATCGGACAAAACCATGAACCAGAACCTGACCTGATATGCACAACCGGCGGCGTGGGGTAACGCCGCCCTCGATTCCCCTCATCACCCCCGGACGGCCTCCGCCGGGGCGAGAGGGGCCTGCAGATCCAACGCGCGCCGCAGGGCACGGGCAAGATCGCCGTCACGGTATGGCTTGGACAGCGTTTCCGCCCGGCTCAGCACAGCCCCCAGAACGGCGCCGGGATCAGCGGTGCCGCCGGCGTCGGTGGACGCGCCGGCCTCCGGTTCCGGCGCAGAGGTTCCGTTGGCATAACCCGAGGCGAACAGCACGCGCAGAGAGGGGTGGCGACGCAACCCCTCCAAAGCCAGTTCGCGCCCGTTCAGACCGCCGGGCATCACGATGTCGGTGAACAGAAGGTCGACCGGCTGACGGTCCAGCACGCTCAACGCCGCCTCGGCACCATCGGCTTCCAGCACGCGGTACCCCAGAGCCGCCACCGCCTGCACCGCGACAGATCGTACGTCGGCATCGTCATCGACAACCAGCACGGTCTCGCCACGGCCTGCGAAGGCTTCATGGCCGTCATCCTCGTCGGACGACACGCCATGGGCGCTGTCCATCGCCGCCCGTGGCAGGTAGAGGCGGAAGGTGGTGCCACTGCCGGGCTCGCTGTCGATGGCGATCAGCCCACCCGACTGCTTGACGAAGCCATGGATCATGGCAAGGCCCAGACCGGTGCCCTTCCCCGTCTCCTTGGTGGTGAAGAAGGGCTCGAAGGCGCGCTCCAGCACATGCGCCGGCATGCCGCACCCACTGTCCGCCACCGACAGCAGGATATAGTCGCCGGCCGGAACCGACATGCCGTTTGCGGTCTGCGGGTCTGCAAACCGGGTGTTCGCCGTGCTGATCCGCAGAGTGCCGCCGCCGGGCATGGCGTCGCGGGCATTGATGACTAGGTTCAGCAGGGCCGATTCCGCCTGGGAGCGGTCGACCGAGGCGATCCACAGCGGCTCGGCATCAGCCGGCGGCGCTTCGATGGCGATGGCGACACCGCCGCCCAGCGTGCGCTCCATCAGCTCGCCCATGCCGGCGACCAGATCGCCGAGATCCACCGGTTCCGGGTGAAGCTGCTGGCGACGGGCGAAGGTCAGCAGCCGCCGCGTCATGTCGGAGCAGCGCAGAGCCGCCTGCAGCGCCATCTCCGCCCGCCGTGCCGCCTTGGGATCGTCGGCAAGGCCGGGGACGAGCCGCTCCAGGCTGCCGATCACCACCATCAGCATGTTGTTGAAATCATGGGCGATGCCGCCGGTCAACTGGCCGACCATCTCCATCTTCTGCGCGTGGGCCAGCTGCTGCTGGGCTTGGCGCGTCTCGGTCACGTCCATGATGGTGCCGAAAAGCTCGGCCGGCCGGCCGTCCTCGTCGCGCACGACCACCGCCTGATCCAGCAGATGGCGCTCGCCTCCGTCCGGACCGCGCCAGCGGTATTCCACCGTTGTCAGCCCGGCATCGTGGATCGACGCCAGCTGGCGCAGCACCCGGTTGCGGTCGTCCGGATGCAGCCCGGATTCCCAGAAGTTCGGATCCTCGACGAAACGGGCGGCAGGGCAGCCCAGCACCGTCTCAGTCGTGTCCGACAGGTAGCGGAACGGAATGCCCGACGTCAGGTCGGCGGTGTAGAGCACGATGGGAAGCTGGCCCAGGATCAGGGCCTGCCGCTCCTCCGACCGGCGGAGCGCCTGTTCTGCCTGCCGCATCTCGCGCCGCACCCGCTCGTTCTCGTCCAGCAGGCGCTGCTTGGCCTCGACCTCGCGCTTCACCTCCTCCGTCTTGCGGTAAAGGTCGACGAAGACCGACACCTTGCATTTCAGGATCTGCGGGTCGACCGGCTTGAACATGTAATCCACGGCGCCGGTGGCATAGCCGCGGAAGATGTGCGTCTCGTCCTTGTTGATGGCGGTCAGGAAGATGATCGGGATGTGGCGCGACTTCTCGCGCAGACGGATCAGCCCCGCCGTCTCGTAGCCGTCCATCCCCGGCATGTGCACGTCCAGCAGGATCAGGGCGAAGTCCTGGCGCAGCAGATGCTTCAGCGCCTCCTCCCCCGACCGGGCGAGCACCAGCTGCGCCCCCAGATCCTCCAGAGTTTCCCGCACGGCGAACAGGTTCCGCGGGTCGTCGTCGACGATCAGGATCGCGACGTCCGCCTTGTCGGGCTGCGGATGTGAGTCGGTGGTCATGGCTCCGCTTTCGCATCCCGCAGGAACGGCAGCCGGCGGTGGCGTCACAGTGGCGGGAGGAACGGCCGCGGGGGCAGCCAGCGCTGCTTCCGCCGTGGTTGCCGCTGACGGAATCGGATGACGGACGGCGTCCCCACCGGTCGGCTGGGCGCTGGCAGTGCCGAGCAGGCGCGACCGGCGGGCCGCCGGCACCGGGCTGGCGGCCGGCGGGACGAACGGCGCGCGCCGCACCGCCCGAACGGGCTGCAGCTTGCGCCGGGTCATGCCTGCACCCCGCCGCGCGGTTGCTGCCGGTTACCCTTGGCGGTCCAGATCCGCAGCAGCGACAGCAGATGGTCGATATCCACCGGCTTGGCGATGTAGTCGGTCGCACCGGCTTCGATGCACTTGTCGCGGTCGCCCTTCATCGCCTTGGCGGTGACGGCGATCATCGGCAGCGCCCGGAACTCGTCGATGCTGCGGATCGTGCGCATGGTCTCATAGCCGTCCATCTCCGGCATCATGATGTCGACCAGCACCACGTCAACACCGGGGTCGGCCCGCAGCCGCTCGATGCCTTCGCGCCCGCTTTCGGCATGCAGGACCTCGATCTTGTGGGCCTCCATCACGCTGGCCAGCGAGAAGATGTTGCGGATGTCGTCGTCGATCACCAGCACCCGCTTGCCGGCCAGCGACGGGTCGTGCTGGCGCAGGTCGAGGATGCTGCGCCGCTTCTCGTCGGGCAGCCGGTCGACGGCGCGGTGCAGGAACAGCGCGGTTTCATCCAGCAGCCCGGCCGGCGAGCGGGCGCTCTTCAGCACCACGGTTTCGGCCAGTCGGCGCAGCCGCGCCTCGTCCTCCGCCGCGATGTCGGCGGCTACATAGATCACCACCGGCATCCAGGCGAGCGTGTCGCGGGTGCGCAGCCATTCGATCAGTTCGAAATCCACCGTCACCGGACCGGCCAGGGTCGGGCTCGACAGATCCAGCACCATGCAGTCGAAATGGTCGGCGCTCAGAGCCGCCATCGCCGTTTCGATCGAGGTGACGGTGTGCGTCTCCACATCGCCGTTTCCGATCAGGGCGGCGACGCCGCCCGGCTGCGGGCTGTCCTTCTCCACCACCAGAAGCCTGCGGTGGTCGCGCTCGCGGAAGCTCTTGACCCGGTTCAGGGCGTCGAAGATCGCCTCGCGCTCCACCGGCTTTTCCGAATAATCGAAGGCGCCCATCGCCAGGCCGCGCCGCCGCTCGTCCTTGGCGGAGATGACGTGGACCGGGATGTGCCGGGTCTGCGGGTCGCGCTTCAGCAGGTCGAGCAGCGCCCAGCCGTCCATGTCCGGCAGCCCGATGTCGAGCAGGACGGCGTCCGGCCGGTACTTGCGCGCCAGCGGCAGCGCCGCAGATCCGCCGCTGGACAGGATGGTGCGGAAGCCCTTCTCCCGCGCCAGATCGATCAGGATGGAGGCGAAGGTGTTGTCGTCCTCCACGATCAGCACCACCGGCTCACCGGGGCGCAGGCGCTCGCGGTCGTCGCCGGCCGGCTGCATGTCCAGGAGCGCCAGCCCCTCATGCGGGCCGGAGGCCACCACCGGGCGGGTCGCCGTCTCGGTCCGCTTGGGCAGGAGTGCTGTGGGCGGCATGGCAGCGCTGGCGGCGGCGATGACCGGCGGGCCGAGCTGCGCGGCGGGTTCGGCAACGATATCGTAGCTGCGCGGGACGAACAGGGTGAAGGCGCTGCCCTTGCCGGGCGTGCTGGCGACACGGATCTCGCCGCCCAGCAGGCGGGCGATCTCGCGGCTGATCGACAGGCCGAGGCCGGTACCGCCATATTTGCGGCTGGTGGTGCCGTCGGCCTGCTGGAACGCCTCGAAAATGATGCGCTGCTTGTCCTCGGGGATGCCGATGCCGGTGTCGATGACGGTGAAGGCCAGCACCGAGGATGCGGCGTCCAGCGTCGGATGGGCGGCACTCCAGCCTTCCGTCGCCTGGGCGACGCGGAAGGTGATGCCGCCGCTCTCGGTGAATTTGAAGGCGTTGGACAGCAGGTTGTTCAGCACCTGGGCCAGCCGCTTCTCGTCGGTCTGGATGCTGGCGGGCAGCGCCTCGTCCATCTCGATGGTGAAGTCCAGCTTCTTCTCCTGCGCCAGCTGCGAGAAGGTGCGCTCCACATGATTGCGCAGGTCGCCCAGCACGACCTCGCCGATCTCCAGCGTCACCGTGCCGGATTCGATCTTCGACAGATCGAGGATGTCGTTGATCAGCCCGAGCAGGTCGGAGCCGGCGGAGTGGATGGTGCGGGCGAACTCCACCTGACGGTCCGACAGGTTGGTGTCGGGGTTGTCGGCCAGCAGCTTCGACAGGATCAACAGGCTGTTCAGAGGCGTGCGCAGCTCGTGGCTCATGTTGGCCAGGAACTGCGACTTGTATTTGGAGGTCAGGGCAAGCTGTTCGGCCTTCTCCTCCAGCGCTGCCTTGGCGAACACGACCTCGCGGTTCTTGCGTTCCACTTCGATGTTCTGCTTCTCCAGCTGCTCGGCCTTCTCCTCCAGCGCCTCGTTGGTGGTGGTCAGCTTTTCCTGCTGGGCCTTGAGCAGTTCTTCCGACTTGCGCAGCGAGGCGGCCTGCTGTTCCAGGCGTTCGTTGGTGGTCTTCAGCTCCTCCTGCTGGCTCTGCAGCTCGGTGGTCAGGCGCTGCGACTGCTTCAGCAGCCCTTCGGTGCGCATGTTGGCGGCGATCGTGTTCAGCACGATGCCGATGCTCTCGGTCAGCTGCTCCAGGAAACTCTGGTGCGTCTCGCTGAAGCGGCCGAAGCTCGCCAGCTCGATCACCGCCTTCACGTCGTCCTCGAACAGCACCGGCAGGACAATGATGTTCAACGGCGGCGCCTCGCCAAGACCGGAGCTGATGGCGACATAGTCGCGCGGTACGTTGGTCAGCAGGATTCGCTTCTTTTCGTAGGCGCACTGCCCGACCAGACCTTCCTTCAGGTGGAAGCGGTTGGACAGGTTCTTGCGCTCCTTCAGCGCATAGGAGGCGACCAGTTCCAGCAGCGGCTCGTCGCGGTCGCGGGTGGCGACATAGAAGACGCCGTGCTGGGCGTTCACCAGCGGCGCGATCTCCGACAGGATCATGTTGGAGACGGTGACCAGATCGCGCTCGCCCTGCAGCATGCGGGTGAATTTGGCGAGGTTGGTCTTCAGCCAATCCTGTTCCGCGTTCTTCAGCGTCGTGTCGCGAAGATTGCGGATCATCTCGTTGATGTTGTCCTTCAGCGCCGCGACCTCGCCCATCGCCTCCACGGTGATGGAGCGGGTCAGGTCGCCCTTGGTCACCGCGGTGGCGACCTCGGCGATGGCGCGCACCTGGGTGGTCAGGTTGGCGGCCAGCTGGTTCACGTTCTCCGTCAAGTCCTTCCACAGCCCGGCGGCACCCGGCACGCGGGCCTGACCGCCCAGCTTGCCTTCGATGCCCACCTCGCGTGCCACGTTGGTGACCTGATCGGCGAAAGTCGCCAGCGTATCGATCATGCCGTTGATGGTGTTGGCCAGCGCCGCGATCTCGCCCTTGGCGTCCACCGCCAGCTTGCGCTTCAGGTCGCCGTCGGCGACCGCGGTGACGACGCTGGCGATGCCGCGCACCTGTCCGGTCAGGTTGGCCGCCATCATATTCACATTGTCGGTCAGATCCTTCCAGGTGCCGCCGACGCCTTCCACCTTCGCCTGACCGCCCAGCTTGCCTTCGGAGCCCACCTCGCGCGCCACGCGCGTCACTTCCGAGGCGAAGCTGTTCAGCTGGTCCACCATCGTGTTGATGGTCGATTTCAGCTCGAAGATTTCGCCCTTCACGTCGACGGTGATCTTCTTCGACAGATCACCCTTGGCGACCGCGGTCGTCACCTCGGCGATGTTGCGGACCTGACCGGTCAGGTTGGCCGCCATCATGTTCACGTTGTCGGTCAGATCCTTCCAAGTGCCGGCAACGCCCTTCACCTGGGCCTGACCGCCCAGCTTGCCCTCGATACCCACCTCGCGCGCCACGCGGGCGACTTCGGAGGCGAAGCTGTTCAGCTGGTCCACCATCGTGTTGATGGTGGATTTCAGTTCCAGAATCTCGCCCTTCACATCGACGGTGATCTTCTTCGACAGGTCACCGTTGGCGACCGCCGTCGTCACCTCGGCGATGTTGCGCACCTGCCCCGTCAGGTTGGTCGCCATCGCGTTGACGTTGTCGGTCAGATCCTTCCAGGTGCCGCCGACACCCTTCACCTGCGCCTGACCACCCAGCTTGCCTTCGGACCCCACTTCGCGCGCAACGCGCGTCACTTCCGAGGCGAAGCTGTTCAGCTGGTCCACCATCGTGTTGATGGTGGATTTCAACTCAAGGATCTCTCCCTTCACATCGACGGTGATCTTCTTCGACAGGTCGCCGTTTGCGACCGCCGTCGTCACCTCGGCGATGTTGCGCACCTGCCCCGTCAAGTTGGTGGCCATCGCGTTCACGCTGTCGGTCAGATCCTTCCAGGTACCGCCGACGCCTTTCACTTGGGCCTGACCGCCCAGCTTGCCTTCCGAGCCCACCTCGCGCGCAACGCGCGTCACCTCAGAGGCGAAGCTGTTCAACTGGTCCACCATCGTGTTGATGGTGTTCTTCAATTCCAGAATCTCGCCCTTCACCGGCACGGTGATCTTCTTCGACAGGTCTCCGTTGGCGACCGCGGTGGTCACGTCGGCGATGTTGCGGACCTGGCCGGTCAGGTTGGCCGCCATGAGATTCACGCTGTCGGTCAGGTCCTTCCATGTCCCGCCAACGCCTTCCACGCGCGCCTGGCCACCCAATTTGCCTTCCGAACCCACCTCACGCGCAACGCGCGTCACCTCCGAGGCAAAGCTGTTCAGCTGGTCCACCATCGTGTTGATGGTGGATTTCAACTCAAGGATCTCTCCCTTCACGTCGACGGTGATCTTCTTCGACAGGTCACCCGTAGCGACCGCTGTGGTCACGTCGGCAATGTTGCGAACCTGACCGGTCAGGTTCGCCGCCATCATGTTCACGCTGTCGGTCAGGTCCTTCCAGGTGCCGCCGACACCCTCGACCTTCGCCTGACCGCCCAGCTTGCCTTCGGAGCCCACCTCGCGCGCCACGCGCGTCACTTCCGAGGCGAAGCTGTTCAGCTGGTCCACCATCGTGTTGATGGTGGATTTCAGCTCGAGGATCTCGCCCTTCACATCGACGGTGATCTTCTTCGACAGGTCGCCCTTGGCGACCGCCGTCGTCACTTCGGCGATGTTGCGGACCTGGCCTGTCAGGTTCTCCGCCATCATGTTCACGTTGTCGGTCAGGTCCTTCCAGGTGCCGCCGACACCTTCGACCTTCGCCTGACCGCCCAGCTTGCCTTCGGAGCCCACTTCGCGCGCCACGCGCGTCACTTCCGAGGCGAAGCTGTTCAGCTGGTCCACCATCGTGTTGATGGTGGATTTCAGCTCGAGGATCTCGCCCTTCACATCGACGGTGATCTTCTTCGACAGGTCGCCCTTGGCGACCGCCGTCGTCACCTCGGCAATGTTGCGGACCTGACCTGTCAGGTTGGCCGCCATCACGTTGACGTTCTCGGTCAGATCCTTCCAGCTGCCGGCGACGCCCTTCACCTGCGCCTGCCCTCCCAGCTTGCCTTCGATCCCCACCTCGCGCGCCACACGCGTCAGCTCGGTGGTGACGGTGACGAGCTGGTCCACCATGGTGTTGACGTTGCGGGCGGTGCGCAGGAACTCACCCTGCAGCGGCCGTCCCTCGATCTCCAGCGCCATGGTCTTGGACAGGTCGCCCTTGGCGACCGCACCGATGACGCGGGCGATTTCCGTCGTCGGCTGGATCATATCGCCGACCAACGTGTTGATGCTGTCGACGCAGGTTTCCCACCCGCCGGACGCATTGTTCAGCTTGGCGCGCTGGCTGATGCGGCCTTCCTTGCCGATGGCGACGCTGAGTCGGCTGACCTCGGTGGTCAGGTTCTGATTCAGTTCGACCACGTCATTGAAGGCGGCGGCGATTTCGCCGTCGATTCCGGTCAGGTCCAGCGGCAGCCGCACTGAGAATTCACCCTTGCGCAGTTGCCGCAGGGCCATCAGCAGAACCTTCGGATCCAACGCGTCCGCCGTCTCGACCATCGCCGTCATGCCGTTCCCCAATCCGCGCGCCGTGCCCACCATGGACCGCGCTCCGCCCATCCCCAGGACCGCCCTGTTGCGCGGTCGAAGAAAACGTAGGCCAACACAACCGGGATTCCGAACGTCCGCACCAGCAGCGTGCGCACTCCATCCTCATCCGGAGCGTGACTGCGCAGTCCTACAGTCCCGCACGATGAAGTAAAGGCTATTCGGGTCAACTTGGCCTTTCGTAGGCACCTCGCCTTCCGGCTTAAGAACTATGCCTATAACTTAGGATGAGGTGAGAATTTTCTTGAGCTTAGCCGGCTTCATCACCGACTTAACTCAGCCCTCCGTCCCTTATGCGAAGCTCAGGCTTCGGAACGATTCGATGGCCACATCGTTATGGATCCAGCCATGGCGGGATATCCCGGCGCCGGCCGCCTTCCGCAGGGCAAGACGACCCGACACATCACAGCCTGAGGCTTGGCGATGACTCTTTGGACATTTTCCATGCAGGCTTCGATGTGCTGCATGATCTCTTGGATGCGCGCCTGCCAGCAGGGGGCTGCCTTTGCCCATTCCTTTGCCGGAATGCCACTCCTTCCCCCGCCGCGCCCGCCGGCCGACGTGCTGCCTTTTCCCACGCGGCGCATGGCGCGTGGCAGCGGTTTCGGCGGTCCGGCCGTGGTGATCCCGCTCGGCCGGCGCTGATCGCGCTGCGCGCAGATCCGTTCACGCAGCAGCTCTGTTCACGCAATTGTGTAGACCCTGTGATTTGCCGACGGCCGGCCGCCGACCTATGGTTAGTGGCAGGAATGGTCCGTTCGGGAGAGGGTCGATGCTGTTCAAGTTTCCCACCGCGTCGCAGGCACGCGAAGATGAGGTGACGCCGCGGGAGTTGTTCCTGTCGCGCCGCGGCCTGATCGCCGGTGGCGCCGCCGCCATGGCGCTGGGCAGCCTGCCCGGGTGGAGCCGCAGCGCGCTGGCAGGCCCCTTCCAGGCGGCAACCACGATCAAGCCGGCCGATCCGAAGTTCGATCCGACGACGCCGATGAAGTCGGCCACCACCTACAACAACTTCTACGAATTCGGCACCGGCAAGAGCGATCCGGCGGAGAATGCCGGCACGCTGAAGACCCGCCCTTGGGAAATCGCCATCGGCGGCGAAGTGGCCAAGCCGATGACCATCGGCATCGAGGATCTGCTGAAGTTCCCGATGGAGGAGCGCGTCTACCGCCTTCGCTGCGTCGAAGGCTGGTCGATGGTGATCCCCTGGGTCGGCTTTTCGCTGGCGGAATTGCTGAAGCGGGTGGAACCGACCGGCAACGCAAAATACGTCGCCTTCCAGACGTTGAATGACCCGAAGCAGATGCCGGGCCTGCGCTCCTGGGTGTTGGACTGGCCCTATACCGAAGGGCTGCGGTTGGACGAGGCGATGCATCCCCTGACCATGCTGGCCGTCGGCATGTATGGCGAGGTGCTGCCCAACCAGAACGGTGCCCCAATCCGGTTGGTGGTTCCTTGGAAGTACGGCTTCAAGTCGATCAAATCGATCGTCAAGATTTCGCTGGTGAAGGACCAGCCGGCGACCGCCTGGAACAAGTCGCAGCCGCGTGAGTATGGCTTCTATTCCAACGTCAATCCGGATGTCGACCATCCGCGCTGGAGCCAGGCGACCGAGCGGCGGGTCGGCGAATTCTCGCGCCGCAAGACCCTGCCCTTCAACGGCTATGGCGAAGAGGTCGCGTCGCTCTATACCGGTATGGACCTGAAGGCGAATTACTGACCATGGCCGCCCCCCTCGCCTCCGCCGGCGGCGTCGACCTGCGCGCCGCCGCGAACGCCGCCCTCACCTCGCGCTGGGCCAAGCCCATCGTCTTCACCCTCGCCCTGGTTCCGCTGGTCTGGACCGTCTGGCTCGCCTACAGCGGCGAGCTTGGGGCGGAACCGGTGCTGGAAAGCGTCAAGGCCAGCGGGTTGTGGGCCTTGCGCTTCCTGCTGATCGCGTTGGCGCTGACGCCGCTGCGCATGCTGACGGGAGTGGCCGGACTGGCGCGGTTCCGGCGGATGCTGGGGCTTTTCGCCTTCTTCTACGCAGCCGTCCATTTGTCCACCTACATCGGGTTGGACCAGTTCTTCGACTGGGCGGCGATCTGGAAGGAAATCGTCAAGCGGCCCTACATCACGGTCGGCATGGGGGCCTTCCTGATCCTGACGGCGCTGGCCGCCACTTCGACCGACGGCATGGTGAAGCGGCTGGGCGGCAAGTGCTGGCGCGCCCTGCACAAGGGGGTGTTCGTCGCCGGGCTGGCCGGCTGCCTGCACTTCATCATGCTGGTGAAGGGCTGGCAGACGGCGCCGCTCGTCTATGCGTTGATCTGTATCGGGCTGCTCTCCTTCCGCCGCTGGCCGATCCGGCTCGGGCAGCGGAAGGACGGGCGGCGGAAGGAGGCCGCGGTCAGAACACGGCCCGCAGCAGCCCCACGGTCCGGCGAAGCGCCAGCACCGCACTTTCGGGATGGAAGCTCCCCCGTTCGTCGCAGTTGAAGCCGTGGCCCGCCGGATAGACATGGACCGGCACCCACGGATAGCGGGCCTTGACCCCTTCGGCGACCGAAAGCGGGATGGCGTGGTCCTGCTCGCCGAAATGCAGCAGGGTCGGAACCCACGGGGCGCTGTCCAGCGTCTTGCCGATCTCGCCACCGTAATAGCCGACGGCGGCGCGCACCGGCAGCGCCGCCGCCGACGCCCAGGCGATGCTGCCGCCCCAGCAATAGCCGACGATGGCCGCGGCACCGTCACCACCGAGATGGGCCAGCGCCGCAGCGATGTCCTGCAAGGCGTCGGCGGTCGCCACCGCCCCCTTGAGCGCGATCCCCCGCTGAATGCCGGCATCGTCATAAGGCAGCTCGACACCGCGCTCGGCCCGGTCGAACAGGTCGGGCGCCAGGGTGGTGAAGCCTTGCTGGGCGAAGCCGTCGCAGACGCCGCGGATGTGATGGTTGATGCCGAAGATTTCCGGAGCCACGATCAGGCGCCCGATCTCCTCGCCCTTGGCCGGCGCACGATAGGCGCGCATCCGGTGGCCGTCCGCCGCCGTCAGTTCGATCCAGCCGGCAGCCGTTGCGTCACTCATGTCCTGAACCCTCATCTTGGGAGACCGTCCGGGCGGTCATTACCGTCGATCATAAGGGGATGAAGCGTCAGGGCAACTGGCGACAGGGCAGCGTGAATTCCCGATGGTCATATCCGCCACCTCGTTCGCGTACCGCTCTGACGACAGTAGGACCGCCAGCTTCCCCGATGCCGGTCCAGGAACCATGGCAGAGGGCCTGCTGTTGGGCGAACGAGATTTCCCGAAAAGCCCTAAATGCATCACGCTTTATATACAGATTATTTTCGCTAAATATGAGAGACATTCCCTTGCTGTAACATATTCTTTGCTGTAGCGTGACCCAAGCCGTCCAAGACCGGAAGCAGCGTCGGCCGCAACGTGCCGAAGATGGCAAACCAACCCATTCAAGAAACACCGGGCATCAACCGATGAAATGGCTGAAATCGCTTCTCGTCGCCGGCCTTATGCAGGTCGCCGCCGTCTCCGCCGCCCACGCTCAGGCCGACCTGGACCGCATCAAGGCCGACGGCGTGCTGAAGATCGGCACGGAGGGGACCTACGCCCCCTTCACCTACCATGACGCCTCGGGCGCGCTCGTCGGCTTCGATGTGGAGATCGGACGCGAGATCGCCAAGCGCATCGGCGTGAAGGCCGAATTTCTCGAAGGCAAGTGGGATGGGCTGATCGCCGGCCTGGATGCCCGCCGCTATGATGCCGTCATCAATCAGGTCGGCATCACCGAGGCACGCAAGGCCAAGTATGATTTCTCCGACCCCTACATCACCAGCCGCGCCGTGCTGATCGTGAAGGGCGACAACAGCGCGATCAAAAGCTTTGCCGACCTGAAGGGCAAGAAGTCGGCCCAGTCGCTGACCAGCAACTTCGGCAAGCTGGCCGAGGCGTCCGGTGCGCAGCTGGTCGGCACCGACGGTTTCGACCAGTCGATCCAGCTGGTCCTGAACGGCCGGGCCGATGCGACGGTCAACGACAGCCTGTCCTTCCTGGATTTCAAGAAGCACAAGCCCGACGCCAACGTGAAGATCGCCGCGACCCAGGACAATGCCGACCAGTCCGGCATCATCGTCCGCAAGGGCGAGACCAAGCTGGTCTCCGCCATCAACGAGGCGCTGACCGCCATGAAGGCCGACGGCACCTATGCGACGATTTCGCTGAAGTATTTCGGCGCCGACGTTTCCAAATGACGGTTTCAGACTAGTTTCCCGTCTTACATCGACGCCCGCCACAATGCCCCCAGCCCTCTTCGGGCCGGGGGCATTGTCGTTCCATCTTCACGAGAGGCACCTTTCCCGTGCTGCACTGGCTTACCCTGATGGCGGACTCGCTTCCGTCGCTGCTGTGGGCGGCGCTGGTCTTCACCGTTCCGCTGACGCTGGCCTCCTTCGCGCTCGGTCTCATCGTTGGGCTGGTGGCGGCGGTGGTCCGGCTGTTCGGGCCGGCTCCGCTGGCCGCCATCGTCCGCTTCTATGTCTGGATCATCCGCGGCACGCCGCTGCTGGTGCAGCTGTTCCTGATCTTCTACGGCCTGCCCAGCGCCGGCATCGTGCTGGACGCCTTCCCGGCCGCCCTGATCGGCTTTACGCTGAATGTCGGCGCCTATACCTCTGAGATCATCCGCGCCGTCATCGGATCGGTGCCGAAGGGCCAGTGGGAAGCCGCCTATTCCATCGGCATGAGCTGGTCGCAGGCGATGCGCCGCACCATCCTGCCGCAGGCCGCCCGCGTCGCCGTGCCGCCGCTGTCCAACAGCTTCATCTCGTTGGTAAAGGACACCTCGCTCGCCGCCGCCATCACGGTCCCGGAGCTGTTCCAGGCCGCCCAGCGCATCGTCGCCACCAGCTACGAACCGCTGATCCTCTATGTGGAGGCGGCACTGATCTATCTCGCGCTCAGTTCCGTGCTGTCGGCGTTGCAGGTCCGGCTGGAAAAGCGGCTCAACCAGTATGGCGGTTTCCTGGAGGCAAAGTCGTGATCCGGCTGTCGAACATCGAAAAGCGCTTCGGCGACCTGACCGTGCTGAAAGGCGTGTCGGTCACCGTGGCCGAAGGCCGCGTCACCGCCCTGATCGGTCCGTCCGGCGGTGGCAAGAGCACGCTTCTGCGCTGCATCAACCTGCTGGAAATCCCGACCTCCGGCACCGTGCGCATCGGCGAGGAGGAGCTGTCCTTCCAGCCCGGCGGCAAACCCGGATGGAAGGACATCCAGCGGCTGCGCGGCCAGACCGGCATGGTGTTCCAGAACTTTCAGCTTTTCCCGCACCGCACCGCGGTCGAGAATGTGATGGAAGGGCTGGTGACGGTACAGAAATGGCCGGCGGAGAAGGCGCACGAGCGTGCCATGGCCCTGCTGCGCAAGGTCGGCATGGACCACAAGGCCGATGCGTGGCCGGCGACCCTGTCGGGTGGGCAGCAGCAGCGTGTCGCCATCGCCCGCGCGCTCGCCCCGTCGCCGCGCGTCCTGCTGTGCGACGAGCCGACCTCGGCCCTTGATCCCGAGCTGTCGGGCGAGGTGGTGGAGGTGCTCGGCACCTTGGCGGCCGAGGGCACCACCATGGTGATGGCGACCCACGACCTGCGCCTCGCCTCGCGCATCGCACACGATGTGGTGTTCCTCGACGCCGGGCAGGTGGTGGAATCCGGACCGTCGCAAACGCTGTTCACCCATCCGACCCGCGAACGCACCCAGCGTTTCATCGCCACCCTGACCCAGCAGGGACAGCAGGGTGAAGGCGTTTAAGCTTTGCATTCAGGCATCACGGGATGGCGGTGCAGGCGTAATTCGACAGTGGAATGCCCCCGCACCGCCTTACACGATGACAGTTCAGAAGATGTTCGGACGAAATCCGCAGCTGAGCGTTCATGATCGCTCAAGAAAGTGATAGCATCAGGTGGTCTACAGTGGTGACCCATACTGAAAACATCTGATCTTATACGTACTATAACCAAAGATACTTCGTCTTTGGTCGCAGGATTATAACGGATTTTACCACTTATTCGCCGAATCGGTGAAAATTGCCTCACTATTGCCCCAGCTGTCTTGACCATCTTGGCGCCGCATCAAAACCGCTAAGGATACGGACCAATGGCCACGACCTCCGGAAACTCGACCATCACGGTGAGCGCGAAGGGCACCCTCGACGCGCATTTCAACCTGCTGGTCGACGGCAAGAAGATCGGTGAGGGCACCACGGATGCCACGGCCAAGGATTTCGTCTTCAAGACGGACATCGTCGAGGGCCAGGGCCACAAGGTGCAGGTCCAGTACGACAATGATGGCATCTTTCACGGGACCGACCGCAACCTGATCGTCAACGAGATCACGATCAACGGCAAGTCGGTCCTGCCGACGGACGACCATGTCACCTATGACAAGGGCGCCTTGGACGGCCGCGACGTGGCCAACGGTCAGGCCGGCATGTGGTGGAACGGCACGCTGGTCGTCGATGCCGACAAGAGCTATTTCCCCACCTCCAGCGTGACGCCCCCCACCATCCCGCCGGTCAGCGAAGTGCCGTCGCCCGAACCGACGCCGTCCACCCCGGCGCCGACCGTGCCGAAGCCGACCGATCCGGGCTTCTATGTCGCCACCAACGGCAACGACAGCTGGTCGGGCAAGCTGGCGGCTCCGAATGCCGACGGCACCGACGGCCCCTTCGCCTCGCTGCAGAAGGCGCAGGCCGCCATGCGCGCCGACCCCAACATCGACACCACCTATATCCGCGGCGGTGACTATCACCAGAACGGGATGTGGCTGGACGGCCAGGATTCCGGTGTGACCTTCACCAGCTACGGCAGCGAGAAGGCGGTGATCCACGGCGGCTCCAACGCCAGCGTGTCCTTCGGCCTCGGCGGCGCCAAGAACGTCACCATCGAAGGCCTGACCTTCGCCGATGGCGTGGTGGGCGGCCACTATGTCTTCGCCGACAATGCGTCCGGCCTGACCTTCGCCAACAATGCGGTGAAGGGAGGCGGCTACGGCATCACGGTGCAGAACAGCGCTAACAGCAAGGTCGTCGGCAACCAGTTCGACAGCACCGGTGCGGAGGCCATCTTCGTCAAGGCCGGCTCCAACGCCACGGTCGTCTCCGACAACCACATCACCCACCCGAACGCCGCCGACCGCGGCGATGCCGGCATCTGGATCAACGGCAGCTCCGACGTACAGGTCACTCACAATCTGGTCGAGGATTCGCCGGAGAAGGCCATTGCCGTCGGTTCGGTCCAGACGGACGGCAGCGATGCCACCCACCGGGTCACCATCGCCAACAACAAGGTGGTCGATGCCAATCTGGAGTCCAACGACGGCGGCGGCATCTACCTGATCAACCGCCAGCAGGATCTGACCGACCACACCGTGGTCAACAACGAGGTGACCGGCACCACCGCGACCAACCCGAATGGGGATGTTGCCAGCTGGGGCATCTATCTGGATGACTGGACCAGCGGCGCCACGGTGAAGGGCAACATCGTCCACGGCAACATCGGCGGTGTGTTCCTGCATGGCGGCTGGGACAACAAGGTCACCGAGAATGTGATCGCCGACAACAGCGGCGCCCAGATCGGCCTTCAGCAGCCGGTCGCCTGGAGCGGCTGGCAGGGCCACCAGATGAGCGGCAACGACATCTCCGGCAACGTCGTCGATGTCCGCGACGGCACCGCCGTCCATATCTACGGCCCGGCCGATGTCGGCAACATCCACAACAACTTCTACAGCAACCTCGATGCCTCCAAGGACATGTTCGATGTCTGGCCGCAGGTGATGGCCGGCGGCGGCAAGGGCGATCTGGCGGAGTGGAAGGCCGCCGGATACGACAGCGGTTCGGTGCAGCTGGACCCGAGCTTCGTCAATCCAGGTGCGCACGATTTCAGCTTGGCGTCGGACTCCGCAGTCTACGGGCTGGGCTTCGACCATATCCCGACCCACGACATCGGGCTGCTCGGCTGATCGCAGCCGGTCGCATCCGGGCAGAACGATCCGGTCAAGCGCGGTCCTTCGGGGCCGCGCTTTTTTCTTGCCGCCTTTGTGGCCGACACCGGGCAGCAGGTCGCAGGAATGGCGGATGCCCTCTTGAACGAGCCACGCGCTCCATCTATCTACCATCCACATGGATGGTTTATGGATGGTAAGGCGATGGCGGAGACTGAACAGAGCGTGAGACCAAAAACCGGCGACAGCGAGAAGATCACGATCAATCTCGGCTATGTCGACCTCGGCCACATCGACCTGCTGGTCGAGGAAGGGTTCTATTCCAACCGCACCGACTTTATCCGCACCGCCATCCGCAATCAGGTCGACCGGCATGCCGATGTCGTCCGACAGACGGTGGCACGCAAAAGCGTCGATCTCGGCTTGCGCCACTTCACCCGAGCAGACCTGGAATCGGCTCTGGCAGCGGGACAGATGCTGGATATCCGTGTCCTCGGCCTCGCCACCATCGCCCAGGACGTGAGCCCCGAGTTGGCCCGTGCCGCCATCGCCTCGCTGAGCGTGATGGGCGCGCTGCATGCGCCGGCCGCAGTCAAGGCGGCCCTCGCCGACCGCATCCGCTGAAAGTCATTCGGCCCGGGCCACCGCCTGCGCCCGCTACAAACCAGGAAAGTATGGACATGCGCCACACCAACCCACCCGGCATGCTTCCCGGCATGGCCGAAGCCGCCCGCCTGACCCGGGCCGGCAAGCTCGGCGAGGCGACCACCCTCCTCCAGCGCTTGTTGCGGGGAGAAGACAGGGGCGAGCCGGCACCGGAGACGGCCGCCCCTGGGGACACCCTTGAGGGGGAGTTCGTAAGGCTCGACCCCACGCCGTCGGCAAAAGGCGCCGGTCCTCAGCCCACCAGCAACGGTGGGAGGCAGAAGTCCGGAGCCAAGCCGCGCGCCGGACTGGGCGAGACGCTGCGCGGCCTCGCCGCACGCTTCACCCCGAACGGTCTTCATGGCGGCGCCCCGCGTCCGGCGCCCGCCCCACTGCCGGACGGGGCGTCCTTCGCAACGCTTTCGTACAGCGGGCCGGCCGGGACACGGGCCTACAAGCTCTATGTGCCAGCCGCGGCAGGCGACGGACCGCGCCCACTGGTGGTGATGCTGCACGGTTGCACACAGTCACCCGACGATTTCGCCGCCGGGACCCGGATGAACGCCTTTGCCGAGCGGCACGGCATCCTCGTTGCCTATCCCGAGCAACCGGCTTCCGCCAACGCACAGCGCTGCTGGAACTGGTTCAAGCCGGAAGACCAGCGACGCGACCAAGGCGAACCGTCGCTGCTTGCCGGCATCACGCGACAGATCATGCGTGACCATCGGGTCGATCCGGAACGAGTCTACATCGCCGGACTATCGGCCGGCGGTGCGGCGGCAGCGACCATGGCGGCGGCCTATCCGGATCTCTATGCCGCGGTCGGCGTGCATTCCGGCCTGCCGGCCGGCGCCGCGCAGGACCTGCCGTCCGCTCTCGCCGCGATGCGCCAGGGCAGCGGCCGAAATACGAAAGCGGCAGTGTGGGGCGGCCGCAGGGTACCCACCATCGTCTTTCACGGCGACCGCGACCATGTCGTTCATCCCGGCAACGGCGACGGCGTTATCGCACAGGCCACCGCCGAGTCCAACCTGCGGTTGGAAGTGCAGCAGGGTCACAGCCCAGGCGGCCACGCCTACAGCCGCAACATCCTCCGTGCCCCCGATGGGCGGACCCAGTGCGAGCACTGGACGATCCATGGCGCCGGGCACGCCTGGGCGGGTGGTAGCCCATCCGGCTCCTACACCGACCCGCAAGGTCCGGACGCGACGGCGGAAATGCTGCGCTTCTTCCTGGACCATCGGCTGGAGACGCCCCCGCGCTGAACGGGGCCACGACCGAAAGACCCGCCGATGCGACAGGGCTTGGCGAACGGAATCAGCCCCGGTCCTTCACCGCGCCGATCAGGAACTCCTTGTTCCCTTCCGGCCCGGTGATCGGGCTTTCGGTGATGTCCAGCACCCGCCAGCCCGGCAGCGCATCCAGCCAACCGCGGATGCGGTCGCAAACCTCCTGGTGCAGTTCAGGCTCGCGCACGACGCCGCCCTTGCCGACACGCCCCTTGCCGACCTCGAACTGCGGCTTGATCAGCGCGACCAGCCGCCCGCCCGGCACCACCAGATCGAGCGCCGCCGGCAGCACGATCTCCAGCCCGATGAAGCTGGCGTCGCACACCACGAGGTCGATGGGGTCGGGGATTTCGGCGGCGGTCAGGTGGCGGGCGTTGGTCTTTTCCAGAACCGCCACGCGCGGATCCGTGCGCAGCTTCCAGGCCAGTTGGCCATGGCCGACATCGACGGCATAGACCTTGACGGCCCCACGGGTCAGCAGCACATCGGTGAAGCCGCCGGTGGAGGCGCCGACATCGACCGCGGTCAGGCCGGTAGGGTCGATGGCGAAGACATCCAGCCCTTTGACCAGCTTCAACCCGCCGCGCGACACCCAGGGATGGTCCTGCCCCTTGACCGCAAGCGGGGCCTCCGCCGCGATCTGGTCGCCGGCCTTGTCGATGCGCCTGGTATCGGAATAGACCAGCCCGGCCAGGATCAGCGCCTGCGCCTTCGCACGGCTTTCCGCCAGCCCACGCTCCACCAGCGCCACATCAACCCTCACCCGTGCCATGCCGCCGCCCTTCGCAATCCCGCAATGGCGCATTCCTGACGCGGAACGGCCGGAAGGGCAAGCCTCGCTTCCTCGGTGGCGAAAACGTCGGGCAACGATCAGGCGGGCGGGAACTCCAACACCACACGGGTGCCGTAGGGGCTGCTGTCTGCCGTCAGCTTGCCGCGCAGCTGGCCGACAAAAGCACGCACCACCTTCAACCCCAGCGTGGTCGCGCGGGTCAGGTCGAAGCCTGGCGGCAGTCCGGCGCCGCGGTCGACCACCTCCAACCGGATGCTGCCCCCGTCTCCGCGGCCAAGCCTCACATCGATGGCACCGGGCGAGCCAGCGGGAAAGGCGTGGCGCGCCGCGTTGCTGACAAGCTCACTGACGATCAGGCTGAAGGGAATGACCGCTTCGGTTGGCATTTCGGTGGCGTCGGCGGTGACCTGAACGCGATGGGCGCCGGGCAGCGTCGCCTCAAGCTCCTGGCACAGCTCGCGCAGATGGACCGCCATGTCGATGGTACCGGCACGCAGGGAGCCGTGGGTGCGCTGATGGGCCTGGGTGACAATGCCGACGCGGCCTCCGGCGCTTTGCAAAGCCCGCCGCACCTCCGGGTCCTTGCTCGACAGGGTCTGAAGGGTCAGCAGGCTGGAGACCAGCTGCAAGGTGTTCTTCAGGCGATGGCTGACATCGCGCAGGCGGCGGTCATGCTCGGCCACCGACTCCGGCGTTTCCTCCGCTGTGACGATCAGGGCGCGGACAACGCCGTTGACGCCCAGCATCGGGGTAACGCGGACATCCCAGAACCGCTCCCCGTCGGTCGAGCGGTCGCCGGCGGCGCGGTTGCGCTGGGGCTGTCCGGTCCGCCGCGCCTCGGCGAGCAGCGAGGCCGCCAAGGCCGGGAAGCGCTCCGTCAGGCCGGTCCCCGCGACAACCCCCAGCGCCCGGAACGCGGCGTTGGCGAAGGCACAGCGATCTGCCTCCCCCTCCACCAGCGCGGTTGGCGTCGGCGTCTGTTCCAGCAGACAGCGCAGCATTGCAGGATCGTCGATGCCGGCACCGCCGGCCGCAACGTCGGAACCGACCACCCGCTCCGCTCCCGGATCGGTGCCGAACTCCGCGTTACGGAATGCCGTGACCGCCATGATATGCGCCATCGCCCCTGACCCCGTAGCCATCCTGCCGCTGGCTTTTCCCTCCGGTGTCGGCGGGCTACCATTTCAGCTTGGATAGTGTAAGGCGTGGCTCGCGCTCCGCACCAGTCCAACAACCCGAAACCTTGCTAGACAAATGGCATTACGACGTTCGGAAGGCGTAATGCCATTGAAGGTCAGGCGCGGGCGGCAGCGTTCTCGATTCCCAGCGCCTGGAGCGCCGTATGGACGATGTGCTGAGCGCTCAGGCCGGCAGTCTCATACTGCTTGGCCGGCGCGTCATGATCGAGATAGGCATCGGGCAGAACCATCGGCCGGATTTTCAGCCCGCCGTCGAGCAGCCCGGTCGTCGCCAGGAATTGCAGAACGAAGCTGCCGAAGCCGCCGACCGATCCCTCCTCGATGGTGATCAGCACCTCATGCTCGAGCGCTAGGCGGCGGACCAGATCCTCGTCCAGCGGCTTGGCGAAGCGGGCATCGGCCAGAGTCGTCGAAAGACCGCGCGCTGCCAGCTCCGCCGCCGCGCGCCGGGCCTCGCCAAGCCGGGTGCCGTAGCTGAGGATGGCGATCTTGGTGCCTTCCTGAAGAATGCGGCCCTTGCCGATGGGCAGGACGCTGCCGCGGTCTGGCAGTTCCAGCCCCACACCCTCTCCGCGCGGATAGCGCAGGGCCGAGGCGCGGTCGTCGATGGCAGCCTGGGTCGCCACCATGTGCATCAGCTCCAACTCGTCCGCCGCCGCCATCAGGACGATGTCGGGCAGGCAACCGAGATAGGCGGTGTCGAACGACCCGGCATGGGTCGCCCCGTCGGCGCCCACCAGGCCGGCGCGGTCCAGCGCGAAGCGCACCGGCAGATGCTGAAGCACCACGTCGTGGATGACCTGATCGTAAGCGCGCTGCAGGAAGGTGGAATAGATGGCGCAGAAGGGCTTGAACCCCTCCGTCGCCATGCCGGCGGCGAAGGTCACCGCATGCTGCTCGGCAATGCCGACGTCGAAGCAGCGGTCGGGGAAGCGCTCCCCGAACAGGTCCAGCCCTGTGCCCGACGGCATGGCGGCGGTGATGCCGACGATGGTCGGATCGACAGCCGCCTCGGCGATCAGGCTCTGGGCGAAGACGCGGGTGTAGGTCGGGGCATTGGACTTCGGCTTGGACTGGGCGCCGGTCACCACGTCGAACTTGGCGACAGCGTGCAGCTTGTCGGCCGACTCTTCCGCCGGGCCGTAGCCCTTGCCCTTCTTGGTGACGACGTGGATCAGCACCGGCTTGTCGTCGTCGGCGTCGCGGACGTTCTGAAGCACCGGCAGCAGATGATCCAGATTGTGCCCGTCGATCGGACCGATGTAGTAGAAGCCCAGCTCTTCGAACAGGGTGCCGCCGGTGACCATGCCGCGGGCATATTCCTCCGCCCGGCGGGCGGCGTTGCGCAACGGGCGCGGCAGCTGGTCGGCGATCTCCTTCGCCAGATGACGCAGGGACAGATAGGGCTTGGACGAGATCAGCCGCGACAGATAGGCGCTCATCGCACCGACCGGCGGGGCGATGGACATGTCATTGTCGTTGAGGATGACGATCAGCCGCGACTTGGTCGAGGCGGCGTTGTTCATCGCCTCGTAAGCCATGCCCGCGCTCATCGAGCCGTCGCCGATCACCGCGATGACGTTGCGCTGCTCGCCCTTGATCTTGCTGGCGACCGCCATGCCGAGGCCGGCGGAGATCGAGGTCGAGCTGTGGCCTGCGCCGAACGGATCGTATTCGCTTTCCGACCGCTTGGTGAAGCCGCTGAGGCCGCCACCCATGCGGAGCGTGCGGATGCGGTCGCGGCGCCCGGTCAGTATCTTGTGCGGATAGCACTGGTGCCCGACGTCCCAGATCAGCCGGTCGTAGGGTGTGTCGAAGACGTAATGCAACGCGACCGTCAGCTCGACCACCCCCAGCCCTGCACCGAGATGGCCGCCGGTCACCGAGACGGCGTCCACCGTTTCGGTGCGCAACTCGTCTGCGAACTGGCGGAGCTGCTCGGGCTTGAGGGCCCGCAGCTTGGCTGGCGTCGGACAAAGGTCGAGCAGCGGGGTCTTGGTGGCGGTCACGTCGTGATGGTCCTCAAAGCTCTGGTCAGGCGCGGCGCGCGACGACGAAGTCGGCGACGGCCTTCAACATATCGGCACGCCCATCGAAAATGTCCAAGTGCTGTGAAGCCTGATTGGCCAGCATTTCCGCCTGGGCACGGGCACGGTCGCGGCCGAGGATCGACACGAAGGTCGCCTTGCCCGCCTGGGCGTCGCGGCCGACGGTCTTGCCGGTCTCCTCCGCAGTGCCTTCCACGTCCAGCAGATCGTCGACGATCTGGAAGGCGAGGCCGAGATCGTGGGCATAGGCACGCAAAGCGGTGCGCTGCGGCGGATTGGCCTTGCCCAGGATACCGCCGGCCTCGCAGGAGAAGGCGATCATCTCGCCGGTCTTCATGCGTTGCAGCCGGGTGGTGGTCCCCAGGTCGAAAGTCTCGTGCTCGGCGATCAGGTCCAGCATCTGGCCTCCGACCATTCCGTGCCCACCGGCCGCCTTGGCCAACGCCGTCACCAGCTGGCAACGGATGTTGGGATCCTCGTGCGTCGCCGGATCGGCCAGCACCTCGAAAGCCAATGTCAGCAGCCCGTCTCCGGCCAGGATGGCGGTCGCCTCGTCGAACTGGCGGTGGCAGGTCGGCCGGCCGCGCCGCAATTCGCCGTCGTCCATCGCCGGCAGGTCGTCATGGACCAGCGAATAGCTATGGACCATCTCCACCGCAGCGGCTGCGCGGATGGCGCAGTCCGGGTTGACCCCGAACAGGGCGGAGGACTGCATCACCAGGAAGGGGCGCAGCCGCTTGCCGCCGTTCAGACACCCATAGCGCATGGCGTCGAACACACGCGCTTCCGCCAGGTCGGTGGTCGGCAGCAGGGCGCCGATCTTCATTTCGACAGCCTGGGCGATCTCCGCCATCGCGGACTTCAAATCGGATTGGGAAATGGTCTGCACGTCAGTCGATCCGGGCGGGTTCGGTGCCGAGGGAGCCGTCGGCGTTTACGGTGATACGGTCGATCTTGGCCTGCGCCTCGCGCAGCTTCATCTCGCAATGGCGTTTCAGCGCCGTGCCCCGCTCGTAGGAGGAGATGGCCTCGTCGAGCTTGCCGCGGCCTTCCTCAAGCTGGCGGACGATCCGCTCCAGTTCGGCGAGCGCATCCTCGAAACTGAGGGCGGCGATGTCGGGCGGAATGGGAACGCCGGAATTCGGCCCAGAATTCGGCATGGAAGCGGCGGAAGGGGGCATGTCGGGCAGAACCATCGATGGAACCTCAAGCCCGCGAAGGTATGCCCCGCCCTCGTCCTGCGCAAGGCCCGAGGCACTCCTTTACCCCGGCCCTTGCGGACTATGTTCGGCTGCTGGGCAGCCTATGCGTTCGGGCGGAACTACCCCTTTCGGAAGACGATGGCCGCCGTCCCGCGGAGAAGGCCGCGTTCAGCAGTACATCAGTTCCCGCACATGGGCGGCACTTGCAGAGGCAAGGGCGCGAAGGTTGTAGCCGCCCTCCAGCACCGAGACGATCCGCGCGCCACAATGGGTACGGGCCAGTTCGCCCAGCTTGCGCGTGGCCCAGACGAAATCGTCGTCGATCAGATGCAGGCCGGCCAGCGGATCGCGGGAATGGGCATCGAACCCGGCGGAAATGATCAGCAGGTCCGGCTTGAAATGATCGATGGCCGGCAGGATGACATGCGTCATCGCGTGGCGGAACTCGGGCGATCCCGCCATTGCCGGTAGCGGCGCGTTGACGCAGTTGCCGTACTCGCCCTTCTCACCGGCATCGCCGGTGCCGGGATAGAGCGGCGACTGGTGGGTCGAGCAATAGAGCATGTCGGGATCGAATTGCAGGATGTCCTGCGTGCCGTTGCCGTGATGGACGTCGAAATCCATCACCGCCACCCGCTGCAACCCATGGACGGCGCGGGCGTGGAAGGCACCGACAGCGGCGTTGTTGAACAGGCAGAAGCCCATCGCCTTCTCCCGCTCCGCATGGTGGCCGGGGGGACGGACAGCGCAGAAGGCATTGCGCGACTGACCGGTCGCCACCGCATCGACAGCGGCGCAGACGGCGCCGGCCGCCCGAAGCGCCGCCTCTCCCGAACCGGGCGAGACGACCGTATCGGCATCGACGCCCGCATGCTCCACATCGGGGATCAGGGACAGCACACGGTCGATGTGCGACTGCGGATGCGCTCGCAGAAGCTGTTCAACCGTAGCCCGTGGCGCCTCCTGCCGTTCCAGCATGTGGAACTCTTCCGTCTCCAGCGCGGCGAGCACGGCGCGCAGGCGGTCGGAGCATTCGGGATGACCGAGACCCGTGTCGTGCTCCAGGCACGCCGGGTGGGTGAACAGGGTGGTGAACATCGATTTTTCGGTCGTTATCGTTGGTTTTCGGACGGTGTAGGCGGCGTTTCCGAAAACCATTCTTCCCGCATCGCTAATGAAAGTACAGGCTGAATCCAGGACGATTCGTCACAGCCCACTTTCGGGAGCAGAGGCAATCCGTGACACGGCACGATTGGGGTACGAACGGATGCGATGCCAGTCGCGAACCGGCCACCCATGAGGTTCAGGCCATGCGCTCGATGACGAAACGCAGGATGCCGTCCTCCTCCACAACGGACAGCAGCCGGTTGCCGGTCGCTTCGCAAAATGCGGGAAAATCCTTGCGGGCGCCGGGATCGGTCGCTTCCACCGTCAAGGTATCGCCGATGGCGATCGCCTTGATCGCCTTGCGGGCGCGCAGAACGGGGAGCGGGCACTGCAAGCCCTTGGTATTCAACGGATGGTCAGTCATGAAAAAATGCTACCCGACTCGCCCCCTGCTGTCACGAAACATGGTGGGACAGCATTACGGCCCAATGCGGTTGATTATCGATCACAACCGGTGGCTGATACATCCCTATCGGCTTTGCTTCGCGATGCGAGAAAAAGCCGGAGCACAGTGAGGATGGCGACGCTCAAGCCCACGGTGGCACCAAGCAGCGGCATGTTCCGCATGCTGGATTCCCACAGGTGGACAAATCCCGCGAGGTACGAATATACTAGGATACGTGCATTTTTCTTTGCCAAGCCGCGCAACGACGGCTCGGGTGCAAAACGAATCGGAACGGACAGGGCGACGGTAAAGCGATGAAGATCGAGGATTTGCAGGCCAACGCCCGCCGGGCGAGTGCGCTGTTGAAGGCGATGTGCAACGAGCGGCGCCTGCTCATCCTGTGCCATTTGAGCCAGGGCGAGCGGTCGGTGGGCGAACTGGAAGATCTGGTCGGCCTCAGCCAGTCGGCGCTGTCCCAGCATCTGGCCCGCCTGCGCAACGACAATCTGGTCCGCACCCGGCGCAGCGCCCAGAACATCTACTACTCTCTGAACGGGCATGAGGCACAGACCATCATGGCCACACTGCACGGCCTCTACTGCACGCCGGCCGTCGAAGATGCCGCCGATGCTTCGGATGACGAGGAGCGCGGCATCGACCAGAGCACCGACCGTTCCGGCCTGCGCGCAGCCGCGGCCAGCTGACCGCCTGAGGCCGACCGGGCGCCGCCGATCGAAGCGCCTTTGACCGCAAGCTGCGGGCCTCAGCCGCGCGTCCGCAGCGCCGCGGCCACGAGTGCCACCCAGCCCAGTATGAGGCACCATCCACCGGCCGGCGCCGTCATCGGCACCGGCAGCGGCCCGACCGTAGCCAGCGCATAGAGTGTGCCGCAGAACAGCAGGGTTCCGGCGACGAACAGCCAGCCGGCGCTCCGCAGAGCCAGCATTCCCATCCGTCCGCCCCCCATCCGCCCGCCGAGCGCCACCAACAGGACGAGCGCCAGCGCGTGGGCCATCTGATATTGCCCAGCGATGCGGAACCATTCCTGGGCCTGCGGATGGGCGGCCAGCGCATGGCTGGCATAGGCACCGGTGCCGACCGCCACCGCGCCATTCAGCGCGGCGAAGACGATCCAGATGCGGTCGATCAGTCCCAAGGGATGTCCTTCCCGTCGTCGCTCCCCCGGCCCATGTGCAAGACCGGGGGGCGGTGCTATCCTGATGCTTGTCTACACGCAGGCCCTGCGCCCGAGCAAGAAAGCACGATGCCCTTCCCTGCATCCAAACAGCCGGTCAGCCCGACACTGGTCAGCATCGTCACGCCCACCTGGCAGCGGGAGGAGTTTCTGCCACGCCTGCACGCCTGCATCCGGGCGCAGACCCATGGCGAGATCGAGTGGCTGGTGTTCGACGACAGCCCGCGACCCTCGGCCTATCTGAAGCCGTTGGCCAGTCCACGGCTGAAATACTTCTACTCGCCCAGCCGCTACGCCATCGGCGAGAAGCGCAATATCCTCGCCGAGCATGCCAAGGGTTCGGTGATCGTCCACATGGACGACGACGATTTCTACGCACCGGCCTATGTGGAGCGCATGCTGGGCTGGCTGGAGCAGGGATACGATCTCGTCAAGCTGTCGGGCTGGTTCCTCTACAGCGTGCCGCACCGGCGCTTCGGCTACTGGGATACGGCGCGCGGCGGATCGCATCATCGCTGGGGCCGACAGACGTGCAGCTATGTCGAGGCTCCGGATTCGCCATCCTCGCCCGACAATCTCGACGGTTACGGATTCTCCTACGCTTACCGCCGGCCGGTTTGGGAATCGGTGCGCTTTCCGGCGGTGAATGCCTGCGAAGATGCGCCGTTCGTGAAGGTTGCCCGCGAGCACTTCCGAGTCGGCACCTTTCCTGATGCGGAGGGGTTGTGCCTGCACACGCTGCATGCCCGCAGCACCAGCCTTTGCCTTCCGCAATACGAGCTGCCGCCGCCGCTGATCGAACGGCTTTTCGGCCCGGAGGCGGCGGCCTACACCTGAACGTCGAGGAACATGCCGCGGCGGTAGTTTCGCGGCAGGGTCAGCACACCATTCACCACCAGGGCGGCGAGTTCACGCAAGCTCGGAACCCGCTGACGCCCCTGCTGGACGACGCCTTCCGCACGGGCGCGCGCACCGGATACGGGGACGCGCCCGCCACCGGAATCGGGGCGGATCGGCTCATTCGAACGGTCGCCGGTGCGTCGGGTCTCTACCATGCCCGATCATTTACCATAAATACCGGTATCGGAAAAGAGGCGGACACGGTGACATTCGCGGTCCACTCCTCATAACCAAAGCAATAGGACGAAATCTTTTACGACCGGATGGAATGAAATCGGGAGAGGCGACGTTCATCGGCTCATGAGGGGACAAGAAACCCCGACACCAGGAGGACGCCGGAATGACTGGCCGCTTTGGTACTGGATTGAAAGCCGTGGTTCTGGGCGCTCTGGTCGCCGGATCGATGCTGGGTGCCTCCGCAGGCACGGCCGCCGCCCACGATGGCTGGCGTGACGGTTGGCGTGGCGACCATGGCCGCGAATGGCGCGGTGGCCCGCCGGACTGGCGCGGCGGCTGGGACCGTCCGCATCACCGCCACTGGCGGGAACGCGGCGCCTATTACGCCCCGCCCCCGGTGGTCTATGCGCCGCCCCCCGTGGTTTACGCGCCACCCCCGCCGCCGCGGGTGATCTATGCCCCGCCGCCCGTCGTCTACGCGCCGCAGCCGGTGGTTCCGGGCTTCGGCCTCAGTGTCAACATCCGCTGATCCACCGCTGACCGCACACCGGAACCTAAAAGGACGGCTTCCGGCGGAACGCACCCCGCATTATGGTGCGCCCCGTCGGTAAAGCCGCCCCGCCGGGGCGGAGCAGCCAGGGAGACGGCATTTGCGGGTTCTTAGTGTGTGCGCCGCGGTGGTGGGCAGCCTTTCGATCGCCTGCGGGATTGCGACCTCCGCCAATGCGGCCGAGCCGCGCCTGATGGCGGCGCTGGGCAACACCGTGCTTACGATGACCGACATCGGGCCGAAGCACACCCAGGTGTCGGTGAACGACAAGCCGGTGTTCGACGACAAGGAGAGCGACCTGCTGTCCTTCGTCGGAGCCTACTCGCTGAAGGACCGTTGGATCGCCCTGTTCCAGTCCGACACCGGGGCCAAGGATTGCCCGACCCGCTTCCGCATCCTGGAGGTCGGCGGCCCGCAGCCGACGATCTCCTATCCCTTCGGGTCCTGCAGCGACGCCGCCCAGGTCACCATCGACAACGACACCCTGACGGTTTCCATGCCCCAGCCGGGTGGCGGGGCGGATGCCGCCTGGACCTACCGCAACGGCAAGATCGGCCGCAGCAAGTAAGCGGCAACCGGTGCGGGACCTGCGGCCGAGGCCATGCTGGGTCCCGTGTCCGTTGCCATACCCTCGATTGACGACGACAGGCGCAGCTTTTAAGGTCCGGGCCTCCGCACATTCCCGTTCCGGGACAGGAAGTTCGCCCCAGAAAGTTCGCCCCATGACTGCCAGCAGCGCCAGCCGGCCGAGCCGCCGGCCCAACACTCCGCTCTTCTCCTCGGGTCCCTGCGCAAAGCGTCCGGGCTGGTCGCTCGACGCGCTGGACGGTGCGCTGCTCGGCCGCTCCCACCGCTCCAAGCCGGGCAAGGCCAAGCTGAAGGAGGTCATCGACCTCACCCGCGCAGCGCTGGGCATCCCCGGCGATTACCGCATCGGCATTGTCCCCGCTTCCGACACCGGTGCCGTGGAGATGGCACTGTGGTCGCTGCTGGGCGTTCGCGGCGTCGATATGCTGGCGTGGGAGAGCTTCGGCAAGGAATGGGTGACCGATGTCGCCAAGCAGCTGAAACTGCCGGATGTCCGCAACCTGATTGCTCCCTACGGCGAGTTGCCGGACCTGTCGTCGGTCGATTTCAGCCGCGATGTCGTCTTCACCTGGAACGGCACCACCGCTGGCGTCCGGGTCGCCGACGGCGACTGGATCGCCGGCGACCGCGAAGGGCTGACCATCTGCGACGCCACCTCGGCCGCCTTCGCCATGGCATTGCCGTGGCACAAGATCGACGTCGCCACCTGGTCCTGGCAGAAGGTGCTGGGCGGCGAGGCGGCGCACGGCATGCTGGTGCTGAGCCCGCGCGCGGTGGAACGGCTGGAAAGCTACCAGCCCGACCGGCCGTTGCCGAAGATCTTCCGCATGACCAAGAACGGCAAGCTGATCGAAGGCATTTTCGAAGGCGATACCATCAACACCCCGTCGATGCTCTGCGTCGAGGACGCCATCGATGGCCTGCGCTGGGCGCTTTCTCTGGGTGGCCTGACCCAGTTGATCCGCCGGTCGGAGCAGAATCTGCGCATCGTTGCGGAATGGGTGGAGACCAGCCCATGGGCCGGATTCCTGGCGAAGGATCCGGCGAACCGATCCTGCACGTCGATCTGCCTTCGCTTCACCGATCCGGAGGTGACCGCCTTGTCGGAGGAGGCCCAGGCCGCCTTTGCCAAGAAGCTCTCCGCCCTGCTGGAAAAGGAGGAAGCCGCCTTCGACGCCGGCTCCTACCGTGATGCGCCTCCCGGCCTGCGGCTGTGGGGCGGTGCTACGGTGGAGAATGAGGATATGGAGGCGGTCCTGCCTTGGCTCGACTGGGCTTACGCCACCGTGAAGGCTGAGACGCTCGGTCCCAAGCAGGCCTGAAGCCGGAACGGGCGCAGTCCGGTAAGCACAAGCCGGACTGTCGTCCACAGCCTCTTCCATAGCTGTCGAATACCCCCGCTGTGGCATAACCGCCACGGCGGGGCTTTTTGCGTTCGACATTATTGTGCTTCGCAGCAAAGGATCCGGCCAAGCAACCGTTCGCACACAGCAGCATTTCTGCACCAGTGTGACCGGCGTGACTCGCGTTCGAACCTCACAAGCTTGACCATGGTTATCCACAGAACCGTGGACAAGGTGGTGGATAACCCTGTTGAACCATCGGTCCCGCCTGTCCGGAAACTGTCATGGAGGAAGCGATGCCGATTCGCCCCTGCCGTCGCCGGACGGGCGACGTCGCCTCTCCTGTTGGGGACCCACCCTATCCCGAAGATGGTCTGGCAAACCGCCGGTTGTGTCCCGACTCTTGAAAGGGATTTCCGGCGACCCTGCTGCAACGCGGCAAAGCCGACGCAACGAAGGAAGGGCTTGGACCGACCATGGCGCACTACCTCATCACCGGCGGCTGCGGTTTCATCGGCTCGCATCTGGCCGACCGGCTGCTGGCCGACGGGCATCGGGTGACGATCCTCGACAACCTGTCGAGCGGCAGGTTGGAGAACAAGCCAAGCGCCGCGAAGCTGGTGGTGGGCGACGTGGCCGACCCCGACGCGGTGCGCGAGGCGATGGCCGGCGATGATGGCGAAGGGGTTGACGGCGTCTTCCACCTTGCCGCCGTGGCGTCGGTCCAGAAATCGCGGGAACTGTGGGCGGAAACCCACCGCACCAACCTGCTGGGCACCGTCACCGTGTTCGAGGCGGCGCGCGACGCCAAGCGCGGCGGTCCGATCCCGGTGGTCTATGCTTCCTCCGCCGCCATTTACGGCGACAACAGCAACACCCCGCTGAATGAGGATGAGTTGCCGCGCCCGCTATCCGCCTATGGCGTCGACAAGTTGGGATGCGAGATGCACGCCCGTGTCGCCTGGGCGATCCAAGGGGTGCCGACGGTCGGCTTCCGCTTCTTCAACGTCTACGGCCCGCGCCAGGATCCGATGTCGCCCTATTCCGGCGTGATCTCTATCTTCGCCCGCCGGGTCGCCCGCGGCGAGGATGTGGAGATCCATGGCGACGGCCAGCAGGTACGAGATTTCGTCTTCGTCGGCGATGTGGTGCGTATCCTGGCATTGGCGATGGAGCGGCGCTTTGCCGGGGCGCAGGTCTACAACCTCTGCACCGGCCGTGCGACCTCGCTGGTGATGCTGCTGGAGGTGTTGCAGGAACTGTGCGGCAGCAAGGTGCGCCGTCACCACACAGAACCGCGGGCCGGCGACATCCGCGTGTCGATCGGCGACCCATCGCTGCTGCGCTCCACCTTCGACACCGTGTGCCAGGTCGGCCTGCTCCAGGGGCTGAGCGCCACCCTGACCGGCCGCATGCCTTGAGGTTGGGTCCGATACCGGGGTATGAGGGGGCTGATTAGACTTCATCTCCCACCCCGGGAGAGGACACCGCCATCAGGATGAGCGAACATGGCCCGCCGCCGATCCCTTCCCATCCGGGCACTGCTGATCGTCCTTGCGGTCCTCGCCATCGTCGCGGTGGCGGAGCAGCTCCACATCATCCCGCCCGGCACCCTCGACCGTCTGCTGGGCGAGGAACCCCACCGCTCCCGGCAGCCGCGCAGGCAGGAGCCTGCCGAACCGCCGCCGCCGGTCGTCGCCCGCCCCGCCGACCGGATCGACTATGCCGAGGTCGCCCGCCAGCTCGACGGCATCCGCGTGGAGGCCGAAAAGCGCAAGGGCTATCAGCGCGAGGAGTGGCCGCACTGGCTGGCGCTTGACGGCGGCTGCCTGAATGCCCGCGAGAAGGTGCTGATCCGCGACTCCCGCCGCCCGGCGACGCTCGACGCCAAGGGCTGCGGCGTGAAGTCCGGCGACTGGCTCGATCCCTACACCGGCGAGCGCTACACCGACCCGCAGATGGTCGACATCGATCACCGCGTGCCGCTGGAGGAGGCCTATGCCAGCGGCGGCTATGACTGGAGCCGGGAGAAGCGCGCCGCTTACGCCAACGACACCAGCGATCCGCTGACCCTGCTGGTATCCAGCCGCGAGGCCAACCGCGCCAAGGGCTCCAAGGGGCCGGAGGAGTGGCTGCCGCCCAAGCGCGACGGCATCTGCCTCTATGTCGCCAACTGGGTCCTGGTGAAGGCACGCTGGAGCCTGACCATGGATGAGCGGGAACGGGTGACCGTCGGCAACATCCTGAACGACTGCCGCGCCTCGGCCGGGCAGCAGCGCTGACGCAGCCCTGCCCTGAGCTTTGTCAGGCAAATCACCGGTTCCACGTTACTTTCCGCCTGAAAATCGCAAGGCCAAAAGTTGGAAGGCTGAATACGGGAAGCGGGCGACAACAAGCCGCTCCCGACACCCATTGCGGGCTGCCGACCCGTAGGCTATGCACCCCCGCATGAGCGCCGACACCCTTCCCGATTCCGCCCTGCCCAGCCCTGTCCTGTCCCGGTCATCCGCCGCAACGCCATCGATGGCGGAAGTGCGGCGTGCCACCGGCATCGGCTCAATCGCCATCCTGCTGTGGGCGACGGCAGCGCTGCTGACCTCGATGTCCAGCGCCATGCCGCCGCTGCAACTGGTGGCGGTCACCTTCGGGCTGGCCTTCCTGACCGGCAGCAGCGTCGCGGTTCTGCGCGGCCGCAGCGTGATCGGCGCCCTGCGCCAACCGCTGCCCGTCTGGCTGGTCGGCGTCGGCGGTCTGTTCGGCTATCACGCCTGCCTGTTCCTTGCCTTCCATCTGGCCCCATCGGCGGCGGTGGAGGTCAATCTCATCAACTATCTCTGGCCGCTCTGCATCGTCCTGTTCTCCGCCCTGCTGCCGGGGGAGCATCTGAAGGCCGCCCATGTGGCCGGCGCGCTGTGCGGGCTGGCCGGCACCGCGCTGATCGTTTCCGGGAGAGGCGGCGGGCTGCATCTGGACGCCGGCACCCTGGGGGGCAGTCTGCCCGCCTACGGTGCGGCCCTGGCGGCGGCGCTGATCTGGGGGGCCTATTCGGTCCTGTCACGCCGTTTCGGCTCCGTCCCGACCGAAGCGGTCAGCGGCTTCTGCCTCGTCACCGCCCTGCTGGGCCTGATCGGGCACCTGCTGTTCGAGGACGCCACCGTCTGGCCGAATGAGGCGCTGGGCTGGCTGGTCCTGCTGGCTCTCGGCATCGGTCCGGACGGGCTGGCCTTCTTCGTCTGGGACCATGGTATGAAACGCGGCGACATCCGGGCGCTGGGCGTGCTGTCCTATGCCGTGCCGCCGGCCTCCACCCTGCTGCTGATCCTGTTCGGGCAGGCCAGCGGCGGCTGGGCCGTCTGGGCCGCCTGCGCGCTGATCGCCGGCGGGGCGCTGATGGCGAGCTGGGACATGATCCGGGGCAAGTGACAGCGATTTCATGCCCCTGCCGCGGCAAAGGGTGGTAATCGGCAAGCATCGTCCCGACCGCTTGCGAGTGCCCGACCAATGCCCGCGCGTGCGTATTCCCAACCGTCCTCTTCCGGACGCCTGTCCGCTGCCCGTCAATTCCTGTCCGATGTCTGGCGGCTGACCAAGCCCTATTGGTCGTCGGAGGAAAAATGGGCGGCGCGCGGCCTGCTGGCGGCGATTGTCGTCCTCAATCTGGCGGCGGTGTTCATGGAGGTCTGGTTCACCCAGATCAATGCCGACATCTTCAACGCGCTTCAGGAGAAGGACCAAGCCGGCTTCATCCAGGCCCTGCTGGTGTTCGGCGGGCTGGCGCTGGTCTTCATCGCGGTGGCGGTCTATCGCCTTTATCTGAACCAGATGCTGCAGATCCGCTGGCGCCGCTGGCTGACCGAGCGTTATCTCGGCGACTGGCTGGAGAACCAGACCTATTACCGCCTGCAATTCGCCAACACCGGCACCGACAACCCCGACCAGCGCATCGCCGAGGATCTGCGCAGCTTCGTTCAACTGACGCTCAGCCTGTCGCTGGGCTTCATGACCAATCTGGTCTCGCTGGTCTCCTTCCTCGCCATCCTGTGGAGCCTGTCCGGATCGGTCACCATCCCCTGGCTCGGCATCGACCTGCCCGGCTACATGGTGTGGGTGGCGCTGGTCTATGCTGTGGGCGGCACCTGGATCACCCACAAGATCGGCAAGCCGCTGGCCCGGCTCAGCTTCGACCAGCAGCGGTACGAGGCCGACTTCCGCTTCTCCCTGGTCCGCCTGCGCGAGAATGCCGAGAGTGTCGCCTTGCAACAGGGCGAGGTGCAGGAGGCGCGCGGCTTCGGCGACCGCTTCGCCCGCGTCGTCGCCAACTGGTGGTCGCTGATGCGCACGCAGAAACGGCTGGTCTGGTTTACTTCGGCCTATGGGCAGATCGCCATCATCTTTCCGCTGCTGGTCGCCGCTCCACGCTATTTCAGCGGCGCCCTGCCGCTGGGATCGCTGATGCAGACCTCGCAGGCCTTTGGGCAGGTGCAGGGGGCGATGTCCTGGTTCATCGACGCCTATGTGAACCTCGCCGATTGGCACGCCACCACCAGCCGTCTGACCGGTTTCCACCACGCCGTGGAGACCGTCCGCGCCGATGCCCGCGACCATGCCGGTGTGGAGCGCACTGCGGCGACCGACGCCGCCCTGACCCTGGACGGGCTGGCGCTGACTCTGCCGGACGGCGGCACGCCTCTGGTCCGCGCCGATCTGACGGTGAAGCCGGGCGAATCCCTTCTGATCACCGGTCCGTCGGGGTCGGGCAAGAGCACCCTGCTGCGCGCCATCGCCGGCATCTGGCCCTTCGGGCGCGGCCGGATCGCACTGCCGGGCGGCATTATGGCGGCCGGTGGCGCCACCGCGGCCAACGGCAGCATGGTCCTGCCGCAGAAGCCCTACCTGCCCATCGGATCCCTGCGCGCCGCCGTCACCTACCCCGCCACTTCCGATGCCTTCCCGGACGAGGCGGTGCGTGAGGTGCTGGACGCCGTCGGCATGCCCGGCTTCGCCGACCGCCTGGCGGAGGAGGACCACTGGTCGCAACGCCTGTCCGGCGGCGAGCAGCAGCGCATCGCCATTGCCCGCGCCCTTCTGCACAAGCCCGACTGGCTCTATCTCGACGAGGCGACCTCGGCCTGCGATCCGGAGACGGAGGAGCGGCTCTATGGACTTCTGCGCGCCCGCCTGCCCGGAACGACGCTGGTCAGCATCGGCCACCGTCCCAGCCTCGCCGCCTTCCACGACCGGCGGATGACGGTCCGGCGCAACGGAGACGGGGTTGGGGAGTTGGCGGCGGTGTGAGCTACGCCGGATACCTCTCCCCCTGCGCCTCGGCCAGCAGCCATTGGCGGAAGGCGGCAAAGGGCGGGTGGTTGGCCTTGCCGCGGGGGTGGACGAGGTAATAGGCCCGCGCGCTGCGGTGTGGCCGGTCGATGGCGGGGAGCAGGGTACCGTCGTCAAGCTCGGCGCGGACCAGCAGGGTCGGCAGCAGGGCGACGCCCAGCCCGGCCTCGGCCGCCTGGGCGGTGGTGGCGAACTGTTCGAACACCATGCCGGCGCCGGGCCGCGGAGGCAGTCCCTGGGCCGACAGCCACTCGTTCCAAGCATCCGCCCGCGTGCTCGTGTGCAGCAGCGGCAGGGAGAGCAGGTCCCCCGGTTCCGCCACCGGATGCGCCTTGAGGAATGCGGGGGAGCAGACCGGCAGCACCTCCTCGTCCAGCAGATGGTCGCAGACGGCGTCGGGCCAGTCGCCGAAGCCGTAATGGATGGCCGCATCCAGATCGTGCAGACGGAAATCGAAAGGCGCCAGCTTGGTGGTGAAGTGGATCGTCACCTGCGGGTGCGCCGTCTGGAAGGCCGGCAGCCGGGGCACCAGCCAGCGCGTGCCGAAGGTCGGCAGGATGGCGAGGTTCAGCACGCCGCCCTTGGGTGCTGCGATGGTCCGCACGGTGGCCGCCGCGATCTGGCGCAACGCATCGCGGATGGGATCGGCATAGAGCGCCCCGGTCGGGGTCAGCGTCACCCGCTGGCCCTTGCGAATGAACAGGGCGGTGCCGATCTGGTCCTCCAGCGCCTTGATCTGCCGGCTGACCGCCCCTTGCGTCAGCGACAGTTCCGCCGCCGCGGCGGTGAAGCTGCCGGTGCGGGCCGCCGCCTCGAAGGCGGACAGCATGCTCATGGACGGAAGAAGGCGGCGCTGCAGATCCATGACCGCTTCATTACCAAAGCTCATGACGTGTGGAAAGAAAGTCGTTTGCGCCCTGGCGCGCGGCACGGCACGCTCGATATCCTGGAGATCCGGGAAATTCCCATAGTCAGGGCGGGGCGGGTTCGCAATGAAGACCGGTGGTCAGTTGATCGTCGAAGCGCTGGAGGCGCAAGGCGTGCGGCGGGTGTTCGGCGTGCCGGGCGAGAGCTATCTCGCCGTGCTGGACGCTTTGCACGACAGCCCGATCGAGATGATCGTCGCCCGCCATGAAGGCGGTGCGGCGATGATGGCGGAGGCGCAGGCCAAGTTGACCGGGCGCCCCGGCGTCTGCCTCGTCACCCGCGGCCCCGGCGCCACCAACGCCGCGTCGGGCATCCATGTCGCCCAGCAGGACGAAACCCCGCTGGTCGTGCTGGTCGGCCAGATCGAGCGCGGCATGCGCGGCCGCGACGCCTTCCAGGAGGTGGATTACGGCAAGCTGTTCGGCGGCATGTGCAAATGGGTCGCCGAGATCGACAGCGCCGACCGCGTGCCGGAGATGATTTCCCGCGCCTTCCACACCGCGATGGCCGGCCGCCCCGGCCCGGTCGTGCTGGCCCTGCCGGAAGACACGCTGACGGAAACCGCGGACGTCCCCGTCGCCCCGCGGGCGGAGACGGTCGATGGCGCCCCCACGCCGGCGCAGGTGGCGTCCTTCGGCGCCCTGCTGGCCAAGGCGGAACGGCCGCTGCTGGTCGTCGGCGGCTCCCGCTGGACCGAGGAGTCGGTCGCCGAACTGCAGCGTTTCGCGGAACGTCTGGCCCTGCCGGTGGCCGTGACCTTCCGCCGCCAGATGCTGTTCGACCATTGCCACCCGCTTTATGCCGGCGACATCGGGCTTGGCATCAACCCCAAGCTTTCGGCGCTGGTCAAGGACAGCGACCTGCTGATCCTGCTGGGCGACCGCTTCTCCGAAGTGCCGTCGCAGAGCTACGACCTGCTGGGCATCCCCAATCCGGGCAAGGCGGTGGTTCACGTCCACCCCGGTGCCGAGGAGATCGGCCGCGTCTATCGCCCGACGTTGGGCATGGTCGCCACGCCGGCCGCCTTCCTCGAGGCGTTGGCCGGGCTGAGCGTGACGGCCAAGCCCGGCTGGGCCGCCAGGGCCGAAGCGGCCCATGCCGCCTACGACGCCTGGAGCACCCCGCCCGACGCCATTCCCGGCGACGTGCAGATGGGCCGCATCATGGCCTGGCTGGACGAGCGGCTGGAGCATGATGCCGTCTTCACCAACGGCGCCGGCAACTACGCCACCTGGATCCACCGCTTCCATCGTTTCCGCCGCTTCGGCACCCAGGCGGCGCCGGTCTGCGGCTCGATGGGCTACGGCCTGCCGGCCGCCATCGCAGCCAAGCTTCAGCATCGCACCCGCGATGTCCTGTGCTTCGCCGGCGATGGTTGCTTCCAGATGACTGGCGTCGAATTCGGCACCGCCGTGCAGGAGGGCGCCGCCGTGATCGTGCTGGTCATCGACAACGGCATGTACGGCACCATCCGCATGCATCAGGAACGCGAGTATCCCGGCCGTGTGTCCGGCACTCGACTGCAAAATCCCGACTTCGCCGCCTTCGCCCGCGCCTATGGCGGACATGGAGAGACGGTGGAGACCACCGAGCAGTTCGCTCCGGCCTTCGAGCGCGCCCGCGCGTCCGGCCTGCCGGCGATCATCCACATCAAGCTCGATCCCGAGGCCCTGACCCCCAGCCGGACGCTTTCCGAGATCCGTGCCGCCGGGAAGGGAAAGTGATCTGAGAGATTACACCCTCTCCCGGCATGGGAAAGGGAACATCAAATGCCTCGCTTTTTGATCCAAGGAGCCACCCCGGTGCAGCACAGCGACATCCTCTCCCGTTTCGGCCTGACCTCCAGCGGAGCCGGGCTCACCGCCCGTTCGCCGGTCGATGGCGCCACGCTCGCCACGGTGGCGGAGACCGCACCGTCGCAGGTTTCGGACATCGTCGCCAACGCCGCCCGCGCCTTCGAGGCGTGGCGCTCGGTGCCGGCCCCGCGCCGCGGCGAGCTGGTCCGCCTGCTGGGCGAGGAACTCCGCGCCGCCAAGGAGGATCTGGGCCGTCTGGTTTCGCTGGAAGCCGGCAAGATCTACCAGGAAGGCCTGGGCGAAGTGCAGGAGATGATCGACATCTGCGACTTCGCCGTCGGCCTGTCGCGCCAGCTCTACGGCCTGACCATCGCCTCGGAGCGTCCGGGCCACACGATGCGCGAGACCTGGCACCCGGCCGGCCCCTGCCTCGTCATCTCCGCCTTCAACTTCCCGGTGGCGGTGTGGTCGTGGAACGCGGCCCTGGCGCTGGTCTGCGGCGACCCGGTCGTCTGGAAGCCGTCGGAAAAGACCCCGCTGACCGCCGCCGCCTGCCAAGTGATCTTCGAACGCGCCGTCGCCCGCTTCGGCGATGCCCCGGCCAACCTGTCCCAGGTCGTCCAGGGCGGCCGTGAGATCGGCGAGGCTCTGGTCGCCCATCCCGGCTTCCCCATCGTCTCTGCCACCGGCTCGACCCGCATGGGCCGCGAGGTCTCCAAGGTGGTGGCGGAGCGCTTCGGCCGCTCGATCCTGGAGCTGGGCGGCAACAACGCCATGATCGTGGCGCCGTCGGCCGACCTCGACATGGCACTGCGCGCCATCCTGTTCTCCGCCGTCGGCACCTGCGGCCAGCGCTGCACCACGCTGCGCCGGCTGATCGTCCACCGCTCGGTCAAGGACCAGCTGCTGCCGCGCCTGAAGGCGGCCTACGCTTCCGTGTCGATCGGCAGCCCGCTGGAGACCGGCGTGCTGATGGGCCCGCTGGTCGACGCCGACGCCTTCAAGGCGATGCAGCGCGCCCTGGAGTCCTCCAAGGCCGAGGGCGGCACGGTGACGGGCGGCGAGCGCACGCTGGCCGACCGCTTCCCCAACGCCTACTACGTCACCCCGGCCATCGTCGAGATGCCGGCCCAGACCGAGGTGGTCCGGCACGAGACCTTCGCGCCCATCCTCTATGTCATGACCTACGACACGCTGGAGGAGGCCATCGCGCTTCAGAACGCCGTGCCGCAGGGCCTGTCTTCCTGCATCTTCTCCACCGATGTCCGTGAGACGGAGCGCTTCCTGTCGGCCGCCGGGTCCGACTGCGGCATCGCCAACGTCAACATCGGCCCGAGCGGTGCGGAAATCGGCGGCGCCTTCGGCGGCGAGAAGGAGACCGGCGGTGGCCGTGAGTCGGGGTCGGATTCCTGGAAGGCCTACATGCGCCGCCAGACCGCGACGGTGAACTACTCCTCCGCCCTACCGCTCGCCCAGGGCATCAAGTTCGAGATCATGGGCTGAAGCATTCCGGCCGGGACGGCGCCGCCATTGGCGAGCCCGTCCCGGCCGGATCGGCAAGCGCATCAGATTGCCAGCCTCCCCCGGACCGCTTCGGCCTTGGCCGTCAGCTCCTGGGGAGGCAACCGGCCGATCAGCAGGGCGGCATGGTCCGGCCCGGTCCAATAGGCGATGGACAGCCCGCCGCGCATTTCCTGCTCCACCCCGCGCACGCTGCCGGGACGGCGCAGGATGCAGAGCGCCAGCGGACCGCTCCGCGGATCGAGATAGGTGATCTGGGCCAGCGGCATGTCGTCATAGGACAGAATTTGCGCGCGGCGGAATTCCGCTCCGGCGACTTCCACCGCCTCCGGCGTCAGGGACAGGTTGAGCGGCCGGTTCAGGGCAGCAAGCTGTGCCGACTGGGCGTCATGGCCAGGCGTGCCCCCGCCCAGCGTTTCCCGCGTGTACAAACCCATATATTGGGCGACCACACCATGCCAGTGGTGCTCCCGGTCCGGCCCACCGTCATCGTCGGCCAAGTCGTCGCCGTCGCCGGTTCCGAACAGCCGGACCAGAAGCCGGTCGCCCAGCACGCCTGCCGCCACCGACGCGGCGATGGCGCCGAACAGTCGGCGGCGTGTCAGCGGAACGACCGCGTTGGCAGCAACTGGCGGCGCGGTCATCCCATCGAGCATCCGTTGCAGATCCGCCGCCGGGGCGACGTCCAGCAGGGGCTGGAAGGCCTCGCCATAGGGCAGGCTGGCACGGGAAAGATGCTCCACCCTCGCGGCGACCGCCGGATCGCGCTCGATCAGGTCGAACAGGCGGGCGCGATGCTCCTCCTCCAGTTCGCCGTCGATGAAGGCGGTCAGTTCCTCGTCGGAGGGCATTGGGGGATCGTCGTTCTCTCCGGTCATTTTACCGCTCCGTCGCTCATCCTGTCCGCCAGCTTTGCCCGCGCCGCCGCCAGACGGCTCATCACCGTTCCGACCGGCACGTCGAGAACCGCCGCGACCTCGCGGTAGGTCAGCCCCTCCACATAGGCGAGGAACACCGCTGCCCGCTGGGCTTCCGGCAAATCGCCGACCAGCCTCATCACCTGGCCTGCCAGAACCTTCGCCTCGGTCTCGCGCGCGCCGTCGACCTCCAGGCTCGTCTCCGCCTCGACGGTTCCCTGGCCGAAGCGGACCCGCCGCGCCCGGACCTCGTTCAGCCAGACCGAGTTCAGGATGGCGAACAGCCAATGGTCGATGCGGGATCCGGGCTGGAACTGGCCGTACCGCTCCAATGCCCGCAGGCAGGTCTGCTGAACCAGATCGTCCGCCCAGTCGCGCTGCCGCGACAGGACGAAGCCATAGCGCCAAAGGCGCGGCAAGGTGACGGACAAGCCGTGCCTGACTTCCGCTTCGCTTGCGATCTCACCGCTCCCTCGCATGGCATCCGGGCCGATCCGGTCCTTTCGGCACTGTACCGGCGCCGACCAACGATATTCCTCACGGCCGCTCTCGACGATAGCCATCATTCGCCTTCCTGGTAACCGAGCGAAGCGGCGGGACCACCCCCCGCCGGTGGCGTCAGCCCCTGGCCGGCGCGGCGATGGCCTCTTCGAGGTCGCGGTACTCCTCGCATCCGGTGCCGCAGATCGAGCGGATCGCCGCCAGTTGCTCCCGCGCCAGATCGGACCGTCCCTTGAGCATGTAGGCTTCCCCCAGGTATTCCCGGACTTTGGCATAGGACGGGTCGGCCGCTACCGACTTCAGGTAATAGCCGATGCCCTCGTCGATGCGGCCCAGCTTGCGGGTGGCATAGCCGCGGTAATTCAGCACGACCGGGCTTTCCTGGTTGCGCGCCGTCGCGAGGATGTCCAGCGCCTCCTGATAGCGATCCGCCTTCGCCAGCGAATAGGCGTAGTCGGCGATGTTGTCATCGGTGAGATTGGCCCCGCTCTGTTTCACGCATTGCTTCGTCTTCTTGTCATAGACCTCTCCCGGCTTGCAGGTCGGGGTGGTGTCGTCGCCCATGGCACGGGCGGCGACGGGGGCCAGCAGGCCGGCGCCGAGAGCGGCGGCGCACAGCAGGCCGGCAAGGACGCTGCTTCCGGCCTTGGCGTAAACGCTCATCATGACTTCTCCTGGAATTCGGGGGGACAGTTCGCCGTATCGCGGTGCTGGCGGACAACACGCCACCCCCGGCGGCTATTCGGTCGCAGATAAGTTTTTTCGGGCCCTCGGCGGCAGCGAATAGACGACCCCACCGGCGTGTTCCCCACCCGCCGCGCCGCCAGCATACCGCTTGCGACCGCGATGTCCTGAATGGAGCCGCCCACCGTGTTCCCACCCGTGGCTTTGCTTGGCTTGGGCCTCGGCCTGCCGCCCCATGTCCTGTCCCAGGAGGAGGCCACCCTCCTCACCACCCGCATCTTCGGGGATCGGCTTGCCAGCTTCCCCCAGTTCGAACGGGTTTTCGCCAACACCGGCATCGCCCGGCGGCACTGCGCCCGGCAGGCCGACTGGTACGCCACCCCCCATGGCTGGAGCGACCGCATGGCGACCTACCGGCAGGCTGCCGAGGCCCTGTTCGTCCAGGCAGCGACCGCCGCCCTGGCGGATGCCGGCGTCGCTCCGGCGGAGGTCGATTGCGTGGTCGTCTCCTCTTCCTCCGGCTTCGCGGTGCCGAGCCTGGAAGCGCAACTGGCCGAGACCATGGGCTTCCGTCCCGACATCGAGCGGCTGCCGCTGTTCGGGCTCGGCTGTGCCGGCGGCGTGGCGGGGCTGGCGACCGCCGCGAGGCTGGCGGCACCCCCCGGCCGCACCGTGCTGTTCGTGACCATGGAGCTGTGCAGCCTCGCCTTCCGGCAGGATGACGGCAGCCGCGCCAATCTGGTGGCAACCGCCCTGTTCGGCGACGGTGCCGCCGCCTGCGTGCTGCGCGGCGATGCGGACGAGCGCGCCTTCGCCGTCATCTGCGGTGCCGGCCAACATCTCTTCCCGCGGTCGCAGGACATCATGGGCTGGCGCATCGACGACGGCGGCTTCGGCATCGTCCTGTCGGCGGCACTGCCGCAATTTCTGCAAACCCATCTCCGCCCCGCCTTTGCGCGGCTGCTCGCCCAATGCGGCGAAGAGGAGGAGCGGATCGGCCGTTTCATCTGCCATCCCGGCGGCACCCGCGTGTTGGCGGCGCTGGAAGAGGTGCTGCGGCTGGAGATCGGCACTCTCGACCATGAACGGGCGGTGCTGGCCGATCACGGCAACATGTCGGGCCCCACGGTGCTGTTCGTGCTGGACCGGGCGCGCCGGGCGGGCTTGCCGGACCGCGCGGCACTTCTGGCGCTCGGCCCCGGATTTGCCGCCAACCTGATCACGATGCGGCGGGGAATGCGGTGACAGCTCCGATCACTGTCATGCTTCTGGTGACGGCGCAGCGCCTCAGCGAACTGTTCATCGACCGGCGCAACCGCATGGCGCTGTTGGCCCAAGGTGCCCGGGAACATGGGCGCGGCCATTACCCGTGGATGGTGCTGCTGCATGCCGGGTGGCTGGCCGGCCTCTGGGATGCCGCACTGGGAGGCCCGCTGTGGACTCACGGACCGGGCATCGTCCCCGTCGAGCCGATCTGGCTGACGGTCTTCCTAGCCATGCAAATGCTCCGTCTGTGGGTGCAGGCGACGCTTGGACGGCGCTGGACCACCCGGATCGTCGTGCTCGACGGTGTGCCGCCGGTCTGTACCGGCCCCTACCGCTTCACCAACCATCCCAACTACCTGGCGGTCGCGGTGGAGATCGCCGCTCTTCCGCTCGCCTTCGGCATGGCCGGTTACGCCCTCCTCTTCTCCCTCCTCAACGCGGCGATGCTCGCCGTGCGAATCCGGGCGGAGGATCGGGTACTCGGTCGAAGACAAGGGAGCTCTCTCCGCGCCGGTTAAGACAATTTGTGGGCACAGGGTTTGATTTGACGCAATGCCGCAACGCGGCGAAGAGGGCTATCCTTGGGTCTGGTGGTCGATCTGGTTGACGCGTTGCCCTCCACCCCGACGGCGCCGCCTCCCGGCGCCCCTTCCCCCGACCGACGGGGGAAGGCCGGGTGGGGCTTCTTTCCGCAGCGCCTCCATCGTCCCCGCCATCCTGTACGGTTCCCATCCTGCCCAACCGGCCGGAGCGACCATGTCCACTCAGCCTTCCGCCGAAGCACCCTCCGCCGACAGTCCTGCCGCCTCGAATCAAGATCTGGAACTGGGACAAGTGGTCGCTGTCCGCGGTTCCGTCATCGACCTGCGCTTTCCCGAAGCGGCCCTGCCGCCACTGTTCGACGCGGTGGAAATCCTGTGGGACGGCCCGGAGCGGCTGGTGGCGGAGGTCCAAAGCCATCTCGACGCCCAGACCGCCCGCGCCATCGCCCTCCAAGGCACCTCCGGCCTGCGGCGCGGCACGCCGGCACGCCCCACCGGCGGCCCGCTGACCGCCCCGGTGGGCGAGGCGGTGCTGGGCAGGCTGCTCGACGTCATGGGGCTTGCCCGCGACGACGGGCCGGAACTGCCGTCCGATACCCCGCGCTCGCCGATCCACCGCCCGCCGCCGCCGCTGGCCCACCGCAGTCCGCGCCGCGACCTGATGGAGACCGGCATCAAGGTGATCGACCTGCTGGCCCCGATGGCCCGCGGCGGCAAGGCGGCGATGTTCGGCGGGGCCGGGGTCGGCAAGACCGTGCTGGTGATGGAGCTGATCCGCAAGATGGTGGAGCGCCACACCGGCATCTCCGTCTTCGCCGGCATCGGCGAACGGTCCCGCGAGGGGCAGGAGCTCTGGGACGAGATGAAGCGGTCAGGCGTGCTGGACCGCACCGCGCTCATCTTCGGCCAGATGAACGAGCCGCCGGGGGCGCGCTGGCGCGTCGGCCTGACCGCGCTCACCATCGCCGAGCATTTCCGCGACGAGAAGATGCTGGACGTGCTGCTGCTGATGGACAACGTCTTCCGCTTCGTCCAGGCGGGTGCGGAGGTGTCGGGCCTGCTGGGCCGCCTGCCGTCCCGCGTCGGCTATCAGCCCACGTTGGCCAGCGAGATCGCCGAGCTGGAGGAGCGGGTCGCCTCCACCCCCGGCGCCGTGGTGACGGCGATCCAGGCGGTCTATGTCCCGGCCGACGACTTCAGCGATCCCGCAGTGGCGGAGCTGTTCAGCCATCTCGACAGCTCCATCGTGCTGTCGCGCGCCATGGCGGCGGAAGGGCTCTATCCGGCGGTCGATCCGCTCGGTTCCACCTCCAGCCTGCTCGACCCGCTGGTGGTGGGGGAGGCGCATTACCGGCTGGCGGAGGAGGTGCGCAAGACCATCGCCCATTACCGCGAATTGCAGGACGTCATCGCCCTTCTGGGCATGGAGGAACTGAGCGCGGCCGACCGGCTGGCCGTTCGCCGCGCCCGCCGTTTGCAGCGCTTCCTGACCCAGCCATTTCTGGTGACGGAGGCCTTCACCGGCCATGGCGGCGTCAGCGTGCCGCTGGAGGAAACGCTGAAGGGATGCCGCGCCATCCTCGACGGCCAGTGCGACGACTGGGCCGAGAGCGCCTTCTTCATGACCGGTACACTGGACCAGATCCGCGAGCGCGACCGCGCCGGGAGGACGGGATGAACGACCTTTCCCTCATCGTCACAACCCCGACCTCGGTCGCCGTGACGCTCACCGGCATCCGCCATCTGCGGGCGGAGGATGCCAGCGGCGCCTTCGGCATCTGGCCCGGCCATGCCGACCTGCTGACCGCCCTGGCCATCTCCGTCATCAGTTGGCGCACCGCCGACGGCCGGGAAGGCCACTGCGCCGTGCGCGGCGGGGTTCTGACCATCCGCGGCGGCGCGCAGGTCGCAGTGGCGACGCGCGAGGCGGTGACGGGCGAAGATTTGCGCACGCTGGAACGCGATGTGCTCGCCCGCTTCCGCCGTACTGTGGAGGAGGAGGGAGAAGCCCGCTCCGGTGCCCGCCGCATGCATCTGGCGGCGGTCCGCCACATCCTGGCCTATCTGCGGCCGGACCGGCGCCCCACGGGTCCATTCGCACCCACCGCGGAGGGCGGGGAGGACAGGCCATGACCGATGACAAGGATCCGCTTCCCGGCAACGTCCGCCGCCACCGTGAACGGCGGGAGCATTGGCAGCGCGAGGGCGAGCGGCCGATGGGCCGCAACCTCGCCCTGATCGGGGCGCTCGGCTGGCTGGTGATCGTTCCGACCCTGGCCGGGCTGTTCGCCGGACGCTGGCTCGACGAGCGGGCCGGTGGCGGGATCTTCTGGACGGCGGCGCTGCTGGTCGCAGGCGTCGCGCTCGGCGGCTGGCTCGCCTGGAACCGAATCGAACAGGAACGCTGACATGACTGTGCCGCCCTATCTGCTCCCCATCATCGCCGGGGCTCTGGCCGGCCTGACGCTCGGCACCCTGTTCTTCCGCGGGCTGGCGGCGACGGCGCGGCTCTATGCGGTGGGCGGGGTGCGGCGGGCGATGCCGCTCTATCTGCTGCGGCTGGCTGGCGCCACCGCCGGCTTCACCATCGCCGCTCTCTGGGGTGGGGCGGAGTCCTTGCTGGCGATGCTTGCAGGGTTCCAGCTGGCGCGCAGCATGGTGCTTCGGCGGGAGCGGCGGATGCAGGAGGGGCCGCAGGAGAGGATGCCATGACCGAATCCCCGATGACGACACCGGTCGTCTTCCTGCTGGGCCCGGTTCCGGTAACGCTGCCGGTCGTCGTCACCTGGGGACTGATGGCGGCGATGGCGCTGGGCTCGGCACTCGCGACCCGGCGGCTGCGGGTGGAACGGCCCGGCCCGGTGCAGACCGTGCTGGAACTGGTGGTCGAGACGCTGCGTCGGCAGATCGCCGAGACGATGCAGACCGACGCCACCCCTTTCCTGCCGCTGCTGGGTACGCTGTTCCTCTATCTGGCGGTCGCCAACCTGTCGGGGCTGGTGCCGGGGTTGAAGGCACCGACCGCCTTCCTGGAGACGGCGGCGGCGCTGGCGCTGGTCGTGCTGCTGGCTTCGCAGGTGCTGGGCATCCGCCGGCGCGGCCTGTGGAGCTATCTGAAAGGCTTCGCCCACCCAAGCCCGCTTCTGCTGCCGCTGAACCTGCTGTCGGAGCTGACGCGCGCCTTCTCCCTGTCGATCCGCCTGTTCGGCAACGTGATGAGCGGGGAGTTCGTCATCGCCATCGTGCTGTCGCTGGCCGGGCTGTTCGTGCCGGTGCCGCTGATGGCGCTGGAGCTGCTGCTGGGCCTCGTCCAGGCGTACATCTTCACCATTCTCGCCGCGGTCTTCATCGGCGGCGCTGTCGGAACCATCGAGAAGGGATAGCAACCATGGACGTCCATGCCATCAGCATCCTGGGTGCCGCACTGGCGGTGTCGGTCGGCGCCATCGGCCCGGCGCTGGCCGAAGGCCGTGCCGTCGCCGCCGCGATGGAGGCCATCGCCCGCCAGCCCGAGGCCGCCAACACCCTGTCGCGCACCCTGTTCGTCGGTCTGGCGATGATAGAGACGATGGCGATCTACTGCCTCGTCGTCGCGCTTCTTCTGCTGTTCGCCAATCCGTTCGCCTGAGTGCCGCAACCGCGAGGTCCGTCATGCACATCGACGGTTGGACCCTTCTGCTCCAGGCGGTCAATTTCCTGATCCTGGTCTGGCTGCTGCGCCGCTTCCTTTACCGCCCGGTGCTGGCGGTGATCGCCGAGCGGCAGGCCGCCACCGAGCGTGTCCGCAGCGAGGCCGAGGCAGCGCGCCAATCCGCCGAAGCCGCGCGCCGGAGCCTGGAGGAACAGCGCACCGCCCTGCCGGCCGAGCGCGACCGTCTGATCGCCGCCGCCCGTACCGAGGCGGAGGCCGAACGCGCCGCCCTGTTGGAAAAGGCCAGGGACGAGGCCGATCACGCGCTGGCGGAAGCCCGCAGCCGGCTGGCCGAAGAGCGGGCGCAGGCGCTGGAGGCTTTGCAGCGCCATGCCGCCGAACTCGGCACCGAACTGGCGGCCCGTCTTCTGCGCGACGCTCCAGCCACTGCCTTGACCATCCCGCTGCTGGACGAGGCCTGCGCGGCGGTCGAGGCACTGAGCGTCGAGCAGCGCCATGCCCTGGCCGACGGGATCGACCCGGTGCCGGTTCGGCTTGCCATCGCCGCCCCGCTGCCGGACGGCGCCACCGCCCGGACGCGCGAGCGGCTAGCGGCGGCGCTCGGCCGGCCGGTTGCCCTGGAATCGGTCGAGGATCCGTCGCTGATCGCCGGGGTGGAGCTGCATTTTGCCCATAGCGTCGTCCGCCGCAGCTGGAAGCAGACGCTGGCCGAGGCGAAGGAGGAGATGACGCGTCATGACTCCGCAAAACATGATACCCACGCCGTCGCTTGAAGAGGCGCTCGACGCCTGGATGCCGGGCACTCTGCGCCGGCTCGATGGGCTGGAGACGGCTGCGCGGCTGGAATCGGTCGGGCGGGTGGAGTCGGTGGGCGACGGCATCGCCCATGTCTCCGGCCTGCCCGATGTCCGGGTCGACGAGCTGCTGCTATTCCCCGGCGGCGTCGCCGGGCTCGCCATGGATCTGGATGGGCAGATCGGCTGCGTCCTGCTGGGCGATGCGGCGGCGGTTGCCGCCGGCGGTACGGTCCACGGCACCGGAACGGTGCTGCGCGTGCCGGTTGGCGACGGGCTGATGGGCCGGGTCGTCGACCCGCTCGGCAACCCGCTCGACGACGGCCCGCCGGTGGAAGCCGAGCGGTGGGAGCCGGTGGAGCGCCCTGCCCCGACCATCGCGGAGCGCGCTGCGGTGTCCGACCCGCTGTTGACCGGCACCGCGGTGATCGACGCCATGTTCCCGCTCGGCCGCGGCCAGCGCGAGCTTCTGATCGGCGACCGCGCCACCGGCAAGACCGCCATCGCGGTGGATGCGATCCTCAACCAGACGGATGGCGACGTGTATTGCGTCTATGTCGCCATCGGCCAGAAGGCGTCGGGCGTCCGTGCGGCCATCGAGGCGGTGCGCCAGGACGGGGCAGCGAAGCACACCCTGTTCGTCGTCGCCGCCGCCGATTCCGCCCCTGGCCTGCAATGGCTAGCCCCCTATGCCGGCTTCACGATGGCCGAACATTTCCGCGACAGCGGCCGCCATGCCCTGGTCATCGTCGACGACCTGAGCAAGCATGCGGCGGTCCATCGCCAACTGTCGCTTCTGCTGCGCCGCCCGCCGGGGCGGGAGGCCTATCCGGGCGACGTGTTCTATCTGCACAGCCGTCTGCTGGAGCGGGCCGCCAAGCTCAGCCCGGCCAGGGGCGGCGGGTCGCTGACAGCGCTGCCCATCGCCGAGACCCAGGGCGGCAACCTCTCGGCCTACATCCCGACCAACCTGATCTCGATCACCGACGGACAGGTCTGCCTGGATGCCAAGCTGTTCTACGAAGGGCAGAAGCCGGCGGTCGACATCGGCCGCAGCGTGTCGCGCGTCGGCGGCAAGGCGCAGCCGCCGGCGCTGCGCGCCCTGGCCGAACCGCTGCGGCTCGATTACGCCCAGTTCCTGGAACTGGAGGTCTTCACCCGCTTCGGCGGCCTGGTCGATGAGCGGACACGCAAGGCGGTGGAGCATGGTCGGCGCATGCGCGCCCTACTGGCACAGCGCCACCTGTCGCCCCGCCCGCTGGCGGTCCAGGCCGCACAGCTGCTGGCGCTCGCCGACGGCACGCTGGACGGGCTGCCGCTGGAGGCGATCCCCCGCTTCCAGGCGGCGCTGGCCGGGCTGGTCGCCATCCGCCCGCCCAAGATCGGCGAGGCGCTGGACGACGTCACCAGGACCGCGCTGCGCGACCTGATCGTCCAGGCCGCCGCCGGGCTTGGCGCAGGGGGAGGCGGAGAGACGCCATGACCGAACGGCTGGCCGATGTCGAGGCCCGGCGGGCCAGCGTGCAGGAGCTGGAGGCGGTGACTGACGTCATGCGGTCCCTCGCCGCCATGCGGCTGCAGCAGGCGCTCGGCACGCTGGCCGGCACCCGCACTTATGCCCGGGTGATTGCCGGGGCGCTGGCCCAGGCGGTGGCCCTGCTGGACGATGCGCCGATGCGGTGGCCGGTCAACGGGCATGACGGCCGGTCGGCATTGGTGCTGTTCGCGCCGGAGCACGGCTTCGTCGGCGCCTTCGCCGAAAGGCTGGTCGAGGCCGCGCTGGCCGCCCCGGAGGATTGCGCGCTGTGGGTGGTGGGGCTGCGCGGCGCCGCCCTGCTGGAGGAGCGCGGACGCCCGTCGGACTGGAGCATGGCGATGGCGACCAGCACCGATGCGGTCACCGCCACCGCCCGGCGCATCGCCGAGGCGCTCTACCGCGCCGCGGCAGACGGACAGCTGGGCCGGGTGGAGCTGCTCTATGGCCGGACCGAGGGTGGCGCACCGCCGGAACCGGTGCGCCGGCCGCTGCTGCCGCTCGGCCTGCCGAGGGGCGGCGCCCGGCCGGTGCCGCCGCTGATCAACATGCCACCGCGCGAGCTGACCGCCCGGCTGGTCGACGAGTATGTCTTCGCCCTGCTGGCCGACGCCGCGATGGAAAGCTTCGCCGCCGAGAATGCCGCGCGCCTCTCCACCATGATGACGGCCCGCCACAACATCGAAACCACGCTGGACGGGTTGACCGCGACGGCGCGCCACCTGCGCCAGGAACAGGTCACGAATGAGCTGATCGAGCTGGTATCGGGGGCGGAGGCGATGGGGTGAGAATAAGCCCTCTCCCGCCCCGGGAGAGGGGGGGACCCGCCGAAGGCGGGAGGGTGAGGGGCGATCCGGACATGGAGTCCTTGATCTTTACCTCACCCCTGCCCCTTCCCAAGCTTCGCTTGGGCCCCTTCCCTCTCCCGGGGCGGGAGAGGGCGCGCGAAGGCCACCATCAGTTCCGCCGCCACCAGGGCCGCGATCACCTCCGGCCGCTTGTCGCCGGTCAGGGCGGCGCCGATGGGACAGGTCAGGCCCGCCAGCGCGTCCATCTCCCGCCCGCGGGCCCGGAACCAGCGTTCGAACTTCGCGCGCTTCGTCGCCGAGCCGATCATCCCGACATAGGCCGCATCGCCGCGCCGCAGGGCCGCCTCGGCAATGTCGAAGTCCAGCGCGTGGCTGTGGGTCAGCACCAGATAGCCGGCCCCGGCGGGAGCCGTCGCCAGCGGGTCGAGCGGGCTGTCGGTCAGGATGCGCTCCACCCCGGCAGGGATCGTCTCGGGAAACTCCTGCGCCCGGCCGTCGATCCAGAGGAGGCGCAACGGCAGCGGGGCGAAGGCGGTCGCCATGGCGCGTCCGACATGGCCGGCGCCGAACAGCAGCAGGGTCGGCCGCGCCGCCCGCACCCGGCGTTCGCGCTCCTCCAGGGCGGCTACGGTACCGCTGTCGGCGCGCTCCAGCCGCAGCACCACATGCCCGCCGCAGCATTGCCCGGTCGCCGGCCCCAGCGGAAGGTCGAGCGTTTCGGCGGCGCAGCCGTCCTCCAGCATCCGCCGCGCGGTGGCGATGGCGGTCCATTCCAGCCGGCCGCCGCCTACAGTGCCGGCACAGGCCTCCCGCCCCACCAGCATGCCGGCCCCTTCCTCCCGCGGGGTGGAGCCGCGCGCCTCGGCGACGGTCACCAGAACGGCGGGTTCATCGCGGGAGAGCCAGCGCGAGAGGGTGGCGGAGAGGGACGTCATGGTTGGGAGGACGCAGCCCGCTCCCGCAGGGCGGCGATGCAGGCCAGCACACGCTCCGGCGTGGCCGGCGCGTCCAGCCGCGGGCAGAGGCGGTGCCCGGCGAGGCTCGCCACCGCGTCGGACAGGGCGTGCAGGACCGACATGCCCAGCATGAAGGGCGGCTCGCCCACCGCCTTGGAGCGGAAAATGGTGTCCTCGCGGTTCGGCGCATTTTCCAGAAGCGCCACGTTGAAGATGCGCGGGCGGTCCGAACAGGCCGGGATCTTGTAGGTGCTGGGCGCGTGGGTGCGCAGGCGGCCCTGCCCGTCCCACCACAGCTCCTCCATGGTCAGCCAGCCCATGCCTTGGACGAAGCCGCCCTCGATCTGGCCCTTGTCGATCACCGGATTCAGCGACCGGCCGCAATCGTGCAGGATGTCCACCCGGTCGACGACATATTCGCCGGTCAGCGTGTCCACCGTCACCTCGGCGCAGGCGGCGCCATAGGCGAAGTAGTAGAAGGGCGTTCCGCGCCCGGCCGCGCGGTCCCAATGGATCTTCGGCGTCTTGTAGAAGCCGGTGGCCGACAGCTGCACCCGCGCCATGTAGGCCGCGCGGACCAGATCGGCGAAGCCCATGTCGCTATCGCCGACCCACACCCGGTTGCGCTCGAACCGCACGGCGTCCGGCGCCACGCCCCAGTTTTCAGCCGCGAAGGCGACCAGCCGCTCCTTGATGGTGCGGGCCGCCGCCTGCGCCGCCTTGCCATTGAGGTCGGAGCCGGAGGAGGCCGCGGTTGCGGACGTGTTGGGCACCTTGCCGGTGTTGGTGGCGGTCGGGCGGATGGTGGAGATATCGACCTGGAACTCCTCCGCCACCACCTGGGCGACCTTGGTGTAGAGCCCCTGCCCCATCTCGATCCCGCCATGGTTCAGCTGGATGCTGCCGTCGGTATAGACATGGACCAGGGCGCCGGCCTGGTTGTAGTGGCTGGCGGTGAAGGAGATGCCGAACTTCACCGGCGTCAGAGCCAGCCCCTTGCGCAGGATGCGGCTGCCGGCGTTGAAGGCGCGGTTCTCCTCCCGCCGCCGCCAATAGCCGCTGCTCGCCTCAAGCTGGGCGACCAGTTCGGGCAGGATGTTGTCGGTGACGGTCTGGTGGTAGGGCGTCAGGCTGCGTCCGTCCGTCTCGGGATCGCTGCCGTAGAAGTTCCGCTTGCGGATCTCCAGCGGGTCCTTGCCCAGCGCATAGGCGATCTCGTCGATCACCCGCTCCGCCGCCACCATGCCCTGCGGACCGCCGAAGCCGCGGAAGGCGGTGTTGGACACCGTGTTGGTCTTCAGCGGCAGGGAGGCCAGCCGCGCCGCCGGGTAGAAATAGCCGTTGTCGGCATGGAAGAGCGCGCGGTCGGTCACCGGGCCGGACAGGTCGGCGGCATAGCCGGCGCGGGCAGCGAACAGCATGTCGACACCCTGAATCAACCCGCTGTCGTCGAAGCCGACGCGATAGTCGATCTCGAAATCATGGCGCTTGCCGGTGATCTGGAAATCGTCGTCGCGGTCGGGGCGCAGCTTGGCGGCGCGGCCGGTCCGTCCGGCGACCAGCGCGGTGCAGGCGGCGAAAAGGTTCGACTGCGTCTCCTTGCCGCCGAAGCCGCCGCCCATGCGGCGCACCTCCACCGTCACCGCGGCGCTGGGCAGGTCCAGCACATGGGCGACGATGTGCTGGACCTCCGTCGGGTGCTGGGTCGAAACATGGATCAGCACCTCGCCATCCTCGCCCGGCACCGCCATGGCGATCTGGCTTTCCAGGTAGAAATGCTCCTGCCCGCCGATGGCGAGCCGGCCCTCCACGCGGTGCGGTGCCGCGGCCAGCGCCGCATCGGCATCGCCGACCCGCAGCGTCATCGGCGGGGTGACGAGCGTGCGCTCGCCATCGCGGGCGGCGGCGATGGTCAGGATGGCGGGCAGGTCCTCATACTCGACCACCGCCAGCCTGGCGGCGCGGCGGGCCTGGTCGCGGGTCTCGGCGGCGACGGCGAAGATCGGCTGGCCGACATGCTCGACCAGGGATGACGCGAACAGCGGCTCGTCATGCT